>Ga0208196_1001394_pt1 | contig 26194 bp, 23 predicted proteins | sample AD_JPNNA7_MetaG_FD_184443 | JGI IMG/M metagenome (GOLD analysis project Ga0208196, IMG submission 184443) | Active sludge microbial communities of municipal wastewater-treating anaerobic digesters from Japan - AD_JPNNA7_MetaG (SPAdes) (version 2) | ecosystem: Engineered > Bioreactor > Anaerobic...
TCGGCACCGGGACCCGATGGGCCATGAGCCGGATCGACTACGACTTCGTCCTGAAGTACCTCGGCTCCCCGGCGGGGTTCCCGCGGCCCGCGTTTTTTCTCCAGGAAGGCGATCTGGTGATCGGCGACAAGACCTTCCAGGTGCTCCTCACGCCGGGGCACTCCCCGGGTTCGGTCTGCCTGTACTGGCCGGAGAAGAAGGTGCTCTTCACGGGGGACGTGGTTTTCAGCCAGAGCATCGGCAGGACGGATCTTCCCGGCGGGTCGGGCAGGCAGCTCAAAGAGAGCATCACGAGACTGGCGGCGCTCGACGTGGAGGTCCTCTGCCCGGGTCACGGGGAGGTGGTGACCGGGCGCGAGAACGTCAGGAAGAACTTCAAGATGATCAAGGAGTTCTGGTTCAACTATCTATGACCCCGAGGAAGCGCTTCGAGCAGTCAGCCTGCATCCGCTCCCGCAGCGCCTTCCACTGCGGGTCTGCCTCGGGGTTGGGCAGGACAGCCGAACCCTTGATTCCCAGCGTTTCCAGCTCCCCTCGTTGCCGCTCCGTCAGGGCGGCCTTCCTCGCGAGGAACTCCGCCTGGCAGGACCGAAGGGTCTCCTGCAGCCGCTTCTCGGGCGTTCCGGCAAGCTCGTTGGCGATCCGGAAGAGCCGCTCGTTGTCCGAATCGGGGTCGACGTGGAAGGCCAGGGCGTTCTTCAGATGCTCCAAGACTTCCGCGGCGCGGCCGCCCTTCTTTTCCTTTTCCAGCTCGTCCTTGACGTCGTCGAGAGTCAGGCTGTCGTCCAGGAGCCGCTGGATGAGGCTCCGGATGTGCTTTTCACGCTCCTGCCGGTGCCACGCCTCGCGTTCCTCCGGGCTTGCGGAGAGGTTTTTCGTCCGCTCCATGATGAGGTCGATGGTGCTTTTGATCTCTGCCATGTTCTTTCTCCGGACTTCTTCGCTTCACAACTTCCCGGCTTCCGTCTTTTCAGAGGGCCCGCAGGATAATCCCTTCGCGAAGAATTGTCCATGAAAATAGAGGGGCCGCAGGCTACGTGCGCAGGATGTCCACGGGCTCGAACTGGGTGGCCTTCTTGGACGGGTAGATGCCCGCCAGAACCCCGACGAGGACGGAGGCCGCGAAGGCGATGGCGAGGCCCGTGAGGGAAATCGTGAAGGGGTATTTCAAGGCGCCCAGCAGGATGACGCTGATCAGGGCCCCCGAGAAGACGCCGATCATGCCGCCCGCAAGCGAGATGATGGAGGATTCGATCAGGAACTGCAGCACGATGTCGCGCTTGCGCGACCCGACGGCTCGCCGGATTCCGATCTCGAGCTTTCTCTCGTTGACGATCAGGATCATGATCGAGAGGATGCCGAGACCGCCGATGATGAAGGATACCGCTGCGGCGATCCGCCCGAGCACCGTGATGAGATCCATGGCCTGCGCCTTCAGGGCCATGACGTCCTTCATGTCGATGACGGCGAAGTCGTCGTTCTGCCCCGGCCCGATCTTGTGGCGCTTGCGTAGCAGGGCTTCAATGTCGGTCTTCGTCGAGGAAACAAGCTCGTCACGGGTCACCTGGACGAAGATGTTGCTGACGTTCGTCTTGTTGACCAGGACCTTCAGATAGGTCTTCAGGGGAACGAAGATCTGGTTGTCCTGGTCCGCCCCGGAGACGTCCGAGCCCTTCTCCTCCATGATGCCGATCACCTGGAAGGGCACGCGCCAGATCAGGATGTACTTCCCGATCGGGTCCTCGTCGCCGAAGAGCTTCTCCACGACCGTCCGGCCCAGGACGGCCACCTTGTTGCGGTCTGCATTGTCCTGTTCGGAGATGAAGCTCCCCTCCCTGGCGCGGAAGTTCCGGATGTCCTGGAAATTCGGTTCCACGCCGCCGATGAGGATCCCCTTCAGGGAGACGCTGCCGTAACGGACGGGTAAGGTCTTGTACCCCGCGGCGGACAGATCGGCGACAGAGGGGAGTGACTCCCGGATGGCGAGGGCGTCCTCGGGGGTCAGGTTTGTCGCCTGGCTCATCAGGGGCGTGCCCGCGCCGACGCGCCGGACGATGCCGCTGCGGACGATGAGGAGATTCTTGCCGAGGCTGTCGATCTCCTGCTCGGTCTTGACGGCGAGCGAGCCGGAGAGATTGGAGACGATGATGAGCGAGAACGTGCCGAAGAACACGCCCAGCACGGCCAGCGCGGTGCGCCACTTGAACTGCACCAGCGAGCGCCGCGCGATCTTCAGGTTGAGCAGGATACGCCTGAGGTCCATCGATGCATCTCTTCGGTTTGACCGGTGCAGACGGATTTGAATGCCGGGTGCCCCATGCCGCAGGGGGTAAGAGGGTGAGAAGGTAAGAAGATTGGAGAATCCCCGAGTTGGAATCCGGCTGTTGGCATATCCAACGTTCTCACCCTCTCACCTTCATACCTTCTGTTTCGATTACGTCCGGATGGCCTCGATCGGCTTGAGGTTCGCCGCCTGCCGCGCCGGGTGCAGGCCGAATCCCACCCCGACGGCCCAGGACAGCACGAGGCCGATGACAAAAGCCTTCCAGGAGAAATACACGGGAAACTCGGCCACGTACGTGAGCAGCTGGGCCGAGACGACTCCGAGGATGAACCCCACGATGCCCCCGGCCGAGGTGATGATCACGGCCTCCGTGAGAAACTGCACCAGGATGTCCTTTTTGCGGGCGCCCACGGAACGGCGGATGCCGATTTCCTTGACCCGCTCCTTGACGGACAGCAGGAACAGGTTGGCCAGGACGAACCCCGCGACGATAAGCGAAATCACGCCCACGACGCCGATGAAGACCACGAGGGAGCCCGTGAGGGCCACGAGGAACTTGACGATGTCCTTGGACGTGAAGATCCTGAAATCGTCGGGCTGCCCGTCGGGGATCCGGTGGCGGTAACGCAGGAGCCGCTTGAGCTCCTCGACGCGGCCGTCGATGTTTTCGATGTCGGTGAATCGAAGGCGCATGGCGTGAACGTACCGCTGCTCGTTCAGGAGCTTCTTCATCACCGTCGTGTAGGGCATGATGATGCGGTTGTCGAGGCTGCCGCCCCCCGGGGAGGTCCCCCGTTCGGAGAGCACGCCCACGATCTGGACGGGAAGGTTGCGCACCTGGACGAACTTGCCCACGGGGCTCTGCTCGCCGAAGAGCTCCCGGGCCGTTTCCTGGCCGATGATCCCCACGTTGGCGGAGCGCCGGATGTCGTCCTCGGTGAAGTCGGAGCCCTCCACGACGGGCCACGTCCAGGCCACACTGTAATCGCTTGTGGATCCCACGATCTGGCTCTGGTACCGGTTGCCCCTGTAGGAGACCGTGGCGGTTCCGACCCATGCCGAGGGGGCGACGACGTAGGCCGTGGGGAAGGCCTGGCGGATGGCCTCCACGTCCTCGAGGGTGATCGTTTTTTCCCGCTGGCCGATGGCGCGGGACTCCTCGCTCCCGCCCATCAGCATGACGGAGTCGGGACCGAAGCTGGCGACGATGTCGAAGGCCTTCTTGTAGGCGCCTTCCGTGGCGGCGACAATGATCGTGATGGCCGAGATTCCCAGGGCGACGCTCACGAGGCAGAAGAAGGTCCTGAGCTTGAAGGCCTTGACGGCCTCGTAGGACTGGATGAGCAGCAGGGAGAAGCGCTCCATAGAAAAACCGGGCTTAAGGCGAAGGGCTAAGGGCTAAAGGGAAAAGAAGTCGAACAGGCAATCACTTTCTTCCGTGAACCATACGCCTTTCGCCTTCAGCCATTTATTCGCTGATGACCCCGTCGCGGATGTGGATGATCCGCCGGGCGTAGGCGGCGATGTCGGCGTCGTGGGTGATGACCACGACGGTCTTGCCGCGCTCGTTGGTGCGGGTCAGGACCCCCATGATCTCCTCGGCCGTGCGGCTGTCGAGCTGCCCCGTGGGTTCGTCGGCGAGCAGCAGCTCCGGGTCGTTGATGAGGGCCCTGCAGATGGCCACGCGCTGCTGCTCTCCGCCCGAAAGCTGGGTGGGTCGGAACTTCATCCGCTCCTCGAGGCCGACGAGCTTGAGCAGCTCCACGGCCCGTTCGCGGACGTGATCCTTTTTCTTCTCGCGGTAGAGCGTCGGCACCAGGACGTTTTCCAGGACCGTGGCGTAGGGAAGCAGGTAGAAGCTCTGGAAGACGAACCCGATGTGCTCGTTGCGCAGCTCCGAGAGCTCGTCGTCGTCGAGCTGCGTGACGTCGCGGCCCGCGAGAAGGAAGCGGCCCGAGGTCGGAACATCGAGGCAGCCCATGAGGTTCATCAACGTGGACTTCCCGGAGCCGGAGGTGCCCATGATGGCCGTGAATTCGCCCTGCTCGATCCGGAGGTTGACGCCCTTGAGGACGTGCAGTTCCTGGTCGCCCACGCGGAAGCTCTTGGTGATGTTCTCCATGAGACAGACGGGGGTGGACATTACTTCATCGCCCCCTTCTGCGGGGCCTGCTGGGCGTCGGCGGAGACGGGAAGGATGATCTTCGTGGCCAGCACATCGCCTTCGCTCGCCCCGGAAAGGATCTCCGTCCGGTCCTCTCCGCGGATACCGATCTTGAGATTCAGTTTCTCGACCTTGTTCTTCCCCGTGACCTTGAAGGCCACCTGTTTTCCGCGCTCGAACTTGACGGCGGCGTTGGGCGCGGTGAGGATGTCTTTCTTCTCCTCCGTGATGATCCGCACGTGGGTGGTCATCTCCGGCTTGAGGTAGGCGGCGTCATCCGGGGAGATCTTCATCGTGGAGAGATAGTAGACGATGTTCTCCTTGACGACGGGCTGGGGGTAGATCTTCTCGATCTTTCCCTTGAACGTCTTGGACGGGAAGGTGTCGACGTAGAACTCCACGTCCTGCCCGACGGCGGCCTTTCCGATGTCCGTCTCGTCGACGTAGATCCACATCTCGAGCCTCGAGGGATCCAGCACGGTCACCAGGTTGGCCACCTGGAGCCCCGCGACGATCGTCTCGCCCTCCTGGGCCGTCACGTCGGAAACAACCCCGTCGATGGGGGCGTAGATCTTCGTGTAGGTCATCCGGACCTCCTGCTGGCGCAGGCGGGCCTGGATCTCCTCGAGGTTGGACCTGGAAATGGTCAGCTGTGTCTTGTACTCGTCCTGGAGCCGCTGCAGGACGGCCTCGGCCGCCGTGAACTGGCTTTCGGCCTTGTCGACGGCGTCCTTCGTCGTGTACTCGTGCTTCAGCAGTTCGCGCTCGCGCTCCGCGTTGACCTTCGCATAGTCATAGTTGGCCCGGGCCTCGCGGATCCGCTCCGGGTAGGTTTTCTCGACCTGGGCGAGCGTGTTCTGCGCCGACACGAGGGCCGCCTGCTGCTGGCTGATCTGCTGCCGGATCTCGCGGTCGTCCACGAGGGCGATGAGCTCTCCCGCCTTGACGCGGTCGCCCACCTTGACCTTCATCTGCTGAATCCGTCCCGTGGTCTGGGCGCCGATCTTGACGACGGCCCCGACCTGGGACTTGATGATGCCCGTTTCCACAAGGACCCCGCGGATGCTGCCCTTCTCGACCTTTCCCGTTTCGAGGACCTGCAGGGCCGGCTTGGCGAAAAAAACCCGGTAGAGAAGGAATGCCGCCATCAGGAGCACAGCGGCGGCGGCCGCGGCGATGGCGATCTTTTTCTTCATCGGAAGCGCTCTGAGCGAGGAGAGGTTCATGGGCGGATGAATCCGTTCTAAAGGGTAATTGAGCGGGCCCTAGCGGGTCCCCGCGTCGGCGGATTGCGCCGTGGCTTCCTGCAAGGCTTCCAGGCGTTCAATGCCCGAAACCCTTTCCAGAAGAGCCTTTGCAAGGTACAGGCTGAGCTTTGCCTGAACGTCCTGTTCCCGGGCCTGTGAAAGAAGCGTCTCGGCGAACACCACGGACAGGATGTCCCCCTTGCCGACCTTGTATTCGCCGAAGGCCTGGTCGTAGTTCTGCTGGGCCTGCCGGAGCTGCTCCTCGGCGACCTTCACGTTCCGCGACGCGGTGATGAAATCCTCGTAGCTCTTGCGGAGTTCGAGCCGCAGCGATCGCTCCGTCTCCTTGAGGTTCTTCGATGCGGTCAGGGTGTCGATCGAGGCGGCCTTCCTCCGGTAGAATTTACCGAGTTCGAAGAGATTCCACGTGGCCAGCAGCGACGCCGAGCGGTCCTCGTAAGGGTTACCGTAAGCAGACGCGGACGACAAGGCGGGGTTGCTGGCATCCGTCCGGGAGTAGCTCAGGTTGCCGGAGACAACCGGCATGAAGTCGCCCGTCGAGACCCCTTCCGCGCTTTCGGCGCGCTTGACGGCCAGTTGGGCCTGGAGAATCTCGGGGCGCCGCATCAGGGCCTCTTCCAGCCTCTTTTCGTCGGGCAGGGCGAAATCGAAGGCCAGGACTCCCTGAAGCTCGTCGGCGTCGGCGACCGGCGTGCCGATCAGGGAGCTCAGCTCGGAGAGGCTCTTCTTGAGGCTGCCCTCGGCCTGGACGAGGTTGAAACGGGCCTGTTCGAGTCTCACGGAGACCTGCAGGACGTCGGAGAGTTTCGCCACGCCGAACTTTCTCCTCCCCTCGGCCACCTCGTAGTTCTTCTGGGCATTGTCGAGCTGGATTTTCCTCTGGGCGAGGATCCCGCGGCTAGCCAGGGTCGTGTAGAAAGAGGTCTTCACGCTCAGCTCGAGGTCGAGGAGGCTCTTGCGGAGGCCTTCCTGCTCGGCGTTGAAGTTGTAGCGGGAAATGTCCCGGGTGTAGCCTCGCTTGTAGTCGAAAAGCCGCAGCGAGGCGGTCACGTCGACGTTGTTGGAGGAGGAGTCGTAGCCCGCGATGTCCCGGCGGGTCGCTGCGCCGGAGGCATCGAGGCTCGGAACGTAGGCCCCGAGGGTCGCCTTGTAGAGGGCCTCCGAGGACTGGACCCGGGCGGCCTGGGCCTGGTAGGCGGGAAGGTTCGACTTGGCCAGCGACAGGGCCTCCTCGAGCGTGAGGGCCCGGGAAGAAAGGGGCGCCGCGATGACCGTCAGAAGAGCGAGGATCATCGGCGCGAAAAAAATCTTGTCGGCCCACTTGCGGCAGACCATAGCGTTACCTCACCTCGACGGCGGGGGCGATCCCCGGGGATGGTCACGACTGCGGTAATGTATGAAGTTTCACGCCCATTGCGCAAGCAGATTTTCGACATGGGCCCTTCGGTACGGCTCGGGAGAGGAAATAGCATATCGCATGCCACCGGGCATGAATATCGCAAGTATTTAATATTGCTCAACAATGCTCTGATTTCGCCTGAAGCCGTCTCCTGGCGGGACAGCCATGTGGATACAAATTATCCGGAAAGGAGAAAAAACGGGGATAATTCCTATCCACAAGGTTTCGGCCATGTCGAGGCGATGCCGTCGCGGGATCCCGTTTTCTCTGATTCTTCGTCGACGCGATCTGTGATATAAGGAAAAAGGCGCTGTCTCGACGGGCCGCAGCCCGGATCGCACCGGCGAAACATGCTTCTTGGCCGGACTCTGGACAGCACGGCCAGAAGATTTTAAGGGTATCGCTCTTCGCGAAGCGAAATGTTCGCGGCGAAAACGCTCCGAGCCCGAAGGACGAGTAATTGCCGCTGCAGTGCAGCGAGAGTCGGAGCGGTCAACCCGGGGCGCACCCCGTCAGGAGGCGAGACGGCGGCGTGCATTTCCTTGCCGGGGAGCAGCCGAAGGTTGCGACGAAACCGTCTGTGCGAAGCAACAATTCTGCATCGGGGGCTTTGGGCGACAGCCCGTCGAGAACCGGGAGCAGTCGCCTGACAAAGGAGGAAAGGATGAAAATCATTCAATTTATTTCGGAAAACGGCGAGAGGCTCTTCGGGGCCGTCGATTCGGTTGAGCCGGGCAGGGCCCGCGTCATCGAGGGGGATATCCTGGGCGCGTTCTCCTTGACGGAGCGGAGCGCCGAAATCAGGAAGATCCTGCCGCCGGTGAATCCGCCCAACATCCTTGCCCTGGGGTTCAGTTACGGCAAGCATGCCGGGGAAACGGAGAGCCGGCCGCCGGAGAGCCCCGTGCTGTTCATCAAGGGGACGAACAGCCTCCTGGGGCCGGGAGAGACGATCCTGCTCCCGAAGGCGGGCCCGGACGAGGTGGATTTCGAGGCCGAGCTGGCCGTTGTCATCGGCAAGAGGGCCAAGAACGTTTCCCCGGGAGAAGCCCTGGAGTATGTCCTGGGCTACACCTGCGGCAATGACGTCAGCGCCAGGGACTGGCAGATGGTCAAGCAGAAGAAGCAGTGGGCCCGGGGCAAGAGCTTCGACACCTTCTGCCCGCTGGGGCCCTGTCTCGTGACCAAGGACGAGATCCCGGACCCGAACAACCTCCGGATCCGCTCCATCCTGAACGGCAGGGTGATGCAGGACTCCAGCACGTCGGACATGCTCTTCAGTGTTGCCGACATCGTGAGCGATCTGAGCCGCTCCATGACCCTCCTGCCGGGCACGGTCATCATGACGGGCACGCCGGAAGGGGTGGGCTTTGTCCGCAAGCCGCCGGTGTTCCTGCGGCACGGGGACATCATCACGATCGACATCGAGCGGCTGGGGGCGCTGACGAACCCCGTCGAACGCGAGCCTTGAGCGGCTCGAGTCTTCGGGGCCTCGAGGTGCGCAAGGGTTCCGGGGTTGACGTGCAGGTGGAAAATCCGCGAGGCCTGTGCTATGAAGCGAAGGGGGTGTGTGCGGGACAGGCCCCCTTTTTACATGATGAGTTCGCACAATGCGGCGGCTGAGCCCCGAGGGGGCGAAACGACCGGCACATACGGGAGGTCGAGATGAGTGACGGTGCAAACGCGAGAAGGCATTTCTTTGTGATCCTCGTTGTCTGCCTCGTGGGGTTCTTCATCCTGTCGGTGATCGGGGTGTTGAGGTTTTCCCTGGCACCGGGGCTTCGGTCATCCTACGCGGGGGCCGAGGGGGCCGGCGCGGCAGCCGCGACGGCGGCACCGAAGACCGTTTTCCCGTCGGCGGCCGGCGCATCCGCGACGCCGGGCACGCTTGCCGACCTCGTGGAAAAACTCAGCCCGGCCGTCGTGAACATCAGCACGACAAAGGTCGTCAAGATGGACGGCAAGCGCTCGCCTTTCAACGAGATGTTCCCCTTCGATCGCTTCTTCGGCGGCGAGGACGAGTTTTACCGGCGCTTTTTCGGCGACAACCCCGAGCGGGAATTCCGTCAGCGAAGCCTGGGCTCGGGCTTCATCATCAGCAAGGACGGCTATATCTTCACGAACAACCACGTCATCGAAAAGGCCGACAAGATCAAGGTCCGCCTCTCGACGGGCAAGGAGTATGACGCCGCCGTGAAGGGAAGGGACCCGCGGACGGACCTCGCCCTCATCAAGATCAACCCCGACAACAGTCTGCCGACCGTCACCCTGGGCGATTCGGACCGGCTGCGGGTGGGCGACTGGGTCATGGCCATCGGGAACCCCTTCGGGCTCGATCACACCGTCACCGCGGGGATCGTGAGCGCCAAGGGCCGGGTCATCGGGGCGGGCCCCTACGATAATTTCATCCAGACCGACGCCTCCATCAACCCCGGAAACAGCGGCGGGCCGCTGTTCAACATGGCGGGCGAGGTCGTGGGGATCAACACGGCCATCGTGGCCCAGGGGCAGGGAATCGGTTTTGCCATTCCCGTGAACATGGCCAAGGAGATCCTCGAGGACCTCAAGGCAAAGGGCAGGGTCACCCGGGGCTGGCTCGGGGTTTCCGTGCAGGACATCACGGAAGACCTGGCGAAGAGCATGAAGCTCAAGGACCGCAGCGGGGCCCTGGTGACGGAGGTCTTCGAGGGCGACCCGGCGGACAAGGCGGGCATCAAGCAGGGCGACATCATCATCGAGGTAGACGGCAAGAAGGTCAAGGACACCCATGAACTGCTCCGCGTCGTGGCCGTCCTGCCCGTCGGCAAGAAGACGACGGTGAAGGTCCTGCGCGAGGGTCAGGTCAAGGAGATGCAACTCACGGTGGCCGAGCGCGAGGAGAAAAAGGAAATGGCCTCGGGCCGGGGCGAGGGCAGGGACACCTTCGGGATGACCGTTCAGGACATCACCCCCGAGATCGCAAGGCAGCTCGGGCTTCCCTCGACGGGAGGCGTCATCGTGACGCGGGTCCGGGAAGGAAGCGCGGCCGACGAGGGAGGGCTGCAGCCCTACGACGTGATCCTGCAGGTCAACCGGGTCAAGGTGGCCTCCGTGAAGGATTTCCAGAGGGAGATCTCGAAGAAGACCGCCGATGACCGGGTACTCCTGCTGATTCGCCGGGGCAAGGGGACCTATTACGTGGCCATCCGGAAGGAATAGGGACACGGGCGGACCGGAAAGCCATTGGACACGAGGGATCTGCTGATCTGCATGTACCGGGCGCTCGACCGGTTCTTCGGGCCGCTTCACTGGTGGCCGGGGGATACGCCCTTCGAGGTCGCCGTTGGCGCGATCCTGACGCAAAACACGAACTGGGCCAACGTGCAGAAGGCCATCGGGCGGATCAAGGAGCGCGGGGCCCTGAGCCCGGCGCTGCTCTACGGTCTCGATCAGGCAGACCTGGAAGAGCTGATCCGGCCGTCGGGGTATTACCGGGTCAAGGCAAGGAGGCTGAAGGCGTTTCTCGAGGTGCTGTGCGAAGGCTTCGGGGGCGACCTGGACGCGATGCTTGCCGGGGAGCTGCAGGACGTGCGCCGGCGCCTGCTCTCGATTGCGGGGATCGGGGAGGAAACGGCCGACAGCATCCTCCTCTACGCCGGCGGCAGGCCCGTCTTCGTGGTCGATGCCTATACCCGGCGCATCCTCGAGAGGCACGGGATGCTCGAAGGGCGGCACTCCTACGGGGAAATCCAGCGGCGCTTCCTGGAAGCGTTGCCGCCGGAGGCGGAACTCTACAACCAGTACCACGCCCTGATCGTGGAGGCGGGCAAGAGGTTCTGCCGCAAGGAGCCGCGATGCGGCCAGTGCCCGCTGCAAGGCATTTCGAAAGGGATTCGCCGGGCCGGAAAGGGCGGCCGGGAGGCGACGGGTAGCCAGTCTTGTTCGTCCGGGAAGAAATTCTTAAAGCGAGGCTCCGGGAAGAACGTCACACGTTCGTCCTGAAACTCAACGACTACGCCGGCGTCATCCACCTGCATTCCGACTACTCCCACGACGGGCGCGCATCGATCCAGGAGATCGTGTCGGCGGCCCGGGCCAACGGCATCGACTTCGTCATGCTCACCGACCACAGCTGGCTCCAGGCGAAGTACGACGGCCACGAACGGTCTTACGACGGCGTGCACCTCTTCATCGGGATCGAGGTGACGCCCCGCTACAACCATTACCTCGCCTTCGGGATCGACGAGCCCCTCATCACCTGTGATCTCGCCTGGGTCTTCCCCGACGAGGACGAACTGGACATCTCCCCGCAGTTCTACATCGACTGGGTCCGCAGCAAGGGGGGGATCGGGTTTATCGCCCATCCCGACCACGAGGGGGCCCCGAGGTTTCACGTGAAACCTTACAACTGGAACGACTGGACCGTCTCGGGCTACACGGGGATCGGAATCTGGGACTTCATGACCGACTGGCAGGGCAAGCTGAAGGGATACGCAAGCGCCCTGTTTGCCTATTATTTCCCCGCCTATGCGCTCAGCGGGCCGAAAAGGGAGACCCTGAGACGCTGGGACGAGCTGAACCGGACAGGCAAGGTCGTCGGGATCGGCGAGCTCGACAACCACGAGACCATCAAGGAAATGTTCGGCTTCGAATTCTACATCTTTCCGTTCAGCAAGGCCTTTCGCTTTATCCGGACCCACGTCCTGACGGAGGCGAAGTTTCTCGAGCAAGACGAGCTGAACAGGGAGATCATCCTGTCGGCCCTGAGGCGGGGCAGGGCCTACGTGGCGCTCGAGTATTTCGCGAAGGCCCGGGGTTTTTCCTTCGTCATCATGGACGAGTCGGAGGCGGCCACCATGGGTGACGAGTTCTTTCTCGACGACATGGCCATCGCGCAGATCGAACTTCCCGAAAAAGGGAAAATCCGCCTGATCAAAAACGGTGCACTGTTCCGGGAGACGGTGGGCAAAGAACTGACCTGCGGCATCGACGAGCCCGGGATCTACCGCGTCGAAGTCTACCTGAGGAAGGCATTCAAGTACCGCCCCTGGATCTTCTCGAACCCCATCTACGTCCGCTAAAGACGTCTATCCAGTCTATTCAGTCTGTCCCGTCCATCCAGTCAGAATTTACTCAGAAAACCCTTATCCGGACCGGAGAGACCGGACAAACGGGAAAGACCGAATAGACCGTCTTCTAGGCATACTCCGCCGCGCGGTAGGAGCTGCGGACGAGCGGCCCGGCCACGACGGTCCTGAATCCCCGCCCAAGGGCCTCCTGCCTCAACTCTTCGAACTCCTCCGGCGCATAGAATTTCGCGACGGGCCAGTGATGCCTCGACGGCTGCAGGTACTGGCCGATGGTGAGATGGGCACAGGAAGCCGCGGCAAGGTCGTCGAGGAGCGAAAGAATGCCGTCGCGGTCTTCCCCCAGCCCGATCATGAAGCCCGACTTGGTTTTCGTTCGGTCGGAGGCTTCCGCGGCGTGCCGCAGAAGATCGAGAGACCGGCGATAGTCTCCCTGGGGGCGAAGCTCGGCGAAGAGCCCTCGCGTCACTTCCAGGTTGTGATTCAGCACATCGGGGCGGGCTGAGAGGATCGTCTCGAGGGCCTTCCGGTCCCCCTGGAAATCGGGGATCAGCACCTCCACGCGGCAGCCCGCCACCTCGCGGCGCAGCGCGTCGATGCAGCGGGCAAACTGTCCGGCGCCGCCGTCGGGGAGATCATCCCGCGTGACGGAGGTGATGACGATGTGGCGCAGCCCCAGGGTCCGCGCCGCCTCGGCGAGCCGCCCGGGTTCCGACTCGTCGACGGGATCCGGCCGGCCGTGCCGCACATTGCAGTAACGGCAGTTTCGGGTGCAGAGGTTTCCGAGGATCAGGAACGCGGCCGTGCCGGAGCCGAAACATTCCCCGATGTTGGGGCACCGGGCTTCCTGGCAGACGGAATGGAGAGCCAGGCGGCCCAGGAGCCCCTGCGTGTCGGTGAAGGCACGGGAACTCGGCAGGGGGACTTTGAGCCAGTCGGGTTTGCGCATGGGGTGGCGTAAGGCTTATGGCTCAAGGCTTATGGCAAGAAAATCTACCTTCCTTTTGCCTTAAGCCTTTCGCCTTCTGCCTTGTTTTTAAAAATAGTACCAGATCGAGGCGTAATCGTTGACGTTTTCCCCGTCCTCGGCCAGCCGCTTGAGGTAGTCGTAGATGGAAACGTCGGTGTGCAGGTAGTCGAGCGCCGTGACGAGTCGGACCTCCCACGAGTAGAACCGGTAGATTCGGCGTCCGTCAGGCAGGATGTTGACGATCTCGTGGTCCTGCCAGGCTCGGAGGTTGACCTTCCCGAGTCTCGGGACATTGAACACGGGCTCGTCGGTCCGCACCAGGCCCGGCAGCAGGCGCGCTTCCTCCATCTGCTCCTGCTCCATGCGGCAGATGGGGACCCGGAAGTCGATCGTCTCCTCCTTGCCCTTCGTGCTGAAGGAGTAGTAGGGGTCCACGCCGGAGAGCTTCAGCGTCTTTCGCAGCAGGGCCGTCTCGAACCGGCGGCTGTTGTAGTAGGTGAAGACCTGCTGGTTGTAGACGTTCATCCCGACGCTCTTGATCTTGCGGATGCATTCCAGGGAATCGGGGGTCATCTCCGTGGGGTGCTCGAAGTGGGTGACGACGGCCACCTCGCGCTTGCCCCACTGATGGTACTTCCGGAAGACCTCCAGGAGCCCCTCGTCGACGCGGAAGGGCAGGGTGACGGGGATCCGCGTCCCGATCCGGATCCGTTCGACGTGCTTGATGGCGGCCACTTCGCCGATGATCCAGTCGAGGTAGTCGTTCCCCAGGGTGAGCGGGTCGCCGCCCGTGATGAGCACCTCCGAGATGCTCTCGTTTGCATCGATCCAGCCGAGGGCCTCCTTCACCTTCTTTTTGGCCATCATGACCGTGTCGTCCATGCCCTTGATCTCCCAGTTGCGCTGGCAGTAGACGCAGATCTGCGGGCACGAGTTGTAGGGCTTGAGGATCAGGATTTCCGGGTAGCGGCGGGTGATCCCGTCGATGGGGCTCGTGGATTTCTCGCCCATGAAGTCGAGGTCGATCCCCCTGCGGCGGCTCTCGGCCACCTGCTCGCAGTAGCGCCTGCTCGGGATCACCTGGGCCCGGATGGCCCGGTCGTAATCTCCTCGGCCCTCTTTTCGGAAAAGAGAGAGGTAGTAGGGGGTGATCTCGACGGGGATGTTGTTCTTCTTTGCGCTCGTCAGGCCGCTCACCTCGTCCTTCTCGAGCTTGACCAGCGCCCGGATCGTGTCCAGATCCTTGATGATGTGGCGCAGGTGCCAGCGGTGATCGTGCCAGTCCTGCTCGGTGGCGCCGAAGAACCGGAGGATGTCCCCCTTGAGGCTGTTTCTCTCGCGCAGCAGGGCCTTGTCATAGCCCGTCTTGTACCGGCGGAAATGCCGCCGGATGTTGCAGGCGTAGTCGTCGAGCTGCTTCGAGCGGGCGATGGCCGCCTCGCGGCCGTCCTTCATCTGGAAGACTTCCTTGCGCTTGAGGTGCTTGCCGCCCTTGCCCGTGATGCCGAGAAACAGGGCGAGGTACTCGCAGAGGAAGGCCTCGCTGACCTGGTCGAGCGCCTCCTTCTTTCCCTGCGCCAGGTCGTAGAGGACCTGCATGGGGGAGAAGCGGGTAACGTATTCGTTCTCCGTCCTCATCGTGTTCGAAAGCACCCGGATGCATTCCTTGGCGTTTCGTTTTTCCACGATGTTGAGATTGACGAAGTAGGTGTCGGATCGCATGTTGAACAGATCGCGCTCGAGACGGTTCAGATAATCGAAAAGGAGGTGGCGGGCCTCTTCCATGTGCTTGGAATTTCTGAATATTTGTCGAATGCGGGGCTCCGCCGCCCATAGCTGCTCCGCCAGTTCCTCCTTGGTCATGTTCAGCCAGCTCTTCATGTCCTGTCTCTCTGGGTTGTCGTTCGGTTGTTGATGACAGAGCCCCTGTCCCGTTGGGATTCGACTCTGCGGCCCCCTCTAGCAGAGCGTCCAGCAGACGTCGGGCTTCCTGGCCGCCAGGACGTCGTCGAGACGCCTGACCGGGGTCGTCAGGGGTGCCGACCGCACGAGCTCGGGGTTCTCTTTTGCCTCACGGGCTATGGATATCATGGCCTCGCAAAACTCGTCCAGCGTTTCCTTGCTCTCCGTTTCCGTCGGCTCGATCATGATGGCCTCGCGGACGATCAGGGGGAAATAGATCGTCGGGGGGTGAATCCCGTAGTCGAGCAGGCGCTTGGCGATATCCGTCGTGTGCACGCCGCTTTCCTGGAGCTGCCTCTCCCCCGTGAAGACGCACTCGTGCATGCACACCCGGTCATAGGCGAGCCGGTAGTGGCCCCTGAGGCGCTCCTTGACGTAGTTCGCGTTGAGCACGGCATTTTCGCTCACCCGCCGGATCCCGGCGGCACCGAGGGATCGGATGTACGTGTAGGCCTTCACCATGACGTTGAAGTTGCCGTGGAAGGCCCGGACGCGCCCGATCGAGTGCGGGAAGTCATCGGACCAGCGGTACCGCTTTCCTCTTTTCACGACTCTCGGCACGGGCAGGAAGGGAACGAGGTGCCGTTTGACGCCCACGGGACCGCTCCCCGGGCCGCCGCAACCGTGCGGGGTGGAAAAGGTCTTGTGGAGATTGAGCTGTATGATGTCGAATCCCAGATCGCCCGGCCTCGTGACGCCGACCAGCGCGTTGGCGTTGGCGCCGTCGCAGTACAGCAGCCCGCCCTTGCTATGGACCACGGCGGCCACCTCCTCGATGTTGCGTTCGAAGAGCCCCAGGGTGTTGGGGTTGGTCAGCATGAGACCCGCCACATCCCTCGTCATCAGCTCCCGGAGGTGCCGGATGTCGATGCCCCCCTCCGCGTCGGATCGGACCGTCGCGACCTGGAACCCGCACAGGGCGACGGACGCCGGGTTTGTTCCGTGGGCCGTATCGGGGATGAGGATCGTCGTGCGCCTCTGGCCCTTCCTCTCGAAGTGCTTCTTGATGATCATGACGCCCGTGAGCTCCCCGTGCGCGCCTGCCGCGGGCTGCAGGGTGAAGTCGGCCATCCCGCAGATCTCGGAGAGGTATCCCGCAAGCTCGTAGAGGAGCTGGAGGTTGCCCTGGGCGAAGGCCTCCGGCGCATAGGGGTGCAGGGCCGTGAAACCGTCCAGGCCGGCCACGCTCTCGTGGATCTTGGGGTTGTACTTCATCGTGCAGGACCCCAGGGGGTAGAAGCCCACATCGACGCCGAAATTGCGGCGGGCAAGCCGCGTGTAATGGCGGACGATGTCTACTTCGGCCAGCTCCGGCAGGTTGAGCGCATCGCGCAGGTACTCGGTCCCGATGAGCGTCTCCAGCGGCGTCTCGGGGACGTCGCCGGCCGGGATGGTTCCTGCCGTGCGGCCGGGCCGGCTCTTCTCGAAAATCAGTTCCATGACCACCTCGATTGCGCTTGTAACGTTACAAGTAACGAAGGGCGCACCCGCCCCGCTCATTTCATCAACGCGACGGCCTTGTCCATGTCTTCCCTGCGGAGCATTTCGGTCGCGCACAGCAGGATGCCGCCGCCGAGCTCCGGGTAGTCTTTCGAAAGGTCATAGCCGCCGATGAAGCCCGCCCGTTCCCATCGCCTGTTGGCCTCCCTGGCGTCGGGGCAGGACATCGCGAACTCGTTGTAGACGGGGCCCGTGAAGAGAGGCCGCCAGCCCGGCAAGGCCGCCAGGGCCTCCTTCAAATAGTTCGCCTTCCAGACGTTGAGGGCGGCGAGCTTCTTGAGGTTCTTCCCCAGGACGGCCAGGTAGACGGCTGCCGCGAGCATGCAGAGGGCCTCGTTGGAGCAGATGTTCGAGGTCGCCTTCTCGCGGCGGATGTGCTGCTCGCGCGTCTGGAGGGTGAGCACGTATCCCCGCCTGCCCTCGCGGTCCACCGTGGCGCCCACGAGCCTGCCGGGGATCTTGCGCATGAAGGCCTCCGTGCTCGCCAGGATGCCGAGGTAGGGGCCGCCGTAATTCAGGGGGTTGCCGAAGCCCTGGCCCTCGCCGACGACAAAATCGGCCCCCGCATCCCCCGCGGCCTTCAGGATGCCCAGGGAGGTCGGGTCCGAGAACCCCGCCACGAGCAGCGCCCCCCGGCGGTGCGCCAGATCGGCCAGGGGCCCGATGTCCTCGATGACGCCGAAGAAATTCGGGCTCTGGACCAGCACGGCCGCCGTCCGGTCGTCAAGCAGCTCCCGGAGCGCATCCCGGTCGAGCTGCCCCGTCGGGCTGAAGGGGATCTCCGCGCATTCGTACCCGTTGGCCCAGGCATATGTTCCGACCACCTTCCGGTACTCGGGGTGGACCGTGCGGGCAGCCAACAGGCGGCTTCGCCCGAGGCTCTTGGCCGACAGGACGGCCGCCTCGGCCATGGCCGTCGCCCCGTCGTACATGGAGGCGTTGGCCACCTTCGTGCCCGTGAGCCGCGTGATCATGGTCTGGTACTCGTAGATCGCCTGCAGGATCCCTTGGCTGATCTCGGCCTGGTAGGGCGTGTAGGCGGTATAGAATTCCGAGCGCCCCACGACGTGGCCGACCACCGCCGGGATGTAGTGGCGGTAGGCCCCTGCACCCGTCAGCGTCGCCCCGGGAAGCCTGTTGCTCGCGGCCAGGCGGCTCATGTGCTGCCAGATCTCCTGCTCGGCGAGCGGTGCCGGCAGCCCCAGGAGTCCCTTGAGGCGGTACTTCTCCGGGATATCGGTGAAGAGCGCTTCCAGGGACTCGACGCCGATGGTCCTGAGCATTTCCTTCTGATCTTCCGGGGTATGCGGAACGTAATCCATGGGCCCTTCCCGTTTCGGCTCTCCCGTCGCTGTGTTCTTTTCCAAGCCCCGACGCACGCGGCGGCACCCCACCACGCTAGTGGGGGTTTGTCTTGATGTGCTCCTCGTACTGCTCCGCCGTCATGAGGCCGTCGAGCTCAGCCGGCGCCGCCATCCGGATCCTGGCGATCCAGCCCTCGCCGAAGGCATCCCTGTTGACGAGCTCGGGCGTCCCCTCGAGGGCCTGGTTGACCTCGACCACTTCGCCGCTCACCGGGGCATAGACGTCCGAAACGGACTTCACGGACTCCACGACGGCGATGGGCTCCTGCTGCCTGACCCTTCGGCCCACCGCGGGCAGCTCGACGTAGACCACGTCGGTGAGCAGCTCCTGGGCATGATCCGTGATGCCCATGGTGACCGTGCCGCCGCCGTCCGGCTTCGCCCACTCGTGTTCCTTCGTGTACTTTCGGTCCTGGGGACTGGGTTTGGCCATCTGTCTCTCCTTTCCGTATCGGCTGCCCGCGGCCGCGTCGTTCCGCGGGGCCCCGTTCGTTTCATCCCTCCGGGCCGCCTATCTCCGTCTCCGGTAAAAGGGCAGCGGCACCACCTTCGCCTTCGCCCTCTGGCCGCGGATCTCGATCTCCAGTTCCGTCCCGGGCTCCTTGAACCGCACCGGCACAAAGGCCAGGCCGACGGCCTTCCCGAGCGTGGGCGCGAACGTTCCCGAGGTGACCTCCCCGATTTTCTCCTCGCCGGCCAGCACCGGGTAGCCATGGCGGGCGATGCCCCGATCGACCATCTCGAACCCGACGAGCTTCCTTCGGACCCCGCTTTCCTTTTGCTTCCTCAGCGCATCGCGGCCGATGAATTCCTTGTCCAAGTCCGTGATCCAGCCGTAGACGACCTCGAAGGGCGTCACCGCCGGGCACATTTCGTTTCCGAACAGCATCATGCCCGCCTCGAGCCGCAGGGTGTCCCGGGCGCCGAGTCCCGCCGGCTTCAGCCCGTGCGGATCGCCGAGGCTCATCAGCAGATCCCAGATCTCTCCGATCCGCGCCGCCTCGGTGTACACCTCGAATCCGTCCTCGCCGGTGTAGCCGCTCCGCGAGACCAGGGCGGACATGCCCGCCACCCGGGTGTCCATCGCGTGATAGAAGGGCAGCGCCGCCAGGTCGCCCTCGACGATCTCCTCGAGGATCCTCTGGGCGAGCGGCCCCTGGATATCCACCTTCCCGATGGTGTCGGATCGGTCGGCCACGAAGGCCTTATCCCAACCTCGCTCCCGCCTGGCCCGGAGAATCCACTCCAGATCGCCCTCGCGCGTCGCCGCGTTGGTTACGATCATGTATTGCTCCTCTCCCCGGCGGTATACGGTCACGTCGTCGATGATGCCGCCCTTCTCGTTGGTGATGGCCGAAAGCTTCATTTCGCCGACCCGCTGGTTTGCGAGGTTGCGGCTCATCACCCACTGCAGAAGCTCGAGGGCCTGCGGGCCCCGGATCTCGATCTCCCCCATGTGGCACACGTCGAACAGGCCTGCCAGCGTCCGGGTGTTGCGGTGCTCTTCGATGACGCTCGTGTACTGGACGGGCATCGCCCATCCGCCGAACTCGGTCATCGTCGCCCCCAGGGCCAGGTGACGCTCGTACAGCGGGGTCTTTTTCATGGGGAGCTCCTGCGGGCTTGCCGTTGCGGCGCGAGGGGGAGGAAAGGGAGGGGACGGGTTCGGGGCGGGCCGACGAGGGGCCGCCCCCCGGTACCGGCGCCTGCGCGCAGGCCGGCGGGAGCCGCGTGGATGCACCGGTCGAACGTCTGGCCTGTCAAAACGCGCTCCGCAGCCATACCTGCCGAATGCCTGTTGCGTGGTCGAATCGATCGACAGCCGGGCGTCCCGGCCGACCGCCCGAGAGGAGAGGACCGTGCGGGTTTGCGAAACCGCACGCTGAGACTACACCAATCACCGGGAGATTTCAACCCGGATGTCGTCACCGGTGCTTGACGTATCCGGTGCGCCGTTCACGGGGACCTGCCCTTTTTTCGTCTTCGCGGGGCCGGGGCAGAAAAATTCAGTAGAAATTTTCGTCCATTTGTAATAAACGTGCGGAATATTCCATCGTTTCCTTGAGAAATCGGCTGTTTCGACGCCGGGTTCCCTGACGGTGCCGGGCGGAACGAATTCGTCACGGGCGGTTTCTTCAACGGGGCGCGTACAGGCGCCGGGAGAGGAGCATCATGAGATTCGACATCGCCAAGAGGGGAAACGGGCTTACCTATGAAATCCGGAACATCGTCGGCGTGGCGAACCGTCTCAAGGCCTGCGGCATGGAAGTGACCTGGGAGAACATCGGGGACCCCGTGCAGAAGGGCGAGCAGATCCCGGAGTGGATGAAGGAAGTCCTCGTCGAGATCATCCGGGACAACAAGTCCTTCGGCTACTCCCCCACGCAGGGGATGGACGAGACGCGCGAGTTTCTGGCCGACCGGGTCAACCGGCGAGGCAAGACCCAGATCACCCCCGACGATATCCTGTTCTTCAACGGGCTGGGCGATGCGATTGCGCGCTGCTACAGCGCGATCCGCGTGGATGCCCGGGTCATTCTCCCGGAGCCGACCTATTCGACCCACTTCCTGGCCGAGGTTCTGCACGCCTCGTTCCCGCCCAACACGTACCGGATGAACCCGTACCACAAGTGGCACCCGGACATGAACGAGCTGGAAATGAAGGTGAAGAACCACAAGGCCATCGTGGGGATTCTCGTCATCAATCCCGACAACCCCACGGGATTCGTCTACCACGAGGAGACCCTGAAGCGGATCGTCCGCATCGCCCGGGAAAACGACCTGTTCCTTGTCTTCGACGAGACTTACATCAACATGGTCTACAACGGGAAGGTCGCCGTGCCGCTCTCCGACATCGTCGAGGACGTCCCGGCCATGAGCATGAAGGGCATATCCAAGGAGTTCCCCTGGCCCGGGGCGCGCTGCGGCTGGATCGAGTTCTACAACGCCGACAAGGACGAGACCTTCCAGCGCTACACCAGCGCCATCCTGCAGCAGAAGATGTCCGAGGTCTGCTCGACAACCCTTCCCCAGATGTCGATCCCGAAGGTCATGACCCACCCGGAGTATGAAAAATACCTCAACACCCGGATCCGCCGCTACGAAAAGCTCTCGAACATGGCCTTCAACATTTTGAAAAATGTCCCGTACATCGTCGTCAACCGCACCGACGGAGCCTTCTACATGACCGTCGTCTTCAACGAGGCGGTGCTCAACAACCGTCAGACCCTGCCCATCCAGCACGACGGCATCAAGCAATACATCGAGAAGATCACCTCGGGCACCATCGAGCTCGACAAGCGCTTCGTCTACTACCTGCTGGGGTCGACGGGCATCTGCGTCGTGCCGCTGACGTCCTTCTTCACGCCGCTGCTGGGCTTCCGGCTCACGCTGCTGGAGACCGACGAGGACCGCTTCGAGAGCACGGTCAAGAAGCTCGGCGAGAAGATCGTGGAGTACATCGATTCAACGAAATAGCGTGCCTCCGGGAATCCCCGCTCGGAGGCGAAGGCAAGACGCAACCCCCCGACGCAGCCTTTCCGCGCGAAGCGGCGAGGGGCAGAACGACGCGCCGATGCCTTGCGGGTCGGCGTGTTCTCACGTTTCCTCCAGCCTGTTCTTCCGCCTTCGGGGCGGCGGTCTCTGCCCTTCGTTTTCCGGGAAATGGTTGCTCCAGATGTGGTCGTTGCCGAATTGCCTCCACCACCACCGGTCGTATTCGTCCCAGGGGTCGAGGACGCCGAACTCTTCCTTCATCAGCAGGGCATAGGCCCCGTTGAGCTCCTGCATCCGGGCATGGGCTTCTTCTCCGGGGTTGACGTCGGGGTGCCACTGCTTGGCCAGTTCCCGGTATTTCTTCCTTGCCTCCTCGGCCGTTGCCTGCCCGGAGATGCCCAGCGCCTTCCGGGCCCGTTCGACCTTTACGTTGCGGTTCTTGACTTTCGCCGTCCCCGACATCCGCCAATCACCTCTGCCGCGCTTCCCGGCAACCCAATCCGACCGCTCTCATCATCCACCCCGATACCCGCTACCCTATCCCCGAGACCCGTTCTTCATCGATCTTTCCAGACGGGCGTTCTCTTCTCCAGAAACGCCGCGACCCCTTCCCTGCCGTCTTCCGTGAAGAAGTTGTTCACGATGGCGTTCGAGGCCAGGTCATAGGCCGCCGGGTCAGGCAGGGTGACCTGGCTGTAGAAGGCCTGCTTTCCGATGGCGAGACACGAGAGGCTCGCCTTCGCGATGTGCCGGGCGAGTTCCATCGTCTTCGCCTCGAGCCTCTCCGCCGGGACGACCCGGTTGACGAGGCCCCACTGCTCCGCCTCGCGGGCGCTGATGAGCCGGGCCGTGAAGAGCATGTCCAGGGCCCGCTTGCGCCCTACCGCCCGGACGATCGACACCGCGGGCGAGGAGCAGAAGACGCCGAGGTTGACCCCCGGGGTGCCGAACCGCGCCCCCTCCTCGGCGACGGCGAGGTCGCAGGCCGCCACGAGCTGGCAGCCCGCCGCCGTGGCGATCCCGTGCACCTGGGCGATCACGGGCTGGGGCATACGCTGGAGGCGCAGCATCATCTCCGCGCAGATCGAGAACATGGTGTTGTGCACGGTGATGTCCTTGCCCGCCAGGTCTCCGAGGTCGTGGCCGGCACAGAAGTTCTTTCCCGCGGCCCTGATGATGAGCACCTTCACGTCGCGGCCTGCCGCGATGCCCGCGAGACAGCGGTTCATCTCCTCGAGCATGGCGATGGAGAGGGCGTTTTGCCTCGCCGGGCGGTTGAGCGTGATGACCCCCACGGTGTCCGTTTTTTCGTACGCGATGTTCCGATATTCCATGCCCCTGCCTCCTTGCGTGATCCTTCGGTTGCCGCGGGACCTCCTTGACGGTTGTCCCCTGATGGGATAGGAAAGATTTCCGTGACCGCCGCCGGGCGATGCCACGTATCCCATTATCGGGTGACGCAGGGCTTGTCAACATGAGAACCCGTGTTATGGACCGCAGGGGGTTGGCATGAGCGATTCCATCCTTTTTCATTCCGCAACGATCGGCTCTCTGACTCTTCCCAACCGCTTCGTCCGCTCCGCCACCTGGGAGGGCCTCGCGGCGGCCGACGGCGCCTGCACCGAAGAACTCGTCAGGCTCATGTCGGATCTTGCCGAAGGGGGCGTGGGGCTTATCATCTCGAGCCATGCCTCTGTTCGGCCCGAAGGGTTCGCGGTCAGGGGACAGCTGGGCGTGGACCGCGACGGGTGCATTTCGGGGCTTGCCAAGATGGCCCAGGCCGTCCACGCCAAGGGCGGCCGGATCGTCCTGCAGCTGGCCCACGGCGGCATTCTGGCCGGCACGCAACTGACGGGACAGCCTGCCTTTGCCCCGTCGCACGAAGGCGGCCCCGAGAAGACCCGCCGGCGCGAGATGTCGCAGGCCGACATTGCCGACACGGTCACGGCTTACGGGGAAGCGGCCCTTCGCGCGAAGAAGGCCGGCTTCGACGGGGTCCAGGTCCACGCCGCCCATGGCTATCTCCTTAGCCAGTTCCTTTCGCCCTGGTTCAACCGGCGGACGGATCAATACGGGGGCAGCCTTGAGAACAGGGCCCGGATCGTTCTGGAAATCGTTGCGTCGGTCCGAAGATACGCGGGCGGGGATTACCCTTTGCTGGTGAAGCTGAATTCCGAGGACTTCCTGGAAGGCGGCCTGACGCGGGAGGATTCGCTTCGGGCGGCGCTTCTCATCGCCGAGGCCGGCGCCGACGCCATCGAACTGTCCGGCGGGACCCTCCTGTCGGGCAAGCTGAGCCCGTCACGCCCGAAGATCGATTCCGTCGAGCAGGAGGCGTACTTCCGGGATGCCGCCCGGGCCCTGAAGCCGGGGCTGAAGATTCCCCTGATCCTCGTGGGAGGGATCCGGTCCTTCGATCTGGCCGAGGGACTCGTACGGGACGGGGTTGCGGATTTCATCTCCATGAGCCGCCCCTTCATCCGGGAGCCGGGCCTCGTCAACCGATGGAAGAGCGGAGACCGGCGGAGGGCAGCGTGTATCTCCGACAACCGCTGTTTCGGGCCGGCCATGCGCGGGACGGGCTTCTACTGCGTCGTCGAAAAGGAAGCAAGGGAGGAAGAGCAGAGGGGCGGAAGAGCGGAAAAAGAATCCTAGACCCCGCTCTCTGCGGCATTCGATCTCGAACGCCGACGGTGATAGCCCAGGGCCTGCCCCGTTGCGACGAGCGTGCCCGAGGAGTTGCGAACGTCGACGGTCCAGAGGCTGAGAGACTTCTTGATGTCCACGGGCCTGGCCTCGGCCGTGATGCGCTCCCCGGCGACGGCGGCCGCGAGGTAGTTGATTTTCAGCTCCACGAGCAGCACGTCGTCCCCCATCGAGTTGGCGGCCACGGCGGCCGCCTGGTCGATCAGCGACGACAGGATCATCCCGTGGGCACGGTCATGGGCATTGAGGTACTCGGGCCTGATCTCGACGGAGATACGGCAGTAGGCCCGGCGGACCTCATCGAGCCGGATTCCCAGGAAGGAGGCCATGGGGTCCCCGGCCACGATCTCGCGGGCGTAGGCGATGTTTGGGTCGTCCATTCGAGTACTCCGCTTGACTGGCGTCAGAGACGAGCACTCGACCAGGATTCTTCCTGCGAATTGACGGTTTTAGACCGCTCTAACACTCGCTGCACTGCAGACGCAAAAACTCGCCCTTCGGGCTCAAACAATTTGCGCTGCGGACGTTTCGCTTCGCGAAGAGCGGTTACCTAAAACGCGTCAAACTTCGCAATCCAGAATCCTGCTCGAGTTGCAGCAGAATTGCTCCCTAATTTTGCATCGGAAAGGTTCTCAGTCAAGTTCGTATTCGAACTTGGCGACTATGTGTAACGTGGACAGATTGAAGGTCTCCGGGAACGGGGCATAGGGGGCCGCGGCCTCCACGACGGTGAGCGCCCCGCGATCGAGAGACTCAAACCCCGATGACGAGACGATGCCCGTGGCGGCCAGCGTGCCGTCGCTCTGGATGGAGAAACGCACGACCGCCGTCCCCGTTTCGCTTCGCGAGTAGGCATCCTCGGGGTATACCCAGAGGGACTCGATTTTCTGCCGCAGGTCCCGAAGGTAGGCCCGGTACTTCACGGAGGGATTGGCGAGATCGACGGTCTCCTCGGGTCCTGCGGCCGGCCCTCTGCGAGGCTCGTCGAGGGAGACCTCCTTCTTGATTTCCGCCTTTCGGCTGTCGTCGGCTTGTTTTGCCGGCGCATCGGCAAGCCGGACGGTGAAGGTCTCGAAGGGAAGCGTGGAGCCGCCGGAGATCAGGATTCCCGCGAAGGACAGGAATGCCACGTGGAAGGCGCAGGATGCCAGGATGAACCGCAGGAGGACGTTCCTTGAAAGCATGTGGCCTCACCAACGGGAATGACGGATTGCAGGAAGACCGGGCGCGGAACATTTCGGAGAATCAGGCGCCATTCGGCCGGCGTCACATCCGGACTTCTCGCCTTGCCTCCTCGAGCCGTCTTCATTCGATGCACGGGGGCCAACCCGTTTATAATCAACACGGTGCAATAAAGCAAGTTTGCTGCCAACCGGGCAGCCGGCGGAGGACGGGCGATGGACCGTGACGAGCAATACATGAGACGTGCCCTTGCCGAGGCGCGCAAGGCCCTGGCCGCAGGCGAGGTGCCCGTGGGCGCCGTCATCGTCCGGGGCGACGAGGTCATCGCCTCGGCCCACAACGGCCCCGTGTGTCTCAGCGACCCTTCGGCACACGCCGAAATCCTGGCCCTGCGAAGGGCCGCAGCCGCCGAGGGCAATTACCGCCTTGCTGGCACGACGCTCTACGTGACGATCGAGCCCTGCCTGATGTGCGCGGGGGCTCTCGTCCATGCCCGCGTCGCCCGGCTCGTCTTCGGGGCAACGGACCCGAAAGGCGGCGCCGTCGTTTCCCTCTACCGGGTCCTGGGGGATGCCCGCCTCAATCACCGGATCGATGTGACGGGCGGGGTCCTTTCCGCGGAATGCGGTGAAATTTTGAGTAGATTTTTCCGCGAAAAACGATTATGAATTCCATTGAAAGCGGAGAGATACCGAAGTGGTCATAACGGGACCGACTCGAAATCGGTTTGAGGGCCTAACAGCTCTCACGGGGGTTCGAATCCCCCTCTCTCCGCCATTTTTATGTCCTGCACCGGCGGCGTGCCGGCTGTTCCCCTCCCCCCCCCCGCCGACG
>Ga0208196_1001396_pt1 | contig 26187 bp, 25 predicted proteins | sample AD_JPNNA7_MetaG_FD_184443 | JGI IMG/M metagenome (GOLD analysis project Ga0208196, IMG submission 184443) | Active sludge microbial communities of municipal wastewater-treating anaerobic digesters from Japan - AD_JPNNA7_MetaG (SPAdes) (version 2) | ecosystem: Engineered > Bioreactor > Anaerobic...
GGTGGCGTCCCTCCCCGTCAAAAGAATTGTGTCGTGCGTTCATTTTACATCCGACCTGACGCTGCCTTACGGGAAAGTGGTCCATGATTATTTGAAAAAATAGCGCATCACCGACCGGAAGGAGCAACCGGCCCATGAATCGACCGCCTCTTTTTCATCCCGCCCCGCCTCTTGCCGCCCTGGCCATCGTCCTGATTTTTCTCTTCTCCGGGGTAGTCCTCGCCGCCGCACAGGAAATCGCACCGGCCGCGGAGACTGCCTTTCCGACCCGCGACTACCTGACCGGGAACTGGAGCGGCGTACGGGACCGCCTGCATCATTCGGGCGTCCGGGTCGGTCTGAACTACTCGACGGAAACCATGTTCAATGTTGCAGGCGGCGAAAAGCAGGGCGGGACCTACGCCGACAACATCGACCTTGCGCTCCTGTTCGATCTGGCAAAGCTTACCGGCATTCCCCGCACCACGTTTCTGGTCAAGATGTCGCAGCGCGACGGCGACAGTGTGTCGGCGCGCTTCATCGCGCCATCCCAGGACGGAAACACCTTTCCCGTTCAGGAACTCTACGGCGGGCAGACCTTCAAGCTGGTGAACGTGCAGTTCAACACCCGCCTCGCGGACGACCGGATCGATTTAGCCTACGGCCGTCTGGTCGCCAACGATGACTTTCTCCACTCGGATCTTTACTGCCAGTTCCTCAACAACTCCTTCTGCGGCAGCCCGAAGCCGGTTTTTCTCCAAAACCCCTTCACATTCACCGCCTACCCGCTGGCTACGTGGGGCGCGCGGGCGGCCCTCGACACACCGTCGCGCAACTGGACCTTCCAGGCCGCCCTCTACGACGGAGATCCGGAGGGAAGAAGAGGCGACCCGGCCGGTGAAAACCAAAACCTGCACGGCACCTGGTGGAAATTCGGCAACAACGGCGTCACGCTGGCGGGCGAAATCCGCTACCACGTGAACCGCGGCTCGGACAGCGCTCTGCCGGGCGTGTACAAGATCGGCGGATTTTACATGACCGGCCGGTTTCTGGACGTAAGCAGAATGGGAAACGTCACCACAACCGGTGACGCGATGATCTGGCTGCTCGCGGATCAGATGCTCTACCGCGAATCGCCCGGCGAAAGACGGGGACTTTCCGCCTTCGGCTCGCTGGTCCTGAGCCTCACGGACAAGACCAATCCGATGACGAGCTACTTCAATGCCGGGCTGGTCTATGAGGGGCTCTTCTGCACCCGTCCACGGGATCGGACGGGGCTGGCCGTCACCGCGGGCTTTTTCGGAAAAGACTACAAGGACGGCCTCCGGGCCGCCGGACTGGAGACGAAAAGCCACGAGGCCGTCATCGAGTTCAACCACCTGTTCCTCGTCGGCCGTGGAATCGGCATTCAGCCGGACATCCAGTACATCATCCGTCCGGCGGGAACCGGCGCCATTTCCAACGCGCTGGCCGTCGGCGTGAAGGTCAGTGTAGATTTTTAAATCCGGGATTTCGGGGAGGTGACATGAGATCAGGATACAAGACCACTGTTTTTTACATTTGCGGAACCGCGGCGCTGGGCGGCCTTCTCTTCGGACTGGATCAGGGATTCATCGCCAATTCCCTGGACACGATCCGGAAGGTTTACGGACTGGACATTCGGTCCGCAGAACATTATTCCTCCATTCTGGCAACCGGCGGCGTCATCGGCGCGCTTCTCTCGGGCCTCCTGGCCCGGTATCTGGGGCGTAAAAGAAGTCTGGTGCTTTCGGGATTCATCTTCTGCGCTTCTTCCCTTGTCTCCGCGCTGCTTCCCCCGCTGGCAGTCATGTACGTCTGCCGGTTCCTGCTGGGATTCGCCATCGGCATCGCCTCCTTTATCGTACCGCTGTACCTGTCGGAAACGGCCCCCGCTTCAATTCGCGGCGCCATGGGAACGCTGTTTCAACTGCTCATCACCATCGGCATCTTTTTGATCTCCCTGACCAATTTCATCATCGCCCAGTGGATCTCATCCCCCGAGACGGCGCTTCCCCTGATGTTTTCCGTGATCGTTGTGTTTGCCGGCCTGATGTTCGCGGGGAGCCTTTTTCTGCCGGAGAGTCCGCGGTGGCTCATGTTGAAGGGAAGAAAAGATGAGGCAACGGCGGTTCTTCAAAAAACGCTCAACACCCCGGAAGACGTCCTGCGCGAAATTCATGATATGGAGGCGACCTTAGGCCGCCGGGGTTTCCGGATCGGCAACCTGTTGAAAGGCTACTTCATCAAAATCCTGCTGGTGGGAATTTTCCTGCAGGTGTTCCAGCAGCTGGTGGGAATCAACGTAATGATTTACTACGCCCCGACCATTTTCGGATATGCGGGACTGGCCGGCATGATCGCGATGATGACCGTGCCGACGGTCAACATGCTCTTTACCTTTCCCGCCATCCGGCTTGTGGAAAAATGGGGCCGAAAGAAGCTCCTTTACGTAGGCGCACTTTGCATGATGATCAGCATGACGGCGGCGGGCGGAGCTTTTGCTTATATCGGCAACCCGTCCGACCCGGCGGCGATCGGATTAGCGCCCAAGGGCATTTTGCTGGCCGCGGTCATTTTCTACATCTTCGGGTTTGCCGTTTCCTGGGGGCCGGTGGCCTGGCTGGTCTGCTCGGAGATCTTTCCGATCAGGGGGCGCGAAGTGGGAATGACCGTGACGACCATGGTGAACTGGACCTTCGCCGGTCTGCTGATGGACAACGCCCTTACTTTTATGGAGGCTCACGGCCATGCCTCCATCTTTTTCCTGTTTGCCTTCTTCTGCATCCTGGCCATCGCCTTCGTCGCGGCTTTTGTTCCGGAAACGCGGGGAGTGACGCTGGAGCAGATCGAGGGAAATCTCAAGGCCGGGAAAAAGATGAGGGATTTGGGAGATTAAAAAATGAAAACCGTAAGCTATCGATCGCTGGGTTTGTCGAACACCGGGGAAATGTTTCAGAAGGCCTTTACTGAAAAGTATGCCGTTCCCGCTTATAATTTTAACAACATGGAACAGCTTCAGGCCATCATTGCCGCCTGCGTTCAAACCGCGTCCCCCGTCATTCTGCAGGTATCCGGCGGCGCCCGGAAATACGCGGATCAGACCCTTCTGCGGTATATGGCGCAAGGCGCCGTCGCCTTTGCCCGAAGGATGGGAGGCACGATCCCCATCGCACTGCATCTAGACCACGGCGACAGTTTTGAACTGGCAAAATCCTGTATCGACAGTGGATTTTCATCCGTCATGATCGACGGGTCACATTTTCCCTTTGAAGACAATATTGCCCTGTCGAAAAGAGTCGTGGAATATGCGCATCCGCGGAATGTCTCGGTAGAAGCTGAACTGGGCGTCCTTGCCGGAATCGAAGATGAAGTTTCCCACGCACAGTCGCATTATACAAACCCCGAGGATGTGGAAGAATTTTCCGGCAGAACAGGCGTGGACAGCCTGGCGATCTCCATCGGGACGAGTCACGGCGCGTTCAAGTTTAAACCCCAAGACTGCACCCTGAATGCAGATGGGGTTCTGGTTCCCCCTTCGCTCCGTTTTGATATTCTGGAGGAGATCGAAAAACGCATTCCCGGATTTCCCATTGTTCTGCATGGTGCATCGTCGGTTGTACCGAAGTATGTCGCGATGATCAATCAATACGGCGGCCGGCTGGAAGCGGCCGTCGGCATTCCCGAAGAGCAGCTTCGCCGCGCCGCCGAAAGCGCCGTTTGCAAAATCAATATTGACAGCGACGGCCGGCTGGCCATGACCGCGGCGATTCGCAAAGTTTTCGCTGAAAACCCCGGTGAGTTTGACCCACGCAAGTATCTCGGACCTGCGCGCGCCGAGTTGATCGAACTGATCAAGCACAAGAACATCAATGTTTTGGGCAGCGCGGGCCGGTACCCGGCCCTGCCGTAGTCGCCGGACTCCGGAAAACGCGCCTGCCTCCGGGGCGGATCCCCCCCCCAGAGCAAGCTGTCGAGGGATGAAATGAAGGTCATGATATCGCGGCAGGCTGCGGAGGATGACTGCTCGTCCCGCAACGGCGGGATTCAATCGAAATAGCTTCGGTAGGCCTCCGGGAGGGCGTCCCGGTTGACCTGAAACAGCTCGATGAGCACGTGATCGGGAGCCGGCACCATGACGTATTTCCATACGCCGATGTCCGTGACGCCCTTTTTAAAAGGCACGCCCATGGCCTTGAGCTTTTCGACCACGCCTTCGATATCGTCCGTCTGAATCCCGAAGTGGTGGATGCTTCCCCTGCCGGAAAAGGAAGGCGCCTGATCGTAGAAATGAATCCGCCCGGTGCCGACTCTCATGAACACGTTTCTTGCCCCGGCCATATTCTCATCCAGAATAATTTTTCCGCCAAAGGCGTTTTGATAAAAGGCCAGGCTCTTTTCGATATCCGACGCAAAGAGATGTACGTGGTGGACATGGTTCATGGATGTTCTCCTTTTCTCCCGGACGCCCGTTCGCGCTTTTGCCCGGCTTGCATTTTTTAACGTCAACCAAGCTGTCAGGTCAGCCTGCAAGCGCGCTGCGTCTTTTTTTCAACCTGATGTAAGGCCGGATTCCCCGGTCTCTCCTTGCGCCGTCAGGGAACGGATCAACGCGGCTGCGTTGTCGTAAAAAATCCGATCGTAAAATTCCGGAGAAAGATTCATTTTCAGAAGATTTTCAATCTCCGCTTCCCACGGCGTGATCAGGTTGGGATAATCCGATCCGTATAAAATCCTGGATTTGTATTTTTCAAGATACCCGGGGCCGAGGTTGTATCCGTCGTAGGGCGCGGGCAAAAAACAGAAGGCGGTGTCAAGATACAGCTGCGGATGCCGGTCCACAAGCTCCATGAAACCGGCATATTCATGTGCTCCCAGATGGGCGATGGTAGCGGGCAGGTCGGGGAACCGATCCAGAACTTTCATGAACGGCTCAAGGCCGACATAGGGATTCCCCACCGGGCCGGTTCCGGTGTGAAAAAGAATGCGCTTGTTCTTTTTCATCACCAGGTCGTAGAGGCCGAAGAGCCGCTCGTCGAACGGATAAAAATTCTGAACCAGAAGCTGGAGCTTGAATCCAAGGATTTTCGGATTTTCCACAAGGCGACGGGCCATGTCCAGAGCGTGGTCGTCGCCTGGATGATACGCGGCGAAGCAGTACAGATCCTCATACTCCTGAAGGACTTTCTCGTTCCATCGGTTCAGTTCTTCCGCGATACCGGCGCGGTGCGCATAGTTGGAATATACGATCACGCTCACGCCCTTCCGCCGAAGGCGCTCGATGCACTCGCGGTAATAACAGCGATGAATAATATGCCAGTTATACTGCTTCAGAAAGGCTTCCCAAATGGCATCGAAAAGTCTGTCCGGAAACAGGTGCACGTGGAAATCAATTATTTTTTCAGGAATTCCACTCATCGTCTCCACCACGTCGGTTATTTTGCGTCTGGTTAACACAACCAGGTCTCATAATCAACGAAAAGGTCATCCGAGCAAGGCCCGCATTGCCGCTTCACTCCCCTTTCAGGCAAAGCGGAGTCCTTGACCCGAAGAAAAATGTAGGTTAGTAATAAACCCGGAAACGGGAAACCATGGAACCTGTTTTCGGGAGGATGAGATGAAAAGGAAATGGGCTGTCCTTTTGGTGGTGATGGCCATCGCCGCCGGCGCCGGGCCGGCGCGCGCCGAAATAACGCAGTCCGACCTCGTGGTCCTCGATGTGGCGCTGATCCGGCCGGTCGGCATCGTCTCCGTTGTCGTCGGCACGGCTTTGTTCATTCTTTCGCTTCCCGTGTCCATTCCCAGCGGCAGCGTCGGCACTGCGGCGAACAGTCTCGTGAAAGACAGCTTCGAATATACATTCATCCGGCCCGTCGGGGATTTCGACTATGAGCTGGGAACATGGGGCAAAGAGGCGCCGCCCTCTTCCGAAAGCTCAGGCGCCGCGGAAAAATAGGCTATAGACAAAAAAGCTTTCACCCGTTATAAGGAAAACCATGGAAACCCTTCTCGACACACAACTGGCCGTCCCCCTTTCTCAGGTGGCCCTGCTCCTGGGGTTGAGCACCCTGATCCTGCTTTTCGGGCGGGTAAAGCTGGCCCTCATCATCAATTACTGCTTCACGCTGTACTGGGGGTTTTTTCTGAATCCCAGCTTCCGTTCCGATCTGGGAGAACTCATGCTCAACACCTACACCTATGTTTATATCGGGGTTGGTCTGATCATTGTTGTTCTGGCCCTGATCGGTTTTCTGTCCAGCAAGGACAGATGAGGCATCTTTCCAAAATGATTAGTGATTTCATTGCGTTATGAACGGCATTCCCTGAATTGTCCCTCTGAACCTGTTCCCCGGCAGGACTCCGCGGGAACCGGCGCATCCCCGCAGTTTTGGTCCAGGGTGAATTTATTCTCTCATAAAAGATCAAGAGGATTCCGTTGTTACAAATAATACTGGACAGGGGAATTCGGATGGGTTATAGAGAGTCATTGATTTGTTGTTATGGGAGTTGTTGTGGATTTGAGACAGATCGTTGTACGTTTGGTTCATCCGTCCGAGAAGCAAACCTATCAGTCACTGATGGCGCAGTATCATTATTTGGGAGCCTTACCGAAGATCAGCGAGACACTTTGGTATGTGGCGTGTTGGCATGATCAATGGGTAGCGTTGTTGAGTTTTTCGGCATCAGCGTTGAAGTGTTCAGTTCGGGATAGCTGGATTGGCTGGAGCATGCACAATCGGTACGACCGTCTCAAGTTAATCGTCAACAACAGCCGTTTTCTCATTTTGCCGGACTGGCATAGGCCGAATCTGGGGTCTCGTGTTTTATCTTTGTGTTCAAGGCGTCTGAATGCAGATTGGCAGGAGGCGTTTGGACATTCTGTGGTCTTACTGGAAACCTTTGTGGATTCTCAGCGTTTTTCGGGGACGGTTTACAAGGCTGCCAACTGGATATATGTGGGGGATACGAAAGGGTACCGCAGGATTCGCAACGGTTACAGCGCGTCTGTTGGAACGCCCAAGAAGGTTTTTCTGATGCCCCTGCAGGCGGATGCCGGCGCTTTTTTATGTCAGCCAGTCCTTCCATCCTTGTATCAGACCGGAGGTTCAAAGATGATGCTTACCGCGCAACAAATGGAATCCCTGCCGTCTTTTTTTTCCGAGATAACCGATCCTCGTCGCTCCCAAGGTCGTCGGCACCGGCTGTCTACCGTTTTGGGGATTGCCACTGCCGCCTGCTTGTGCGGAATGCGGGGATACCGGGCGATATCCGATTGGGCCCAAAGTCTCGGCACAGCGGCCAGACGACGTTTTGGTTGCCGTTATGAAAATCGCCAATACATCGTGCCCAGCGAATACATTATCCGGGATATACTGGTTCGGGTCGATCCTGTCGAACTGGACCGGGCGTTGCAGCGTTGGAATCAAATCTATGCCAAGCAGGATGAAAGCCTGGCAATCGACGGCAAAACCATGCGCAACGCCTTGGATGAACAGGGATATCAAGCCCATATCATGAGCGTGGTCGGTCACCAGACCAAACACTGCTACGCTCAAAAAAAGTCGGAACCATACCCGCTGCTGATGATGAAAGTGTCAAACGCACCAATGAAATCAATTTAGCCATTCCTCTGCTGGATACCATCGATCTGAAAGGAAAGGATGTCACGGCGGATGCGCTCTTGACCCAACGCAAGATCGCCGATTATCTGGTTATCCGGCGCCAGGCGCATTATCATTTCACGGTCAAGGGAAACCAGCGCCGCCTTCTGGATGATATTACCTTATTGTTTCAGGATAGAGGACAGCCGGATTATTCGGAATGTTCGCCGCCGGATCATGGACGAATCGAAATCCGGAAAATATGGGTCAGTTCCGAGCTCAATGACTATATCGACTTCCCCCATGTCGGCCAAGTTTTTATCATTGAACGGGAATGCACAAACAAAAAAACCGGCAAGCTATCCCTGGATGTGGCTTACGGGATTACCAGTCGAACCACCCGCGAGGCCAGTCCTAAGCGCCTCCTGGAGATCAACCGCGGCCATTGGAGCATCGAAAATAGCTGTCACTATATCTTGGATTGGAACTTCGATGAAGATCGAAGCCGCATTCGTACCGGACACGGACCAGAAAACGTCAGTCGGCTGCGTCGCTTTGTCATTGGTTTAATCAAATCGAAAAAGATCTCCAGTGTCGCTCAAAAAATGCGCGAGCTGAATCGTAATGTCCGTCTCGTCTTCGACTATCTCCGTATGACAAAAAACACTTGCCAATCAATACATTGAAGGGAGAACAAATTTACCGTGAGTTTTGGTCAAGATGTTCTTGACAATCCCAAAATGACTTCCTATAAAAAGCGCATTCAAAATCAGATGCGCGAAAGCGAATAAACCACCGGAAATCCTTTGCCGCGACGGAAGGATGAACGTGAAAAATAAATGAGAGAAAGGAAGTTATGTATGAGCAACCTGTTAGTGAACACACGTGATCAGCATTTTGTGCTTTTTGAACAGCTCGGCATCGAGAAGCTGTTCGAATCGGAACCGTTCAAGGATTTTACGAAAGAGGATCTGCTGATGATCATGAACGAGGCCGAAAAGCTGGCCGTCAACGTGATTGCCCCGACGCTCAAAGAAAGCGACGAAGAAGGCTGTCACCTCAAAGACGGGAAAGTGTCGGTGCCCAAGTGCTACCGGGAACCCTACAAAAAGTTTTGCGAAGGCGGCTGGATCAACCCCATGGATTCGCCGGACGTCGGCGGCCAGGGCATTCCCGCTTCGGTCGGCTTTGCCAACATGGAGCTTTTCGGCGCCGCCTGCTACGCATTCGCGATGTATCCCGGCCTCACCCACGGCGCGGCGGGCCTCATCCACTCCTATGGCACCGAGGAGCAGCAGCAGAAGTATATGGTTAAACTTTTCTCCGGCGAATGGGCCGGCACCATGTGCCTGACGGAGCCGGGCGCGGGCTCGGATGTGGGCGCCCTGAGAACATCGGCCAAGCGACTTCCCGACGGGAAATTCCTGATTACCGGAACCAAGTGCTTCATTTCCTCCGGCGATCATGACCTGACCCCGAACATCGTTCACCCCGTCCTGGCCAGGATCGAAGGCGATCCCCCCGGGACCAAGGGCATTTCGATTTTCATCGTCCCCAAGTACCGGGTCAACGACGACGGCTCTCTCGGCGAATTCAATGACGTGAAGACCGGCGGCATCGAGCACAAAATGGGCATCAAGGGATCGGCCACCGCGACGCTGAATTTCGGTGAAGACGGGAAATGCATCGGCGAACTGCTGGGCAATGAGCGCGAAGGCATCAAGATTATGTTCCAGATGATGAATGAAGCCCGTCTGGGAACCGGCATGCAGGGTCTCGACCTGGGCTCGGCCGCCTTTGAACACGCCGTGGCCTACGCCAAAGAGCGCGTCCAGAGCGTCCCCGTCTGGGAAATGAAAAATCCCAACGCCAAGGCCGTCGCCATCATCCAGCATCCCGATGTCCGCAGAAAGCTGATGTGGATGAAATCCCATGTAGAGGGCCTTCGCAGCCTGTGCTACTTCACCGCGTACTGCATCGACCGGGTCCGGGTGGCGCAAACCGCCGAAGAAAAGGCCAAATGGGAAGGCTTCCTCGATCTGATGACGCCGGTCGTCAAAGCCTACTCCACGGACAAAGGCCTGCTCATCTGCTCCATGGCGATGGACGTCTACGGCGGCTACGGATACTGCCAGGAATATCCCGTCGAACAGTATCTGCGCGATGAAAAAATCGCCACCATCTATGAAGGCACCAACGGCATTCAGGCCCTCGATCTGGTCGGCCGCAAGCTGGGCCAGCGCAAGGGCGCCAACGTCATGAATCTGGCCGCCATGATCCAGGCCAACTACGCCAAATTGAAAAACCATGCCGAACTGGGCAAAGCCGCCAGGAGCCTGGAAGAGGCAGCCAACGCCTGCCTGGAATTGACCATGTTTTTCGCCCAGGCCGGCAAATCGGGGGATTTCTTCCTTCCCATCCTCAATGCCTGCAAATTCCTCGAACTCTTCGGAGACGTCATCGTCGGCCACTTCCTGCTCGACGCCGCGGCGATCGCCTCGAACAAACTGGAAGCCATCTATGAAGCCAAAGGCGCGACGACCATCGGCAGGAAGAAAGGCCTGCAGAGAAACGATCCGGAAGCGGCTTTCTACAGCGGCAGAATCGCGTCCGCGAAATTCTTCGCCAACGAAATTCTGACGACCGTGAAGGCCCGCTGCGAAGCCGTCAAGGCAAACGACCGGACGCCGCTGGAAATCACGGACGAAGCTTTCTCCATCTGAAGCTATTGACGCCGTTTGCAAAGAGGGCTGCGGAATATCCGCAGTCCTCTTTGCTTTGGACCCGTGGGCGCGCCCCTGCCGTCACGTAAAAAACCGCGGGACATTTTCAAAAAAAGCGGCCTTTGCATTTGATTTTTCCCCTGCAAATGACCTATAAACGGGCGGCAGGTCACACCGAAGAAAAACGAGGAGCGAAAGCGATGTGGACATCCCTCACCGGATTTTTGCGCGGCGTCCTTGGCCTCACCTTCCTGGGAGTCAATACCCTCTTCTGGGCCGTGCCGGTTTACATCACAGCCGTGCTCAAGCTGATCCTGCCCTTTCGCGCGGCCAGGAACTTTTTTGACGTCATTCTCAATTTTTTATCCTATTACTGGATTTACTGCATCAACGGGTTCATCGGAGCCATCAAAACCGTGGACTATGACGTCACGGGGCTGGAAAAACTAAAGCGGAACGAGTGGTACATCGTCGTTTCCAACCACCAGACCATGATCGACATCATTGTTCTTCAAAAAATATTTCACGGCCGCATCCCCTTCCTGAAATATTTCATGAAACAGGAGCTGATCTGGGTGCCTGTTTTGGGGCTGGCCTGGTGGGCGCTGGATTATCCTTTCATGAAGCGGTACTCCGCCGAACTCCTGAAAAGAAAGCCGCATCTTCGGGGCAAGGATATCGAAGCGACGCGGAAAGCCTGCGCAAAATTCAAGGATCGGCCCGCTTCCATCATGAACTTCGTGGAAGGGACCCGTTTTTCCCGCCGGAAACAAGCGGCGCAGAAATCACCTTACCGTCATCTTCTCAAGCCGCGGTCGGGCGGCGTCTCGTATGTTCTTTCCATGATGGGCGAAAATATGCGAAACCTGATCGACGTCACCATCATTTACCCCGACGGCGTAGAAAACGCCTGGCCATTTTTCTGCAGCGCAAAATCCAGAATCCTCGTCCGGATCGAGGTGCTGCCGATTGATCCAAGCCTTCGCGGTCAGGATCCCGACGACGCGGAATACAGAAGCCGGTTTAACCGCTGGCTGAACGACCTGTGGGAAAAGAAAGACCACACCATCGCGCAGGAGCTGGAGCGCGCGTCGGCGCAAAATGCCGGAAGGATCGCGCCCCCGTCGATCTTTGAATGAACTTCTCCCTGAGCTTCCGGGCAAACACCGGGACCCTCCCGGTGCTTTATGGCTGGAGAGCTTTGAATAACGGCCATTTTTGTCATTTCGACTTCTTCTTTGTCATTTCGACCGAAGGGAGAAATCCATGTCCCGAATGCAATGAGGGATCTTAAGATTTCTCGTCGCTCACGCTCCTCGAAATGACATTTTTCAAAGCTCTCGGCTGGTCGGCAGTCATCCGACGAAACGGGGTTCAGTACCCGACATGAGGCGGCCGAAACAGTTCGCCTTACGCCTCGGCGACCCGCCGGGATATTTTTTTAAGCCGGCTGATCTTGTGGCGCAGGAGCGCGGCTTTTTCCCTGTCGCTGTCTTCCAGCGCCCGGCCGTGCAGAACTTTCAACTCACGGATTTTCGCCTTGACTTGGGGCCTGGTCAGCCTGATTTTGCCTTTGGGTTTGTGTTTGTGCGCGCGCCCTTCGTCCTTGATGCCCTTGGCCTGTTTGATAAAGGCAACCAGCTCTTCCTTTTTCATGTCGTGGATGGCTTTTTCATGCGGGAACTCCTCGGCCATTTCCCGCAGCTCCTTCACGGTCAACTTGTCCAGGTGCTGATCATCATGGGGTTTGTGTTCTTTCTTGTGTGTTTCTTCGGACATCGCTCATAGACCTCCTTGTTTGGTTTCAGGAACATCAACGTGCAATGCGAAAAAGGCAAACCAGTTTAACTTTCCTATACCACAACCGCTTTTGATGTTCAACCCGAGCTGCCCTATTCCTCCCTATTCCCTATTCTTCCCATTGACATCGCACGGCGTTTGTCTTATTCTTTGAGCAACCCCAATACCGAAAAGCCGGGCGTAAATCGTTTGGCTTTGTTATTCATTCCTTCAAGGAGAAAAATCGTCATGAACCCGACCGGTATTTTGAAAGAAGAACATCAACTCGTCCTTTTGATGCTGAAGATTATGGAAGCGGTGTGCAAAAAGCTGGACTTGGGCCAGGCCGTAAAAACGGAAGATCTCGACGCCATCATCGATTTCATCCGGGGCTTTGCCGACAAGTGCCACCACGCCAAGGAAGAAAAACTGCTTTTCCCCGCGCTGGAGAAAGCCGGCATGCCGCAAAACGACGGACCCATCGCCGTGATGCTGCGAGAACATGCTATGGGCCGCGGTTTTGCCAAAAGCATGGAGGAGGCTATCGGGCGGATGAAAAACGGCAACGCCTCCGCCGCCGGAACGTTTGTGGAAAAAGCCCGCGGCTACATCCAGCTTTTACGGAATCATATCGACAAGGAAGACCATGTTCTGTTTATGATGGCGGACCAGCGCCTGAACCCCGCCGCGCAAAAAGAGCTTCTGGAAGGCTTCGACCGCGTGGAGCGTGAAGAGACGGGCGAAGGGGTTCACGAAAAATACCACGCCTTGCTGCACCGCATGCGCGATACCTATCTTTAACGGATTTCGTCCGGCCTTTCCGGAGCCTGTCCTCGCCGACAAAGAGCGTCAACAGGCCAAATGGAACAAACGGAGCACCATGGATTTGTCATTGAAATCGGAAAACATAGACTGAATGTTCACAAGGCGGTCAACGAATCTTCTCTCTCAATTTTTTTCCGGCCGCTTTTTTAACTACAAGAACCATCAACCAGTGAACGAGACATCCTCATGAAAGATCAAGCCAAAACCAAGCAGACCTTGATCGGCGAACTGGCTTCCTTAAGAAAGCGGATTGCCCAGTTGGAGCAATTCGAATCGGAGCGAAGGCAGGTGGAGAAGGCGTTGCGCGCAAGTGAAAACCGCTACTACAAACTCTTTCAACACATGAGCAGCAGCGTCGCGATTTATGAAGCCGTCGAAGACGGGGCGGATTTCGTGATCCGGGATTTCAATGCCGCGGCTGAGCGGCTGGAAAAGATTCAGAAGGAGGAAATCCTGGGGCGGCGGGTTACGGAGGTCTTCCCGGGCGTCAGCGACTTCGGGCTTTTTTCGGTTTTTCAACGGGTCTGGAAAACGGGCAATTCCGAAGATCACAACGTTTCATTTTATCAGGACAACCGGATTTCGGGCTGGCGCGAAAATCATGTTTATAAATTGCCTTCCGGAGAGGTCGTGGCGATCTATGACGATGTTACCGACCGCAAGCAGGCGGAATGTGCGCTTCGGGAAAGCGAGGAGAAATACCGCGCCCTCTTTGAAAATGCCGGCGAGGCGATTTTTGTCGCCCAGGACGGCAGGGTGGCGTTTCTCAATCCCATGACGGCCCAGATCACCGGTTATTCCGGCGAGGAGATCACTTCCAGGCCATTTGTCGATTTTATCCATGCGGATGACCGCGATATGATCACTGACCGTCACACCCGACGTCTTCAAGGCGAAGATATTCCCCGGAGTTACACTTTTCGGATGCTTCGTAAAAACGGAAGCTTGCTGTGGGTGCAGTTGGATACGGTTCTGATCAACTGGCAAGGCAAGCCCGCGACGCTGAATTTTATGACCGACATCACGGAGCGCAAACGGATCGAGGATGCGCTTCGGGAGAGCGAGCACGAGCTAAGGGCTCTTTTCAAAAGCATGCTGAATGCATTTGTGCTTTTCGAGTCGGTTTTTGACCGGGACGGAAATTTTGTCAGCTACCGGTTTGTCTATATCAACGATGCATACGAACGCATCACGGGCGTCAAGAACAACGAAGTCAGGGGAAAAACCGTGCATGAGGTCTGGCCCAACACGGAGGCAAGCTGGGTCAAGGCATACGGTGACGTTGCAACCACAGGAATACCAAGCACTTTCGATATGTATCACGAACCGACCGAAAAACTTTATCACTGCAATGCCTATCGGCCCTGGGACACAAAAGGTCGATTTTGTGTTGTGTTTGAAGACATCACCGAGCGCAGGCGGGCGGAGGAGGAAATTCAAAAGGCGAATACCTTACTGAACTCGATTGTCGAGAATATCCCCAACATGATCTTCCTCAAGGACGCCGGGGAACTCCGGTTCACCCGTTTCAACCGGGCGGGAGAAGAACTGCTGGGTCATTCCAGGGACGACCTGTTGGGAAAGAACGATTACGATTTCTTTCCGAAGGAGCAGGCGGACTTCTTTACACAGAAGGACCGGGAAGTTTTGCGCGGGAAGGTAATTGTGGACATCCAGGAAGAACCCCTTCAGACCCGTGACAGGGGAGAGCGAATCCTTCACACCAAGAAAGTGCCGATTCTAAACGCGAACGGAGAGCCCGAATACCTGATGGGCATCTCCGAAGACATCACCGACCGGAAGCGGGCGGAGGCGGAGAAGCGAAGACTGGAAGAGCGTTTGCGCAGGGCGGAGAAGATGGAGGCGCTTGGTCAACTGGCGGGCGGCGTCGCCCATGATCTGAACAACGTCCTGGGCGTCCTTTCCGGATATTCCGAGCTTTTGCTTGCCGAAATTCCCGAGGGGCAGAAATCCAGGAGACACGTCGAAAAGATCCTCCAGTCCACGGAGAAAGGCGCAGCCATCATTCAGGACCTGCTGACCTTGGCCCGGCGGGGCGTCCTGTCGGAGGAAGTCATTCAAGTCAACGATATCATTTCCGGTTTCACCAGAACCCCGGCTTTTGAGAACATTCGGGACTATCATCCGGGCGTTTCCTTCCGGATGGACTGCGACCCGAATCTTCTCAACATCAAAGGCTCTCCCGTCCATCTGGAGAAGACGCTGATGAACCTGGTGTCCAACGCGGCGGAGTCCATCAGCAGCGAGGGCGAAGTGGTTATCCGGACCGAGAACCGCTATCTGGACAAAGCCATTGTGGGCTATGACGAGGTCCGGGAGGGGGACTATGTCGTTTTGTCCGTATCCGATACGGGGACTGGCATTTCCGACGAGCACCGGGAGAAGATTTTTGAGCCGTTTTACACGAAGAAGGCCATGGGCCGAAGCGGAACGGGTCTGGGGCTCACGATTGTCTGGGGAACGGTCAAGGACCACAACGGGTATATTGATGTGTCAAGTCGTGTGGGAGAAGGGACGACGTTTACCCTGTATTTTCCCGCCACACGGGATGAACAGACCGCCCCGCCGGAAAGGACGCCGGTGGAGCGGTACATGGGCAGGGGGGAGACGGTTCTGGTTGTGGATGACATTGCCGAGCAGAGGGATGTGGCTTCCGGACTGCTGAGAAAGCTGGGGTATCGGGTTCACAGTGTTTCCAGCGGGGAGGAGGCCATAGAATATCTGAAACAGAACCGGGCGGACATTCTGATTCTGGATATGATCATGGCGCCGGGGATGGACGGAATGGAGGCGTACCGGAGGATCCTGGAAATCCACCCGCAGCAGAAGGCGATTCTGGTGAGCGGTTTCTCGGAAACGGACCGCGTCCGGAAAGCGCAGTTGCTCGGGGCGGGCGTATATGTCAAAAAACCCTATGTGATGGAAACAATCGGTCTGGCCCTCCGAAAGGAACTGGACCGGTAGCCGCCGCAGAAAACCGCATGCTTTTCAGTTCGCCCCACAGAAAAAAGCGCAGCTAAAGCTACGGGGGGCTTTCCGGAATCACGACCACCTCCGGCGGCGCCGAAAAAACAATCGGCGGCGGAAGGGGAATATTGATGCCGATTTTGACATCCACATCCGCTATTGCCGAAACCGGCGTCAAAAGGATCAGCGACACGAAAATCATCCATAAAAACTTTTTCATTGAATCTTCTCCTTTCTTAAGCGAAGTTGCCCCTCCGGTCACCGGGAAAAACGGTGTGACTTGATAATAGGTGGAAATTTACCGCTTTGCTGGGACGATTTCAAGCCAGTAATCGTCCGGATCGCTGATGAAGTAAATCCCCATCGCCTTGTTTTCAAAGCAGATACAGCCCATTTTTTCGTGCAGCGCATGCGCGGCGGCAAAATCGTCCACCCGGAAGGCCAGATGAAATTCATTGTCCCCCAAGTTGTAGGGATCCGTCCGCTCTCTCATCCAGGTCAGCTCCAGTTGATGCGGCGTCCGGCCGTCGCCGAGATACACCAGAACAAAACTGCCGTCCGGCGGCTCATAGCGGCGCACTTCCTTCAATCCAAGCGCCTCCCGGTAAAAGGCCAGACTTTTTTCCAGATTCAGCACATTGAAATTGTTGTGGGCAAACGTAAATTCCATATCCTGCTCCTCTCCACACTGTTTTCCCGCGGGTGAACACCCGGAATCCGCCTACAGGCAATCCTTCATCATCAATTCCACCAGTTCCGGCGAGATGTCCCTGTTTTCGCCCAGTTTGACCATACCGTGCGCTTTTAAATTCTCAACCACATCGGGAATGACGTCCGCGCCGATATGGTAGGCGCAAAGCCGCGTCGGCACCTTCATGCTTTCAAAAAAATCGCGTGTTTTTTCGATGGCGGCATCAATGCGGGCGGTATCCTCCCCGGTTGTAATTCCCCACACGCGTTCGGCGTATTGCAGAAGTTTTCCCTTCTTTTCCCCCGCGCGCATCTTCAGCAGCGCCGGCAGCACCACCGCCAGGGATTTTCCGTGATCCAGGCCGCGCAGCGCCGTCAGTTCATGGCCGATCATATGCGTCGCCCAGTCCTGCGGAACCCCGACGCCGATCAGCCCGTTGAGGCCAAGCGTGGCGCACCACATCAGGTTGGCGCGCACATCATAATTCTCCGGTTCGGCCAGGGCCCGGGGTCCTTCCTCGATCAGGGTGAGCAGCAGGCCCTCCGCGAAACGATCCTGCAGCTTCCCGTTGACGGGAAACGTCAAATATTGCTCGGTCACATGGACAAACGTGTCCACCACGCCGTTGCCGATCTGCTCCGGCGGCAGCGTATAGGTCTTCGTGGGATCGAGCACGGAAAATTTCGGAAACAGCGACGGATGCATGAAGGGAAGCTTGGCGTTCAAGGCGCGATTCGTGATGACCGCTCCGTTGTTCATCTCGGATCCGGTCGCCGGAATCGTCAGAACCGTTCCGAAGGGGATCGCCCCCTTTGCCTTCTTGCCGTAACTGGCGACAATCTCCCAGGGATCTCCCTCATGGGGAACGGCTGCGGCGATAAACTTTGTCCCGTCGATCACGGAACCGCCGCCGACGGCCAGCAGAAAATCGATTTTATTTTTGCGCGCCGTCTCCACACACCGCATCAGCGTCTCATAGGTCGGATTGGGCTCAATGCCTCCAAATTCTTCCATCGCGCAGCTCTGAAGCGCCGCCCTGACCTCATCATATACGCCGTTGCGCTTGATGCTGCCGCCTCCGTAGGTCATCAGAATCTTTGCCCGGGGGGGAATTTCTCCGGCAATATCCTTGATCCTTCCCTCGCCAAAAAGAATTTTTGTCGGGTTATAAAACGTAAAATTGTTCATATTCCCTCCTTTTGTGAGATGGATTGCAAAAGCCTGCGGAAAGATTCCAAGGGCTGGGCTCCCGTGATCTGGTATTGGTTGTTGACAATGAACAGGGGAATTCCGGTCAGGCCCAGCAAACGCCCTTCCTTTGCCGCTTGAGCCAGCCGGGGCGCATAACGTCCGTCTTTTGCCGCCGCCAGCGCTTCCTGTTCGTCGAGACCGCTTTCGGCCGCGACAGCGCCTACCACCTCCGGGCGGCCAATGTCCTGGCGCCGGCTCAGATACGCCCGAAACATGTTTTCATGAAAGACGTCATGCCTCCCCTGGTCGCGGGCATACTCCGAGGCCAAAAGCGCCAATCGGGAATTGGACAGCACGGTGTGTTCATTGAAGACGATGCCCAGTTCACGACCCCGCGACTTCAACCCGGCGTAAAAGGGCGCAAGGTCTCTGCCTTTAAAGCGTTCGGAAAGCAACAGGCCTCCGGGCGGGGTTTCGGGATGCAGCTCGTAGCTCACCCACTCTTCCTTAATCGGATATTCTTTCTTCAACCGATCGACAATCGCCTTGCCGATATAACAGAAGGGTCAGACATAGTCGGAAAATATTTTAAAATGAAAGGTCATCCGCTTCATCCTCCCGCGATCCCTCCCAAGGGGAGAGAAGAAAGCATTGAAAGAAACGTTGACAATCTAGCTCAGGCGTTTTTCCAGGGCGTTGAGCTCTTTTTTCAGCTCTGCAGGCAGTCGATCGCCGAATTTTTTATAATGTTCGCGGATGCCTTCAATTTCTTTTTTCCACTCTTCCTTATTGACGCTGAGCAGTTCCTTCATATCAGCCGCGCTGACGCTCAGGCCGGTTGTGTCGATCGCATCCTCGGTGGGCATGAAGCCAATCGCGGTTTCGCTGGCTTTGCCTTTGCCCGCCGACCGTTCAAAGACCCATTTCAGCACGCGGCTGTTTTCGCCGTAGCCGGGCCACAGCCATTTGCCGTCTGCTGTTTTTCGGAACCAGTTGACATAGAAAATCTTCGGCAGTTTGTCCGCTGATGTTTTTGTTCCGATGTTGATCCAGTGCTGGAAATAATCCCCCATATTGTATCCGCAGAAAGGCAGCATGGCGAAAGGATCGCGCCTCACCTGGCCGATGTTGGCGGAAATGGCCGCGGCGGTGATTTCAGAACCGACAATCGAACCCAGGAATACGCCGTGATTCCAGTTGAACGACTGGTGAACCAGCGGAACGGTGGAGGGACGGCGGCCGCCGAACAAAAACGCGCTGATGGGCACGCCCTTGGGATTTTCCCAGTCGGGATCGATCGCGGGGCACTGGCGAGCCGGCGCCGTGAAACGGGAGTTGGCGTGGGCGGCCACTTTACCGCTGTCTTTCGTCCAGACGTTGCCGGTCCAGTCGATGATCCTGCCGGCCGGGGCGTCGTATCCGATGCCTTCCCACCATACATCGTTATCTTCCGTCAAGGCGACGTTGGTAAAGATGGTGTTCTTTTCAATGGCCTTCATGGCATTGTAGTTGGAGTCCTCTGAAGTGCCGGGAGCGACGCCGAAGAAACCGGCTTCGGGATTGATGGCGTAAAGACGACCGTCGGCGCCGAATTTCATCCAGGCGATGTCGTCGCCGACCGTTTCCACTTTCCAGCCCGGGATGGTGGGAATCAACATGGCCAGATTGGTCTTGCCGCATGCGGACGGGAATGCCGCCGCCACGTATCTTTTTTCGCCTTCGGGATTGGTGATGCCGAGAATCAGCATGTGCTCGGCCAGCCAGCCCTGCTCTCGGGCCATCACCGACGCAATGCGCAACGCAAAGCACTTTTTCCCCAGAAGGGCGTTGCCGCCGTAACCGGAGCCATAGGACCAGATCGTCTTTTCTTCCGGGAAATGGGAAATGTACTTTCTCTCGATCGGGGCGCAGGGCCACTTGCTGCCGTCGGATTCCCCTTCGGCCAGCGGTTTGCCCACGGAGTGCAGGCAGGGAATGAACACGCCGTCTTCGCCCAGCACGTCCAGGACCTTCTGGCCCACACGGGTCATGATGTGCATATTCACGACGACGTAAGGCGAATCGGTAATTTCAATGCCAATCCGGGCGATGGGGGATCCCACCGGCCCCATGCTGAACGGGATCACGTACATCGTGCGGCCTTTCATGCAGCCGTCGTAAAGGCCTTTCATCGTTTTCTTCAATTCATCCGGATCGATCCAGTTGTTGGTGGGGCCCGCTTCATCCCTGGACTTCGACGCGATATAGGTGCGGTCTTCCACACGCGCCACGTCGGAAGGATCGGATCGGAACAGGAAGCAATTTGGACGCTTTTCCTTGTTCAGGGGCGTGGCCAGGCCCGAATCGACCATAATTCTGATCATGGAATCATATTCATTCCTGGAGCCGTCGCACCAGTAAATTTTTTCCGGTTTACACATTTTGGCCATGTCATCTACCCACTGGACGAGCTTCTTGTTTTTGGTCATACCGCTGTCGTTCATTCAACGTCTCCTTTGTCCTTATTTTCAAAGCCCTGCTTTCATAAGCCGGCTTTCGTTTTCCAGGCAAAACCGCCTTCTTACGGCAAGTAGGCTCCACTAGTTGAAAATAGCCAAAAAAGCAAATCATTTTTGAATGGCCTGCAGGGCAACTTGATTTCATCGCGGCTCAAGAGACGGCACAATGCAACGGCCTTCCCGGACAGTGACGGGCGGCCGATATCCCACGGCCCTATCCGATGCTCCTCGAATCGGTTTTCATGAAAAACGTCAGGCCTCATCTGCTCAAACGCATGCTCCGCGCGCCGCTTATTTTAAATGCCTGGTTTTCCGATAGCGGTAATACCGCAGGGGAATGACGATGACGAAAAAGGGAATCATGTATATGGCGGCAACCAGCGGCTCGACGGGACCGAAAAACTCGGAGGAGAAGACGATCACGAGCACGTTGTTGATGTTCCCCAGCATGACCGCTCCGGCCAGATGATTATGCAGGGGCCCCTTCCGGAAGAAAAAGATTCCCACCGCGCAATAGATTGCCGCCAGGACAAATACGACGACGGTCGCCATGAGTATCGCGGACGGTTCTTCCTTGAAAAACGGCGCCCAGCGGTAAAACACTCCGAGGTTGATCAGGGCAAACATCAGCAGGGCGACGGGAAACTGAATCTTCAGAATCGGCGCAACCAGCCGGGGCAGCAGATATCGGATGATTTCCACGATCAGAATAGGAATAAAAATCACCATCGCCAGCATTTTAAACATGGCCAGAAAGGAAATCGCCGCATCTTTCGCAATCACGATCTTGATGAGCGCCGGCAGCGTAAACGGCGCAAGCGCAGAGGTGATGACAACCACCACCAGAACCAGCGATGAGTTGCCTTTGACCATGTTCGATATCATCGGCGAAACCACGCCGGTGGAAACGCCCGTCAAAAGCAGGGCGGCGAGCGCATAATCCGGAGCAACCGCGTAAAAGACGCCGTAAAGAACCACCGGCAACAAGGCGAGCTTGAGAGCGGTAAAACCAAGAATCTCCCGGATGTGCCCCCGAAGCGCTTTCCACACATCCGCCAAATCAATCGACAAACAGCTCAGAAAAAAATTGATCATCAGACAGTAAACGGGAAGCGCCTGAAAACGGGCGCCGAAATCGGGAAAAAGAATCGCGACGGTCATGGACAGGATCACCACGACAACCAGAATGAAATCATGAAGACGAAACGGAGTTTGCATGATCATGGGATACCAGATGGCGCCTATCTTATCAACATCTTTCGCCTTTACAACTTGATGTCCGTCATGGACGATGGCACCTTGCGTGAGAAACGCCTGTATAAAACATAGCCGTAGATCAACAGGTTTACGGCAATGACCAGTCCGCCGAGAATATACTGGGTCAAGGCGGAAAGCCCCGCCGGATAAATCACCGGGATCAGATATTGAACAACGAAGTCTCCCGTGTAGGGCGCTTCACCGCCCAACCGGCGCAGGTGATTCTCCAGAGGCGTCAGCGGACAAATCCATCCGGCAAATTCGATGAAGGCCCCCCAACAGGCGGCGGGAAGATGCAGCCAGACCATTTGCGGCCAGCGAAGGATCAGCAGGCCGCCCGTCACAACGAAAAGAATAAACAAAAAATGAATGATGATCAGCGCATCCGCCAGCAGGCTATACATAGGATTTCCTTCCGCGGGATAATATACCGCCGCCCGGCATTTGGATCAACCACCACGCAGCAAGCTGTCGATGGGTAAAATGAACGTCATGATATCGCAACAGGCTGCGGAGAATGAACGCTCGTCCCGCAGCAGCGGGATTCAACTGTAAACCGCCGTTTTTCATATCCATGTTTTTATGATAGATATAGCTCCGTTGGATAAGGAGTCAAGATGTTTGGCTGGTTGGCGAAAAAACGACGACGGAAAATCCTGGAGGCGCCTTTTCCCTTCGAATGGGAAGCCATCATCCGCAAGAATATGGCGCATTATAAATTGCTGGATGAAGACGAACAAAGGCGTCTTCGCGAACGGATCGCCGTGTTCATGGCCGAAAAAAACTGGGAGGGATGCGGCGGTCTTGAACTCACGGACGAAATTCGCGTCACCGTTTCCGCCATGGCCTGCCTGCTGATATTGAACCTTCCGCGTCAGGACTACGAAAATGTTGAATCCATCCTGGTCTATCCTTCTGAGCGGATCCTTCCCGAACAAAAAATCGGTTTCTTTGAAACCGCGCTCGCGCCGCTGGAAACCCCGGGCCCCATCAGCGGACAGGCTTTCGAACAGGGCCCGATCCTGCTGGTCTGGGACGCGGTTCACGAAAGCATCCGTTATGCCGGATACGGCTACAATGTGGTGTATCATGAATTCGCCCATAAACTGGACATGCAGGATGGCGTCGCGGACGGCACCCCCCGATTGAGAGACCGCGCGGAATACCGCGACTGGGTCAAAACCTGTTCACGCGAGTACAAAAAACTCCTCAAGAACGTGGAAAGAGGAAAGCGGACATTCCTGGACGAATACGGCGCGAAAGATGAAGCCGAGTTTTTCGCCGTCGCCACGGAACATTTTTTTGACCAGCCGCTCGGCATGAAGAGGGCCGTGCCGGAGCTGTACCGCGTTTTGAAAAATTTTTACCGCCAGGACCCCGCCGCCCGCGAAAGCCAGTACGCGGCGGCGCGGGAAGAACAAACCCGAAAAACCGAAGCGGCCTTTGCAAAAGCGACGGACGAAAAGAAGGGAGACAGGGAATGATCGACTATATCGAACGGCATGAAACCTACGTCAGGGAATTGCTGACAGGCCATCCGGAAAAAGAAACGCTTGCCGAACTGCTGGTTTATCACGACCGTCAGATTTCCTGGGTGCAGCAGGAACGTCTGGCCCATCTGATCACGATGATGTTTGTATGTCTTTTCTTCCTCCTGACCTTCGGATGGACGCTTATCCATTTCACGCTGCCGTATATCCTGCTGACCGCCCTGCTTCTGATCCTTTCGGCCGCCTACATCCTGCACTACTACCGCCTGGAAAACAGCGTTCAGCGCTGGTATGTTCTGTCCAATCAAATCAGAGAAAAACTGCTTCAGGCAAAATAAATGCAATAAAAAAAGCCCCTTGTCCATTTGGACAAGGGGCCTTAATCTTTTAATCTTTAGCCTTCAGTCTTCAACCTTCAGCCTTTTTCTTACATTCCCATTCCGGGATAACCGCCTCCGGGAGGCATACCGGGTATTCCGCCGCCTGCGCCCTTCTCTTCGGGCTTGTCGGCGATCATGCACTGGGTGGTCAGCAGCAGAGCGGCAACCGAAGCCGCGTTCTGCAGGGCAAAGCGCGTCACCTTGGTCGGATCGATGACGCCGGCGGCGATCATGTCTTCGTACTCATCCGTCCGGGCGTTGAATCCGTAGGAACCTTTCTTCTCTTTCACTTTTTCGACCACAATGCTGCCTTCCAGGCCCGCGTTGCAGGCGATCATTTTGATCGGTTCTTCGATGGCTTTCTTGACGATGTTCACGCCGATCTGTTCGTCGCCGTCCAAGGCCAGTTTGACCAGAGCGGGCAGGGTGCGCAGATACGCAACGCCGCCGCCGGGAACAATGCCTTCCTCCACGGCCGCACGGGTGGCATGGAGCGCGTCTTCCACGCGGGCTTTCTTTTCCTTCATTTCGGTTTCGGTTGCGGCGCCGACTTTAATCACGGCAACGCCGCCGACCAGTTTGGCCAACCGTTCCTGAAGTTTCTCGCGATCGTAATCGGAGGTGGTTTCCTCGATCTGAGCGCGGATCTGTTTGACGCGGCCTTCCAGTTCGGCGCGCTTTCCTGCGCCGTCGATGATCGTGGTGTTGTCCTTGTCGATGGTGATCTTCTTGGCGCGGCCGAGGTCTTCGAGTTTCACGTTCTCCAGCTTGTAGCCCATGTCTTCGGAGATCATCTTGCCGCCGGTGAGGATGGCGATGTCTTCGAGCATGGCCTTGCGGCGATCGCCGAAGCCGGGGGCTTTAACGGCCGCCACATGCAGCGTGCCGCGGATCTTGTTGACGACCAGGGTCGCCAGCGCTTCGCCTTCGATGTCTTCGGCGATGATCAGGAGCGGGCGGCCCATTTTGGCGATCTGTTCGAGGATCGGCAGCAGATCTTTCATTCCGCTGATTTTCTTTTCATAGATCAGGATGAGCGCGTCTTCCAGCGCGACAATCATCTTGTCGGGATTCGTGACGAAATAGGGGGACAGGTAGCCGCGGTCGAACTGCATGCCTTCCACGATCTCCAGCTCCGTTTCGAGCCCTTTGGCCTCTTCCACGGTGATGACGCCTTCCTTGCCGACCTTGTCCATCGCGCCGGCGATGATGTTGCCGATGGTTTCATCGTTGTTGGCGGAGATGGTGCCGACCTGGGCGATTTCTTTCTGGTCCTTGGTGGGTTTGCTCATTTTGCCGAGTTCTTTGACAACGATTTCTACCGCTTTGTCGATGCCGCGCTTCACGTCCATGGGATTGGAGCCGGCCGCGACGGCCTTAACGCCTTCGCGGTAAATGGCCTGGGCAAGTAAAGTGGCGGTGGTGGTGCCGTCGCCCGCGACATCGCTGGTCTTGCTGGCCACTTCCTTGACCATCTGCGCGCCCATGTTTTCAAATTTGTCTTCGAGTTCGATTTCCTTGGCGACGGTGACGCCGTCTTTTGTCACGGTGGGAGAGCCGAAGCTCTTGTCAATAATCACATTGCGGCCTTTGGGACCGAGGGTTACCTTCACGGCATCGGCCAGGGTGTTGACGCCCTTCAAGACCGATTTTCTTGCTTCTTCATCGTAAAGAAGTATTTTTGCTCCCATTGTACAGATTCCTCCTTATATTTTCTTATTTTTCAATAATGCCCAGAATATCGTCTTCTCTCATGATCAGGTATTCTTCGCCGTCGATTTTCACTTCGGTGCCGCCGTACTTGCTGAAAAGAACTTTGTCGCCCACGGTGACTTCGGGTTTGATCAGTTTTCCGTCATCCGCCACTTTGCCTTTGCCGACCGCAATCACTTTGCCTTCAATCGGTTTTTCCTTGGCCGTATCGGGGATGATGATCCCGCCCTTGGTTTTGGTTTCCTCCTCCAATCGCTTTACAATGATCCGATCCTGTAAGGGTCTGATTTTCATACTGATTTTTCTCCTTTCTTCCTTATAAATATTGTAAAGTAAACTATCGAATTAGCGGCGCTATTTTATACACGATTTCCCCCCTGTCAAGGCATGGGGAAATTATTTTTCGGGAATTCTCTGCAATAATGTTTTCAGAAGAGGGTTTCCAGCAGTTCCTTCAGGGAAGTGATGGTCCGGATTTCCATTTTTGCCGTTTTGGTCAGGGAGGCGATATTGGTTTTGGGAACAATGCACCGGTTAAATCCCAGACGGCCCGCCTCTTTTACCCGCGTTTCAATCTGGGACACGGCCCGTACCTCGCCCGTGAGACCGACTTCCCCCAGAATCACCGTCCGGGCATCCACCGGCCGGTCCAGAAAACTGGACGCCATCGCCGAGACAACGGCCAGATCCACGGCCGGCTCATCCACACGCACGCCGCCCGCAACGTTCAGAAAAATATCCGAACCGCCCAGATTGAGGCCGCAGATCTTATCCAGCACCGCCACCAAAAGCGAAACTCTGTTGTGGTCCACACCGATGGCCGTTCGCCTGGGCATGCCTAAATTGGAGGCGCTCACCAGCGCCTGGATTTCCACCAGAATCGGACGGGTGCCTTCGAGGCTCGCCAGCACCACCGACCCGGGAGCATTTTCCGGCCGTTCCGCCAGAAAAAAGGCGGAAGGATTGGGCACTTCCGTAAGCCCGCGGTCGCGCATTTCAAAAACGCCGATTTCGTTGGCGGGTCCGAAGCGATTTTTCATGCTGCGGACAATCC
>Ga0208196_1001406_pt1 | contig 26015 bp, 16 predicted proteins | sample AD_JPNNA7_MetaG_FD_184443 | JGI IMG/M metagenome (GOLD analysis project Ga0208196, IMG submission 184443) | Active sludge microbial communities of municipal wastewater-treating anaerobic digesters from Japan - AD_JPNNA7_MetaG (SPAdes) (version 2) | ecosystem: Engineered > Bioreactor > Anaerobic...
TGGGCGGCGAGCACGTCCTCCTCGTGGATGATGTTGTCTTCGCAGCGGTACGGGTCGGTCATGGGCAGATCCTTGAATATATGAGCATGTATTCATATATTATCACACTCCCGCCGGGCGTGTCAAGCCAGGGGCTGAAAATCCCTGATTTTTCTTAAAGAATCCTTGATGATTCCAGTTGACATTTGCCTGCTTGCGATGGATAATTAAGACTGCATTAATCCCCCGTCTCATCCAGTCTCATAGTGGAGGTGCCTTGACCCTTCCCTTCCTCCCCACCGGCGTGATTGACTGCCACATCCACTTTCCCCACCCCGACCTGGCGGCGGGGCTGCTGGCTGTGCTGGACGAACACGCCATCCAGCGCGGCAACATCGTCTGCACGCCGCACCGCGCCCGCCTCAGCCTGGTGCCCGATGCCCTCCTGCTGAAAGCCAGCCGCCCCGACCGGATCACCGTCTTCGGCGGGCTGGACATCTCCGCCCTGTTCCTGTCGCCCGGCAGTTTTGGCGAATATTATGCCCAATATGTCCGGGCGTTGATGGAGATGGGCTGCGACGGCATCAAGATGATTGAGGGCAAGCCCGACATGCGCAAGACCCTGCCCATTCCGCCGTTTGACAGCCCGCCCTGGGAGCCGTACTGGCGGTTCATGGAAGAATCCGGCATCCCGCTGCTCTGGCACGTCAACGATCCGGAGGAATTCTGGGACCGCCGCACCATCCCCGATTGGGCGGTGGAGCAGGGCTGGTTCTACGGCGACGGTTCGTTCATCAACAATGAAGCCCAGTATGCCGAGGTGCGGCACGTGCTGGAACGCCACCCGCGGCTGAAGGTGATCTTTGCCCACTTCTTCTTCCTCTCCAACCAGCTCGACCGGCTGGCGGAGTGGCTGGACCGTTTCCCCGGCATGCACGTGGACCTGACCCCCGGGATCGAGATGTATCACAACCTGGGCGCCAACCCCGCCCGGACGCGTGATTTTTTCCTCCGGTACCCAGACCGCATCCTCTACGGCACCGATATTGGCGCCAAGGCGCTGCTGGCAGACCCCTCCGCCGGGATGGACCCGCTGGAAAGCGGCGCCCGCGTCCGCCTGGTGCGCAGCTTCCTGGAGCGCGAGGGTGCCTTCCGCGTGGATGCCGGGCAGGGCTTTCTGTTCGGTAAGTTTGCCGGGGATTTCCAGGGGATTGCCCTGCCGCCGGATGCCCTGCAAAAGATCTATCACGGTAATTTCACCCGCCTGGCAGGCGCACAGCCGCGCCCGCTCCAACCGCAGCGGATTGCAGCGGAATGCGGGCGGCTGCTGGCGGTCATCCCGGCGATGGGCGCCGCCCAGCCGGGCGTGGAGGCGGACGCGTCCATTGCCGCCCGCGCCCTGGCGTATTTCTCGTCCATTTGATTTGTTCAGCGAGGTGAGACCATGAAAACAATCAAGAAATGGCAGGAGCCGTTGTACGGCATTGGTGGTTTTGGACCGGGCTTCATGTACCAGGTGGTACTCACCTACCTGCTCTACTTTTACCGCCCGGCGCTGGCGCGCGTGGAGGCAGGTGCGCTGATCTTTGCCCCGGCAGCCGCCTACGCCCTGGGGATGTTCATCGCCCGCGCGCTCGACGGGCTGGTGGACCTGCCGATTGCCAGCTGGACGGACAACCTCAAGTCCCGCTGGGGCAGGCGCCGCCCGATGATGGTGATTGGGCTGGTGCCGCTGCTCATTTCCTACGTGCTGCTGTGGTTCCCGCCTGTTACCGGCGAGGCGCTGACCCCCGACGGGCACTGGGCAAACGCCGTCTATGTGGCGGTGGTCAGCTCGGTGTACTTCTTCTTCCAGACCTTCATCATCGTGCCCTACCTTGCCTCGCTCTCCGAGATTGTGCCCGATGAGCAATCCCGCGTCCGGGTGGCGTCCTGGCAGACTTTCTTCAACACCGGTGCATACGTGCTGACCTTTGTGGTGGCGCCCATGCTGTTTGAAAAATTTGGTGTGCGCGGCGCCGCCCTGATGCTCACGCCCGGTCTGGTCACCTTCCTGGGTCCGCTGCTGGTCATCAAGGAGGCGCCCACCACCGGCGAAGCCGCCAAAACCGCCCCGCCGGATGTGCCGCTGTGGCAGTCCATCAAGAAGACGCTCTCCAACCGCACCTTTCTCATTTACATGTCCAGCGTTGCCACGTTTTACTTCGGCTTGCAGTTCTTCCTGGGCGGAATTGCCTTCATGGGCGCCGACATGCTGGGGATCAGCGACAAGCAACTTGGCTTGATGAATGCCGCCGCCTTTGCCCCGGTGCCCATCATGCTGGTGGTGTTCAACCTGCTTTCCCGGGCAAAGGGTGCCAAGTACGCCTTCCGGATTTCCCTGCTGGTGTTTGGGCTTGCCATGCTGGTCTTCCCGCTGGGCTGGACGAAATTGAACCTGCCCATCCCGCCCATCGTGGTGGGCATCATCGCCGGGGTGATTGCCAGCTTCTCCATCGGGGCGTTTTTCACCATTCCCTACGCCTTTCCCGCCCACATTGCCGCAGTGGACGCCCAGGAGACCGGCAAGGACCGCGCCGGGATGTTCTTTGCCGTGCAGGGTGTCATCAACCAGTTTGTCGGTTCGCTGGCGGGATCCATCCTGGCGCTGCTGCTGGGCTGGAAGTACGGCGTGGTGGCAATTGGTCCGGTTGTGGCGGTGACGATGGTGATTGCCTTCTTCCTGTTTGCCCCCTATCCGCTGGGCAAACCGACAGCGAAGCAGTAAGGAGGTTTCCATGAATTTTATTGCGCTCCGTCAAGACCTTGCATCCGGTGTGGGCATTCTCCGGGCATTGACGCACGGCGTCAGCCAGGCGGATGCTGTGCTGAAGCCGCACGCCCAAAGCTGGTCCATCCTGGAGGTGGTCTGCCACCTGTACGACGAGGAACGTGAGGACTTCCGCCGCCGGTTGGATGTGATGCTGCACCATCCCGGGGAAACCTGGACGCCCATCCACCCCGGCGTTTGGGTGACGGAGCGCAGTTACAATACCCGCGTATTATCCGAGATGCTGGATGCCTTCGAAGCGGAACGCGTCCGCTCCCTGCACTGGCTGGATGGGTTGAAACACCCCAACTGGGAGCAGGAATCCCCTGCACCGTGGGGCAGCATGAAGGCAGGTGAGATGTTTGCCGCCTGGGTGGCGCACGATACACTGCACTTCCGGCAGATCGTGGAACTGCGCTACGGGCGGGTACTGCGCCTGGCGGAGCCTTATGGCGTCCTGTACGCCGGGGAGTGGTGAACCTCTTTCAAGGCGGGCAGCTTTTCATTAAATGTCATATTTCGCGTCTTATTTATGACGCTGCTTTTTGTGCCGTCTGGCAAGTGAACCAGCATGGTCTGCTATGGTATAATCTCCTCGCATAGGATGGAAATCGAACGCCGTGAAAGCCGTTAACCCGGGCTGGATTTTTCACCCTTCACATTGCACTCTTTCGGTTTCCAACCTGGCAATCTCTGGATGCCGTCCCATAGCAGTAGTCTCCAGGGATTTTTGATGGCTTGGTTTCGGCTGCTGTTCATTTGTGTTTGACGATTTGCCCAAATCTGTGGTGGTACGTGGACAGACAGACACCTGCTTGCCCTTGCATCATTTTGCCTTGGGACTGGTTATGGTCAAATTTGAGACATGCAAGCAGACAACCTGGATGGAGCAGATGCATGGATACATCCACCTGCGTCCATCCGGCGCGCCTGCCCACCGCACTGGCTCTCATGCAATCTCCCCGGTTGGAGATCAACCCGGGCGGGGTGTATCCCCCTTAAAGCCATCCACCCGTCCATTCCATGTGTTAAAAACGCCGCCGGGCATCCGCCTGCGCGGCGCGTGTTGTTGTTCCCGTCTGGCAAAACGCGACCCGCATGAACCGCACACAGCCGGAATCATGCGCAGCCTGTCGCTTGCAGGTATTACCATCAAACTTTTATGAAACCAAAAAGGAGTGAGGATATGAATCAACCAATTCGTGTGCTACAGTGGGGTCTTGGGGCGATGGGCAGCGGCATGGCGCGGCTCATGCTCGAAAAATCCGGCTTGCAGATTGTGGCTGCCGTGGATGCCCGCCCGGATTACGTTGGCAGGGACCTGGGCGAGGTGCTTGGCGTGGGAAAGAAGCTGGGCGTCACCGTCACCGATCACCCCGAAACCGTCCTGGATTCAAACAAGGTGGATCTGACCGTCATCGCCACCACGTCCTGGACCGAACGCCAGATGCCCGACCTGCGCAAGATCATCACCGCCGGAATCAACGTGATTTCGATTGCCGAGGAAATGGCGGATCCGGCTGCACAGCACCCCGAACTGGCGAAGGAACTGGACGAATTAGCCAAACAACACGGCGTTTCCGTCCTGGGCACCGGCGTCAACCCCGGCTATGTCCTCGACCTGCTGGTCGTTGCCCTGACGGGCGGCTGCCACTCGGTGGAACGCATTGAAGCCTCGCGCGTCAACGATCTCAGCCCCTACGGTCCCACCGTGATGGAAACGCAGGGCGTGGGCACCACGCCGGAAGTCTTCCGCAAGGGCGTTGAGGAAGGCACAATTGTCGGGCATGTCGGCTTCCCCGAATCCATCCAGCTGATCAGCGATGCACTGGGGTTGGGCGTGGACCGCATTGTGCAAACCCGCGAGCCCATCATCAGCAAAGTGTACCGCGAGACGCCGCACGTCAAGGTGGAACCGGGCATGGTGGCTGGCTGCGCCCATACCGGCGTTGGCTACCGCGGCGACACGGAAGTCATCCGCCTGATTCACCCGCAGCAGATTCATCCGCACCTGGAAAACCAGGATACCGGTGACTACATCAATATTTATGGTGTGCCTGAAATTCACATGGCAATCAAGCCGGAATACGCCGGTGGCAAGGCGACCATCGGCATTGCCGTGAACATGATCCCGCATGTTGTGGCGGCAACCCCCGGTTTGAAGCGCATGATTGATCTGCCCGTTCCGGCTGCCTTGATGGGCGAAACCGCCTACAGCCGCCGGGTCTAGTGGTTAGCTGAAGGAAAGGGATCAATATGACAAAAATACAAGCCGGTACCTGGGTTGAAATTGAGGAGGTCATCCTCAAACCCGAACAACGCGCCCCCTCCCTGCCCGAAGACACCAGGAAGGTTCCCTACCTGCTGCGTGTTTCCGGTTTCCTGGTGGAGGATGCCGAACTGGGCGCAGTGGTCCGCATTCGCACCATCATCGGGCGCGAGCTGCAGGGCATATTAAAGACCGTAAATCCCGGTTACAGCCACAGCTTTGGCACGGTGGTGCCGGAGCTGCTGACGATTGGCACGGAGGCGGAAGAATGAGCCCGCGCGATACCTCCTATGCAGGCGTGATGGCTCGGAAAAACGAGATCATGAAGGTCTCGCTGGGCATTGATTACGACCGGTATGTCCATTCTCCGGTCTCCTTTGACTACGAACGCATGATGGCGGACACCGGCTATACCCATGCCGAGATCGCCCGCATCCAGCGGGAAACCAAGGTGGGGGATACGCCGCTCTTTGAACTGCGCAACCTGACGAATGCCGTCCGGAAGATCTCCCCGCCCGGCAAGGGGGCAACCATCCTGGTGAAGGATGAAGCCGCCAATGCCTCGGGCAGTTTCAAGGCGCGCCGGGCGTCCATCAGTGCCTACGAAGCCGCGCAAAAAGGATTCAAGGGCATCATCGCCGCCACCAGCGGCAATTACGGCGCGGCAGTGGCATCGCAGGCTGCCCAGCGCGGCTTGAAGGCAATCATCATCCAGGAGGTCTATGACAGCCGCGGGGTTGGTCAGCCGGAGATCGTGGAAAAGGGGCGTGCCTGCGAAGCCTATGGCGCCGAGGTGCTCAAGCTTTCGGTGGGTCCGGAATTGTTTTACCTGCTCCTGCTCACCCTGGAGGATACCGGTTTCTTCAACGCCAGCCTTTACACGCCTTTTGGAATCCGCGGCGTGGAGAGCCTGGGGATGGAAATTGCCGGGCAGGTGCGAGCTCGTTACGGCAAGGACCCCGATGCGGTGGTGATTACCCACGCAGGCGGCGGCAACCTGACCGGTACGGCGCGCGGTCTGCTGGCGGCAGGCTGTGATCAAACCCGCGTGGTGGCTTGCTCGGTGGATTTGAGCGGTCTGCACATGGCGTCCGATCACGACTTTAACCGCAAATCCTTCACCACCGGTCACACCGGGTTTGGCGTTCCGTTTGCCGTCTGGCCCGACCGGGTGGACGTGCCCCGCAACGCCGCCCGTTCGATGCGCTACATGGATGAATATCAGCTGGTCACCCAGGGCGAGGTCTTTTACGTCACCGAACTGCTGACCAAGCTGGAAGGGCTGGAGCGCGGACCCGCGGGCAACACCAGCCTGACGGCAGCCATCACCCTGGCGCGGCAGATGGACCAGGACCAGATCGTGGTCGTCCAGGAAACCGAGTACACCGGGGCAGGCAAGCACCAGAACGCCCAGCTCAGCTTTGCCCGTGAAAACGGCATTGAAGTCCGCCGCGGCAACCCGGAAGAAAACGTGCCCGGCAAAACCATTGTCATCCCGGAACGGCTCGACCAGGTCTGGGGCAAGCCGCAGGACATGACCCGCCTGCGGATGTCTTACCTGAAAAACGCCGCCCGGAACCACCCGCTGGAATCCTGGGATGAAGTTGACATCCGCTTCATTGCCGAAGATTTGAAGACCAGCCCGGAGTGGGTCCGCCAGCAGATGACCGGGTTGGAGATCTAGCAGAACAGGACCCGTTGTTCGTGGAATTCATGGAACAGGAAAGGAAGAAACGTTGATGACTGAAGATCGCATCGCCCGGTTTGAAAAACGCCGGGAGGAATACCGGAAACTGTCGGATGAACAGCTCAAGGCTCGCTTTTGGGACCTGTGCAATGAACTGATGGCGCCGGTTGTGGACCTGGCGCGCACCCATACATCCCCCTCCATTGAGCGCTCCATCCTGCTGCGCATGGGCATTGACAGCCTCACCGCCCATGGCGTGGTGGACCGCATTTACCAGGCTGGTTTGCTGGGCAAGGGAGCCGGGCATGTGTTGTTGAAACTGGCTGAAAAGCGGGGTTGTGATGTCCGGGCTGCCGCTGCTGCCATCATGGAAGACCAGGATGTTCTTGCCGGGCTCTTTGGGGAGGTGCGGAAATGACAACCCCCGTGCCGCTTGACCCCCAAAAGAAGATGGATGTGGATGAGATCCTGCAGGACCTCGAAACCTATCGTCCCCGGCGCAAGGGCTGGGTATGGCGCAAAAAACCGGCGGGAGGCATCCGCATGGGACCCTTCCACTACCGGGATATGTCCGAACCGTTGAAGAACAGCATCGGACTGCCGGCATCCAAGTATTTTGACCATATTGACCCGCAGCCCGCCCCTGTCGTCACCACCGAAATTGCCTCGGGGCGTTTTGAGGATGACCTGCGCCGCATGCGCATGGCAGCCTGGCACGGCGCCGATCACCTGATGGTGATTCGCACCACCGGTCAGAGCCACATTGACGGTCTGATGGAAGGCACCCCCGAAGGCGTGGGCGGCGTTCCCATCACCCGCAAGCAGATCCGCGCCAGCCGCAAAGCCTGCGACTTAATCGAAGAGGAAGTGGGTCGCCCGATCAACTTCCACAGCTATGTGTCCGGTGTGGCTGGTCCCGAAGTGGCAGTGCTGTTCGCCGAGGAAGGCGTGAACGGCGCTCACCAGGACCCGCAGTACAACGTGCTGTACCGCAACATCAACATGTACCGCTCCTTTGTGGATGCGGCGGAAGCCAAGCGCGTCATGGCATCGGCGGATATCTTCCAGATTGACGGCGCCCATAATGCCAACGCCACCGCCAAAGCCGGTTGGCTGGTGATGCCCGAACTGCTTGTGCAGCACGGCATTAACTGCGCCTACTCGCTTGCCGCAGGCATGCCCAGGGAACTGATTGGTCTTTCCACCGTTCCCCCGAATGCCCCCCCGGCGCCCAAGCTGTGGTACGACCTGCCCTATGCGGTTGCCCTGCGCGATTTCTTCTCCGATTTCAAAATGCGCGCCCAACAAAACACGCGCTACATCGAATCGGATATCGAGGAAGCCATCCGCACCCACACTGTTGATACGCTCATCTCCATGCTGACCAGCGCCGACATCCAGAGCACCATCACCCCCGACGAGGGGCGCAATGTGCCCTGGCATTACAACAACATCCGCGGCGTCCAGACGGTCAAGCAAACCTGGGCTGCGCTCGATGGCATCAAGGAAATGCTCAGCCTCCGGATGGATGGTCCACTGGGCGAAATGGTGCGCGATATCAAGGAACGCGCCGTTGCCTTCCTGGAGGAAGTGCTGGAGGTTGGCGGATACTTTGCGGCAGTGGAACAAGGCTTCTTCGTGGACTCCGCCATGTACCCCGAGCGCAGCGGTGATGGGATTGCCCGCAACGGTCAGGGCGGCGTGGGTGCCGACAGCATTGTGCCGCGTGATCCCGATTACATGGCTCCGGTTTGCGCCCACTTTGGCGAAAATCACCTGCCCGAAGGACTGGACAAACCCTGCGACCCGATTGGCGGCTGCACGCTCTGCAAGCCGGAAAAGATCGTCTATATTGACGAACTGGACCCGGAAGACAGCGCCAACAGGCGGCTGGAAAAGACCCTGCCCTACCGCAAGGGCAACCTGATTCGCCCCGAGGTGGAATGGGCGGGGGACGGAATGGTCCTGCTGCAGCTTGCCATTCCCGAGAGCGAACCCTATGCCCGTGAGGCTGCCCTGGAAATTGCCCGCCGGATGGGGCTGGAGGATCCCCAGGTGATCAACCTGATGGTGCTGCACCCCGCCGAGGGCTGCTTCCTGGAAGTGAAGGGCAGGGTGACCTTTGACGTGGACCGCACCACCCTGAAGATTCCCCCCAAGGTGGAACTGCTGCCCGAGGACGAACTGCGCGAGGAAGTGAAGAAGATTGGCTTGCGGGTTGTGGCTGCCACGGTTGGCGAGGATGAACACAGCGTTGGCTTGCGTGAAATCCTGGATATCAAGCACGGCGGCATTGAAAAATACGGTGTCAAGTACCACTACCTGGGCACCTCCGTTCCCATCAGCAAGCTGGTGGATGCAGCCATCGAAACCGGCGCGCACGCCATCCTGATCTCCACCATCATCAGCCACAATGATATTCACCGCATGCAGATGCGGAAACTGGCTGAACTCTGCCAGGAGAAGGGCATCCGCGACCGCATCATCCTCATTGCCGGTGGAACCCAGGTGACACCCGACATGGCAGCGGAAACCGGGCTGGATGCCACCTTCGGTCGCGGAACCAAGGGGCACCACGTGGTGGATGCCATGATCAAGACGCTTCGCGCGCGCGGCCAGCTTTAAGTTAACCAGAGGAACCGTGGACCTGAACCGGAATATCCTGACAATTGAAGTGGGTTCGACCATCACCAAGGTCAATGGATTCCGCCTGCTTCCGCAGGGTGTCTTTCAACACCTGGGGCAGGGGATTGCTGCAACCACAATTGCCGCCGGAGATGTTGGCGTGGGCGTGGACCAGGCAATGGCAGATTTTCGAGCCAGCGCCGGTAACGCCTTCCAGGATCCCCAAATTTATATCAACAGTTCGGCGGCGGGCGGCTTGCGCATGACGGTCCACGGTCTCACCCAGAACATGACTGCCAGGGCAGCCCGCGAGGCTGCCCTGGGAGCGGGCGCCATCATCAAGATGGTCACGGCGGGCAGGCTGGATGAATCCGACCTGGAAGCCATCCGGGAGATTGACCCCAACATCATCCTGCTGGCGGGCGGTGTGGATTACGGCGAAAAGGAGATTGTCCTCCACAACGCCCGGATGCTGGCTTCGCTGGGCATCCATGCGCCCGTGATCTATGCCGGAAACGCTGCCATTCGCACGCCAATTGGCAGGATTTTTGAAGCCGCCGGGGTGGAAACCATGCTGGCGGAGAATGTCTTCCCGGATGTGGATGTCCTCAACGTGGAACCGGTGCGGCGGTTGATCCACGAGGTCTTTAACCGCCACATCATCCACGCCCCCGGGATGAGCCGGTTGGGCGAACTGGCGTCCGGGCAAATTCTGCCGACCCCCGGTGCGGTGCTGCGCGGGGCGGAGCTGTTTGCCGCGGTGCTGGGCGATTGCCTGGTCTTTGATGTGGGCGGCGCAACCACCGATGTCCACAGCGTCACCGAAGGCAGCCTGGAATGGGCTGGCAGGATGACCGAACCCGAGCCGCACGCCAAGCGCACGGTGGAGGGCGACCTGGGCGTCTATATCAACGCCCGCAACATCATCTCCCTGGCAAACGACCCGGAATGGGAGGGGCGCATGGCGGACCTGCAGGCAATTCCGGCAACCGACCGGGAGATGGAACTGACCCGCTGGCTGTGCACGCGGGCGGTGGAAACCGCCATCCGGCGGCATGCCGGGGTGGTGACGGATTTGTACACGCCCACCGGCAGGCGCCAGGTCGTGAAAGGCAAGGACCTGACCGCCGTCCGCTGGCTGATTGGAACCGGGGGCGCGTTGACGCGCATCCCCGGCGGCGATGGCATCCTGCGCAGTATCTGCAAGGGACCCGGCAGTTACCTCCTGCCGCCCCCGGAAGCCAGCATCCTGATTGACCGTGAGTACCGCTTCTCGGCGCTGGGCACCCTGGCGCAGGATTACCCCGCTGCCGTGCAGAACACCTTTAAGACATGGGTGGAAAGCGAAGTCAAACACTAACGAAAGGGCATCCATGTACACAAAGACCCCCCGCCTGGAAATTTACCCCGACCGAATTGCTGCCAACGCCCGCAGCGTCCTGCAGATGTGCCATGCCCGTGGCGCCCGCGTGGCGTGCGTCACCAAGGTGCTGTGCGCCCATCCGGCGGTTCAACAGGCACTGGTGGACGCGGGTGCGGATATGCTGGCGGATTCCCGGATCCAGAATCTGCAGGCAATTGGCGAAAACCAGCCCGGCATTCCCCGGCTGCTGCTGCGCCTGCCTGCCGTGGGTTCGGCGGAGGATGCCGTGCTGCATGCCGAATACTCGCTGAACTCATCCCTGCAAACACTGGCGGCAATTTCCCGGGCTGCCGGACGGCTCAACAAAACCCACCGGGCAATCGTCATGGTGGACGTGGGGGACCTGCGCGAGGGCGTCTGGCGGGACCGGGTGGTTCCATTGGTCACCGAAGCTGCCCGCCTGCCCAATCTTGAAATTACCGGGCTGGGCGCCAACCTGGCGTGTTACGGCGGCGTGATTCCCACGCGGGAAAACATGCAAATCCTGGTGGAATGCCGGGATGCCTGCCGCAAGGCAACCGGCTTGCCGCTGGACCTGATCTCGGGCGGCAACAGTGCCAACCTGCCGCTGCTGGCGGACGGCGGCATGCCCCGCGAAATCAACCATTTCCGGATTGGCGAAGCCATCATCCTGGGGCGCAACGTGCTGGACCGCAGCCCCTGGCAGGGTACCCGCCAGGACGGTCTGCGCGTGGTGGCGGAGGTGATCGAGCTGGAATCCAAGCCCTCCGTTCCCATCGGGCGGCGCGGGCAGGATGCCTTTGGCAACCAGGTGGAATTCGTGGACCGCGGCATCCGCCAGCGCGCCCTGTTGAACCTGGGTCGCCAGGACGTGGATGTGGACGGTCTGATGCCCGAGGACGAAGGCATCATCGTGCTGGGCGGCAGCAGCGATCACCTGGTTTTGGATGTCAGTGATGCCCGGCATGCGTTAAAATTGGGAGATGAAGTCGGTTTCATGCCGACCTACTCCGCCCTGCTGGCGGCATCCACCTCCCCCTATGTGGAAAAAGTGGTCATCCCCGGATGATAAGTTTATAAAAAAGGAAGCCTCAGCCATGCTCTACCAGACCCACGCCTGCATTCACCTGGATCACATCCAATTCAACCTGGAAGGAATTCGCCGGGCGGTTGGACCGGAGCGCAGAATTTTAATTGCCGTCAAGGCAAACGCTTACGGGCATGGCGCGGTGGAGGTCTCCCGCATGGCGGAGCGGATTGGAATCAACTGGCTTGGCATCGCCACCGTGCCGGAGGGCATGCAGCTACGCCAGGCAGGCATCCAGCTGCCGATTTTGAAATTCAACCCCATGTTTGCGGAGGAAATGCTCCCCGCCCTGGAAAATGACATCACCTTCACGGTGTGCGAGACGGCAAACATTGCCGCCCTGCAGGCGCTGTGTGCAGCAGAACACCGCACCGCCCGCGTGCACCTCAAGGTGGATACCGGCATGGGGCGGATTGGCGTGCCGGTTGCCGAGGCGCCCGGCATGGCTGCGTTTATCGAAAAGAATTGCCCCAACCTGTTCCTGGAAGGGATTTTCACCCACCTGCCGGTCAGCGATGACCGCGACCCGGCATACACCCGCCAGCAGATTCAACGCTTCCAGGACGTGGTGGAAGCCATCCGGGCTGCCATCGGGCGGCGGGTGGACCTGGTGCATTGCGCCAATTCGGGCGGGGTGCTGGGGCACGAACCCGGCTGGCTCGACATGGTCAGACCGGGCATTATGATCTACGGTTTTTATCCCGACCCGGGCACGCCGCGCACCATCCCCCTGAAACCGGGGTTGAGTTTCCTGACGCGGGTGTCCTTCATCAAGAAAATCAGCGCGGGAACCAGCGTGGGCTATGGGCGCACCTGGTTTGCCCCGGAGGACACCTGGATTGCCACCATGCCGGTGGGCTATGCCGATGGATTCAACCGCCTGTTTTCCAACCGCGGGCGGGTGTTGATCCGGGGGAAATCCCACCCGGTGGTGGGCAGGGTGTGCATGGACCAGAGCATGGTGAACCTTGGCGCTGAGACGGACGTAACGGTGGGGGACGAGGTGGTGTTGATTGGCAGGAGCGGGGAGGAGGAGATCACCTGTGATGAATGGGCGGAGAAGCTCAACACCATCACCTACGAAGTGACCTGCCAGATCAATTCCCGCGTTCCGCGCGTGTACGAATCGGGTTGTTGATTCCATTTCATAAGATTGCCACGGCGCAGCCCACCGCTGTCGGCGTGTAGGGGCAGGGCTTGTTCCTGCCCGTTTGTCATTGCGAGCCCCCGCAGGGGGCGTGGCAATCCCTCTTTGGAAAATTGCCAGATTGCTTCGGCTGCGCCTCGCAATGACATTCCACCGCTGTCGGCGTGTAGGGGCATGGCTCGTCCCTGCCCGTTTGTCATTGCGAGCCCCCGCAGGGGCGTGGCAATCTCTTTTTTGATACCACCAGATTGCTTCGGCTGCGCTTAGCAATGACAGCCCACCGCTGTCGGCGCGTAGGGGCAGGGCTTGTCCCTGCCCGTTTGTCATTGCGAGCCCCCGCAGGGGCGTGGCAATCTCTTTTTTGATACCACCAGATTGCTTCGGCTGCGCATCGCAATGACAGCCCACCGCTGTCGGCGCGTAGAGACAGGGCTTGTCCCTGCCCGCTTGTCATTGCGAGCCCCCGCAGGGGGCGTGGCAATCTCTTTTTTGATACCACCAGATTGCTTCGGCTGCGCCTCGCAATGACAACCGCCGCGGTCGGCGCGTAGGGGCAGGGCTCGTCCCTGCCCGCCGACGCGATGGGCGTTGATCGATGCGGTCCTGGTTGGCGCGTAGGGGCAGGTCTGTGCATGGGTTGACCTTACCCTCTCCGCGCGTAGACCTGCCCCTACAAAAACAGGATTGGGTCGGCGCGCAATGACGGATGGGTGGGGACAAGCCCCACCCCTACAAAAAACAGACGCCTCCCTGACCCTTCCCCTTTACAATTTTGTAATCCGGGCTAATTCCGGGGATTCTCCCCTCTCATCCTCCCCCAATCCACCCGGATTTGGGACTATAATATTTTTCATCCATTGCCGTATCATTGGAGGGAATCATGCTTCACAAACTCGCACACGCCGGGGCAGTCTTCATGCTGCTTGCTGCCGCCTTCTTCCTTGCCGCCGCGCCCGCCGCCCGCTCCCAATCCGCAGACCCCGCCGGATGGACGCTGGAACGCACCCTTGCCGCCCGCGATGACCTGCCCGACCAGGTCCAGTCCCGCCTGGCGGATGCTCCCGTCACCTTCTCGCTCGCCCCGGCGGATTCCTCCGGGCAGACCCGGCTGGCACTCTCCGGCGCGGGCGTGGACCTGCTGCGCGAAGTATTGTTCACCCGGCTGGCGGATGCCATCGGCTTTCCCGCAGCCGAAACCGATCTCACAATCGCAGCACCGCTCCTGCCCGGGCAGTCGGCTGTGCTGGTGCTGCCGGTCAATTTCTCCACCGGCTACAACTGGGATTGGAGCCGGACCACCTGCGCTGTGCTGGAAATTGCCGGCACCGCCCAGTTAACCGATGCCCCCGGCTCCGCCGCCCACCTGCGGCTGAACATCACCGCCGGGGAGGAGGGCTGCCCGGCGCTGGCGCTGACCTACCGGCGCGCCTGGGAGGAACCCGCCGAGCCTGTCCTGCAGATTGCCCTTGCACTGGACGCCTTCCCCGCCGAGCTGGACCTGACCGACCCGGCGGAAACCCCCGCTGCTGGCAGTCCTCTGCCGGAAGAGGAACCCGTGGTGGAAGCCACCCCGCAGGACATCCCCGCTGCCTTTGACTGGCGCGCCTACGGGGTCATCACGCCCATCCGCAACCAGGGCAACTGCGGCACCTGCTGGGCATTTGCCTCCACCAGCCTGATGGAAACCGCCGCAGTGCGCGCCGGGCTGGGAACCGCCGCCACCGTGGATTACTCCGAACAGTACCTTGCCTCCTGCAACAACAGTGATTACAGCGAGGATTGCGATGATGGCGGCTGGGAGGGGCACCCCTACCATACCGATGCCTGGGGCAGACCCTGGAATGCCGTGCCCGCCCTGATCAACCCGCCGGGGGCGGTGCTGGAAAGCGCCTTCCCCTACACCTCCGGCACCACAGGCGTGATTGCCGGATGCTCGGCGGTGTACAGCCATCCCGCCGCCCTGCTGGATTGGGGCTTTGTGGGCATCAACTACCGCCCCACCATCACCGAACTGCAGCAAGCCATCCTGGATTATGGACCGGTGGTGGCAAATGTCTGCGCGGGACCTGCCTTCCAGGCATATCACGGCGGAATCTTCGGCACTGACGAGAAGGACTACTGCGCCCCTGACCGCATCAACCACTCGGTGGTGCTGGTGGGCTGGGGCAGCAGCGGCGGCACGCCCTACTGGATTGTGCGCAACTCGTGGGGCACCGGCTGGGGTGAAAGCGGGTACATGCGCATGGGCTACAACCTCTCCAACCTCGGCTGGCGTTCCAACTACGTTGCCACCGCCTACGCCAAGATCACCCCCGCCGTCACCTCACTCAGCCCTGTCTCGGCATATTTTGACACGCCGGACTTCACCCTCACCATCAACGGCAGCGGATTTGGCTCGTGGTCCACTGTCCAATGGGACGGCACCCCCCTCACCCCCGCCACCATCACCGCCACCCGCATCACCGTGCCCATCCACACCGCAGACTGGACGGACATTGGGTTAATGCCGGTGACGGTGACCAATTCCTATGCCGGGAATCACAACCTGGTATCCAATCCGGTCAATTTCAGCATCCTTGGCAACCCCATCCCCGCGGTGACGGGCATCTCGCCCGCCTCCGCCCCTGCCGGTGGACCGGTGGTGGTGGTGACGCTGACCGGCTCGAATTACCTGCCCACCTCGGTGGCGCGCTTCAACGGTACCGACCTGCCGACTGAATATGTGAGCAGCACCGCGCTGCGCGCCTGGATTGCCCCGGCGTTGATGTCTGCTGCGGGCAGCCAGCTGGTCACGGTTTTCAACCGCACCCCCGGCGGCGGAGACTCCGCCCCGGTGTGGTTCACCGTCCTGGCAAACCCCGTCCCGGTGCTGGCTGCAATCTCGCCTGAATCCATTTCATATGAATCAGCGGAGTTCCGCCTGGCGGCAACAGGCAGCAATTTTGTGCCTGCCTCGCAGATTTTGTGGGGCGGCTCGCCCCGCTTCACGTACTACATCAGCCCGACGGAATTGCAGGCGGTAATCTCCCCCGATGATGTTGCCAGCCAGGGTGAGGTTAACGTCTCCGTATCCTCCCCCACCCCGGGCGGCGGAATCTCCAGTCCCCAGTCCTTCACCATAAGCGACCACGCTGTGCCTGTCATCACCCGCTTTCGCCCGGCATACGTCCTGCTGAACCAGCCGCCTGCCTCCATCCGCCTGGAGGGCAGCGGATTTTATCCCGGCACCAGCGTGACGGTGGACGGCAAACCGGTCAGCCCGGTGCTGGTAGATGCCGGCACTTTACGGCTGGACCTGCCGACCTTCAACAGCAATCCGCCGGTGACCAACGGGACGGTGTATGCCATGCTGGAGCAGCCCGACGGGAAAATCGTCATCAGCGGGGATTTCACCTCCGTCAATGGCGTGTACCGACCGGCAATTGCCCGCCTGCACCCCGATGGCGGGCTGGACCTGGGCTTTGTCCCGATCCCCTTGCCCCATTATGACGGATCCCCCACCCCCTACAAGATTACCGCCCTGGCGCTGCAATCGGACGGGAAGATCATCATCGGCGGGGATTTCCGCTACCAGGACGATTCCAATCACCAGTTTTACCAGACGCTTGCCCGCCTGAACCCGGACGGCTCGCATGATAAAGCCTTCATCCCGCCAGTGGGCATGTCGGGAGTGGCGGGGGCAACGGTCTGGTCAATCCTCATCCGCCCCGACACGACGGTCCTGGTGGCGGGGTACATCTCCGAACATCTCTGGGGCTTGCTCTGGGATGGTTCGGTGGATGCCTCCTTCCAGCGCATGGTCAAGAATTGCTGCGTGTATTCCGTGGACCTGCAGCCCGATGGCAAAATCCTGGTCGGCGGAACCTTCACCGAGATCAAGCCGGAACCGCCCACCTACCGCTACCGGATCGCCCGGCTGAATTACAACGGCACGCTGGATACCTCGTTCAACGCTGGCAGCGGTCCGAACGACATGGTGCGGTCGGTTCAACTGCTGGGTTCCGGCGATGTGTTGATTGGCGGGGACTTTACCAATGTCAATGGAACCAGCCGCACCGGGATTGCCCTGCTGACGGGCAGCGGCGCGCTGGTGCCCGACCGGTTTTATGCCGGGGTCTCCACCAGTGAATCCGTGCATACGCTGGCGCTCCAGCCGGATGGGAGCGTGTATGCGGGCGGCAAATTCTCCGTCATCGGCGGGGGGACTGCCGCCAACCTGGCGCACCTGGATGCCAATGGCAGCCTCAACCCGGCATTCAACCCCGGCAGCAGTGCCAATGACACGGTGGAAGCCGTCCTCAAGGATTCCCATGCCCGGGTGCTGGCGGGCGGGGCATTTACCATCTTCAATGGCGCAGGGCGCGATCACCTGGCATTTCTGGAAGCGGACGGTTCGTTCCATACGCCTTACGTGGCGGGTTTCGTGCCGGTGATGGTCACCAACCCGGAGATGGGCGGCGGGACCGCCTCTGCCAGCCTGCCGGTGCTGGCTTCCGTGGACCTGCATACCATCGCCCTGCCGATGGTGGCGGCAGCCAGATCGGCGCGCTGGGTGGAGGTCTTTGCCGATGATTTTGAGGGGCGTTTCCCGGAGGAGAACAATTGGCAGCTTTTTGGCGGGGCGTACAACGAAACCACCTGGGATGTGCGCGACTGCAATCCCTACGCCGGCAGGGGCTCCGCCTGGGCGGCTGGGTCCAGCACTGCCTGCGGCGACCCGGTGCCTGCCAACCTGGATGCCTGGATGGTTGCCGGACCGTTCGACATGGAGGACTGTTCCACCATGGAGATCAGCTGGAAGAACCTGGTGAACCTGCGCCCGGGTGAGGATACGATCAACCTGATGGTCTCGCCGGATGGGGTAAATTTCTCCCCCCTGGCAGTGGATTCGCTGAACGGACCGCTGAACCGCTGGTACACCGCCAGCGCCAACACCTTCCTGTATTGCGGTGCTCCGCAGTTCTGGGTGGGATTCCGTTTCACCACGTCGAGCAACACAGATACGCTGCCCACCGGCTGGATGGTGGATGATGTGCGCATCCGTAAGTACGTGCCGTAGGATGATTACATCGGGTCGGCGCGCTGACCGCAATCCCCGTTTTTTTGTAGGGGTGGGGCTTGTCCCCACCCTCGTCTGTCATTGCGCACCGACCTATTCCCCTCTCCAAATTTGCAGAATTTGGGGAGGGCTGGGGAGGGGCTGTCATTGCGAGGCACAGCCGAAGCAATCTGGTGATTTTCAAAAGAGGGATTGCCACGCCCCCTGCGGGGGCTCGCAATGACAGGCGGGCAGGGACGAAACCTGCCCCTGCGCGCGTGAAGCGGCAATCCCGCCGGGCTGATCTCTTCCGCTAGCCAACCTGCGGGCGCTGGGCGCGGGATTGCTCCAGGGCAGTCTGAATCATCAGGAATTCGCCCACGTTGTCCATCGTCACCAACCCCACCAGTTCGCCGTTGTGCACCACCGGCATGGTGTGGAGCGGCTGTTCCCGCAGGCGCTGCGCCACCACGTCCAGCATCTCGATGGAATCGGCGGTTTCAAACTCCCGCTGCATGGCGGATGCCACGTTGGCGTACGCCCCATCGCGGCTCAAGCCTGCCATCAATGCCTGGCGGGTGAGAATGCCCACCACCCTGCCTTCCAACACCACCGGGAAATCCTGCTGCGTACCGGCGAGGATCTGGTCCACGGCGGTTTGCAGCCGGTCGGTGGGTGCCAGCGTGACAAAATTGGTCAACATGGCACGGTTGACGGGAATCCCGCCCAAGGCGGACTTGACCTGCACCATGCTGGATTCCTGCGCTGCACCAATCCAGACAAAGAGGGCGATGAAGATGAGAAACGGGTTGCTGAACAAGCCAATAAAGCCCAGCCCAAAGGCAATCAACTGACCCAGCGTGGCAGCCGTTTGGGTTGCGCGGGTGTATTCCATGCGGGTTGCCAGCAGGGCGCGCACCACCCGTCCCCCGTCCATCGGGAATGCCGGGATGAGGTTGAAGAGTGCCAGCGACAGGTTGACCATCGTCAGGCGGACGAGGAAGCTGCTGCTTTGCAGGTTCAGGTCCGCCAGGGTGGTGATTCCGCCGGTCAGGAACAGCACCGCCAGCAGGAGGATGGTAATCACCACGTTGACGAGCGGACCCGCCAGCGCCACCTGCAGTTCCTGGCGGGGTTCCTCGGGCATCCGCTCCAGGCGCGCCACGCCGCCAATTGGCAGCAGGGTGATGTCGCGGGTCTTAATGCCATACTTGCGGGCAGTCAGGGCGTGCCCCAGCTCGTGCAGCAGCACACAGCCAAACAATGCCAGGATGAAGCCGATATTGCTGCCCACCGAAGCCAGGCTCCGGTCCGTCATCCAGGCGGAAATGCCAATCCAGCCGAGCAGGAGAAGAAACGTGGCGTGAATGGAGACTTCAATCCCCGCCACCTTTGCGATTTTCCAGGACCATTTCATGGTGACCTCCAAAAATTTCCACCAAGTTTCATTTACATGGTATCATTAACAAGTGTACCGGAAATGGGGCACGGGGTCAATGCACGTTGTATAAACTTTATATAAACATTGTGTAAGAATGCCTCTCTATCTTCGGGCTGCAAACCAGGTATTTCAAAAACAAACACCATCCCACCAGTCATGCTGAAAACCTATAACTATCTGCGCAAACATCCTGCCATCCACCGCATCCTGCTGGGCGTGCTGTATTTTACCTATGCGGTTCTCTACCTGGTTTTATCCCCCAACCTGGGGCGCACCCTGTTTGGAATTGGCTTCCTGCTGGCAATGACAGCCGGGCTGGTTGCCGGGAAGCGCGGCGGAGTGGTTGGTTCGCTTGCCGTGCTGGCGGTCAACCTGGTGTTGTTGATCTGGACCAACGGAGCGGATTATGCTCTTCACATCAACGAGATTGTCTATGCCATGGCGGTGGTGGTGGCAGGGTTCATGACCGGCTTCAGTTCCGACCAAAAGATGGCGCTGGATATTGAACTGCGCCGACGGTGGACGGTGGAAAACAGCCTGCGGCAGAGCGAGGAACGCCTGCGCCGCATCACCGAGCAGATGTCCGACATGGTCTGCTATTCCGACATGAACGGGCGTCCAACCTACCTCAACCCCGCCTTTACTGCCGGGATGGGGTATACGCTGGAAGACATGGCGGGGCATACGGTGCTGGATTTCGTTCATCCGGATGACCTGGATGATGTTCTGCAGAAGTATCAAAACATCCTGCAGGGCGACCTCCGCGATCGCGGTGTATTCCGCTATTCCCGCAGGGACGGCAGTTATATCTGGCTGGAAGTGTTTGGCTCCCTGGTGAGGGACCGGGATGAAATTGCCCGGGAGATAATTTTCACCTGCCGGGATGTGACCGAGCGCGTGGAGGAGGCAGCCCGCATCCAGCAAAGCGCGGCCCAAAACCAGGCGCGCGCCGACGAACTCACCCGCACCAATGCCCTGATCACTGCCCTATCGAACGTGGCGGCACAAATCCAGGTGGCAGCCACCACCGATGCCATCCTTGCTGCGGTGGGCAACGAACTGCGCCGCATGGACATCCAGTGCCTGGTGATGCTCGTCAACCCGGAAACCGGCAACCTGCACCCGGCGTACATTTCGCTGGATGCCGAACTTGTCACCCGGATGGAAGAGGCTCTGTCCATCCGGATGGCGGAATTTTCCCTCAGTACGGCGCTCTTTCCCATCCAGGATACCCCGGCGGGGGTTGTCACCGGCGGCATTTTGGAAAACCCGCGCCAGATCATCACCCAGCTGCTGGGCGGTGTGCTGGGCGGCGGGATGGATGCATTTTGTAACGAAGTGAAAATCACCCCTGCCGCCCGGGTGATGTATCTGCCCCTGCTGACCAAGGGGCAGCTGATCGGCGTGCTATCCATGTGGAGCGAAACGCTGCAAAAAGAGGATATCCCCTCGCTGGCACTGTTTGCCAACCAGCTTGGCGCCGCCCTGCAAAACGCTCAGCTCTACGCCGACCTCCAGCGGCTGAGCATCCTCGATGAGCTGACCGGGGTGTACAACCGGCGCGGTTTATATGAATTGGGAAACCGCGAAGTGGATCACGCTTTGCGGTATAATCGTCCCCTGGCGGTGTTAATGCTGGACCTCGATTTCTTCAAGGAAATCAACGACCGCTTCATGCACATCGTGGGCGACCGGCTGCTGCGAGTGGTGGCTTACCGGATGCAGTCCTGCCTGCGGGACATGGATATCATTTGCCGGTACGGCGGAGATGAATTTGTGATTTTACTGGTGGAAAATGACTTGGATACTGCCCAGCAGGTGGCAGAACGGCTGCGCCTGGTGATTGCCTCCACGCCCTTCGAGGTGGAGGGGCATCCCCTCTCGCTTTCGGCAAGCATTGGCGTGGCAGCCCTTACACGCCAGGTGCGCACACTGGACGCACTGGTGGAGTGCGCGGACGAAGCCCTTTACCAGTCCAAGAACAGTGGGCGTAACCGGGTGACCCTGTATTCCATGATAGAACGCCCCTCCCATTCCACGAACCCATCATCAAATCCTGGAGGCAGCTGGGAATGACATCCATCATACGTCCGCCGCGCAGGCGGACCGCCCCGCGCAAAATCTTGGACACGGGGGATTTGTTGAACCGGCTGGTGGAAGCCAGTCCGGTTGCGGTTGCCCTCAGCACCCGCAGCGATGCCCGCTACCTGGCGGCAAATGACGAGTATCTGAACCTGGTGGGCTATTCCCGGGACGAGATGATTGGGTACACCGCCTGGGAGTTGAACGTCTGGCTCAGTGCGGAAGACCGCCGCCGCCTGGTGCGCACCATCCGCAGCCAGAACAAGCTGCACAACCTGGAACTGCGGCTCCGCACCCGCTCCGGCGAAATCATCACCACCCTGGTTTCCGCAGAAGCGGTGCTGTACCGCGACCAGGAATGCATCCTGTCGATGATCACCGACATCACCGACCGCAAGCGCACCGAGGAACTTCTGCAGGCAGGCTATCACCAGCTGGCGGTTGCCAGCAGCCTGGCGCGCTCGCTGGCGGAAACGCTGGAGCCTGGTCAGATTTATGAGAAGTTAAGCCGGGTCATTCACCAGGTGATGCCCCACGTAAGTGAAGTAAGCGTCTGCCTGTACCACGGGACCCGGAAGGAAATTGAATGTGTCTACTGGGAGATGGATCAGCGGCTGGTTGACATCCGCTCGCTGCCGGCACTGCCGCTTGCCGATCCCGGGCGGGGAACCCAGAGCGAAGTGATCCACACCCGCCAGCCGCTGCTGGTGCATAACCTGGCAGACCGCCTGCGCACCGCCTCCCATATCATCTGCGTGGAGCCGGATGAGCCGGTTTCCCAATCCGGCATCCTGGCACCCATGCTGGCGGATGGGCAGGTGCTGGGCGTGGTGATGGTGCAGAGCCTGGAGCAGAACCACTTTACCGAAAAGGACGTGGAGCTGTTGAGCCTGCTTTCCAATACCGCCGGGATTGCCCTGCAAAACGCCCGGCTGTTCAGTCACCTGGCGGAGGCACACGCCAGCCAGGTGGATGCCTTTGACCGCATCATTGAAGGCTGGGGGCGGGCAATGGAAGTGCGCAACCGCGAGATGGAAGGACACACCCGCCGCGTGGCGGAGATGGCGGTGGCGCTGGGGCAGCGGCTGGGGCTGACGGATGATCAGCTGGTGGACCTGCGGCGGGGCAGCCTGCTGCACGATATCGGCAAGATGGTCATCCCCGATGCCATCCTGCTCAAGCCCGGTCCGCTGGAGCCGCAGGAGTGGGAGATCATGCAGCAGCACCCTGCTTATGCCCTGCACATGTTGCAGCCATTCCACCCCTCCGGCGCCATCCAGGATGTTCCCCTCTGCCACCACGAGCGCTGGGACGGTGAGGGCTACCCCAGCGGGCTGAAGGGGGAGGAAATTCCGCTCTTTGCCCGGATTTTCAGCGTGGTGGATGTGTGGGATGCCCTGACGAGCGAACGCCCCTACCGGGAAGCCTGGACATCGCAGGAAGCGATTGAATACATTGCCATGGAATCGGGCAGGCGGTTCGATCCACAGGTGGTGGCGCAGTTCCTGCCCATGATCGTGGAACGCTTCCAGCAGCTCCAGCAGCCAACCCTGGAACCCGGTCACAAAGCGGGTTAATCAAGCGGGTTTCCGGTTCGGGAAAGAAGCACACTGCAGCGCTAGGCGGCAGGCAGCGATTCCACGCGCACGTTTTCCCTGCCCACCAGGTCCCCCAGTGCTTTCAGCAGGTCGTTGTTCACCCCCGTGGTCACGTTGGGGAATTCCATCAGGTAGTTGTGCCCGTTCTCATGCAGCATCAGGGCAAAGCGGTCCTGCCCCGGCGAAGAGACGAGCAGCCCGTACAGGTGGCGCAGGCGCAGTACATCGCGGGATTTCTGCCCGGTGGCGCGCACCACCACCGTCACCATTTGGGGCGGTTTGGCGGGCTTGCCGTTCGTCACCGGCGGGACGGAAATGTACTGGACGCCCCCGGGAACCGGGCTGGCAGGTGCGGGCGGCGGTTCCGCCGCCTTGCGGGCAGGCGATTCCGGCTGCTGCCGGGCATAGGTCTGCCTGCCAGGTGATTTTGGCTCCGCCTGCGGTTTGGGTTGGGCTTGCGGCGGAGGTTCGGGGCTGGCAGGGCTGGGCGGGATGTACTCCTCGTCCAGCGGGGCGGGCGGCATTGGCTCCCAGTCATCCGGCGGGGGCGGCGGACCGTCCTCGTCCCACGGCAGGTCATCCAGCGGCGCACCGGCATCCAGCGGCACGTCGGGGGGGGCATCCTCCAGGTCCACCAGGCGGATGCTGTCCACCAGCACCTTGGGCTCGCTGCCCTCGGAGTCCACCTTGCCTTCCACGGCAATCACGGCATGCACCGTCAGCAGGTGATGATATTTCTCCCACGTCTTGGGGAAGAGCACCAGTTCCACGTTCCCCTGGATGTCTTCAATCGTGGCAAAGCCCATGGGCTTTCCAGCTTTGGTCTGGTGATGGCGGAAGCGGGTGACCATGCCCGCCACCCGCACCTTTTCCTGGTGGTGCGCCTCGGCAAGCTGGGCGGAGAAATGCGATACCTGGCGGCGCAGCGTTTCGGCATGGCGTGAGAGCGGATGGTCGGTGATGTACAGACCCATCAGCTCGCGTTCCCATTCCAGCTGCTCACGCGGGTCGGTGGCGGAGGCGCGGGGCAGTTCAATCGTCTCCTCCACGCCTGCCATGCCAAAGAAGGTCATCTGCCCGCTCAAAGCCGTCCGCTGGTGGTTGGCGGAAACCGCCAGGATGCGGTCGAGTGCCGCCAGCAGCGCCAGCCGCGGACCAAATGAATCCAGTGCGCCAACCTTGACCAGGCATTCCAGCGAGCGCTTGCCCACCGTGCGCAGATCCACCCGCCTGGCAAAATCGCTCAGATCGGCAAAGGGTTTTTCGCTGCGGGTGCGCACAATCAAATCCACCGGACCCGAGCCAACGTTCTTGATGGCGCCCAGCCCAAAGCGGATGGCAGGTTTGGCGCCCTCCCGGTCCTCCAGGCTGAACTCCCACTGGCTGTGGTTCACGTCCGGCGGCAGCACTTCAATGCCCAGGCTGCGGCAGTCGGCGACATAGAATGCCACCTTGCCGGTGTCGCTCATCGAGGCGGTCAGCAGGGCGGTCATGTATTCCTCGGGGTAATGTGTCTTCAGGTAGGCGGTCTGCACGGCAATCACACCGTAATCGGCGGCGTGGCTCTTGTTGAAGCCGTAACGGGCAAACTCCTCCCAATCGGCGAAGATTTTTTCCGCAGTCTCCCGGGGAATGCCGCGGGCAACCGCCCCCTTGATGAACTTCGCCTGGTGCTTGATGACTTTTTCCTTGTCCTTCTTGGAAATTGCCTTGCGGAAGTCGTCCGCTTCGGGCAGGGTGTAGCCTGCCAGCTCCACCACGGCGCGCATCAGTTGTTCCTGGTAGATGGCAATGCCATACGTCTCACAGAAGATCGGCTCCATGGCGGGATGGCGGTATTCCACCGGTTCCTCGCCGTGCATGCGCTGGATGTAGGTGGGAATGAATTGCATGGGACCCGGGCGGTAGAGTGCAACCATGGCGATGACGTGCGCCAGGGTGTGCGGCTTCATCTGCACCAGGAAGCGGGTCATGCCGGAGCCTTCCAGTTGGAAGACGCCCGCCGTCTGCCCGCGCCCCATCAGTTCGTAGCTGTCGGGGTCATCCAGCGGGATGTTGCCCAGGTTGTAGCGCACCCCATGGCGGGCGTTAATCAGGTCGCAGGCACGCTGCATCACCGTCAGGGAGGTCAACCCGAGGAAATCCACCTTCAAGAGACCCAGCCCATCGAGGATTGCCATTTCAAACTGGGTCATGGTCTTGATGGGGTTGTCGTCCGATCCGCTGGTGGGGCGGTGGAGCGGGACATACTGCACCACCGGTTCATCGGTAATCACCACCCCGGCGGCATGCGTCCCGGCATGGCGCACCACGCCTTCCATCTGGCAGGCGGTGTCGATGAGGGTCTTCATGTAATCCGCCGAGTCATAGAGCGCCTTGAAATCAGGGATGGCTTCCAGCGATTCCTTGATGCTGATCGCCTTGCTGGGCACGTTGGGCAGCATCTTGCTTGCCTTGTCCACCTCCGCCAGGGGGATGTCCATCACCCTGCCCACATCGCGGATGGCGGCGCGGGCGCCAAGCGTACCAAAGGTAATAATTTGCGCCACGTGGTCGTTGCCGTAAGTTTCGGCGCAGTACTGCATCACGTGGGCGCGGCGGTCATCCTGGAAGTCCAGGTCAATATCCGGCATGGAGATGCGCCCCGGGTTGAGGAAGCGCTCAAAGATTAAGCCGTGTTCCAGCGGCTCCACCAGGGTGATATCGAGGACATACGCCACCAGGGAACCGGCTGCCGAGCCGCGCGCATTGTACCAGATGCCTTCCTGGCGGGCGTGGCGGCAGAGGTCCCACACAATGAGAAAATAGGCATCAAAGCCCATCGTGTGGATGACGTCCAGCTCGTATTCCAGGCGCTCGCGCACCTTGG
>Ga0208196_1001407_pt1 | contig 26001 bp, 25 predicted proteins | sample AD_JPNNA7_MetaG_FD_184443 | JGI IMG/M metagenome (GOLD analysis project Ga0208196, IMG submission 184443) | Active sludge microbial communities of municipal wastewater-treating anaerobic digesters from Japan - AD_JPNNA7_MetaG (SPAdes) (version 2) | ecosystem: Engineered > Bioreactor > Anaerobic...
AACACAGCGCCTTTGCAGGCAAGGTGCTCAATTTACCAAACGGCGGTCATCCGCCGCACAGCAAACAGAAATTTTGAGGTTTTATGCCATTTTTTACCGAATCGCATCTGATTGCACAACCGTTACGCTAACAGTTGTGTGCAAGCAGCAGGAGGCGAGCCATGTCCATTCTCAACCAGTTATCTTCGCAGGTGGGTGACCGCACCGAGTATGCCAACCGCCGGGTGGCGGCGCTGTGCCTGCAAGACCCCAATTTGATTGATGAGATTGCTGCCGGGCTTGAAGGCTCCAACGCAGCTCTGATGGGTGACTGCGCTGAGGTGCTGACGCTGGTGGCTGAGCAGCATCCCGAATGGGCCGCGCCCCATGCCGAAGCCCTGGCCGCGCGGTTGAGCCATAAAAACACGCGGGTGCGCTGGGAAGCCATGCACGCGCTGGCGCTGATTGCCATGCGGACGCCGGAGGTGATTGCGCCGCGGCTGTCCACCCTGGGGGAGCTCATCCAGCAGGATGCGAGCGTGATTGTGCGCGACTATGCGGTTGATGCGGTGGGCCATTACGCCGCCGCCGGGCCGCAGGCTGCCGAGGCGGCCTATCCCTGGCTGGTGAGTGCGCTTTCGGTCTGGAATGGCAAACATGCCGGGCACGCGCTGACCGGGCTGATCCATGCAGCCAGGCACCTGCCAGACCGGCACACGCAGCTTGCGGCAATAGCCGACGATTACGCCCGCAGCGAGCGGGCTGTGATTCGCAAGGCTGCTAAAGGCTTGCAGAAGGCGCTCAAGGACCTGCCGGTGTGAGGCAGCCATTAGACCTTTTCGGTGGTGAAGTGCTTGATTTTTGACTCACCGCGCTGGTAGATGGCCCGCGCCAGATTGCTCTTGGGGTATTCCAGCGCAAACTTGTTGAGGAAGAGGCGCCGGTCAAAGCCCTTGAATTTGAGCCACGCGGTCACCAGCGGGCTGGCTTTGATCTCACAAGACTGGTAAGACAGAATCCAGCGGTACTTGCGTTGTTCAATCCGCTCTACTGCGCTCCAGGGGATGGTGAGGGTGTAGCAGAGCGCCTGGACTTCCACCCCGGTGGGCAGGATATTCAGGCGGGTGTGTTTGCCTTCTACCAGGCGCAGCAGCACTGCCGCCGCCAGCAGGCAGCCCATGTAGAGCAGCTGCAGCCGGCTTTGCGGCTCAGACCAGGTGGTGTTGGACACCGTGACAATTAACACCGCCCCCAGGGTGGCCCAGGTATCAATCTCTCTGACGCGGAACTCGAACCGGGTGTTGATGACCGGCAGCAGCAGCGCCTCGGGCGGCAGCGGGCGGGTGGGGCGGGTGTAGGCGCGCCGCTCCAGCAAGGCCCACACCAGGGCAAAGATCAGCGCAAGCCCCAGGCCAAGCAGCACGCCCCCCCAGCCCAGCGTAATGGCATTATAGCCCGCCAGCACGGCCCCTAATCCCAGCGTCAGCGACAACCAGTACTTGAAAAATTGTTGTGTGGTCATGTGATTTCTGGGTGAAGATCAAAAATGAAGTAAAACAAATCCGTATTGTTTTGTCAAAACTGTCGCGTTGGCTTTACATGGATAAACAAACTTTACCGTAACTTGATATATTCTTACATTATGTAGATTTATTGCTTTTTCTCTTGTTATCCCAATTCAGTAAACCTTGCCACTCTTCTTCTATTTCATGAGATTGGGTTTTTTGAACACCTTTCCATGTACTGTAGCGAATTCGAGATAAATCTTCATCATGTCCAGGTTTTCTAAAAATAAAAAGGTGCTCATGCATGATCAGATAAAACTTATAGTGTTTTGCGCTGGCAGACCAACGATGTCCATAAGTTGTGTTATGTTGGGTTTTGATTATTTCTTCTTTTAAAACAAACCCCGATCTTAAACATCTTTGGAGTACAAAGTATGATAACGGAATGTAATGTTGTCCCTTGCGCGTATCACCCATTAATATTGCGCAAAAATGATTGGGCTTTAAAACGCGAAACATTTCCCTTATTGCCACTTCTAAACTATCTAAGAATTTTGGAATACTGGAAATGCTGGAAAAATCATCCGGGTTTTTTCCATCCGAATATGTTACTAAATTCAGATAAGGCGGGTGGGTAACAATCAAATCTATGGAGTTGTCATTTTCGGGTAGCTTTTGAGCATTCCCTAGCCTAACTTCTTGTTTAGCCGGATAATTAATATTAAACGCAATCCTTTCGGAAGCAATATCTACAGCATTCTGGTTAATGTCATATCCAATTGCATTACGGTTTAATAACCGAGCCTCTATTATTGAAGTACCACTTCCTACCATTGGATCCAGAACAATTTCGCCTTCTTCAGAGTAATTTAGTATCACATTGCGTGGAATTTGAGGAGCAAAATTACCACGATAATCTGGTTTATGGGTAGCCCACGCGCCACGGACTGGAAAATCCCATACAGAGGTGTTTTCTTGTGAAAAGTTTTGGGGTTGAATCTCTTCCATGTGATTTACTATCTCTTGTTAGCTGAAAATGGAATCGAGCTGAGTGATTATCATTTGAACGTAATTGCTTATCGATGTTAAATTTTTATATTGAAGGATTACAATCCTTTTGTAATAACCTCTTCTAAAAACCCATCTTCGACCATCTTAATATTAAAAACATAATCAATAGAAGAAATAGCTTCCAAAAGCGGATCTTTTGTAGTGTTCCAGCCCTCTCCATCCGTTATCCATATAAAGCCAATATTTTTTCTATTTCTAATAAGCTCAGACAAACCTCTAAATTCTCCTGCAACTGCCTTGAGTTTAGAACCTTGTCCACTATAATAATTCACTTCAAGAAGATAGATCTTGTCGCTGGTATCAATAGCAAAATCAAAACGCCTATCTGATTGATCAGTGGGAATATCTTTACCAAACTCTGCCTTCACAACAGCAGCGGTAGCCTGAGATAAGTAACGGTAATTATATTTGTCGCAAATGGCTTTAACATATATCTCTATCAGGTTCTCCATTGCAGTCCCGCTTCTGTTCTTCCGGGCATTTGTATCAAGACCGACTTCAACGCCAATGGAATAATCCACAAGATTTTTAACACTTTTATCAGAGAGTATTTTTAATAAGCCACATTTTTCAAAAAAGACAACTAACTTTTCTATTTCTTCTTCCGAATACGTCTTATGTTTTGCAAACGAATACTCGATAATTTTGCCGCCAAACTCCACTATCCTAATACGATTATTGCGAACCGCAATCAACAAAGGAATTACGGGTACTATTTCCGGATAAGATTTTATTAGCTCTTTAAGCCTTGATTTGATATCGTCTTTTCCGATTAAGCTATTGAGTATGTTAAGCGACACCTCTATCTTTGAGACATTTTCTAAAACTTTTGTCCAAGCTACAAAGAAATCATAAGTACATATGGTTTCTTTTAAAGTGCCAATCAAATATTTAAGAGCACTTTCATTAGAAGAAACACCTATGGTCCTGTATCTAGCGATCATTTTCATACTGGGTCACCTCATTATGATGATTTATATAATCAGTTGTCTAGGTATTTTCTGTTGGCTACGGCCCTGTAACAAAGGAGATTTAATAATTCAGAATGACTAGTTCTTTAATTTTTCCGCGTTTACTGCTGTCACAATTGATCATCCGATATGCCTCTACTCGTTCAATTCGATATGGTCGATATAATGTTTCAAAAAAGTCGTCATCTGGATTTTCGTTTTTGGGATCAGAGTTACTTAACATTAACTTTGCTCCCGCCACTGAAAGCAGATGAAAATACTCTGCTAATCGTTTTTGCGAATCATCTCCAAAATCAAATTTGGAGTATGACGTAAAGCTAGCGGTATTGCTTATTGGGCGATAAGGGGGATCAAAGTATACAAATGTGCGTTCATCCACAAACTTTCTACTTATTGTAAAATCACCAAACTCAATTGATGTTCGCTGCAATATATTAGAAATTGAACGTAGGTTTTCTGCATCACATATACTTGGGTTTTTATAATCCCCAAAGGGAACATTAAATTCGCCTCTTGAATTTACCCTAAAAAGCCCATTAAAGCAGGTGCGATTGAGAAAGATTAGCATTGCCACCCGTTCGATCCAATTGTTTTGATAAATATTTGGGTTTATGCTCCAAAGCTGAGAATTGAAAGCCTGTCTGATTTGATAGAAGAAAGTTTTCTGCTCAACCTTACTCAGTGCATGATAATCTTTTTCCAATGAAGCTAGAACAGAGATTAATCCCTCTACGTTTTCTCGAATTGTTTTATATGCCAATACTAACTCTTGATTCACATCAGAGATGAAATAGGTTTCGATAGATGGATAATGTTGAGCGATATAAAAGAATAGTGCTCCCCCACCAATAAAAGGCTCAGCGTATTTGTTTATTTCACCTGTGAGCAAGCCTTCAGGAAATAAGCTAACCAGTGTATCAATTAATTGCCCTTTACCACCAGCCCATTTCAAAAATGGTTTGGCTGTTTTCGCCAGAAGACTTGGTTGAGAGTAAGTTGAGATAAATGCCTCCATATGAAGATTATAACCGCTATTCACATTTTTTCGTGCTAGAGACCAATAAAAATATACAGGTCCAAAAATTCCGACGAGGTAGAGCCATACTTTTATTGAGTATTATTTGTTTATGCAGTTATAAGTAAAGGTGCAGGTGCTAGGCGGGTTTGGTCAGGCGCGTTCCCACATCTGGTTTTACGCTTCTGTCCCCTTGACTTCTCCTCTTAACCCCGAACCCTGGATTTGACAAATTACCCCGGTGCGCATATACTTTGCAGCGTCAATCTTTTGAGTTGCCTTCGGGGCAGGGTGCGGGACATGCGTCCCAATTCCCGATCGGTGGTCACAGTCCACAAGCGCCTGCGCACGACCCGGTGAAATTCCGGAACCGACGGTACAGTCCGGATGAAAGAAGGCCAGCCGCGTCCCCCGGGATGTGCGGCTGCCCCGCCCCCGAAGCGCCCGCTTTGGGGCTTTTTGTTGGTTCCTGATGAGGCTGACCTGAAACCGCTGGTTGTAAAACTGCTCAAACGCTATGGCCGCTGGCTGCCGCTGATTTCTGCCGGGCTGGCGCTGCTGATCTGGCAGCTGGTCAGTCAGTTCGGCGGGCTGCCGGCGTTCATCCTGCCGTCGCCGCTGGCGGTGGCGGCGCGCTTCTGGAAGGCGCTGGTTGAGGGCGCGCTGCTGCGCCATGTGGGCGTGACTTTGCTGGAGGTGGTGCTGGGCCTGCTGGCCGGCAGCCTGACGGCGATGTTTCTGGGCTACTGGCTGGCCCGCTCGCGCCTGCTGGAGAAGGTGCTCTCGCCCTACCTGGTTGCCAGTCAGGCCATCCCCATTGTGGCGGTGGCCCCGCTGCTGGTCATCTGGTTTGGGCCGGGCATGTTCTCCAAGGTGTTGATTTGTGCGCTGACGGTCTTCTTCCCGGTGCTGGTCAATACGGTGGTGGGGCTGCGCGCCGTGCCCGAAAATCTGCGCGACCTGATGCGCGCCCTGCGCGCCAGCCGCGGGCAGATGCTGCGCCACCTGGAGATTCCGGCGGCGCTGCCGGTTTTTCTGGGCGGGCTGCGGGTGGGCGCCACGTTGTCGGTGATTGGTGCGGTGGTGGGCGAGTTTGTGGGCGCCGACCGCGGGCTGGGATTTTTGATCAATGTGGGCCGCGGGCAGTATGATACGGCCCTGGTCTTTGCGGCCATTTTTACCCTGATTGCGCTGGCCATGCTGCTGTACGGCGCGGTGCTGCTGCTGGAGCGCCGCCTGCTGCGCTGGCGCCGGGAATAGTTTTTAATCTTTTTTGAGTGAGGTTTACATGAAAAAATTCGCCTGGATGCTGCTCTTGCTGACCGCCGCCCTGCTGGCCGGATGCATCACCCCCACCCCCACCGCCGCGCTGACGCCCGTCAAGCTGCCGCTGGGGTACATCCCCAATGTGCAGTTTGCCCCGCTGTATGTGGCCCTGGAAAAGGGCTATTTTGCCGCCGAAGGGCTGGATGTGAGCCTGGATTACAGCATGGAAAACGATAACACCGCCCTGGTGGGCGCCGGGCAGTTGGATTTTGCCCTGGTTTCGGGCGAGCAGGTGCTGCTGGGCCGCGGCCAGGGGCTGCCGGTGGTCTATGTGCTGGCCTGGTACGGGCAGTATCCGGTGGGCGTGGTTTTCAAGAGCGGGCAAAATATCCAGACCCCGGCGGATCTCAAGGGGCACACCATTGGCATTCCGGGGCTGTACGGGGCCAGCTATATTGGTCTGCGCGCCCTGCTGAGCGCCGGCGGGCTGACCGAGGCCGATGTGAAGCTGGAATCGATTGGCTTTACCCAGGTGGAGGCCGTGGCCACCGACCAGGTGGAGGTCGGCGTGATTTACCTGGCGAATGAGCCCAATCAACTGCGCACGCAGGGGTACGATGTGGCGACCCTGAGCGCATCCGATTATGTTGGGCTGGTCTCCAACGGGCTGATCACCAGCGAAAAGACGCTGGCCGAGAACCCCGAACTGGTGGCGAAGATGGTGCGGGCCATTCTGCGCGGCACAGCCGACGCAGCCGCCGACCCGGATGGGGCCTATGAGATTTGCAAAAAATACGTTGAAAATCTGGCCCAGGCGGATGAGACCGTGCAAAAGCAGGTGTTGGCCGATTCTATCGCCATGTGGCAGCTTGACCCGCCCGGTGTGACCGACCCCGCCGCCTGGGAGAGCATGCACGCCCTGCTGCTCGACATGGGGCTGCTCTCGGCCCCGCTGGATTGGAACACCGCCTTCACCAATCAATTTGTGTCTGGCGAAAAATAGATGCGCCGTTTGTACCGTCCGGCGTCTTTTCCCCTCGCCCTTTCAGGGAGAGGCCAGGTGAGGGTTTAGAATGGAAGCTCTGACCGTTGACCACCTCAGCATCACCTTCCCATCCAGCGACGGCGCGCCGCCGCTGGACGTGCTGACCGACATCAGCTTTGGGCTGGAAGCGCAGGAGTTTGTGGCTGTGCTGGGGCCATCGGGCAGCGGCAAAAGCACCCTGCTGCGGGTGCTGGCGGGGCTGCTGCCGCCCACCGCCGGCTCGGCCGAGTTCTGCTCAGACCTGCCCATCCGGGTGGGGCTGGTGTTCCAACAGGCCAACCTGATGCCCTGGCGCACGGTGCTCGAGAACATCACCCTGCCGCTGGAACTGCAGGGCGTGCCCGTAGAAACGGCCTGTGGGCGGGCGCGCGAATGGGTGGCGCAGGTGGGCCTGCAGGGGTTTGAAGACGCCTGGCCGCGCGACCTTTCGGGCGGGATGGCCCAGCGGGTGGCGCTGGCCCGCGCCCTGATTGCCGACCCCGACCTGCTGCTGCTGGATGAACCCTTTGGCGCGCTGGACGCCCTGACCCGTGAGCGCATGGGCGCTGAACTGCTGGCGCTGTGGCAGGCCCGCCGCAAAACGGTGCTGCTGGTCACGCACTCCATCTCAGAGGCGCTGCTGCTTTCAGACCGTGTGCTGGTACTCACCCAGCGCCCGGGGCGCATCTGCCTGGACCTGTCCGTGCCCTTCCCCCGTCCGCGCACCGAAGAACTGCGCTACACCCCGGAATTTGGGGCCTTATCTCGCCGCCTGCGCGCCGCCATTGGCAATTAAATTCAAGTTTTGCAGTCAGGCAGGTTCAAGTTGAGCGCGCCTCACAGGATCATAAACAGCGCCGGCCCAATGGGCCGGCGCTGACTGTACCGGGTTACTTCAACGTGACAGGCAGGAAGATATACTGCCAGTCCGGCTGGAGCCACGGGTCAATGGTGCCGTTCAAGAGGCCCTCTGCGGCGGCATTCACCGCATCTTTCACCTCCTGGGGGATGGCGGTTTCGGCGGTATGGTAAGGCGCCAGCCCCACGCCATCATTGGCCAGGTTGTACAGCGCCGTGCCAGAAGTGAAGGTGCCGCCGATCTGGTCGGCGATGGTATCGTACACGGCGGTATCAACCCGCTTCAGGGCGCTGGTCAGCAGGTAGTCGCTGCCGGTCACCGTGCCGCCGCCAAAGACCATGTCCCAGGCGTCTGCGTCCACGCCAATCACCCAGGCGCCGGACTGGGCAGCCTCCAGAATGGCACCGTTGCCCATGGGCCCGCCCACGCCGAAGATCACATCGGCCCCGGCGGCCATTTGATCCTGCGCCAACTGCGCCCCCAGAGCCGGGTCTGAGAAATCGTTGGCATAATCTAGCAGTACCGCCACCCGGGGGTTAGCCCACTGGGCGCCGTTCCGATAAGCCAGCATAAACGCGTCCACCGGCGGGATGGGCATGCCCCCGATGGCGCCAATGGTGCTGCTGGTGGTCATCAGCCCGGCGAGCGTGCCGGCCAGGTAGCCCACCTCTTCGGAGGCAAAGGTGGTGCCGCGCAGGTTGGCGGGGTAGGTTTCGTAAGTGTTATCAATAATGGCAAAATTGACGCCCGGGTTGGTATTGGCCGCGGCCAGGGTGGCATCGGTCATGCCAAACCCCACCGTGATGCACAGGGCATTGGCCTCCGTCACACACTGGGTGATTTTGGCCGCATAATCATCCGACGAGGCAGGTACATAGACCGTGCCGTTGACGCCCAGGTCGGTTTCGGCCTGCAGCAATCCCTGGTAGGCCATTTCGTTGAAAGAATTGTCATCAATGCCGCCCACATCTACAATCAGGCCGATGTCGGTGGCACCGTGCGGGCTGGCAGCCTGTCCGGCCTGTATGCCCGGCAGCGAAAACAGGCTCAAGGCCAGCAGCAGGGCAGCGCCAAGGGTCAATAAGCGGTTGAAAGAAATCGAGTGGGATGGACAGCAATACATGGTATCACTCCTTTTGTCAGCATTTTTAATCGTCTGAACGTCAGTCAAACGACCCGGCAATCATCAGCCGGCCATTAATGATTATAGCACGCTGAATTACGCCCGGAGCAAATGAGGCTTCCGGGTAAATTTCAGACCCGCAGACAGCCGCGGAACGCCCGGGCGCCGTAGTAAGACGCTGCGCCGTTGTGATAGACGAAAACACGCCCATAGCGGCGGTCCCCAAAGATGGCTCCGCCAAGGGCGCGAATCTCGGGTGGGGTTGCCAGCCAGCTCGAGGTTTTCAAATCAAACTCGCCCAGCGCTTGCAGCGCCCGGTAGCCGTCTTCGGTCAAAATCTCAATGCCCATGGCCGCGGCCAGGTCCAGGGCGTTATTTTCGGGTGCAAAGTCTTTGCGGGATTCCTGCGCGGCGCGGTCATAGCACACGCTCCGGCGGCCCCTGGGGGTTTCGGCAGCACAATCGCAGAAAATGTACTGGCCCGTCTTTTCGTCGCGGCCAATCACATCGGGCTCGCCGCCGGTTTTTTCCATCTCATTGAGCGACCACAGTTTCCCGGCATCGGCATCCAGCCGGGGCTGAATATCAGCCCATTCCAGGCCGGCATGGCGGGACATGTTTTTCTCAAAGCGGGTCTTCAACCTGCGGAGCAGTTCTTCACGTTGTTCGGGAGATAAAGGGGTGTTCATGCTTTTATCTTATCGCTGTCGCAGGGGCAAGTCAAGCGCCGGTGGGCAAATCAGCAGGATTTCAACGCAAAGGCGCGGGTTGGTTGTATAATACCGCCATCACAAATATATTTTAAAGGTGTTCTCCCCTTTGACCGAGACGATTGACCACGACGCAATCCGGGCCCACATCCAGAAAAATTATCGCTGGAATTTTCTGGTCAACACACTGGATGAGGCTTACTACTCACTGGGGATGAGTTTCTTCTCAACGGCCATTGTGCTGCCGCTGTTTGTCAGCCATTTTACCAGCAGCCCGCTGGCTATCGGCCTGATTGCCTTCCTGGGCTGGGCCGGCACGCTGCTGCCCCCGTTGTTTGTTGCCAACCGGGTGGAGCGCGCCCCAATCAAAAAGATCTTTCCGGTGGGCGTCGGTTTCTTTGCCGAGCTGCTGCCCATGCTGCTGCTGGCGCCGGCCATTTACTTACTGTCCGACAGCCGCGCCGGGCTGACGCTGGCGGTCTTCTTCTTCCTGTTTGCCTGGGCCAATTTTGGCGACGGCGTGATTCTGGTGGGCTGGGAAGATATGATTGCCAAAATCATCCCTACCGAGAAGCGCGGGCGCTTTTTCGGCATCACCAATTTTGTGGGGGGCCTCACCGGGCTGGCGGGCGCGCTGGCGGTCACCTGGGTGCTGGATATGCTGCCCTTCCCGCTGGCCTACATCTTTTGTTTTGGTGCGGCAGGGGTGCTGTCTTTCATTGCCTGGTTGTTTGCCGCCCTCACGCGCGAGCCAGCCGTGCCCAGCCAGAAGCCGCCCGTCTCGCAGTTGGCTTACCTCCGTTCGCTGCCCGGCGTGCTGCGGCGGGATCAAAACTTCCGCATGTACCTGATCTCGCAAATCATCTTTGCGTTGAGCGGCATGGCCACCGGCTTCCTGGCGGTGTACAGCGTGCAGCGCTGGGGCCTGACCGACGCCAAGGCCAGCGGCTTTCTGATTGCCATGCAGGCCGGGTTGATGGCTGCCAACCTGCTGCTGGGGTTTTTATCGGACCGCAAGGGGCACAAACTGAGCCTGGAGATCTGCTTTGGCTTCAACCTGCTGGCGCTGGTGCTGGCGGTGATTGCGCAGGGCCCTCTCTGGTTCTACGTGATCTTCTTCCTGCGCGGCGTGGCCGATTCCGGCCTGGCTATTTCAGGGGTGGCCATTGTGTATGAGTTCACCAATGCCGAAAACCGCCCCACCTACCTGGGGCTGGCCAACACCATCCCGGGCCTGCATATGGTGATTGCCCCGCTGCTCGGCGGCTGGCTGGCCGGGGCCGCCGGTTACCCGGCCATGTTTGCCATCTCGACCCTCATTGGCGTGGTGAGCTGGGGGCTGCTGCACTACACCGTGCGTGAGCCCCGCCTGAAGACCATCTCGCCGCCCACGGTGCCGATCAGTTACGCCCGCATCAACGAGAAATAGGCTTGTTGTCCTGCACCGCAAGTTTCTGGCAGCCTGAAAGAGCAATCCCCGCTTGACTGACCTGCTTCAAGATCACCCGGCCATCCAGGCCGAAATCACGAAGAACTACCGCTGGAATTTTCTGGTCAACAGCCTGAATGGCGCCAGTTTTTCCTGTGGGATGAGTTTTTTCTCTTCGGCCATCATTCTGCCGCTGTTTGTCAGTCACTTCACCAGCAGCCCACTGGCGATTGGTCTCATCTCCTTCCTGGGCTGGGCGGGGGCGCTGCTGCCGCCCCTGTTTATGGCGAACTGGGTGGAGCGTGCGCCGCTCAAAAAGTTCTTTCCGGTCACGCTGGGTTTTTTTGCCGAGTATCTGCCCATGCTGCTGCTGGCGCCGCTCACCTTTCTGCTGGCTGTCCGCCAGCCGATGCTGACCTTGGTGCTTTTCTTTGTGCTGTACACCTGGTCCAATATCGGCGATGGGATGATTTCGGTAGGCTGGCAGGATATGATTGCCAAGATTATCCCGACCGAAAAGCGTGGGCGCTTCTTTGGCATCACCAATTTCATTGGCAATGGCACCGGGCTGCTGGGGGCGCTGGCGGTGCCCCTGGTATTGGATAAATACGCTTTTCCGCTGGGCTTTGTCTTGTGCTTTGCGGCGGCAGGCGGGTTGTTCTTTCTCTCATGGACCTTCGTCTCGCTGACGCGCGAGCCAGCGGTGGTCAGTCACAAGCCGCCGGTTTCACAATTGGAATATTTGAGTTCCCTGCCCCAGGTGCTGCGGCGAGATCGCAACTTTCGCATGTATCTGCTGACGCAGATCGTCTTTGCTTTGAGCGGCATGGCCACCGGCTTTTTGGCGGTTTACAGTATGCAGACCTGGAACCTGAGCGACGCCAGGGTCAGCGGTTTTTTGGTGGCCATGCAGATCGGGCTGGTGTTGGCCAATCTGCTGTTTGGATTCTTTGCCGACCGCAAGGGGCACAAATTGAGCCTGGAAGTCTGCTTTGGTTTGAACCTGCTGACTTTGATCCTGGCGGTGGTGGCCCCCGGGCCGGGGTGGTTCTTTGTGGTCTTCTTCCTGCGCGGTGCAGTCGATGCGGGCAGTTCGATTTCGGGGTTTGCAATCGTTTACGAATTTACCAGCGCGGAAAACCGCCCCACCTACATTGGCCTTTCCAGCACCATCCCCGGCATCGCCACGGTGATTGCCCCCCTGATTGGCGGGTGGCTGGCGGGGGTACTCAATTACCCGGCGATGTTCATCCTCTCGGCGGGTATTGGCGCGCTGAGCTGGGGGCTGCTGCGCTTTGCCGTGCGTGAGCCCCGACAGGCTCAAACGCCGGCTGAAGCCGAACCGGCGCCATAGGTTTACCCTGTGCTGCGGCTAGAGATCGTCAGCTCCCACCAGCCGGTAAGCCGGGCGGTGGGCCTGGCGGTAGATCTCCGAATGATGAACAGCCGGGAAGCCCGCCTGCTCCAGCCAGCCGGTAAAAACCTGGGCATCTGCCGGGGTCAGGCCGGGCCAGCGCCCCGGTTGGCAGGCCAGCACAAACAGCGCCCAGACTGCCTGCAGGTCAGCCAGCGTGCCGCGGGGCTGGCGGGCGGCGTTCAGACAGGCCGCGGCCAGGCGGGCCAGGTCGCCGGACTGGGCCTTGTAGGGCCGCAGATTCACGCGGCGCAGCGCCCCCGCGGGATGGATGATCTCAAACAGCGGCTCGGCGGCATCCGGCTCAAGGGCGTCAAATTCCAGCCGCAGCCGCTGCTCAAAGGCGCCTGGCTGAATCCCCAGCAGATGCTCAGACCCCAGCACCCCCTGGTAGAGCAGCTTGTAGGCATCCTGCACCTGCATGTGAGGGTGCAAGGCGATCTGCTGATCAATCAAGGCAGTCACGCTCGCCGGGTGGGTCCAGGCAGTGGGGGGTATCATCGCGCTTCTCCGCGCAATTGCAGGGCAAACAACAGCAGCGCCGGTGAAAGCAGCAGAGCCGAACCCAGCAGCCCGGCCTGCAGGCCCAGGGCCTGCGCCGCCAGCCCCAGCAGCGGCCCGCCGGCAATCTGGCCCAGGGCATCCACCTGGCTGCTCATTGAGATGACCGTGGCGCGCACCTGTGAATCGAGACGGTGATTGACCCAGGCCGTGTACAGCGGCGCGTTGACACGCCGCAGCAGGCCAATCGTCCAGACCAGGGCAATGGAAAAAACCAGGCTGCGGCTGACCGCAAACCCTGCCAGCGCGGCCACCAGCAGCGCCGTACCGCTGCCCATGGCCAGCGCCAACTGGCGGGGGCGCGTGAGCCCCAGCCGCTCGACCAGGGCGGTGGCCACCAGGCTGAACAGCATCCCCACTGCGCTGATGGCCCCAAACCAGCCAATCAGCGGCAGGTCCAGCCAGGTGGGGAAGGTGAAGCGATCCAGCAACAGCGCTGTTGAGAGGCGGTCGTAAGCCTCGGAATACAACCCATAAAACAGCCCGATGCCCAGAATGCCCAGCAGCGCCGGGCGGGCGCGCACCATACCCAGCCCCTGGCGCAGCGTCTGGCGCATTTGCTGCCAGGTGGTGCGGTCTGCGGCGGGGGTGGGGGTAAAGCCGTCTTCGGGCATAGCCGCCCACAGGAAAACCGACAGCAGGATGAATCCGCCGCCGCCGATCAGCATGGGCAGGCTCAGCCCGCCCCGGGCGGCCAGCAGCACCGTCAGCGGGATGGCGACCAGGCTGGCGATCTGATCCAGCCGGGCGGCAGACAGGTAGGTGACGGCGGCGCGCTCCTCGCCAATCTCGTCGCTGATCCAGGCCTCGGCCGCGCCGCTGGTGAATGTGTAGCCCAGGCCCCACAGCACCTGCGCCAGCAGAATGGTGGCGAAATAGGGCCAGCCGCCGTACACGATGAAGCCCACACCCACCAGCGCAAACCCGATGATGACCGACAGGCGGCGGCTGAACAGGTCGGCCACCACGCCGGTGGGAATTTCAAAAATAAAGGCCGAAAGCTCCAGCACAGTGCCCACCAGCACCAACTGCAGCGGCTCCAACTTTGCCACGGTGATGACAAACAAGTTGCTGGCGGTAAAGACCAGGGTGTAACACAGCGCGGCCGCAGCGTTCATAATCAAATAGAGCCGCCGGGCTTCTATTTTCAGGGCGGGGATTCCGGGACGGTGCATGGCTGCGATTGTAACACGAAGCCGCGGCGCCCGGAACCTGCCCTCCTTTGTTCTGGATGGATTGAAGTCCATGTTGTTCAGATGTACAATGAAATCGGCGGAGCGTCTGGTGAAAAATAAATTCTGGCTGGCTGCGGGCACACTGATTTTAATCATGGGCATGGGGCTGCCGATGGGGATTCAATCTGCAGCCGGGCAGCCCTCCAAACCACCGCAAGCCTCCGGGTCGCCGCCGGTCTGTCTGCCCGGCGAGCCCTGCCTTGATGAGAGCGGGCGCTGGGTCCTGGTGGATGATGACAGCCCAGACGGCGCTGTGCTGTCCGGGTTCCAATCTACGGGCGGGCCGGATGATTATGGCTACACCTGGGATGACAGCGTGACCTACGCCTGGGTCTATGCCACCAACGGCACCGATGCCGGATTTTCGGGCAGCAGCCCGCAGTTGACCGGACCGATTGCGCTGCCGTTCAACTTTATGTTTTACGGCCACGCCTACTCAGAAATCTACATTGCTTCGGCGGGATATTTGACCTTTGATGAGCAGGCCGTGGTCATGCAGGGTGAAATCCCCCACCCGGGTTGGCCCAACGCCGTCATTGCGCCCTACTGGGCGCCCCTGGCCTATGCCGCGGCGGGGCCAAGTGCCCGGGCTTATTACAAGACCGGCGGCAGCGCGCCCAACCGCTACTTTGCGGTTGAGTGGTACCGGGTTCTGGCCGATGATGATGTGTACACGTTTGAAGTGCTGCTCTATGAAAACGGGGATATTTTGTTTCAATATCAAGACATGGCGTACAACAATCCCGTCCACTTATGTGGGTCAGAAGGCATTGAAGACGCCGACGGGCTGGATGGGCTGGCCTATTATCCCTTCTGTTACCCGGTTTCGGACCTCAAAGCGGTGCGCTTTTACAAACCGGCCGCGCTGGTGCGCACCAGGGTGTACCCGCTTTATGACGGTCAGTTGACGCAGCCCGGTCAAACCAACACCTTTACGTTCACGGTGGGCAACACCGGCGATTTTGGCCCCGATACCTATGATCTGACCGTCACTTCTGCCTGGGCAGTGAGCCTGTATGGGCCGGACGGCATCACGCCCCTGGACGATACCGATGGCGATACCCGCCTGGATACGGGCGCCATTCCGCCGGGGGAAGTCATCAACATCATCGCCCGGGTGACTGCGCCCGACGGGCTGAGCCCGGGCGCCGAAAACACAGCCAGCATCACGGTCAGGTCGTCTTTGAATACGACCATCGCTAAGACTGTACAGCTCGAAACCACCATCCCGGCGCAGTTTGCCCAGGCATACCGCGATCAAGACCCCGGCAGTGTAAATCTGGACCTGAACTGGGCCGCTCCGCAGCTCACGCTGGCGGTCACGCCGGGCGAAGATGGTCATCGGTACGAGCCTGCCGTGGTGCAAACCACCGACCAGCATTTTGTTACGGTGTGGGCCGAATGGCAGGAAACCGGCGGGCAGCAGGGTTACCGGCTGCTGTCTGCCAGGTTGAATCAGTACGGTCAGGTCATCCGCCCGCCGGCTGCTTTGACCGCGCTGGAGCCGGGGGTAGATTTTTTCAGTGATGGCTCGATTGCCGCGGCGGCTGCGCCAGATGGCCGGATTGGGATTGCCTGGTACCGGCTGCGGCGCATCGATGCCGGTGGGCTGTCTTTCTATAACTACAATATCTGGTTTGCCGTCCTCAACCCCGATGGCAGTCTGGCTGTCGGCCCGGTCAATTTGACCCAGCAGACCACCTGGCAGGTGGACGAGGACGATGACCTGCACAAAGTTTATGCGCCCACCCTGGCAGTCAGCAGCGACAACCGTTTTTGGGTGAGCTGGGAGCAGTATTACCGCCCCACCGGCGCACCGCTGTACGAGATCTATTCCACCCTCCTGGCGGCTGATGGCAGCATGGTGATGCCGATCACCCGGATGGCGAGCGGGATTCCGGGCAGCCTGCGCTACCGTCACCCCAGCGTGCTGGCACTGAGCGGCAGCCGCTTTTTGCTGGCGTATGATTACCTCAACTACGCACCTTTCGTCAGCAGCGTGAAGTATCGGGTCTATGACAGCAGCGGCGAAGGGCTGGTATCTGAACGGGATACCGGCTTTTATGGCTTGCAGATTGATGCCGCGCAGCTTTCTGGCGGGAACGTGCTGATTGCCGCCGACGCCCGCAACCATATCCATTATGCGGTCATCAATGGCAGCAGCCTGATTCCGCCGGTCGTTTACGGTACGCTGCAGCATCCATCTGATTTAGATGAAAGTTTCGCTGTGGCGGTTGCCGCCGATGAGACTGATCACGCCATTTTGACCTGGCAGGATGGCCGCGGCCAATATCTGTATTACGCCCTGGTAGATGCGTCTGGGGCGGCGGTCAGCGGGCCAACCATCTACCGCACAGCACCAGACAGCCAGGCCTGGCCCCGCCTGGAAACCAGCGCCACAGGCTACAGCCTGACCACCAACGCGTGGACGCCGCCAGCCGATGTGGACGGACTGACCGATTTCTCAGCCGGCTCCTACGGCGCGCAGGCTGGCGGGGCAGCTGTGGTGGGGCTGTACTATGCCAACCAGGGGCTTACCCCGGCGGTCAGTCCCGTGCTGACGCTGACGCTGGGCGATGGCCTGTCTTACCTGAGCGATACCTCTGGCCTGTCGGCGGCCGTCAATGGATCAGAGATCACCTGGAACCTACCCGACCTGGATTTCGGTGCCCACGACCAATTTACGGTTTATATTGGCCTTCCAGCAGGCGCCCCCCTGGGGACAACCTATCCCCTCAGCCTGGCGCTGGAATCCGAAGGCCCCGAGGCCGACGCGACCAACAATGCCGACACAGCAGAGGTTGTGGCTGCGCGGCAAATGTGGCTGCCAGCGATCCAGCGGTAGCCCGAGGGCGGCTTCAGGCGGCGGGCGGCTGGGCGGGTTTGCGCGGGGCGAAGATGATGCGGATCAGATGGATGATGCCGCGCACCAGCGCCGTGACGGGCACGATCACCCAGTTAATCAGTTCGGAGAAGATACCAAAGCCCTGCCCCACCCAGACAATCGCCGGGCGCAGTTTGTGCAGCGGCTTGATGTGAGCATAGGCCAGGCAGAGCGCCACGGTCAGGAGCGAGATGGCGAAGCGCTGCCAGTCAGCAAATTCGAAAATGCCAAATTCTTCCAGCAGCAGTTCAATGCCGATGTTGAGGATCAGGATGTAGGCGGCGGTCTTGAGGATGGGTTCTTTTTGCACGGCACGGCTGAACAACCCGGCGGCAAAGCGCATCATCACAATCCCGATGGCCACACCCAGCATGACCACCCACAGCTTATCTGAGAGCGAAACTGCCGTGACCACGTTATCCAGACTGAAGACCAGGTCGGCCAGTTCCACCGAGACCACCACCGACCAGAAGCTGCCGGTCTTGAGGCGGCGGATTTCGCCTTCTTCGGTCTCCACATCTACTGTGCCCAGGTTTTCAAAGGCCAGGTGCATCAGGTAGAGGGCGCCAATGATTTTGAGCCACGGATTGTTGACGATGAGGCTGGCCAGCAGCAGCATCACGCCGCGGCCGACATAGGCGCCCAGCAGGCCCACGCGCAATGCGGCAGTGCGCTGGTTGCCCAGCACCTTGTCCAGCATGTGGCCCACATTGCGCAGCGCAGGGGGCCAATCAATCGGGCGGTCATCCGGCAGGGGTGTGACCATGGCGCCGAGCACCGCGGCATTATCAATTGAGAGCAGCCCTTCCAGCACAATAAGCTGGAGGATAATCAATGGGATAGTCCAGTCCATAGATCCTCTTAAGCGGTCAACAAACCAACATTTGGCACTTTAGTGAATACCGGGATTATACTCTGATAAATATGATTAATATAGTGATTTATTTCACGTTTTTAACCTCCAAGTGATACAGGGGCGCGTGCATCCTGCATGGATGCAGTGCGACCCTTGCAGGGTGCTGCGCGACCCTTGCAGGGTGCTGCGCGACCCTTGCAGGGTGCTGCGCGACCCACTCACCACCAGCGGCGACTTAAGTACCCCATACGGGGCACATGCCGCCGCCTGACCAAAACCAAGTCCGCCAAAGTGGACTCGTCCAACAGGAGTCGGCGCAGCCGACTTGCACTTATCCCAGCCGGGGATTTCAATCTCCGGCGGCTTGACCAGAACCCGCCGCAAGCCGGGCGAGGCGCAGCCCGTTTTGAGTCAGGCTGCAAAAGGCCTGCCTCGCCCCTACGGGGTGCTCCGCGACCCTTGCAGAGTGCGGTTACCTTTCATTGACAGTGGCCCGGGTGGTTCTACGTAGGGGCACAGGGGAATCATAAAAGGTCAAGATTCTGCTCAAACTTCCCCGTGCCACTACCATGACCTGACCGACTCTACCGGCAAACAAGGATGCCGCACGACTTCTACCAGATGGTACCGTCGCACATCGAACCTGGTACGTGGCACGAACCCCGCACATGGAACTAATTTGACTTTATCCCCCACACGGTTTATCATAAGCGCTGTCAGATTTCATCTCAAGGAGTTGTTGATGACCCATCTGCGTGTGGGCGACCCCGCCCCCAACTTTACCCTGCCGACCCAGCTCGGCAAACCCGTGACCCTCAGCGATCTACGCGGGCGCAATGTGGTTCTGGCCTTCTTCCCGCTGGCCTGGACCCCCATATGAAGCAGCCAGATCCCGGCGTACCAGGCCGACCAGGCCCGGTTCGCGGGATTAAATGCCCAGGTTCTGGGCATCAGCGTGGATCATATTCCCTGTTTACAGGCCTGGGCCAAAAGCCTGGGCGGGATTGATTACCCCCTGTTGAGCGATTTTTGGCCGCACGGGGCGGTTTCAACCGCCTATGGTGTGTTGCGCCCCGATGGCTTCACCGAGCGCGCCATCTTCATTATTGATGGAGAAGGCATCATCCGCTATGTTGATGTGCATGATATCGGTCAGCAGCCCTCCAACGCCGACCTGCTGGAGGCCCTGCGCCAGATTGACCCCGCCGCCGCTGCCAGCCAGCCGCAGGAGGCCGAACTGACCGCCGCCGACCTGCCGCATGGCGGCATTGTGATGTACTGCACCCCCTGGTGTTCAGATTGCATGCACGCCCGCCAGTGGCTGGCTGCGCATAACCTGCCCTACACCGAGGTGGATATCAGCCGCAGCCGCGCCGCTGCCCGCCAGGTGGAAGAATGGGCCAACGGCTATCAGACCACCCCCACTTTTGAGATTGACGGCGAAATTGTGGTTGATTTTGACGAAGTGCGCCTGCGCGCCGTGCTCAAACTGCCCCCCGCCGATTGAAAGGAACGCCATCGCCCCCATGCGTCTCATTCTGGCCTCCAACTCGCCCCGCCGTCAGCAACTGCTTGCGCTGACGGGCTGGGCGTTTGCGGTCCAACCTGCCAACGTGGATGAGCGCGTGCAGCCCGGCGAGGGCCCTGCCGCCTACGTTCAACGCGTGGCTGCCGAAAAGGCCCGGGCCGTCTCCGGCGGTCCGCTGACGCTTGGCTCTGACACCATTGTGGTTGCTGATGGTAAAATTCTGGGCAAGCCCGCCAGCCCAACCGAGGCTGCAGCCATGCTACTGAGCCTGCGCGGCCGCACCCACCAGGTGCTCACCGCCATTGCCGTGCATACGGCCGAAGGCGAGCTGCTCCGTGACCTGAGCGTGGATGACGTGCCCATGCGCGCCTATTCCAGCGCCGAAATGGAGGCCTATGTGGCCTCTGGCGACCCCCTGGACAAGGCCGGGGCCTACGCCATTCAACACCCCGGTTTTCACCCCGTGGAAAATTTTAGCGGCTGTTACGCCAGCGTGATGGGCCTGCCGCTCTGTCACCTGGTGCGTACCCTGGCCCGCAAGGGCCTCACCCCGCCGGTGGATGTACCGGCCGCCTGTCAGGCTGATCTGGGGTACGCGTGTCCTGTTTTTGCTGCGGTTTTAACAAACCAGCGGCAGCCCTGTTTGGAGGCTTGAATGAAATCCCGTTTGATGCTGGCTTTATTGATCTTAACCCTTTTGATGGCCGCCTGTGCGCGCCCCACCACCGGCCCGGGCGGCACCCCCACCACCCCCGGCGAACTGCCCCCACCGCAGATCTCCACCACCAGCGTTCCGCCGGTGCTGCCGGCAGTGCAGGCCTACCTGGATGCCTGGGCAGCGGAAGATTACGCCAGCATGTATGCCAGCGTCAGTTCATTGACTTCGGATGCCCTGGCCTTTGAAACCTTTGAGGCCCGGCATAAAGATACCGCCCTGGCCATGACCTTGATTGACCTGGAAACTGAAATTGCCTCGGCGATTGTGCTTTCGCCCACCACCGCCCAGGCCGCCTACCGCGTCACCTATCACACTGCGCTGGTTGGCGACCTGAGCCGCGACCTGATGATGAACCTGACGCTGGAATCGGGCGCCTGGCGCGTGGCCTGGGAAGAAGGCCTGATTTTGCCGGAACTGCGCGGCGGCAACCGCCTGGCCATGGATGTGCGCGTGCCTGTGCGCGGCAACATCTATGACCGCAACGGCGAGCCGCTGGTGATAGAGACTGGCGCTGTGGCGCTGGGCATTGTGCCCGGCCAGATTGACCCCGAGCGCGAAGGCCGCCTGGTGAGCGAACTGGCTGACCTGTGCGGCTACACCCGCCAGTACATCGAATCGCTGTACGAATATGCCGCCCCCGACTGGTACATCCCGGTCTGCGAGGCCTCATCCACCGACGTGGGCGACCGCTACAACATCCTCTCGGGCCTCAGCGGGCTGGTGATGAACGAATACACCACGCGCTATTACGAAGACCTGGGCGTTGGCCCGCACGTCACCGGCTATGTGCAGCTTATCCCCGTGGAGCAGCTGGAAGAGTATCAGCGCCAGGGCTACCTGGGCGATGAGCGCGTGGGCATGACCGGCCTGGAATACTGGGCCGAAGATCAACTGGCGGGCCAGCGCGCCGCCACCCTCTATGTGGTGGATGCCGCCGGGGCGCGCGTCAGCCGCCTGGCACAGGTGGAAGCCGTGGCCTCGCAAAACATCTACACCACGCTGGACAAAGACCTGCAAATCCAGGCGCAGAAGGCCATTTCGGGCTTCAAGGGCGCCATTGTGGTCATGGAAGTGGACACCGGGCGCATTCTGGCCCTGGTCTCTTCGCCCACGTTTGACCCCAACCTGTTTGACCCGCAAAACTACAACAGCGGCTGGCTGCTGGGCAATGTGTTCAATGCGGAATATGTGCCGCTGCTCAACCGCGCCGCTCAAAGCCCCTACCCGCTGGGCTCGGTCTTCAAGATCGTCACCATGGCCGCGGCCATGGAAACCGGCCTGTTCACCCCCGAAGACAGCTACTACTGCGGGCACGAATATACCGAGTTGGCCGGCACTACCCTGTATGACTGGACATATGAGAAAGATTACCCCCCCAGTGGCGACCTGACGCTGCCCGAAGGGCTGATGCGCTCGTGCAACCCCTGGTTTTACCACATCGGCTATGTGCTGTACGACATGGGCCGCCCCAACGCCATCTCAGACATGGCAATTGGCTTTGGCCTGAACGCCCCCACCGGCATCGGCACACTGGAAGAAAACCCCGGCAACATTGACTACCCGGCCTCTCAGGCCGAGGCTGTGCAGCTTGCCATTGGGCAGGGCACCATGCTGGTCACGCCTTTGCAGGTGGTTGATTTCATCGCTGCCATCGGCAACGGCGGCACGCTCTACCGCCCGCAGGTGGTGGAGAAAATCACCACGCCCGACGGCGTGCCCACCTATGAGTTTGCCCCCGAGGTGCGCGGCGAACTGCCCGTCAGTGATGAAACCCTCAGCGTGATTCAGCAGGCCATGCGCTCGGTGGTGGCAAACCGCCGCGGCACCGCCTACCAGGTCTTCAGCGGCCTGAACATTGAGATCTTCGGCAAGACCGGCACCGCCCAGAACCCCGGCGCCAAACCGCACGCCTGGTTTGCGGGCTACTCTGATATTGACCGGGAAGACCGCCCCGATATTGCCGTGGTGGTGATTGCCGAAAACGCTGGCGAAGGCTCTGAAATTGCTGCGCCGATCTTCCGGCGCATTATGGAAGTCTATTTCAACGGGCAGCCTTCCAAGCTCTACCCGTGGGAAACAACCTACAACGTCACCCGCACGCCCGAGCCGCTCTACACCAACACGCCCGAACCCACCGAAACCCCCGAACCGACCCAGACGCCCCAACCATGAACGCCGACAGCCAGACGGGCATCGTCATCCGTTATCAGAGCGGTTTTTACCAGGTGGCCCTGCCCGATGGGCGGGTGACGGTCTGCCAGCTGCGCGGGCGGCTGAAGCGCGGCCCTGCCCGGGGCGACCTGGCTGCCGTGGGTGAGGAAGTGGATGTAAGCCTGCAGGCCGATGGCACTGGCATGATCGAGACCATTCACCCGCGCCGCAGCGAGCTGGCGCGCCTGGCGCCCACGCCGCGCGGCCCCTACCGCCAGGTGCTGGTGGCCAACCTGGACCAGGTGGCGCTGGTGTTTGCCTGCGCCCACCCCGCCCCGCACCTGCGGATGCTGGATCGCTTTCTGGTGATCTGCGAAAAGCAGCGCCTGCAGCCGTTGATTATCATCAACAAGGTGGATCTCTTGCCGCTGGACGAGGTGCAGGCTATGTTCGCCATCTACCCGCCGCTGGGCTACCGGGTGCTCTTTGCCTCGGCGCGCGCCGGCATTGGCATTGACGAACTGCACTCGCAGCTCAGCGGGCGCATTTCGGGCTTTGCCGGGCCCAGCGGGGTGGGCAAGTCCAGCCTGTTGAATGCGGTGCAGCCCGAGCTGGGGCTGGCGGTCAGCGAGATTGGCCGCGAGGGCCAGAAGGGCCGCCACACCACCGTGGTGCGCGAGATGTATGCCCTGAACGGCGGCGGCTTTGTGATTGACCTGCCCGGCCTGCGCTCGCTGGCGCTGTGGGATACCCAGCCCGAAGAACTGGACGGCTACTTCCCCGAACTGCGCGACCGGGTGGCCGACTGCGCCTTCAACGACTGCACCCACACGCACGAGCCCGGCTGCGCTGTGATTGCCGCAGTGGATGCCGGCCTGGTGCACCCCGAGCGCTACGAGTCTTACCTGCGCCTGCGCTTCGGGGATGATTAAATCCCGCGGCCATTTCAGAGAGCGCCCAGGTGCGAGCGCCTTCAAGTTTGATCTGTCATCATTTTGATCCAATTTTCAGGAGAGGTGAATATGAAGCGTGCAGTCAGTGTCTCGCTGGGCAGCCCCAGCCGCAACAAGAAAGTGGTTTTGACCCTCAATGGGGTGGACATTGAGGTAGAGCGCATTGGCACCGGCGGCGATGTGGCCGCGGCGCAAAAGCTCTACGCGGAATTGGATGGCAAGGTGGACTGCCTGAGCGTGGGCGGCGTGGATCTGCGCCTGCCGCTGGGTGACCGCTGGTACCCGCTGCGCTCGGCGATGAAGCTGATCAAAGATGTGCATCAGACGCCGGTGGTGGATGGCAGCGGCCTGAAGCACACGCTGGAGCGGCGTGTCTTCGAGCTGGCCCGCCCGCAGTTGGGCGAGATTCCCCACTTCAAAAATGCCTTCATCCCCATGATTGTGGACCGCCTGGGGTTGGGCCATGCTGTGGCCGAGGTGGCCGATGAGGTGGTAATTGGCGACCTGATGATGGAGTTTGGCCTGCCCTTCCCCATTCACGGCCTCAAACAGTATTACCGCGTGGCGCGGCTGCTGCTGCCGTTTGTCAGCTATCTGCCGCTGGCCACCATCTTCCCGCCGGGCTATAAAGACGAGCCGATTGTGCCCAAGTATGAAAAAATCTGGGCGGCTGCCGACCTGATTGCCGGGGACTTCCTCTACATGCGCAAGCACTTGCCCAATGATCTGCGCGGCAAGTGGATTGTGACCAACACCACCACCAGCGACAACGTGGACCTGTTCCGGGCGCGCGGCGCCAAACTGGTCATCACCACCACGCCGGTGTTTGAGGGCCGCTCCTTTGGCACCAACATGATGGAAGCCACCCTGACCGCCTACGCCGGCAAGGGCCGCCCGCTGACCGCCAGCGAACTGAACGCCCTGATTGACGAACTGAACTTCCGCCCCACTGTGCAGGTGTTCTAGAATTTTAGAGCGCTGAATGACGGCGGTTCTTCTGTAGGGGCGCACCTGAGGGCGGGCAGCCTGTACGGGTTGTGCGCCTTGAGTTGCAGTTTAAGAAGCCAACGCCGGGGTGTCAAGCCGAGTGCTTTGCGGCCCTCGAAGAGGCCACTCCCTGACCCCCAACGCGGTGATGAAAAGGATGGTGATATGAATATTCGCCTGGCAGAAACCAACGATGCACCCGTGCTGGCTGGCCTGGTGCAGGGCTTCAGAGACGCGCTGGCGGCGCTGCGCGACCCTTATGGGGTGCTGCGAAGCTCCAGCCCGGCTGACCTTGAAGCCGCCCGCGCCGAGCTGGCAGACTATATCGAAAAGCGCTTCCCGATCTATGTGGCCGAGGATGCGTCCGGCGTGCTGGCGGGCTACCTGGTCTGCCGGGTGGACGGGGACGTAGTCTGGGCAGAATCGCTGTATGTGCGGCCGGAATACCGCCGGCAGGGGGTGGGCTCGGCGCTGTATGCCGCTGCCGAGCACCTGGCCCGCTCACTGGGCGGCGATACGCCCTATAACTGGGTGGACCCCAACAACGCCGCCATGATCCGCTTTTTGCAGCAGCGCGGCTACACCGTGCTGAACCTGATCGAACTGCGCCGCCCCGCCCCCGGCGAAAGCCTGCCCAACCGGGTGAATGTGGGCGCATTTGAGTTTGAGGGGCATTGATGAGCGCAGGGCGAGGTGAGCAGCTTCGAAACCCAACGCATGCCGGTCAAACGGCCAGATCTCGCCGATGTATAATGAATTCAGACGCAGATCAAGCTGCCTGGCTTCAGGGCAGAGGCAACGGTGCAATTAAGGTGGAGGTCCAAATGACAAACCATTCAGGAGCTTCATTTTGGCGGCGTCCGGGCACCCGGCCGGGCTGGTGGGCGGTTGGCCTGGGCCTTGCCTACGGGGTGCTGAGCCTCATCAATTCTGCGGTGTTCATGCGCCTGTCAGAGGATCTGCCCTGGCGGCAAACCGTGCTGCCCATCTACGGGATCGTGATGCTGCTGTGCGGGCTGTCCGCCGGCCTTGTCGGCGCAATCGCCATCATCCGCCAGCACGAGCGGTCCTGGCTGGTCTGGTTGACGGTGCTGGCGGGGGCGCTGGTGGTGGTGTTTCTCCTGGGAGAGTTCCTGATCCCGCATTAGAGCCCTCCGGGTGAATGTGGGTGCATTTGAGTTTGAGGGGTGTTGAGTGAAATTTGGGCAGGGTTTCAGAACGTAGTTTTCTTAAGCATGGGTATAATGAGTTAGATTATTTTTTGACGTGTCAAAACTAATCAGTTTTTTTCGGCTAATCCTTAAAGAGGTGTAAATTATGAGCATAACATTTTTGCAATTGGCACAGAGAGTTTTGTCTGAAGAAAATCATGCTCTTACGCCATCAGAAATTTGGCAAATTGCTGTAAATAAGGGTTACGATAAACTGGTTGATTCAAATGGCAAGACGCCCTGGGCTACACTTGGTGCATTAATCTATGTTGATGTGCGAGATAATCTCTCAACCATTTTTGTCCCAATCGGAGTACGGCCAAAGCGTTTCATATTGAAGGATCAACAGAGCACTTTAAGTGAAAAAGAAGTTGAAACTCCTAGAATTCCCCACACTCAAAAATCGGACTTTCTGGAAAAAGATTTGATTACCGGACACAATTTTTCTCCAAAAGGTTAAAGGAGACCGGGATTGGGATTAGCTCATTCAAAAAGTGGTCGAGTAAAGCTAAGCCGAGGCGGAACAAGCTCCAATCACAGCGATCTGGGCG
>Ga0208196_1001412_pt1 | contig 25839 bp, 22 predicted proteins | sample AD_JPNNA7_MetaG_FD_184443 | JGI IMG/M metagenome (GOLD analysis project Ga0208196, IMG submission 184443) | Active sludge microbial communities of municipal wastewater-treating anaerobic digesters from Japan - AD_JPNNA7_MetaG (SPAdes) (version 2) | ecosystem: Engineered > Bioreactor > Anaerobic...
ATATCGCACCGCTCCAGCATCTTTTTCATTAACGACATGCCACCCCATGGGGTGATGTCTTTATCTGTAAATCCAATCTCAAAATCCATCTTCTCTCCCGTAAGTAAATCTTATCTGGATTTCAACAAAGGTCGATCTTACGAATGTCCCTAATTTCCTTGCTCTTTTCTATTAAATTCTCTATTGCTACGCAATAGAATTTTTATCCTATTGCGGATTCTGGGTTTAAAGAACTTGTTTGTCCTGCCTTCCCCTTCTTTATGACGACACGCCGGCTGATGCCCGGGATATTGAATTGACCAAATGGCAATATCAATAGGACACAATATTATACATGGCCCTATTTATTATAGGACGCTTCGATCTGGTCTTTATACCTGTCAAATACCGCGCGCCGCTTGAGTTTCATGGTTTGCGTCAGCATTCCGTTTTCAAGCGTGAATGGTTCCTCGATAAAGATAAGCTTCTTCGGGATTTCATAGCTGCCATAGGCATCTTTTAATTGATTGACAATTTCGTTTTCGAGAAATTTTTTCGTCTCCGGTTTCTTGATCAGCTCTTTGGAATCCCCGGGTAAATTGTTTTTTTCCGCCCATTTTGCCAAAGCTGTGAAATTGGGAATGACAATACAGACGTTGAATTCACGTCCTTCTCCGTAGACCATGGCATTTTCCACGTAATGATTGAGCTTGATGTCTTCTTCAATTGCCGCCGGAAACACATATTTGCCGTTTTCGAGCTTGAACTGTTCCTTGAGGCGTCCGGTGATATACAAAAATCCGTCTTTGTCGAGCCTGCCGCGGTCGCCTGACCGGAACCCGCCGTCGGGTGTCATCACTTCTTTAGTGGCCTCCGGTTTGTTGTGATACCCCAGCATGACATTGGGACCGTAAATGATGATTTCGCCATCTTCTGAATCCGGACCGACTACTGACTTGTCAATAACGACGGAGGCCATGCCCATGAAGGGGCCGACGCTGCCGATTCGGTATTTTGACGGGCGGTTCATCGTTGCGCCAGGGGATGTTTCCGTCAGGCCGTAAGCGTCATAAAGCGGCACGCCCATATCCCAGAAAAAACGGGATATTTCCGGGTTCATCGCCGCACTGCCGGTCATCACGCCCTTGAGACGCCCGCCCAGCTTTTGCCTGACTTTTTCAAAGACCACGGCATCGGCGATCTTGAATTTCAGGTTCGTCATAAAACTTGACTTTCCCTGTTGCGCCAGCTCATATCTCTTCTTGGCGCTTTCCACCCCCATGACAAACAGCTTTTTAGCCAGCCCGCCTTCATCGTTCATTTTGGTCCACAGGCCGTCGTAGATTTTATTGAAGACCCGCGGCACCGCAGTCATAAAGGTCGGTTTGATCAGCATGATGTCTTCTCCGATCGTCGCCGCGCTTTCTGCAAGACCCATAGAGCCGCCCAGCAGGCAGTAAACTACCAGCTCGCCCAGTCCGAACACATGCGCCCACGGAAGAATGGACAAAGAGCAGTCATTATGATTGACGTCCGGAAAACATTGCGACACCGCGTGCGCGTTGGAGGTGATATTTCCATGGGAGAGCAATACGCCTTTCGGATCACCTGTGGTTCCCGACGTGTAAATCAGGACACAGACATGCCGATAATCCGGATAGATGCTTTTTATCGGCTTTGTCTTTCCTATCGCTTCCAGATCGGCCATCGTCCCGGGTCCGTTGCCTTCCAGAATAATGACTTTCTGTAAAGTGGGGATGGCTTTGAGATCGTCTTTTATTTTGTCATAGATGGATTTTTTACTGATGAAGAGAACTTTTACTGCGGCATCGTTTATAATGTACTTCCAAACCTGAACGAGTTCAGCTTCATACATGGGGACAAACCGCGCCCCGAGCCCACAGGTTGCAAAAAAGCAGATCGCCCATTCGGTGGTATTATTGCAGATGATTCCTACCGCATCATCGTTTTGTATTCCCAGCTGGTTCAGACCCCCTCTCAAATGGTCAACGCGCCTCCCGAAATCCTCATAATTGATCCATTCGTATTGTTTGGTCTGTTTGTTTTTTGTTCCGAGGAAAAGCCTCTCAGGATATTTCGCGACGCTTTTCTCCAGTATCTCAACAACGTTATCCGGCTGTACCAACTTATACATTTTTACCTCCTGCAACTTGATGGATATCACCTTTGGTACACGACCAAAAGCTATCACATTTGGCAACGTGATTTAACAGATCTGAAAGAATGGTCAATGTATATAATATATAGGAATAATGTGGTATATATTCCTACATTATATCGGCTGGCGAAGGAGGGGAATTTCAGGACAGAGACAGCAGATAAGATCTCAGATTTGTTGCAGAAGAAACCAGATTCATTTTTTCACGAATACTGTTTCTGTAGGAATTGACGGTTCCTATGGAAAGATTAAGGATTTGCGCGATATCTTTGGATCTTTTCCCTTGTTTGATGAGCGCCGCGACCTGAAGCTCTCGGGGAGATAAATTTTTGAAGGCGATGGAAAGCTTATTGATGAAAGGTGATGTGATGTCTCTGAGGTTGTTTTCAAGTATATTGAGATATTCGAGCTTCTGGTTGGTTGTGTGCGTGGTGCGTAGTTTGTGGATGAAAGGCGTCACAAGCTGTTCAATATTTGCCTGCAGGGCTTCATGAAGGTTTTTCTGATCTTCCTCTCTTTTTTTCAAAAGGACGCGCAGTGCTGTATTGATTTCGGACAATTCAGATGTTCGCTGCTCCACGCGGCCCTCGAGCTCATCTAAACTCTTTTGCAGAGCATCTTCGGCTTTTTTCCTCTCGGTGATATCGCGGATACCGAAAACAGCTCCCTTAAAAGTATTTTGCTCATCGAGCATATAGGTGCCTGCCGCTTCAAGCCAGATGTATTCGCCGTTGGCATGCAAATAGCGACATTCCATCTTGCCGGGAGATAAAGTCGCCAGCGAGGATTCCAGGCCTTTTTTGATCGCGGGCAGGTCCTCGGGATGGATAAAGTCCAAGAGAGATTTTCCTTCCCTCTCTTTGGCCTGGTATCCCATAACGCTGTAAACGGAGGGGCTGATATAAATAATATTGAAGTTTTGATCGGTTAAGGCCACGATATCCTTCATGTTGTCTGTGACTAAACGTAACCTCTCCTCACTTGCGCGCAACGCCTCCTGTGCTTTTTTACGGCCGGTAATGTTGAGTTGCGTACCGGTAAACCTGAGCGGTTTCCCTGATTCATCCCATTTGACAACTCGTCCGCGCCCCAGAATCCAGATCCACTCCCCCGATTTATGCCGCAGGCGGTATTCCATATCAACCAGTGTGCGGTCACCTGACAGGACTTCCCGCGCCCTTTCCTTGACGCCGGCCAGATCATCGGGGTGAATAATGTTGAGCCAGTCGGAAAACCTGAAAGACAGAAAATCTTCCTTTTCATATCCGAGCATGTCTATGTAGAGGTCCTCGATATACGACTCGCCCGTTTTACAGTTTACATCGTAAAGGCCCAGCTCCGCGCCGTCCAGAACCATTTCCAGCCTTTCCTGGATCGAACGGACTGCTTCTTCACCCTTTGTGCGTTCAGTGATGTTGTGATAGAAAGTTCGAAATCCCGCGGGGTTGCCCTGCAGATCGCGGATGAGACTGATCGTGCATTCATAGCGATTGATCTTTCCTTCTTTATTTATGGATTCAAGCTCCAGATTTCTGGCGGATACGCCGGTCTTGTAGACGCCGTTATAGATTTGGAAAATGGAATCTGCATTTTTCTGATCCACATCTTGCCGGTAGCTTCGTCCCGGCATCTCCTGGCGGCTGTAACCGATTTCCCGTCTGTATGCATCATTGAAATAAGTTAAATTGCCGGCAAGGTCGTGCTCGGCGTAGGGCTCTAAGAAGGTTTCAATCACGGCGCGATAGCGCGCCTCACTCTCCTTTAACAAATCCTGGTCCTGCTTCCGTCCGCCTGTGTGGCATTTGCGGGCGGGGCTCTCATGCATCTTTATTGACTGCGCGGAAAGTTGTTGTTCTTTCATTTTCTTGTCATTTGCACGATCATCGGCCGCCCTCCCACGGCTCGTTGGCAAAGTGCCGTGCCGGGGCTCGTTGGTAAACAATACTACCAAAAGGAGTTACTGATTTCAAGAAGCTTTGCCCGCTGGTGGCAGCCACGCATTTGTCTGCGATCGATTCCGTCAGGGATGTTTATTCGGAAGAGATACAAACCTGACCGATCTGCCCGCGCATCCCGTATGCAGACTGCGCAAACTAATCCGTCCGTTTTTCCCGGCGTCCGATTACCAATGGCCTGTCAGTATTTGCTTGACAGAAAAGCCCCCCTTACCTATGCTCATCATGTAACGAGTTGTTTTACAATTTACCATTGACGGATCAATCGGGCTGTCAGGAAGCGGTCTCGTCGCACGATGATTCCTTTCCCTTGTCTGTTGCATGGTGAGTAACCGCTTCGGCTTCGTTTATTTGTGTTTCATCTGCGTGATAAAACATGGTTACAGTCAATGAACAATCAAGACGGCAAAGTCTCCTAAAGAGAATACTCAGTTTTTCGATCATTCCCAAAGAAGATAAAGATCAAACCATCCGTATGCAGCGTTTTATGATGGCTTTTGCCTCCTATGCTCTTTGCTGCATTTTGGCTTATCTGTCCTATCTGGCCGGTATCATGGAATGGCGTGGTTTGATCGGCCTTGTGCTCATTTGCTCTTTTAACAACATCGTTTTCTATGTCGTTTTCAAGACAGGCCTGAACCTCAGGGCGTCGGATCCCAGTCTGACGACCATCCAGATGTGCGCAGCGGTTGTGGCGCTGACCTACGGAATGTATTTTGCAAATGAATCACGGCCTGTGCTGTTGCTTGTTTATGTTATCATCCTTATGTTCGGCATATTCAGGCTGGTCATCCGCGGTTTTTTGTTTGTCAGTCTGTTTATGATTGCAACCTATGGACTTGATCTTTTCCTCCTTTATCGTTTTCGTTTTCAGGACGTCAATTTCAAGATGGAGTTCCTCCATATGCTGCTTTTTGCCCTGATGCTGGTTGCCCTTTCCGTTATTGGCAGCTACATAAGCATTCTTCGCAAAAAACTTCACAAAGCTATGTGCGTGAATCTGGAGCTTTCCATCCGTGACGAACTCACCGGAGCCTATAACCGGCGCCACATCATGGAACTGCTGGAGAATGAGCGGGAGCGAGTGTCACGGGGGGGCGCAACCTTCTCCATCGTCATGCTGGATATCGATCATTTTAAGGATGTCAATGATACACTGGGCCACTTTGCCGGAGATGTAGTTCTCAGGAAACGTCCGCCGTTATCTGCAAAAATCTCCGCGGGGCAGATTTTTACGGTCGCTTCGGCGGAGAGGAATTTCTCATTGTCATGACGCAAACAAACATTGAAGGAGCGATAGTGTGTGCCGAACGTATCCGCAAAGCGGTTGAACAGAAACGGTTTCACATAGCGGGGAAATCCTTCGGCGTGACCATTTCTTTGGGTTTGACGGATTACCGGGAAAATGAAAATATTCCGAAAATAATAGCCCGTGCCGATAAAGCCCTTTACCGCGCAAAGGCAGCGGGAAGAAACCGCATGGAATATGATGCCGGAACGTATCAGAATTCCGGCTTCTTTAGCTTAGGCGCCAGTGACTTGCGGTTTTAAATTAATATTACGGTCTTAATTGTTAATAATGATACGGACAACTTCCGGCAGCTCATGACCGGGCGAAAGCTCCTTTCGGCATTAAACGTGGGAGGTGTCCCGGAATTGCCGCAAATGACCGCGCTTACGGCGGCGGGAAACGGATCTTTCCGGGTAAAGCGATGGTTTTTTTCCGTAACGTTCAGGAAAACGAAACGATGACTCAAAAAGACAGAAATACACAAAAACTGATACTCGCGCTTCAGAATGCACGTCGGGAAATAAGAAAGCTTCGTTCACAGGCCAGCAAGTACAAGAAAATCGAAAAAGAACTTTCCCGTTCAGAGGAGTTTTATCGGACGCTTTTTAATAATTCCGGCACAGCAACCATCGTTATTGAAAAAGACACGACCATCTCCATGATGAACAACGATTTTTCCAACTTTACCGGTTACTCCCGCGATGAGATTATCAATCATTCATGGACACTGTATGTGGCCGAGGACGACGTTGAGCGCCTCCTTTTATATCACGCGGCACGGCGTGAAGATCCGGTGGCCGCGCCCAGAAATTATGAATTCAAAATCCGCAATAAAGACGGCAACCATCTGCACGTTTACATGACGATTGCCATGATTCCCGGCACAACGCAGAGCATCGCTTCGATGGTGGATATGACTGCCATCAAAAAACTGGAAAAGGAGGTTCTCGATATCTCGGAGAGGGAGCGCCAGAAAATCGGATACGATCTTCACGATGACCTCGGCCAGCACCTGATCGGTCTGGACGTCATGACGAAAGTCCTGAGCGACAGACTTCTGCCGGTGTCCCGGGAAAATGCACTTTATGCCGGCAAGATCAACCGGCTGGTGAAGGAAGCCATTGACAAGACCAGGAGGCTTGCCCGCGGCCTTTGCCCTGTTCATCTTACCTCGCTGGGGCTTGAGTCTTCCCTGGAAAATCTTGCCGCTTCGACGTCGTCGATTTTCAACACCGCCTGCCACTTCAGATGTCCCCGGCATATTCCCATCCACGACAATACCTTGGCGACCCATCTGTATTATATCGCCAAGGAATCCGTCCACAATGCGCTCGAGCACGGTAAGGCCTCGGAAATTATCATCGAACTTCTCAATAAAAAAGGCACTGTTTCTCTGTCCATTCTCGACAATGGCTGCGGGATCAAGGACACGGCAAAGGCGGCGGGGATCGGCATAAGAATCATGCAGTACCGGGCGCGGATGATCGGGGCGATGCTGCGTATTAAATCGGAACCGGGCGGCGGAACACTGATCAGCTGTGCTTTCAATTTAAAGAAGGACTCAAGAAAATGACCGCAACGAAAACACCCTCACACACAAAACACAGAATTCTCATCGTCGATGATCATCCTGTTTTCAGGCATGGTCTGGTGCAGCTTATCAACCAGGAAAGCGATCTTTTGGTCTGCGGGGAAGCGGAAGATTATCAAAGCGCCCTGAAAGCCGCCCATGACCTGAAGCCGGACATGATCATCGTGGATATCACCCTCAAGAATATGAGCGGCATTGACCTGATCAAGGAAATTCACAAGACCCGCCGAGACTTGGCCATGCTGGTCATTTCCATGCACGATGAATCCCTTTACGCCGAGCGGGTTCTGCGCGCCGGCGCCAGAGGGTACGTTATGAAGCAGGAGGCTTCCGAATCGGTCATCCAGGCAATCCGCGAGGTAAGGCAAGGAAGCATCTATGTGAGTAAAAAAATGACGAACAAGCTTTTTTACCGCTTTATCGAGGGTAACAAACAACCCACCGAGTCACCCCTCCATTCCCTGACAAACCGGGAGCTGGAGGTTTTTCAACTCATTGGAGAAGGACTCGGTATCAGCGAAATCGGCGCCCGTCTCCATCTCAGCGTTAAGACCATCGGCACATACCGGGAACGGCTCAAGGCAAAGCTGAATCTTAAAACCAGCACGGAGCTTCTTCGGTACGCCATCAATTGGTTGGAGAATGAAAAAACCTCCGTGCCATCTTCCTGATTTTCCCCCTTTTGGTAGGTCATCGGCTTACTTTCTTTTCATCTGTTCAAGTAAAGACAAAACAGCTTTCCGCGGATTGAGTCAGTCCCTGGTTTAGACGATCATGTGGTACAGGGAAAATTGCAACCAAAGGAGGGTAATATGAAAGGGAAATCTTTGAACGGCAGTACTTACGGGTTTCAACTGACAATTAAAGAATTGCTGAACGGACCAAGACTTAACGCACAAAACCAGGAAATTGTTTATCGGGACAAGATGCGCTACACGTATAAAGATCTGTTTAAGCGGATCAACCGGCTGGGGAGCGCCCTTACCGGCCTTGGCATCGGCAAAGGCAGTACTGTAGCGGTATTCGACTATGACTCTCACCGTTATCTGGAATGCTTCTTTGGCATTCCGATGGTGGGTGCGACACTGTTCACCGTCAATTGGCGATTGTCTCCCGACCAGATCGAATATACCATCAACCACGCGGGAGCGGACGCCATTTTCATCAATACCGACTTCCTCCCCCTGCTCGCCTCTATTCGGGGAAAACTTACATCCGTAAAGACAATCATTTTGCTTTCTGATGAACCGATGTTGCCCAAAACGGACTTAACCATCGACGGAGAATACGAAGCGCTGCTCAGGGCCGCGTCCGAGGATTTTGAATTCCCGGACCTTGATGAAAACACCAAGGCCACCACCTTCTACACAACGGGGACAACGGGACTTCCAAAAGGGGTGTATTTCTCTCACCGCCAGCTCGTTTTGCATACCCTGAGCGTCTGCATAGGGGTCAGCGCTCATGATACGCCACTGAGATTCTCCACGGCGGACGTCTATATGCCGATCACGCCGATGTTTCATGTCCATGCCTGGGGATTTCCTTTTATCGCCACCATGATGGGCGTCAAACAGGTCTATCCCGGCAAATACGAGCCGGAAATGCTCATCAAGCTCATCATCAAAGAAAAAGTTACCTATTCCCACTGTGTTCCTACAATCCTCCAGATGCTTGTTTCCAGCCCCGTGGCGAAAACGCTTGATCTTACTTCTTGGAAAGTGATCATCGGCGGCGCTCGTCTTTCCAAGGGACTGGCCATGGCGGCGATCGATCTGGGAATTCAGGTTATGACAGGCTACGGCATGTCGGAAACCTGTCCGGTCATCAGTGTTTCCAATCTGAAGCCTTCGATGAAAAATTACAATAACGAGCAGAAAAGCGATATTGCCATCAAAACAGGTATGCCTATTTCGCTTGTCGATGTGGGCATCATTTCACCCGACGGTAATTTCCTGCCCAATGACGGTCAGACCACGGGCGAAATCGTGGTACGGGCGCCGTGGTTCACCCGGGGTTACTACAAGGATGTGGAAAAAACGGAAGACCTCTGGCGGGGCGGCTGGCTGCATACAGGCGACGTGGGTTACATGGACGAAGATGGCTATATTCAGATTACCGACAGGCTCAAGGATGTCATTAAAAGTGGCGGCGAATGGGTCTCTTCACTTGATCTGGAAAATGCTATCAGTCTGCACAACTCGGTTGTGGAGGCGGCGGCCATCGGTGTGCCCGATGCCAAATGGGGTGAACGACCCATGATGCTTGTTGTTCTCGCTCCGCCGAACAACGGCGGCGATATCACTCCGGAAATCCTCAAAGACCATATGAAAAAATGCGCCGATCAGGGAAGGATACCCAGATATGCCGTTCCGGATAAATATATTATTACGGACAGTATTCCCAAAACAAGCGTCGGCAAAATAGACAAAAAAGTTATCCGGACATTGTATGCCCATGCGTGAACGGACAGAACCGATTTTTGCGTAGAGCCGGTTGGTGATTGATGAGCGGGCCGTCATTGCGGCCCGCTCATCCCGCGATTACTACTGCCAACATAAATTGGTGCTGCGACGGCAGTTTTCCGTTGCCTCGTGGCCAAATCAATGGCCGGTCCTGACATTCGCAAAAGTCGGTGCACAAACGGCTGATAAAACCGCGTCTTCGTTTACCTTGTGTGGCCGCCCCTCCATTCCCGGCCACACAAGGTCTCTGATGATACCTGCGGAGGCCCGAATGTGCCCCACGGCAACATAACCGAAAAAACGCTTTTTTGGCAACTTCACCATCATCACAAGATCAGCAAGTTAGCCCCGAACAAAGCCCAACGACGTGGAGTGGATCGTTATTATTACAAGATGCCTTTCTGTAGTGTGGAGACCGGCGCTCATCATCACGCATGGTTTTCCGTACCACTGAAAAAAGTTTGCAATTTCATCCCGAAGAGGTGATATTCAACAGAACTAAAGAAGCATCAGCCATTACTTGTCGTTGGGGCGATCATGTCGGAAAAAGCAAAAAATACCGGGCGCTTTTGGGCCTATGACGTAAATCAGGCAAGAGATACCGACCTGACTCTGCTGGACAATGTTCAGTTCATCTATGAGCTGTCGCTGGCACAATGGGAACTGAGTTCTTTAGGGGCTGATTATGAAATTACAAACGGCCTCAGAGAATTCAGATTAAACAACAAATCGAATGAATTAAGTGAAAGAATAATAAAAAAAACTTCTTACTTTAAATCTGTCGGGACAAATTTTACCGACTATTTTCAAATCATCCGGAAAAACAGAACACGTTCGGTCAATCAATACCTTAGCCACTGGATCTATCCGTATAAGGGAAAATTTCATCCCCAGATGATCAGGGCATTGTTAAATATCATCGGCTTAAAAGAAGGTGATACGGTATTTGAACCTTTTTCCGGAAGCGGGACAACCGCACTTGAAGCGCAATTACTTGGTATAAATTTTATAGGGATCGACATCTCTCCTGTGTGTATTTTGCAGGGGAAAGTCAAGACCGGCTCTCTTAATGCAATAGATGAAATTATAAAATGTAAAAATGATTTAGTTTCTGAAATCAAACCGTCTCTTTTTAACCGGGAACAGGATTTCTACAAAGTATTGGAGGAGATAAAAAATAATCAGGTAAGAGATTTTTTTACGTTGGCCAGATTGCTCGCTGTTAGTGATGAATCAAGACGGGGGCGTTCGTTTGAACAATCATTTATCAGGAATTTGAATCTGATGATAGATTCGGTGAGTGACTATAAGGAAATTTCGGAAACATTAAACTTAAAATTGGGACATGTTGACCTTAAAGAAGGCGATTCAAGAAACATTGAACTGCCGGATGATTCAGTTGATGGAATCGTCACCTCTCCACCTTATTCCATCGCCCTTGATTACGTGGAAAACGATGCTCACTCATTGGAGGACATGGGTTATAAACCTGCTGAAATCAGAGAAAATTTTATTGGTGTCAGAGGGAAAGGAAAACAGAGGGTAGAGTTATACAACAGCGACATGAAGACGTCTTTTGATGAAATGCACAGGATCTTAAAACCCGGTAGATATGCTGTTATTGTCATAGGCAATGCTGCATATCAGGGACAAGAAGTGAAAACGGTAGAGTTCACCATTGACTATCTGACCGGGATTGGTTTTAAATTGGAAAAAAATATTCCGAAACTCATCTTTGGCCTCTACAATGTGATGAAAAAGGAAAATATCCTGATCTTCAGGAAAACAAAATAAATGGCGGCAGGGCAGGCCCTGCACCGCGCAGTTGTCAAGGCGGGCGTGTGCCATCCAGCGAGTCCGGACATCGTGTACTTATTGCATTCGCCGGCGGGTTTTTTCCACAGGCACATACGTTTTTTCCGGTGCCGTTTTTCATTGCGGACAAACAAAAGCGCCGTCGGGCAGATGGCCATGCCCGAAACGGCGCGAAGATTATCATGTCTTTTCTACCTGTGTGTCTTGGTTTAGTCCCTGAATATCGCCCCGGTTGACGCGGAGGTGACCATTTTTGCGTAGCGCGCCAGATAGCCGGTGGTGATGGCAGGCGTCCAGGTCTTGAGAGCCTTCCGGCGACGCGCAAGCTCTGTGTCGCTTACTTTCAGTTCAAGCTTTTTTGCCGGAATGTCAATCGAGATGACATCACCTTCCTTGACCAGCGCGATGGGGCCGCCTTCTGCCGCCTCCGGGGAAATATGGCCGATGGCCGCACCCTGTGTGCCGCCTGAGAAGCGCCCGTCTGTCAATAGCGCCACTGATTTGTCCAGTCCCATGCCGACGATGGCCGAGGTGGGCGAGAGCATCTCGCGCATACCGGGACCGCCTTTGGGGCCTTCGTAGCGAATGACCACGATATCGCCGGGCTTGATTTTCCCGCCCAGTATAGCTTCGATGGCCCCGTCCTCACTGTCGAACACACGCGCCCGGCCTTCGTTTACCTGCATGGCGTCTGCCACAGCGGACTGCTTGACAACCGCTCCGTCCGGGGCGAGATTGCCGGTAAGCACAGCGATGCCTCCCCGTTGTGAATAAGCCCTGGATGGTGGACGGATGACATCGTCATTTAACACACGCGCCGGTTTCAGATTGGCGCCTACTGTTTTACCGCTGACCGTCGCGGCTTTTTCATCGATGACGCCCAGCCTGCTTATTACCTTCATGACGGCCTGAATGCCTCCGGCCGCATCGAGGTCTTCGATGTGATGATGGCCGGCCGGGCTGAGCTTGCAGATATTGGGCGTCTTTTCACTGATTTTATTAAACAGGTTCAAATCAAGTCTGATACCCGCTTCGTGAGCAATGGCCGGGATATGCAAAACCGTATTGGTGGAACAGCCCAGCGCCATATCGACGGCGATGGCGTTTTTAAATGCCGCCAAAGTGGCGATGTCGCGCGGCCGGATATTTTTTTTCAAAAGCTCCAGAATCTTCATACCCGCCTGCTTGGCCAGGCGCAGACGCGCGGCGGCTACGGCGGGGATCGTGCCATTGCCGGGAAGACCCAGCCCCAGAGCTTCCGTGACGCAGTTCATGGAATTGGCGGTGAACATGCCGGAGCAGGAACCGCACCCGGGGCAGGCGCAATCCTCCAGTTGTTTGAGGCCGGCCGCACTCATTTTGCCGGCCTTGACGGAGCCGACTCCCTCGAAAACGGAAATGAGATCCACCTGTCTGTCCTGCACTTTTCCCGCGAGCATCGGTCCGCCGCTGATGAAAATGCAGGGGATGTTCAGTCGCAGCGCCGCCATGAGCATGCCGGGAACGATTTTGTCGCAGTTGGGAATGAAAACCAGACCGTCAAACGGATGAGCGGTGGCCATGATCTCGACAGAGTCCGCAATCAGCTCGCGGCTCGCCAGCGAGTATTTCATGCCTGCATGCCCCATGGCGATCCCGTCGCACACGCCGATTACGGGGAATTCCACGGGTGTGCCGCCGGCCATACGCACACCCGCCTTCACCGCATTGGTTATCAGATCAAGCTGAACATGGCCGGGCACCACTTCGTTGGCCGAGTTCACCACACCGATGAGCGGCCGGGCGATTTCCTCGTCCGTATAGCCCATCGCTTTGAAAAGCGAACGGTGCGGCGCCCGCTCCAGGCCTTTTTTCATCAAATCACTTCGCATATATCTCTCCTCGCTTCCCGGCGGCGGCAGGCGGCCGCCGCCTTTTCACAAATTGGCACTTTACAAAGCCGATGGTGCTTTGTTCGTGCGGCAATATAAATCAGCATCACCGCCGCGACTGTCACCCTGCCGGAACTGCGTCCTTGGCGGCACCGGCGTTTTTATAAAGACTTCCGGAAATTAGTTCGCTCTCTTTTCCGGCCTTAGTGCCCTTACCGCTGCGCCGGCCTGCCACATTTCCGAGTCGCGCATTTCCTTGAGTTCGGCATTGAGCTTTTCTTTATAGTCGGGCGCACTGTTGACGCGCAGGACCACTTCCGTTTCCTTGCCGGTGGCGACGGACTCATACAATTCGGCAAATACCGGCTCTACCGCTTTGCGGAATTTGTGCCGCCAGTCCAGTGCGCCGCGCTGCGCGGTGGCCGAGCAGTTGGCATACATCCAGTCCATTCCGTTTTCGCCCACCAGTCGGATCAGGCTCTGTGTCAGTTCTTCAACCGTCTCGTTGAAAGCCTCACTCGGTGTGTGGCCGTGTTTGCGCAGTTCGGCATACTGGGCCTCCATCACGCCGGCGAGCGCCCCCATGAGCACGCCCCGCTCACCGGTGAGGTCGCTGTAAACTTCCATCTGAAACGTGGTCGGGAAAAGAAATCCCGAGCCGATGGCGATTCCCAGAGCCAGTGTGCGCTCCAATGCACGGCCGGTGGCGTCCTGATAGATAGCGTAGCTGGAATTGATGCCGCTGCCGTCCAGGAAATTGCGGCGCACGCTGGTGCCGGAGCCTTTGGGAGCGACCATGATGACATCCACGTCAGGTGGCGGCACCACACCCGTCTGTTCCTTGTAGGTGATGGAAAAACCATGTGAAAAATAAAGCGCGTCGCCTTTTTTCAGATTGGCCTTCACTTTGGGCCACAAAATCATCTGTGCTGCATCGGAGACCAGATACTGAATGATCGTGGCCTTACTCACCGCTTCTTCGATGGAAAATAATGTCTCGCCCGGCACCCATCCGTCGGCGATGGCTTTTTCCCAGTATATTTTATCCTCCGGCGCCTGACCGATAATCACGCTGATGCCGTTATCCCTCATATTGAAAGCCTGCGCGGGCCCCTGAACTCCGTAACCCAAAACCGCGATGGTTTCATTTTTGAGTGTTTCCTGCGCCTTTTTTACCGGGAATTCCTCCACGGTGACTACTTCTTCAATTGTTCCTCCAAAATTTATCTGTGCCATAAAACCTCCTGTGATAATAATTATTTGCCAACTTTTAGTCTTCAAGTTTCAAAGCGATAAGGCCGGTGCGGGTAATGTCCGTGATGCCGAACGGCTCGAGACGCGCCAGGGCGAAATCTATCTGGGGCTGGTCTCCGGTAATCTCTAAAACAACATACGTATCTCCGGACACAATTACTTTCCACTTGTGGGCGTCGATAGTGTTTTTCACCGCCTCTGTATTATGTTCGGTCAGATTCACCCGCACCATCAGCATTTCACGATGGACCGACTCAACATTGGTCAGGTCGTCGACGGAAATGACGTCAAGAATACGCGACAACTGCCCTTCGATGCGCTGGATCGTGGCCTGCGTTCCGACCGTTGTCATCACGATTTTTGAGATGTCTTTTTGCATGGTCGTGTTCACGCTCAGACTGTCGATATTGTAGCCCTTTCCTCCGAGCGTTCCGGCAACCCGCGCCAGAACATCCGGTTTGTTGTAAACCATGATGGAAATGATATGCTCTTTTTTCTCCATTTTTAAACCAACCTTATAAAATTAAATTTTTTGTTTATCAGTTTACCAGCTCACGGCTGCCCAGAGTCATGTCGCTGATGGAAGCGCCCGGATGCACCATGGGATAAACACATTCATCACGGCAGATGCGGAAATCCATAAGCACCGGCCTGTCGATGGACAGCCCTTCCTGGAGCACCGCCTCCACCTCTTCGGGCTTTGTTGCCCGCAGGCCGACGGCCCCGTAAGCTTCGGCCAGCTTCACGAAGTCCGGCGCGTGAACCATGTCCGTGTGTGAATAGCGTTTTTCATAAAACAATTCCTGCCATTGCCGCACCATGCCCAGGTAGCAGTTGTTAAGCAGGACCACCTTGATGGCGATATTGTACTGCACGGCGGTGGCCAGTTCCTGAATGTTCATCTGGATGCTGCCATCGCCGGCGATATCGATGACGTGTTTGTCGGGAAAGGCGCATTTTACGCCGATCGCCGCAGGCATGCCGAAGCCCATTGTTCCCAGGCCGCCTGACGTAATGAGGGTGTTGGGCCTGTCAAAATTGAAAAACTGTGCGGTCCACATCTGGTTTTGCCCCACTTCGGTCGTGATCAGAGCATCGCCGCCTGTTAATTTCTGGAGCGTTTCGATGACGTGCTGGGGTTTGATAATCTGGCCGTTGTGTTCGTAGGCCAAAGGCACTTTCCCCTTCCACTGGTCAATCTGTCCCAGCCATGCCTGCCGTTTGGTATCGTCGGGCAAGTAATGGTGTTCGTCGAGGAATTTGATCAAGTCGGTCAGAACGGATTTCGCGTGGCCGGTGATGGGCAAATCCACGACGACGTTTTTATTGATGGATGACGGGTCGATGTCGATCTGAACAATTTTTGCGTTCGGCGCGAAGGTTTCTATCTTTCCTGTCACGCGGTCGTCAAAACGTACGCCCACGGCGATCATTAAGTCACAGTTGCTGACCGCCATATTGGCATAGTAGGTGCCGTGCATGCCGAGCATCCCCAGCCACAAGGGGTCGGAGCCGGGGAAGGAGCCCAGTCCCATCAGTGTGCCGGTTACGGGGATGGAATATTTGCGCGCCAGGTGGGTCAGTTCTTCGGAGGCGTGACTGAGGATGGTGCCGCCGCCGGTCATGAAGAGAGGTTTTTCGGCACTTGAGAGCATCTCGTAGATATTGGCCATTTTCTTGGGAGCCGGTTTGTAAACAGTTTCGTAATTACGTATTTTAATGTTTTCAGGCACATATTCCGTTTCCATGACCATCACGTTTTTAGGCAAATCGACGAGCACTGGACCGGGCCTGCCGGAACGGGCGATATGGAAGGCCTCTTTGATGATCGTAGCCAGTTCTTCAATATTGCGTACAAGGAAGTTATGCTTGGTGCACGGCCGGGTGATCCCGGTGATATCACATTCCTGAAAGGCATCATTGCCGATTAGCCCCGTCGGGACCTGGCCGGTGAACACAACCAGGGGGATGGAGTCCATGTTGGCCGTAGCGATGCCGGTAACGGTATTGGTGGCGCCCGGACCGGAAGTGACCAGGCATACGCCCACTCTGCCGGTTGCCCTTGCATAACCGTCGGCGGCGTGCACCGCCCCCTGTTCGTGCCGGACAAGAACGTGATTGACTTTGCTGCGGTAAATCTGGTCGTAGATATCCAGAACCGCACCGCCCGGATAACCGAAGATTATATCGACCTTTTCCTCTTCCAGAACTTTGATCAAAATTTCCGTTCCTTTGAGTTTCATATTTTTTGGTGCCTCCAACATTTGTTCTTCTGGGACTAAAACCAAAAAAGCCGCCCGTTTCCTCAAGAAAAAGCGGCTTTACCTGATAAAAGAAAGCCGCGGGCTTTCCGGGGCCCGCGGCTTGTATCTTATTTCTTAAAGATACGAAGCGGCAGACCCCATAAGTACGACTACTACGGTCAGTATTAATCGGAGCTGAGCCTGAATTTCGTTGCGATGAAAATCTTTAAGAAACATAATCAAATCCCGTTTATTTTGAATCCTTTTAGCGAAAAATATCCCACTTGTCAAGAAAGTTTCTCCCGGTTTTTTGTTGTCTCAGCGGAACAGTTCCTCTTTTTCCTCAATTGCCTCTTCCTGCTGCTGAATCGGCAGGGCATTTTCCAGGAAGCACTCATAGACGCCGCCCTGGCCGCCCCCCCGGACCGGAAACCCGGTATCTTTGTCCACTTTTACAAAAACGATTCCTTCCGGCACAGGGAAAGCCTCCACCGGTTTCCCCCGCGATACCTTTTCCATATAATAGAGCCATACAGGTGCCGCCGCGCGCCCCCCTACTTCATTTTTCCCCAGTGATCTTTCCTGGTCAAACCCAATCCAGACACCGGTAATCAGTGACGGAGTGAAACCGATAAACCAGGCATCGCGGATATCGTTGGTCGTTCCGGTTTTGCCTGCCACCGGCCTGCCGATGCTTTTCACTCTTCTGCCCGTGCCGCTCTCGACGACGTCCTGCATGATATAGGTCGTCATAAAAGCGATCCGCGGGTCAATGACCTGTTCGGACTGAGGCTTGGTCTCTTCAAAGACATTACCGGTGCGGTCGACGATTTTGGTGACAAAATAGGGAGTGACCTTTTTGCCCCGGTTGGCCAAAACGCCGTAGGCCCGCACCAGTTCCTGCATGGTTACACCGGAGGCTCCCAGCGCCAGCGACAGATTGCGCGCCAGGGGTGACTCGATCCCCATATTTTTGGCGTATGATGCGGCGTAATCGATGCCGATATCCTGAAGAATTTTTACTGTCACCACGTTGCGTGACTGCACCAGGGCGGTTCTTATGGTCACCGGTCCGAGGAATTTTTCATCGAAATTTCTTGGCTTCCACAGACCGTCTTCCTGTGAGGGGTCGTCAAAAACAATCGGCGAGTCCACAATCCTGGTAGAGGGATTCAAGCCCTTGTCAAAAGCCGCCGTGTAAATCAGAGGTTTGAATGCGGAGCCGGGCTGGCGGCGCGCCTGGGTTGTCCGGTTGAATTCACTGAAGTTGAAATCCCTTCCCCCGACCATGGCGCGGATCGCTCCGGTTTTCACATCCATCGAGTAGAGTGCCCCCTGGAGTGTATCTTTTTCAAATGAGTTTCTTTCCTCCACCTCGGCCAGGCCCCGCAGCAGCGAGTCGCGTGCCTCTTTTTGCATCGTCAGATTGAGGGTTGTGTAAATGGTCAGGCCTTCTTTATAAAGCACATCGGCCCCGTATTTGTCCTGCACATACCTGCGGACATGCTCGACAAAGTAGGAGGCGACTTTGTCTTTGGGTTTCATCGGCCGGAGATTGAGCGGTTCGGCGGCCGCCGCCTGCATCTGTTCTTTAGTGATGAACCCTTCTTCCATCATGCGTGTCAGAACGTAGATCTGTCTTTGCTTGGCACGGTCGAAAAACAGGTAGGGTGAATAGGTGGTCGGCGCTTTGGGAAGCCCCGCCAGAAGCGCCGCTTCAGACAGTGTGAGCTCCCGCGCGCTTTTGCCGAAGTAGCCGATGGAGGCCGATTCGATACCGTAGGTGCCGTGGCCGAGATAGATCTGATTTAAATACAGATGAAGAATTTCATCTTTGGTCAAATACCTGTCGATCCGGTACGAAAGGATGGCCTCTTTGAACTTGCGAATATATTTTCTTTCCGGACTCAGATACATGAGTTTGGCCACCTGCTGGGTGATCGTGCTGCCTCCCTGTACTATTTTGCCCGCTTCCACATTTTTAAACATGGCGCGGAAGATGCTGAGCAGATCAAGCCCCTTGTGCTGGTAGAAGCGCGAGTCCTCGGCCGCGACAAAGGCATGGCGCGCAGTTTCGGGCACATCCGTGATTCTGATTAGTTTTCTGTCTTCCAGAAAAAACTCGTCGATCAGCTCGCCATTTTCGTCCAGCACGCGCGAGGCAATGCTTGGCCGGTAGTCTTTCAGAGCGTCAATACCCGGCAGGTCCATAACCAGCAGGTAATAGACAACTGTCCCGCCGACGGTTACCAGCAAGACCAGAAAGAACATTACAAACAATACCTTGAGGATTCCGGACAGTTGTTTCGGCTGTCCATCTGTCCGTGTTTTATTACTGCGTTTTGTCATTGTTTTGCACCCACTTCGGCGGAATTTTCTTCATCCGCGGAAACTTTTTTCTTTTTTTTGGCGAATTTGGCGATAAATATACTCACTTCATATAGAAACAGCAAGGGGATTGCCATTAAAATCTGGCTGAGCGCATCAGGTGAGGGAGTGAGGATCGCGGCTACGATAAAAATCAGTAAAATTGCATATTTTCTGTTTTTGGAAAGCAGCTTGTCCGTCACGAGGCCGAGCTTCGCCAGGAAAAAAATCAGTATGGGCAACTGAAAGGACAGGCCAAACCCCAGCAGAAACTTGACAAACAGGGAAAGATAATCGTTGAAAGTGATCATCGCCTGCAGATACTGATTGTTGAAACTGACAAAAAAGGCAAAAGCGGGCGGAAGGACGACGAAATAGCCGAAAAGGATGCCGCCCACGAAAAGGATCGTTGAAGAAAGTACAAAAGGGATGACATACATTTTTTCCCGCGGTAAAAGCGCGGGCGAGACGAATTTCCACACCTGGTAAAAGATAAAGGGGCTCGTTACAATCAGGGCGGCAAAAAAAGATATTTTCATATAAGTGAAGAAAGCCTGGGTGAGACCGGTGTAGATCAGATAGCTTTTTTCGGGAAGAGCGCGGATCAGGGGCGCGGTGATGATATCAAACAGGCGGTCTTTAAAAAAATAGCAGCCCAGAAAGGCGACGGCGACGGCAATAAGGGAGTTGGTCAGTCTTTTGCGCAGCTCGGTCAGGTGCTCGGTTAAAGACATTTTCGGATCTTCATTATTTTCCATCGCAGCCAGGTTTATATTTTGAATTGTTGAGGTTATGCTGGATTTTGTGTTGTTCCGGTGTCGTTTTTTGTTTCCCCGTCTTCAACCTTTTTCATCAGCGGAGTGTTTTCCAGGGAATTGCCTTCAGCCGGCTTTTCATCTTCCTTGAGCGTGTCTTTTAAATCGTCTGTCACCCCTTCGGCGGCGCTTTTGAAATCCCTGATACCTTTTCCCAGGGTTTTGGCCAGGTCCGGCAGCTTCTTGGGACCAACGATAATCAACGCGACGACCGCGATAATAATTAATTCCTGCCATCCGATGCCGAACATGAAGACGCCTCTTCTTATAAATATTGTGCTTACCTATATATTGATTGGTATTTTTGTCAATGTTTTTCGAAAAAAGAACTTGTTTGCGCTGTACCCGCGGCTTGCCGGCGGATGCTTTCCCTCTTGACGGTATTTGGGGCATTTTATAATCTGGCCCCATGACCGTCGAGGAACAGACACAAAAGCTGATTCAAACAGGATACGGCGAAACGTTGAAAAATATACGCTACGGCGCCGTGATGGCCACGGCCGGGCTCGTACTTGGCGGGACCTTTACCGGCAATCCTGTTTTCTATGGCATTGCCGCGGCCGCCGCTGTTGTCAGCTTTGCGCTGTGGAAAATTACACCGCATATCAATAACGCGGCCCGGGGTCTCAAAGAAGGGATGAGGCAGGAAGGTGCAGTGGAAATCAGCGTGGTGCAGTGGAAGGACGCGGAGGCAAACCTCCATGAAGCCTACCGGGGCCTCGTACTTGTCGACCAGCGGCCTGTGTGGCGGATGGAATTTGCCACTCCCGACGGCTGGCAGCCGGCGGCGGGGGCATACCCGGCGCAATTGGTGTTTCTGATCGGCGTTGCCTGGCCTGTTGCCGTTGTGACCTCAGACGGCATTTTGTACCCATGCGCCAGGCCGAAGAGGGCCCAAGCTTCCGCCTGCTAACCACGGCAGATTTGGCCTGCCGGTTCGGGAATGTCCGTTTGCTGTCCGCGGGACGTTTTTCATTGACAATTCTACAGAGGTAAGTATAAATGACTAAGACTGCTTATAGGCGTCCGGTTAATCTATGCAACAAGCAATATGCAGGACAAAAATCTTCTTTGTCGCCGTGAAAAACAGATAAAAAACGCTGGTGTGATTTATGTCAATTTTGACTGAAAATAACTAAAAGAGAGGTATAACCATGAAGATTGAAAACGTGAAAAATGTATGTGTGGTCGGCGCGGGCAATATGGGGCATCAGATTGCCCTGCAGTGCGCCCTTTCCGGTTACAAAACCGTCAGCACCGACGTGATCCCGGCCGTTTTGGAAAAAGCTGAAAAATTTGTGGACAACTATCTGCCCGGCCGTGTGCAGAAAGGAAAGCTTACCGAAGAAGCGGCCAAAGCGGCGCGAGCCAACATTTCCTTCACCGGCGACCTCTCCGTAGCCGCCAAAGATGCAGATGTGGTCATTGAGGCTGTTTTGGAAAGAATTGACCTCAAAAGAAAGATTTTTGCCGATCTGGACAAGATCGCTCCTCCCGGCGCAATTCTGGCCTCCAATAGCTCCTTCATCGTCAGCTCGCGCATCGCGGATGCGACCAAACGCCCCGCGCAGGTTTGTAATCTCCATTTCTTCAACCCGGCACTGGTCATGAAGCTGGTCGAAGTAGTTCAGGGGCCTCATGTATCGGATGAAACGGCCAAGTGCATGATGGACTTTTGCCTGAAAATCGACAAGATTCCGATTCATATTAAAAAGGAAGTGGACGGATTCGTCCTCAATCGTATTTTTGCCGCCATTAACAAAGAGGCGGTGTGGATGCTCGAAATGGGCGTCGCCTCTTACGAGGATATCGACAAGGCCTGTGTCTATGGTGCAGGGCACCCGATGGGCCCGTTCCGTCTGATGGATCTGACCGGCATCGACCTTGCCTATGACATCGGCATGAGTCACTTTTATGAGTCCGGCAACCCGGCTGATCTGCCCTCCCCCAGCATTGTGAAGAAATACACGGAAGGCAAATTCGGCCAGAAAACGGGCGAGGGCTGGTACAGCTATAAGAAATAATATTTGTTGCTGACGCCTGCAGGGGCTTTTCTTTGTCCCATAGGCGACTATCATGGCGGCGCCCCGGGGTTCGCGAGGATTCCGGGGCGTCTTTGTAAGTGCTTATGCAGGGTAAACCCAAAAACGCTCTTGTTGTGGAGGGAGGAGGGATGCGCGGCATTTACGCCGCAGGCATCCTCCATGCTTTCGGCCAGGCCGGCTTCGACCCGTTTGATTTATACATCGGTGTTTCGGCAGGCGCCTGCCATCTGGCCTCGCACCTGGCCGGGCAAAACGACCGCAACTTCGACATCACGCTTCGCTACTCGCTCGACCCGCGATTCATCAGCCTTAATCGCTTCCTGAGAGGAGGCCATCTGATGGATCTGGACTGGATGTGGCACGAAACCATCACCAATAACCGCCTCAATCTCAAACATATAGACAAAAAATTGCACGACCAAAACCGGGATTTTCTTATCGTTGCCACATCCATGGAAACAGGCCGCGCCCTGTACCTGCGGCCGGATGCCGATACACTGGAGCATTATCTGAAAGTTTCCAGTTCTTTGCCAATCCTTTACCGGAACATACTCGAGATAGACGGACAAAAAGCCACCGACGGGGGCATGGCCGATTCCATTCCCGTACGCGAGGCATACCGCCGCGGCGCGGTCGATATTACGGTGCTGCGCACCCGCCCCTCTCATTATGTGAAAAAAAGCAACCCCATCGGCCTGGCAATCTTTTCCTTATATTTTCGCAAATACCCCGAGCTTGTAGAGTGTTTCAGGATGAGGGCGAAAAATTATAACGCCTCGCTCGATTTCATAAAAAACCCGCCGGCCGGTGTCCGCGTTATTGAGCTTGCTCCGCCGGACGGTCTGGGCCTGGGACGCACAACCACAAACGAACAGACACTGAGAGCCGCTTATGAAAAGGGCATTGACCAGGGCAGGCGTTTTATGAAATCTTACGGGAACGAATAAATTTGACATCCGTTTATCCGGCGGTTTTCATCTCCGGGAAAAAGCCCAAAAAGGATCCGTATGAAGCAGGCTATCATTATCACTTTTCTGGTTTTATTCATCGGCCGCATGGCCGTACGCTTTGTACTCGAGAAGCTGAATATCAAGAACCTGCAGCTGCACGGCAGCAAAATCCCCGCCTCGTTCGGGGACGAGATCGATCCCGCCACCCTCAAGAAAATGGTTGACTACAGCTTTGATCAGTCACGGCTGGAGACCAAAGAAAATCTGGCAGGAGATATTGTAGAATTGGCCGTGCTGTTCGGGCTGGTTCCTTACCTGGCCTGTCTGCTCTCCGGCGCAGGGCTGCATCTGATCTGGCAGGCGCTCGCATTTTTCGCGGTGCTTGCCGCTATTTCCGGCCTGGTCTCTTTGCCGTTTGATATCTATCATACCTTCGTCCTCGAGTTGAAACACGGCTTTTCCACCATCACCTGGAAACTGTGGCTGGCCGATCTCGCCCGGTCGCTTGTTATTTCCGCCTTGTTGATGGCGGTCCTGGTAAGCGCGCTGATGGCTTTCATTATTTATCTGCCGACAACCTGGTGGCTGTGGGGCTGGGCATTTTTCACGGCGTTTCAGATTGTTCTGCTGTGGCTCTATCCGGTATTGATTGCACCGCTGTTCAATAAATTCGAGCCCGTCGCCGACACGGTGCTTGCCGAAAAAATCACGGCGATGGCTAAAAAAGCGGGCCTTAAAACCAGCGGCGTTTTTCAGGTGGATCAGGGCAAGCGCTCCCGCCATACAAACGCCTACTTTACAGGCCTGGGCAAAACCAAGCGCATCGTTTTATATGACACGCTTCTTTCATCTCACACGCATGAGGAGATCATGGCCGTACTGGCGCATGAAATCGGTCACTGGAAAAAGAAGCACATCGCCAAACAGCTTGCTTTTATGATCTGTGCGTCGCTGGTTTTATTCTATGTAGTGTCTCTGGCCGTGGCCTGGCCCCCTCTTTATCAGGCTTTCGGCATTGCCGGTACACCCGTTTACGCGGGCTTTTTTCTTGTTTCCCTTTACCTGTCGGCCGGATGGTTCTTTTTGTCGCCTCTGGCCTCGGCACTCAGCCGCCGCTTCGAACGGGACGCGGACACGGCGGCGGTCGCCCTCAGCGGCTCCTCTCAACCACTCGTGAGTGCGCTGAAACGCCTGGCCAAAGACAACTTGAGCAATCTCCATCCCCATCCCTGGTATGTGGCATTTTACTACTCACATCCGCCACTTGCTCGCCGTATTGAATATTTGCTGTCTTTGGATTATAAATAGAAAAATCATCGGGAGAAGAGAAACATGCCCATTTATGAGTTTTATTGTAAAAAGTGCAACACGATTTACAATTTTTTTTCCAAAACGGTGAACACGACAAAAATCCCCGCCTGCCCGAAATGCAAAAAGGTGAAACTGTCGCGCCGCATGTCCGTATTTGCCGCCCTCACTGGGAAAACAACTGAAGATTCAGACAACGATTTTCTCGGGGGACTCGACGAGAGTAAAATGGAAAAAGCGATGATGCAGCTTGCGGCGGAGGCGGAAAAAATTAACGATGACGATCCCAAAGCGGCCGCCCGGCTGATGCGGAAATTATCGCACACCGCCGGGCTTAAACTCGGTGACGGCTTTGAAGAAGCGCTCGAGCGACTGGAAGCGGGAGAGGACCCGGATAAAATCGATGAGGAAATGGGTGACATTCTCTCGGAGGAAAACCCCTTCGGAACCAAACCCGGTCGTAAGAGGGGTTCTTCGACACCTCCCCGCCATGACGAAACATTATACGACCTGTAAGCCACAGGCCATCCGTGGGTGAACGATGAAAGCCTTTGCACCGGCACTGATGGGCTCCCTGTCCCTTCCCAACCGTTTTGTCCGCAGCGCTACCTTCGAGGGACTGGCCAACGCTCAGGGACTGTGCTCGCCGCAACTTACGAAACTGCTTGTGCGCCTGGCGGCAGCTAAAGTGGGACTCATTATCACCGGCCAGACGGCTGTAAGCGAAGAGGGACGGACAGGCGTACGGGGACTGTGTCTGTGGGAGGAAAACCATCTGCCGGCACTGATTGATTTGGCAAGCCAGGTCCATGCGGCCGGTGGCAAAATTATGCTGCAGCTCGGCCATGCCGGTATTGCCGCTGAACCTTCCCTTACCGGGAGAGCCACTTTCGCTCCCATGATCATGCCAAATGCAGACGGGTCTGTCTGCCGGCCGATGTCGAGAGCTGATATCAGGAAAATAACCTCTTCATTTGCCCGCTCTGCTTTACTGGCTAAAGAGGCTGGATTTGACGGCATCCAGCTTCATGCGGCCCACGGCTACCTTTTGAGTTCCTTTTTGTCGTCTCACTACAACCAGCGTCGTGACGAGTACGGCGGCACGGTGGAAAATCGCGCGCGACTGCCAATGGAGGTCCTGCACTCCGTTCGCGAAGCTGTGGGAGATGACTTCCCCGTCCTGGCCAAAATCAACGTGAACGATTTTCTCCCGCAAGGGGCAGGCGTGACTGAAATGGTCCAAACGGCAATGATGCTCGCGCGCGGCGGGGTCACGGCGATAGAATTAAGCGGCGGCACGCTTCGCTCGGGCAACCTGCAACCCTCACGTCGCGGCCCAATCTCCAGGGAAAATGAAGGCTATTACAAAGAGGAGGCCCGGTACTTCAGAGACAAAATCGCCGTTCCCATCATTTTGTCGGGCGGGCTGCGTTCACTCGATGTAATTGAGGAAATCCTGCAGAGCGGCCTTTGTGACTTTGTCGCCATGTCCCGCCCTTTCATTTGCGAGCCGGAGCTGATTCAGAGGTGGCAACAGGGCGACACATCGGCTTCCATGTGCAAATCGGACAATCTCTGTTTCCGCCAGGAGGCTGTGTCGCAATTACCAGCGGGTGGCGTTCTTTGACAACAGAATATTAGAAAAAGGTTAAAAAACAAGAGAAAGTTTTTTGTGTCGCTGTGTCGATATGGTAGAGTCATATTCAAAGGAGAG
>Ga0208196_1001427_pt1 | contig 25565 bp, 25 predicted proteins | sample AD_JPNNA7_MetaG_FD_184443 | JGI IMG/M metagenome (GOLD analysis project Ga0208196, IMG submission 184443) | Active sludge microbial communities of municipal wastewater-treating anaerobic digesters from Japan - AD_JPNNA7_MetaG (SPAdes) (version 2) | ecosystem: Engineered > Bioreactor > Anaerobic...
TATTGAACAGAATGTTACTTTGTTCACTACACTTCTGAAAACATCAGAACACTTTCGTTGATATTATTAATGTTTTCTCACTGAAATCCACGTTTGCTGTCAAAGTCGGGAGAAGGCCAGCTCGATCCGGTTTAAAACTTCGGTGATCTTTCCCTGCGTCAGAATCTCATCTTTGCGCTCATTCCAGCGCCATGCTTCCGGCGTGTAGATGATCCATTCCAGCTCGCCCTGTGCGTCCGGCCGGTCTTCCAGCGCAAGGCGGATGCTTTTCCCTTCTTCCTCGTAGATCAGGACGTCGAAAGAAGGGATTTCGACTTTCCAGCCCGAAGAGCTTTCCACTGTGTATTTGCCGATGATTTGCAACGTCTCTTTCATACTTTCTTTCCGACGGCAAAAGATTTGCCGTTCATCAGTTCCATTCCGCGATCATCACCCCGAAGCTGATCCGGTTCGTGCTTTTGTTGTAGTCCATCAGCCCTTCGCCGTAGCCGTTGAAATACTGAACATAGAAGCTGAACTTGTCGGTCAGGTATTTGTTCAGGGTCTCTTCGGAAACCACGGACCCCAGCAGGAGTTGTCCCAGTGCAAGCGGAGGAATGCTCCACTCCAGCTGCACGGCGCCCAGATTCTCCCGCCGCAAATTGTTGCGCAGCATCACGGCAAACCGCTGCTTTTTCCAGAAATACGACGCCCAGAGTTCGCCGTACCCCATGTAGCGGAGAATGTCGGAATTGTCGTCCTTGCTCTCATCTTCGGGAAGGCGGTACCAGGTCTTGAGTTGCAGGGCAAATTCATTTCTTTCCAGGCCGATGTTGGCCACAACCCGGTTCCAGCTTCGGGACAGCGGACGCGACCGTCCGTTGGACTGGTGGTTGAGGCCGACCTGTACGAACCGGCCTTTGAAGCCGAGGAGGTCATAATCGGTGCGCAGATTGAGCAGCATTTCCGGCTCGTAGTTCGTGTCCCGAAACGGCGATGAAAAAGCGGAATTATAAAGCTGCCAGAAGCAAAGCTGCGTATAGGCGATCCACAGGTCAGCGCCTCGGATCACCTTCACGCGGTCATAGATTCCCTGAAGCGAATCCTGAAACACGTCCTCCCAGATCTTGGCCTTGAAGCTGATTTGGAATTTGGCTTCATTATGCTGCGCTTTGGCGGCCGGGTCGTATTCCAGATTCGCCTCATCATTGGGCGACGAATTGTAGGCGACCGGCAGAAAATAGTTCATCCGGTGCGGCCGGATCACAAATGAATGACTGCGGTGGTCCGGGTCCAGGTCCCACAGTTTGGTCATGACGGAAAGCCGGACCCACTCCGGAGCATCCACCCGGTCAGGCGGCGCGGATGGTTTTTCCGCCTGCGCGGCGGAACGCGCCGGTTTTCCCCTTCCCGCAAGCTCATCGAAGCACTGCAGGCGCGCGGCATCTTCTTCAATTCCCGCGCAAACCGCCAGACGATCTTCCACTCCGGCATCCGCAAGGCAAAGGCGAGGCAAACCGATCAAAATGAGTGCCAGTGCCAGCAGGACGCCCAAAAGCGCTTTGCCCGCCTGCCGCCTCTCGAAATTCACCATGGCTGCTTCCTCCCTTCCGTCAGACAACGACGGTCCGTCGCGCCGCGACATTTAACCCGGCCGTGTCCGTCCTTTGATGGTCCTTCCTTTGACATTGCAACGGCTTGCGGCTCCTGATACACTTCCGCAAACGGTTTAAGCAGATGATCCGGAATATTGCAACGATCTCAAAAGCCCTTGCATTGGAGCCGGAGAAATGAAAATCATAGCAAAGACAACCCGTATCCTTCTTGTAATCATGATCCTCGCGGCGCTTGGCGGCTGCGCGCTCTTCAAGCTCCGCGAGGACGTCCGAATCTCAAAGGATTCCTGCCTGCTTTTCGGCGAAGTCCTCCATCCGTCCAAGTTGAAAAAGCCCATTATCGTGGTCGCCTACAGCCGGTCCGGCGAAACCGTCCAGGTTGCCGATTATGCCGTATTGTCGGAGCCCGGACAGTACGAATTGCTGGTCCAGGAGGGAAGCTATGAAATTTTTGCCTTTGAGGACGTCAATGGTTCCCTCTCTTATAATCCGGATGAACCGGCCGGCTTTTACGGAAAGCCCGATGGGGTGAAAACGCAGATGGGCGGTGTCATCGTGGGGCTGGACATTCTGCTGGATGCCTCCGGCAGGAAACCGGCTCCGACATTTGCCGGCAGCCTCGCCGCCTTTTCCGGCGGCAAAAGCAAGCCTCCGACCTCCGCCGGTTTTGTGTCCGACCTCGACAACCCGGCCTTTTCCGCCGAAAACGGCGCTGCCGGCTTCTGGGCGCCGCTGGAATATTTCAGGCGGACCGGCTGCAATATTTTTTTCCTGGAGCCTTACGATCCCAAGAAAACGCCGATTCTTTTCGTACACGGCGCTGCCGGCTCCCCGCAGGACTGGCGCTGTTTCATCCGAAACCTCGACCGCACCCGCTACCAGCCCTGGGTCTTTTATTACCCTTCCGGCGCCCGGCTGGACACCGTCTATTTTCTCCTGCAGACAAAACTCTATGAACTGCACCGGAAATACGCTTTTGAAAACCTGTATGTTGTCGCGCACAGTATGGGAGGCCTCGTTTCCCGCGCCGCTATCATAGAAGACAGCACCTTCTCCGATTCCATCCGTCTTTTTGTTTCGATTTCCTCGCCCTGGGGAGGAGAGGGGCGGGCGAAAACGGGCGTGGAAAAATCACCCGCCGTCATTCCGAGCTGGAAGGATGTTGAACCGGACAGTCCTTACATCCAGCGGATCTTTTCCAAAAAACTGGACCCTTCGATCCGCTACTATCTGTTTTTCGGCCACAAGGGAGGCGGCAGTCTTTTCCGTCAGAACAACGACAATACCGTTACGCTGGAAAGCATGCTGGACCCGCGGGCGCAGGCCGACGCCCTGAAAGTGACCGGCCTCAATGAAGATCATGTCAGCATTCTGTGCAGCCCGGAAATGCTCCGGCACTTTCAGGCGGTTCTGGCCGCCACGGAAGAACACAAGGACAAAACGTACGTCCGCTCCAGGGGATACCTGCAGGTCGAGCATGCCTTCGATCCGCCCGGCACAAAAATTCCTTCCCAGATGTCGCTGGTGCTGGCGCCTTCCGGAACGGACCGGAAAGAAAAACAGTTGAAAATCGATCCGTTTCAATCCCGGCAGGAAACGGGCGCCATCGCGCCCGGCCGTTACGATGTCAGCCTCTGCGCGTTTGGGTTCAGCACACATCCGGATCACCTGACGCTGGAGGTCAAGGCCGGACAGATTACGGATGCCAAATTTATCCTGAAGCCGCAGGGAATGATCGCCAACCTCATTTACGCCAAAACCGCGCTGGACGACCGCTTCTGGGGATTTTACAGGGAATTGCCGGGAAAAGCGAAAATCCGCTCCATCCGGTTAACCGGTCAGGGCATCTCCCGGTCGCTGACGCCCGACGACAAGATGAGCGACCGGGAAGTGCTGGCCACCTTTCTGGCCTCCCGGGACTACGCCCATAAAAACTCTTTTGCTTTTTTTGATTTGCCTGCGGGAACGTATGATCTGACCATCGAAGCCGACGGCTGTGAAACCTGGTCGGAAAAAGTGAAAGCGCAGCCCGGAGAGTTTGTTCCCCCCGCGCCCATCCGGCTTATTGTGAAATAGAACCGGTTGATTCTATCCCCTGCAGGATCCGGCGAACGCGGTCGAGTTCCTGCTCGTTGTCCACTTCCACGGAATCGTGGGGCGTGATCACGACCTTGATTTTGTAGCCGTATTCCAGCGCCCGAAGCTGTTCCAGGGCCTCCAGCTTTTCCAGTCTGCCTTCCGGCAGACGGGTGAAGACGTCAAGAAAATCAAGACGATATGCATAAATTCCGTGATGCTTGTAGTAATCCGCCACAAGCTTTTTGTCGCGCACGAAGGGAATCGTTGCGCGCGAAAAATACAGCGCGTTGAAGTCAGCGTCAAACACCACCTTGACCGCGTGCGGGTGCGTGATTTCCTCCGGCCGGACAATTTTGTAAATCAGCGTGGACATGGTCGCCGCGGGATCAGCGACCAGAGGCGCGATCACTTCGTCCACCTGGACCGGTTCGAAGATCGGCTGATCGCCCTGGATGTTGACCACGATGGCGTCGGCGGGAAGCTGCAGAGACCGGACGGCTTCGGCAATCCTGTCCGTGCCGGAGCGGTGCGTCGCGGCCGTCATGACGGCGTTGCCGCCGAATTTCCTGACCGCGTCAAAAATTCGCTGATCATCGGTGGCCACCGCCACGTACGGCACGGCCGCGGCCCGGGCCACGCGCTCGTAAACATGCTGAATCATCGGCTTGCCGCAAAGATCGGCCAGAGGCTTGCCGGGAAAACGGCTGGATTCGTAGCGCGAGGGGATGATGCAGACGATATCTCTTTTCATTCTATCTCCATAGGGTTAATAAAGATCAGCCAGCAAAAGAACACTTCCCAGCTTTCCGGCCTTTTTCAGGTACGATGCGTCTGCGGTTAAAAGCGTTCCTCTTCGTTCCAGAGCAACCGCATGATAGACGGCATCATAGAACGTCACCCCGCATTGGTCCATGATCGCCAGAGTGCGCTCTGCAATCTTTGCAGTGACGGGCGACTCTTCAATCCGATACTCGATAAGCATCTCTAAAAAATCAAAAGCCTTTTCGGGAATATTTCTCCCAACAATATTACCGACCTCATAAATCCAGAGGGACGGAAGCAAAAGGTCGCATTGCCCCTTCGTCCAGTCCTCGAGCAGCGCGAGCGCTGCCTCGCGGTCTGCTTCTTTGGGGCTATCAAAAATCCATTTGAGAATCACGGATGCATCCGGAACATAGAGTCTCGAAGATGTCATTTCAATTCCTTTGCCTGTCTGCGGCTAACTCAGAAAGCAGTTTTTTGCCTGATGCCTTAGGCGTCTGTGATCGAAGGTTAAGAAGGCGATCCGTAATGTTTTTTCGGCGGTGCAGGGCCAGTTCATGAACAATCGCCTGAGTCACGACTTTGCTTCTTTGCCCGGCGGGCACAAGCTTTTCCAATTCGCTTGCCACGTCGTTATCAATCATGAAATTCAGTTTCCGGGAATTCTGCGCCATAAATATACCTCCATCAAGTAGGTTACGTTTGTAAGTATATATTATAGCGACAATGCAGTCAAATCTCTTTTTATAAATGCGGATCGGGCTTTTGCAGGTAATTCTGCACGTAATCCCGGACGGAATCTTCCAGCGCGGGAAAGTCCACCGGAGCACCGGCTTTTTTGAGCTTGCCCATGTCGGCTTCGGTAAAATACTGGTACTGATTGCGCAGCCCTTCCGGCATTTCGATGTATTCGATGTCGGGCGCCAGGTTCATCGCCGCGTAAACCGCGTTGATCAGGTCGTTCCAGGTTCTGGCCCTGCCCGTGCCCAGATTGAAAATGCCGTTCGTCTTCGGATGCTTTAAAAGCCACCACAGGACATCCACGCAGTTTTTCACATACACGAAATCCCGCATCTGACCACCGTCGGGATACGCCGGCAGATAGGATTTGAAAAGGCGGACTTTGCCCGTTTGCCGGATCTGGTGAAAGGCTTTGAAAATGACGCTGGTCATGTCGCCCTTGTGATATTCATTGGGGCCGAACACGTTGAAAAACTTGATGCCCGCCATTTGATTTTCCAGCTTGTGCCGCAGAACCCACAAATCGAAAACCTGCTTGGAGTAGCCGTACATGTTGATCGGTCTGAGTTCCGGAATTTTTGCGTGCTCGTCGGAAAATCCCTGCGTTCCGTCGCCGTACGTCGCGGCGGAACTGGCGTAGATGAAGCGGATATCGTGATCCAGCGCCCATTCGGCGAGCGTCCGCGTGTAGGCAAAATTATTCTCCCACAGGTAGTCCGCGTCGCGCTCGGTCGTCGAAGAGCAGGCGCCCATGTGAACAACGGCGCTGACCTCAAACGGCACGTCGTCATCGCAAACCATCTCGAAGAAATCGTCCTTACGGAGGTAGTCTTCAAACCGTAAAGGGACCAGATTCTTCCACTTGTCCGATGTTCCAAGATGGTCCACAACGATGACGTCTTCGATCCCTTCGCAATTGAGCTTCCAGACAAAGGCGCTGCCGATAAATCCGGCTCCGCCGGTGACAATGATCATTTTTTCTTTCTCCTTAACACAAAGATTACGATTTTGTAGTAATACCGAAAAGGCGGGCTGTCAATGATGAAAATGCGGCTGGTGACCGTTTTGTCATTGAATCTTACAATGATGGTCATATCCTTGTAGAATGCATCCGAGCGCGCAGCTCTTAACAACGCAAACAGATTGTTGAAATCTTTGTTTAGATGGTTCAAATCCCATGCGACGGCGAAGATCGCCGCCACAACAAACAGCAGGATGCAGATCCATTATTTTGGTTTGCAGTGCTTGTGGCCATTGTGGCGAGATCTTATCCGAATGGTTTCAACTCAGAGTCCTCGTCTGGAAAGCCAGGGTTTGGCCAACTCGAAGTTCCTGCGGGCAATGCTTGTGCGGGCAAAACCACCCTCATCAGGTTTCGCTCCGGAATAGGCGCCGAGTCCGAGCATGAGACAGAAGCTTTCATAGGCGGTCTCCATTTCAGCGCTGAATCCCATAGTGTCCTGCATGTGATTGATGGATGCTTTGATCGTTCCTGTCCATGCGGGAGCCATCAGGTAATTGTCAGCCACGCGTTCGGCATAGGCGAGGGTCTCTTTCTCCAGCTGGCCCGCAGGGTAGATCCGATTGACGAACCCATATGCAAGGGCCTCAGCCGCCGTAATGAACCGATGCTCCAGGAGGATTTCTTTGGCCTTGCGCGGCCCCATGTCCCAGGGGATGGAGAAGTATTCGACCATGCCGGGAAGAAACAGAGCATCCTCGGCGGCAAAAATGACATCCGTCGCCGCGGCCAGCATCCATCCGGCATAAATACAATAACCATGCACCATGGCCACGGTCGGTTTTGGACAGTTGCGCCAGTCTAATGTTTTTTTCACAAACCATTCGTGCATGTCCGCCACTTTCTTCGGCAGGTCTCCATCAGTGGGCACCGTCAGGCCGTGTTCCCGGCAATATTGGATTTCTTCCTCCGTCCCCAGATCGTGGCCTGCGGAAAAGGCCCGCCCCGCACCGGACAGGACAATTGCTCCGCAATTCTGGTCGGAGGCGGCTGCCGTGAAGGCCTGGTCGGCTTCGGCAAGCATTTGATAACTCTGGGCGTTCAGATATTCGGGCCGGTTAAAGATGATCTGCGTTACCTTGCCGGGCTTATACTGCACCTGTTTGTATTCCATGAGACTCCCCCCTCTTAAATTTTCAGGTTCTTCACCCCTGTGATTTGACCATTCGTCTTTCCGGCTGTCCGATATTTACACGCCACGGTTTATCCCCCCCGGGCTCCATCTCGAATGTCCAGCAGTCGCCGGTGTCGGATAAGATCTGTAACTTTATCCGTCAACCGAGTTTTTTCATATGGTATAGAAAACCGGCAGGCTATTTTGGGGAATGATCAGCCACCTCGCAGCAAGCTGCGGAGAATGAACGCTCGTCCCGCTTAAGCGGGATTCAATCCAACCGGATCCGCCGGTAGTGAGCCGCCTCTCTGTCGTACAGGGCACAATCGTTGTTCGCCACCGCCCCGACGACGACAATGTAGCGTTCTGAATCTTTCATCGAAAACGTTATGTCTCGGGGAATCTCCTCCCGAGTCACTCTTTCATTCCTCCAGCGGAACAGGACCGGGGTGTGGGAGTGGCCGCAGAAAATGATATGATGCGTCGTCTGATGGAAGATCTTACTGGCCTTAACCGTTGTGCCGTCATCAACAGGTTCATAGAATGACCGGAGGGAGTCATAGGGCAGGGAGTGCGCAAAACAGAGATCATCCATGACGATGGTCGTTTGCAGCGACTTGAGATACGCCCGCAGTTCAACTTTCGCTTGATCCTGCCCCAGATGTCTCTCATGGAGAAGTGTCTCTACCTGGAAATCATTGTTTCCTTTAACCGTCAGCATCCGGCGCCGTTGCAGAACCTGCATGGTGTTTATCCAGGAGGATTCCTGCAACGTATCGCAGAAATCACCTAAATGGATCAGTCGTTCGGCGCCGGCAACCAGGAGAGCGTCGGCGGCCAACGCCGTTCGCTCAAAGTCGCCGTGGCTGTCGGCGATCAGGCCGATTCGTCTGACCTCCCCCAACGACTTCTCCCGCTGTTGTAGAAAAACATTCTTCATTTTCTGCCGGTTTTCAGGTGTTGTTATATTATCTTAACCCTTTATCCGTTGTCCGTTCCATCATTTAAAAGAACGCCTTAGCAATAGCATGACTACAGAAAAAAACATCATCTAGGATACGTTTTCCCTCAGCACCCGGCGAAGCAGCTTTCCCGTCGGATCGCGGGGAATGGCGTCCCGGATGAGAATCGCCTTGGGCACGCGATAATCCGGCAGACGGTCTTTGCAGTATTGAAACAGCGCTTCCCTGTCCGTCGGTTCTCCCTCTTTCAGGGCGACGACCGCGACAATCGCCTGACCCTTCATCCGGTCGGAAACGCCGATCACCGCCGCGTCCCTGACGCCGGGGTGCTGTTTCAAAACCTCTTCGATCTGACCGGGATAGACGTTGAATCCCTTGGAAATAATCATATCGTCCTTGCGGTCGATCAGATAGAAAAAACCATTTTCGTCCATGCGGGCCAAATCGCGCGTGTAAAACCATCCGTCACGCAGGACGGCGGCGGTCAGCTCCGGATTATTCCAGTAACCCCGCATGATCTGCGGTCCTTTGACAACCAGCTCTCCGATTTCTCCCGGCGCGCACTCCTTTTGTCCGGTCTCCAGGTCCATGATTTTCGCCTGCGTGTCCGGAAGGGGCACGCCGATCGATCCCACGGGTCCGCCTTCCGGATAAGGCGACATGTGCGTCGCCGAGGACGCTTCGGAAAGACCGTAGGCTTCAATCATTCGCTTTCCGGTCAGGCGCTCGTAGCGTTCATGCAATGCCGCCGGTGCGGGCGCGCCGCCGCTGGTGGCCACCAGGATGGAGGACAATTGGTTTCGGGCCGTTTCGTCGGGAAGCGAAACGAGCGCCTGCCAGAGGCTGGGCACCGCCGGAAACGATATCGGGCGGTAGGTTTCCAGCATCTTCGTCATGGACAGGATATCCATCGCGTCCATCCGGGGAAGCAGCAGCATCCGGTATCCCTTGCTCACCGGAATCAGCAGACCGGCCAGCATTCCGAAAACGTGAAAAAAGGGGATAACGCACAGCACCGCCCCGTTCCCGGTATCCCCATGGCCCATCCACTTGTCCGACTGCGTCGTGCTGGCCACGAGATTGGCATGCGTGAGCGCGGCCGCCTTCGGACGCCCCGTGGAGCCGCTGGTGTATTGCAGCACGGCGAGATCGGAAAGCGACACGTCAGCCCCGGCGCCGATCCCGCGGTCCACGCCCGCCATCAGGTCGGAAAAAACCTGCGGGGCGGGCATATCCCCCGTCAAAGGGATCTTTTTCTCCATGCCGAAAACGGAATGAAGGATGACGTTTTTCACGGCGGTTTTGGCAATCACCCGGTAAAGATTTTTGGCAAACAGATCCAGGGTAATGGCCGTCTCCGCTCCGGAATTGTTCAGGCAGCCGGCCAGCTCTTCGCCCGTAATGCCCACGCTGACGTTGGCCGCGACGGCGCCCAGCTTCATCAGCGCGAAAAAAGAAATGACATAGGTGGGCGAATTGACCAGAATCAAGGCGACGCGGTCGCCTTTTTTCACACCCTGCCCGCTCAGGATCAAAGCGAATCGGTCAACCTTCTCCGCCAGTTCGGCGTATGTCGTATCCACGTCGTTGAACGTCATGGCGACATACTCCGGATGCGCCGCCGCTGTCTTTTGCAGAAAAGAATAAACGGGCGCCTCCGGATACTCGAGCGTCCGGGGCACATGCTTCGCGTAATGTTTGAACCAGGGCTGTTCCATCGCTTATTTCCTCCAACAACTCCGCAGGTCACGATCATTTCTTAATGTTTCAACAGTTCTTGAAAGGTCAGAATCCATTCCTTCCATACCCGTTCAAAATCCGGCAAATCTTTCAGCATCGGCCCCAGCCGGTCAGCCCATGCCTTCTCATTCCATTTCCGCAGCGCCTCTGAAGTCAGGCTTTTCACATCAGGCGATACTTTCCGGACACGGCATTTCTCCTCGAAAATCGGTTTCAACTCCTGCCAAGAGAATGGCTCCCCCGATTTACAAAGGATATACCACAGATCATACAAGTCTCGCGGCCTGGGCCACTTCATTTGCTGTTGCAACAGGGACCGAAGCTTTTCCGCGAGAATCTCTCTTTTGGAATAAACCGGAACTTTAAATGAAGGAAGGTCATCGTAACAGGGCTTGACGGTTCGTAAAGCCGTTTTATCCAGAATCGGTTCATCAAATGTCAGATGCACCTTTACCTGCGGCAAACCCTGGCGTTTTGCGCCGCCCCTGCTGTACTCCAGGGGTATTTCAAGCTGGAAATCACCCGGCGCCGTCAAAGGCTCGCGCACCGATAAACGAATGCCCGACTCATTCCATACTCTTTCGGCAACTGTATGCAGCAGATTGAGCGATGCATCGACGTTTGCCGCTTTCGGCCTGCAGCTGAAATCAATGTCTTCGGAAAAACGGTAGCCTTCGTAATAACAGTGCCGCAGGCAGGTTCCGCCCTTGAAAACCCAACCCTGCCCTTTTGCACCTGTCCGCACCAATCCGGAAAGAACCCAGAGGATCACATAATCTTTTTCAATCTGGTCAAAACGGAGCCCTTCGCGTTGGGCCAGGCGATGCAGTTGCGCTGTTGTGATCATGGCCGTATCTCCGCGTTGATGAGCAGCCCCCAGCGCCGATTATATTTTCCCTGTTTCGGCAGCGAGGGATCGAGGGATACAAAACCCTGGGCAAACGTCAAGGACTTGCGAAACAGTTCGACATTCCCCAGCCCCAGCGTCTCCATTAAAAAACCGAGACGTTTGGCAACAGCGGAATTGCCGATTCCGGCGGCGTATTTTTTGAGCTTCTTTTCATCCAGCGTCTTCCAGAAGCCGCCGAGCGCCGCGGCGATCTCGCCCATGCCGCCTGAATATTGCGGAAGATCCAGACCGTCGATAATCGTCTTTTCCCGATCCGTAACATTAAACGGCGTCTCATCGATCCAGTCTTTCATCACACCGAAAAATTTGTTTGGCCTGACCGACACGATCCTGTAACTCATCCCGAGCACAACGCTCGGCGGATGCCGGACGGGATGATTGGTTGCTACAAATACGGTGCGGGGAAGCTGCTCCGTCATCCCGTGATGATTCAGAGCCGACCAGTAGGCAATCGCAGCCGGTTCAACCAGTTGCATGGCAACAACAAACTCATGCAACTGCGGCGAACGATCCGCGCCGGAAGAAAGCGGAACCACCGCAAACCGGCCCCGGCGGATGCGCCGAATCCAGCCTTTGCTTTGCAGCCGTTCAAGAAACTGCGGCGTCGGATCATCTTTGGACTGCCCCAACACCTGCCGGGCAAAAGCCAGATCGAATGTCGGTTGTGTTCCGGCCTTTGCCAGAAAAGCAGCCTCCCGCTTCCCCAGATGGCCCTTTGTTATATTATGTGCGTCGTTCATAGTCTATTTGGCCTATCTTTGTCGCACAGAATATAACATTTTGTCAGAAAATCAAGACGTTTGTATTCTGTGGCGTTTTCTGTAGCATTTTCTGTAGCGTTTTCATCGTCGCTTTTTCTTTTTGCCGGACACCTGCATTGAATTGCACCATCAGTCCGGACGCATCGGTTCGATATGCAGGCAGCGGGACGCTGGCCGCTTGCCGTTGACGCGGCGGCAGTACTGATGAAAGCGGGCCAGTGCGCTAATGGCCCTTTCAAACGACGGGAAAGCCGGAATCCCCGCCCGGCAGAACCGGGCCCGCATCTCGGATCCCTGCCGGATGAGGTCGGGATCACCCCCGTCGTAATCGATGGTGAAGACCGTGGGTTTGGCCCGCCGGTGGGTTTTGATAAAATCGATAATCTCCGAAAAGGAATCCGCGGTCACGTCGGGGCTGTGGAAAGCGATGCGGGGAATCAGTCGGTCGATGACCACCATGTGGATCTTTTCATCTTCGTAGGCCGCATTCAGCGCTTCGAAAAGAAGGTCCGTCATCAGATACGTCGCCCAGAAATCGAGGGGATTTCCGGCGATGCTTCCGGCCACGGGGACCATCGGCCGGATCCTGTCCATGCTCCGGCGCGAAAGCGTCGGCACTTCCAGACCAGCCCGGATGCACGCGTCGGAAAACAACACGCTGTTTCCTCCGCCGCCCCCGACAATGAACACGCCTTTCCCCCTGGTCTTCGGCAGCAGGGAAAACGCCAGGCAGGCATCCACCCATTCCTGGATATTCGCAACGGGCACGATGCCGGTCTGTTCAAAAATCGCTTTCCAGATCACGGGATCACCTGCCATCCGTCCCGTGTGAGACGCGACCGTTGCCGATCCCCGGCGCGACTGGCCGCCTTTGAGCAGCAGGATGGGTTTCCGGGGTGTCACGCGGCGGGCCAGATCAAAAAAGCGCCGTCCGTCCCGGATGCTTTCCAGATAAGCGGCGATCAGATCGATTTCGGAATCGCCCGCCATGAATTCCAGAAAATCCGGGCTGTCCAGCACGGCGGCATTGCCGATGCTCACTGCTTTGCTCACACCGACGCCCAGCGAGCAGATGTATTCCGTAAACCGCTGCGTCACACCGCCGCTCTGGGAAATAATCCCCAGGCGGCCGTCGAGCCCCGGAACGGCGCCCCAGGCCGTGAGATGGCTGGAGGGGCTGTAGGGACCCATGCAGTTCGGCCCGATGATCAGGAGATGGCGCTCTTGGGCAATGGCGGCAAGCCGCGCCTCCAGTTCCCTTCCTTCCGGCGTGCCGATCTCGCTGAATCCTGCCGTCAGAACATGAACAAACCGCGCGCCCACCTCGGCGCATTCCTCAAGCGCGGCGGGCACCAGGTCCGCCCGGACGGCCACCATCACCAGATCCGGCGCCTCCGGCAGGGCGCGAAGCGAAGGGTAGGCTTTCAGGCCCATCACCTCCGATGCTTTCGGGTTGATCGGATACAGGCGTCCCGGATAGCCGGCCGCAAGCCAGTGATGCAGAAAGCTCGACCCTCCGAAATTCACGACCTCCCGGGACACGCCGATCACGGCGATGCTTTCGGGATTGAAAAAACGGCCCAGTTCCCTCGCGTTTTGACGGCTCATTCTCTCCCTCCAGTCACTTCTTCAGCATGATCCGCACGGGCGGCAATCACGGCCCAATCGATCCTGGCCGGAATCTCCGACACGCGGGGATAAATCGTTTCGTTGTGCAGCGTGCCGCCTCTGGGATTGACCGCGTAAACCCTGACGGGATAGCGATGGTTGTTTTTGGCGTAGATCACGTTGGCGGGATGGCGTTCGTTGCCTGCGGAAATGCCGATGACCGCCATGGTTTTGGGCTCAAACAAAGGCTTCAGATTCATGAGACCTTCCTTTTCAGGTTACGGTTTTCATTAATGGACCTGACGAAAATCCTCGTTGACGAACAGGGCCTTGCAGAACGGGTCTCCCTTCAGCATGAGAAAATTGATTTGTCTTCCTGTGACGCCGCCCGAACCGCGGTGTGAAAAAAAAGCGTCCTGACGGCAGACGGTGCACAAACCGGAGGCGTCAATGCCGGCGTCGGGAATGCCGCTCTCGGCAAGCTGTCCGCGATTGGCCTGCGCCAGATCCAGCATCCAGCGGTCCTTTCGCTTGCCCGGTAATAAAAAGGCTTTTGCATTTTTGTGGGAACAAAACGCCGCGGCGGCGGGCTCGTCCACTTCATAGCAGCAGCGGCCGATGGACGGCCCGATGGCCGCCAGCAGAGCGGAAGGACGGGAGCCGTATTGATTTTGCATCAGGCGGACGACTTTGGCCGAAATGCTGGCGGCGGTCCCGCGCCATCCCGCATGCACGGCCGCGATCACTTTGTTTTCGGGATCCACCACAAATATCGGCGCGCAATCCGCCGTTTTGATGCAGATGGCCAGATTGGTGCGGTTGGTCACGATGGCGTCATAATCCAGCCCTTCGCGCGAAGTAAAATACTCACCCCGCGGCGGGATAACCAAAATGCCGTCCCGGTGCACCTGGTTGAGCACCAGGAAATTTTCCATCGGGATGCCGAACGCGCCGGCCAGTTTATTCCAGTTTTGCAGCACATGAAATTCTTCGTCGCCTTCCCGGAAGCTCATATTGAGGCTTTGGTAGTCATCCTCCGAAACGCCTCCCTCACGGGTGCAGAAAGCGTGCGCCAGAAAATCACAGGCCGCGAGACCAGACGATTGCAGATAGGGGATGCTGTTTTTGTTCAACCATGAAAACATGGACTTTTGCCCTGCGTCATGTGCCCTCTTTCTTCAAAGAGGGGTTGGGGAAAATAGGATACAGCCGAAACCACTGAAAAAGCCCCATGACTATTTAACACCCGTTGCGCTTCCCCGCAATAGTCGGATACCTTTTTTTGCCGTTTATCGTAATTGATCCTTCCAGGCCGGCAAACCGGTTTGCTTTGCCGAGCCCGGTGAAACGGCGCGCAAAAGATGAAGCAGGCTTTCCAGATCCTGCGGCAGCGGCGCGGTAAAAACCATTCGTTCGCCGCTTTGCGGGTGCAGGAAGGAAAGCTCCGCGGCATGCAGCGCCTGCCGGGCCAGGGCTTTGATGCCCGCTTTCAGTTCCGCGTTTTTGACGGTTTGCCCTTTGGACGACGTTCCGTAAACCGCATCGCCGATCACGGGATAGCCTCGTTCGGAAAGATGCACACGAATCTGATGCGTCCGTCCGGTCTTGATTTCAACCTCCAGCAGGGTCGCGACGGTGTAGCGTTCCCGCACTTTCCACAGCGTGAGGGCGTCCCGGCCATGCCGGCTTTTTGTGGACATTTTTTTGCGGTCTTTCGGATGGCGTCCCACCGGCAGAACAATCTCGCCGCTTTCGCCCCGGACGTCTCCCCAGACCAGCGCGATATATTTCTTGTGCACGTGATGCTTTTCAAACTGCGCGGACAGTTTACGATGCGCTTCGTCGGTTTTGGCGGCGACGATCAGACCGGAGGTTTCCTTGTCCAGGCGGTGGACAATCCCCGGCCGCAGGACGCCGCCGATGCCGGAAAGGTCTTTGCAGTGAAAAAGAAGCGCATTGACGAGGGTTTGATCGGGATTGCCCGGAGCGGGGTGCACCACCATGCCCGCCGGTTTGTTGACGACGATGACGGAGCTGTCTTCGTACACAATGTTCAGGGGAATGTCCTGCGGTACGGCGGCGGCCTCCATCACCGGCTCCCAATGCAGATCCACCCGGTCGCCTGCCTTGAGATGCTGACTCGCCTTCGGCTCCCTTCCATTGACCAGCACGTCGCCTTCCTCAATGGCATACTTGATCTGCGAGCGTGAAAAAGCCGGATCGGCCTGGGAGAGAAACACGTCCAGACGAAGCCCGGCCTGCCCGGGGCCAACGGTAAAAGATACATTTCGGGATTCCTGATTTTCGATGGACAAAACACTGCTCCGATAAATAAACAAATGAAAGATACAAAAATCCGAAATCCCCCTGCCTCCTCCATACCTATGGCGTCATGGGGAGGCCGCAAGGTTTCGCAGGGCATCCACCACAAAGCCAAACTCGTCTTCGGCCACCGTGCGCAGATCGATCAGGATTTCGTTTTCATCTACGCGGACAATAACGGGCACCGCCGCCCGGCGCAGCCTGGCTTCCATCCGGCTGGCGGGCATTTTGGCGGATTTCACCGCAACGACGGCCGAGGGAATATCCTCGGTTGGGAGCGATCCGCCTCCCGCCGCCGCCATGGAATCTTTCAGCTCATACGTTAGGCCGGAAAGACCGGCGCGCTTGAGTTTTCCCATCAGTTTGCGGGCGCGCTTTCGGACATCGCCCTGCGGCTCGGTCAGCGCTTTGAGGGAGCGCAGGCTCCGGGGAGCGTCCCCGGGCGCGAGATAGCGCATCAGGGTCGCCTCGAGGGCCGCCAGCGTGAATTTGTCGATGCGCAGCGCACGGTTCAGCGGATTTTTTTTGATGCGCGCCACGATGTCTTTTTTGCCGACAATGATGCCCGCCTGCGGTCCGCCCAGGAGCTTGTCGCCGCTGAAGGTCACCACATCGACACCCGAGCCCAGAACTTCGCGCACGGTCGGTTCGTGCTGCAGCCCGAATGCCGCAAGGTCCACCAGGCAACCGCTGCCGAGGTCGTCAAAAACGGGAATCCCATGGTGCTTGCCCAGCGCCACCAGGGGCACAAGTTCCGCCTCCTCGGTAAATCCGACAATCCGGTAATTGCTGGTGTGCACTTTCAGAATCACGCCGGTGTTCGGTCCGATGGCTTTTTCATAATCGGCAAGCCGCGTGCGGTTGGTGGTTCCCACCTCGCGCAATATGGAATTGCTTTTGGTCATGACGTCCGGGATGCGGAACTCCCCGCCGATTTCGATAAGCTCCCCGCGCGAGACAATCGCTTCCTTATGCTCGGCCAGCGTATTGAGCGTGAGCAAAACCGCGGCCGCGTTGTTGTTGACGATCAGAGCGTCCTCTGCGCCGGTGAGCGCGCAGATCAGGCCCCCGACATGATCGTAGCGCAGGCCGCGTTCGCCGCGAATCAAATCAAATTCCAGGTTGGAGTAGCCGCGTCCGACTTCCACAATGCGGTCCACGGCTTCGGAACAAAGAGGCGCGCGCCCCAGATTGGTATGCAGGATGACACCGGTGGCGTTGACCAGGCGCTTCAGTTTGAAGCGATGCAAACCGGCGACGATCTCCTCCACGCTGCGGGCGGCCGACGCCGCGTCGGGGGAGACTGACGGCAGAGTTTTGTCCGCTGCGGACAGAATTTGATCGCGCAGGTTCTGAACGACCTGACGGCAGGCTTCCCGAACAATGTCCTTCGACGCCTTTGCATAAATTCCGTTTTTTTCCAGAAGTCCGATCACGTCGTCAATTTTCGGAAGGCCCTTGAGCAAGACTTTTCTTTTGTCGTCCATAAAAACCTCTCCTGATGCCGCTTTTGCGGGAAACGGCTTCCCTGTCCTGATTCTCCCGCCGCCGGAGGAGCCTCGCGAAGCTGCGCGGGCTACTCCACCGCTCTTTCCTCCAGGCCCGCCTCCCGGCGGCAGTGGTCGCGGAAATTGTTCACCGCGATGAAGAATTCCCGCATCATGACCACCCATAAATAGCGTCCGCGGGGCGTCAGATACAAATGGGGCGAAAAGAAGCGAAACGATCCGGCTAGAATAAAAGCGGCCATTTCCTTCCACAAGGTTTTAAAAAACCGCCCGCCGTATTTTTTCTCCAGCTCCTCGACATTCATCCGGGTGCTGAAGAGCTTCATCAGGAAATCGTAGCGCATCCGGTCTGGCAGATCGAATTGGCGCGAGGCCTGAAGCGGCAGGCGGTCCTGCGTCAGATCCCTGATGTAGCGCTCAATATCAAACGTGTTAGCGTAGCACACGCCCTGCAGGTACCCGATGGCGCCGCTCCCCAATCCCGCATATTCGTCAAAATCGACGACGTACTCATCGATGAGCGATGAAGCGGGACTCTTGCGCGAAAAACACCAGGCCGATGAAGAATCATACTGCGGTTCCAGACGCCGACGGATCCGATTGAAAAACGATTTTTCACGCCGGAAATTGACGTCTCCCAGTGTTTTTTGCATCAGACGCCGGGTAAGCGTGGAAACCATTAAAGGGTAAAAAGTGATCTGCTGCATTCCCAGCTTCAGCAAAATCGCCAGATCGGCCTCCAGCATGGGGGCGGTCTGTTCGGGAAAATTGAAGATCATGTCGGCGTTGAGCGTGTCAAACGCCCCCTGCGCGGCGCGCAGACGCGAGGCGATGTCTTCTCCCGATCCGTATTTGTCATACCGCGCAATTTTCCTGAGCAGGCCGTCATCGAAGGTCTGCACGCCCACGGACAGCCGGTTGACCCCTGCCTGCGCGAGGGCGGCAATGTTGGCGTCCGTCAGGTGGTTCGGATTGGTTTCCACCGAAACGGATTCGACGGGAAACAACTCCCGGGCAATCTGCAGCGTTTCCGCCAGTTCGTCCATCAGAACCGTGGGCGTTCCGCCGCCTACGTAAAGGCCGGAAAACCGGTAGCCCCGAAGGCGGTAAAGGGACATCTCCCGGCGCAGGGCCGCATGATAGCTCCGGGCAAGAGGTTCATTGAGCCGAATGCGGTGAAAGGAGCAGTAGGGACAAAGTTCTTCGCAAAAAGGAATATGGATATAAAGCAGCCGCGGCTGGTCGTCGGCGCAGGCAGGCAACTCGGGTGTCGGACCGTCCTGAAAATTCAGGGCGCGGGCAAACTGTTTTTTCGATGTATGGGCGACGATGGAAGAAATCACAACGCAAATTCTTTCGCTGCATTAAAATTAATGGTTTGTCTGTTTAACAAAAGATGGAGCAAATTTGCAAGCTGCGTTTACTTGAAATAACGATTGATCGGTGTTATAGGTCATGAAAATTCAGCGAACCGGTGCAAAAAAAATGGCCCCCAAAAGAGTCTTAACCCTTTGGAATGACAACGGTGTCAACGAGGCGGACACCTCCGTCCTGCGGAAAAAGTCACAGGACATGAAAACACCGCTGGACAGGGAAGAAAAAGCCGAAATCAAGGCGTTAATCGATTCCTTTACCTGCCGGGACGACGCCTCGGGGCTGGCCGGTCCGCAGATCGGCGTCAATAAAAGAATCATCATTTTCCGCAACAAAACGGGCAACGACCGGAAGAAAAAAATGACGCCGGACGATTACGATGTTCTGGTCAATCCGCGCATTACGCAGGCGCGCGGAGAAAAAGTAAAGGCGGCCGAAGGGTGCCTTTCCTGCCCGGACATTCAAATCGACGTGGAACGGTTTCCCGAAATCAAGGTTCGCGCCTTAAACGAAAAAGGCGAAAAAATCAGCAAGCGCTATCTGGACTGGACCGCCCGCGTGGTTCAGCATGAAATCGATCATCTGGACGGCAAACTCATAGTGGATTATGAGGGAACCCTCTACTACCCGAAAAGCAAACAGGCCCTGATCGACAAGCTTTTCAAATAGCAGCAGACTCAACGAAGGAGCGCTTTTCATGAAAAAAACGCCTTTGTACGACCGTCATGCCGCCCGAAACGCCAAAATGATCGATTTCGGCGGCTGGGCCATGCCGGTGCAATACACAAGCGTCATCGAAGAACACCGCACAACCCGCGCCAGGGCTTCCGTGTTTGACATCTGCCACATGGGAGAAATCGAAGTGAAAGGGCCGCAGGCGCTGGATCTGCTTCAGTTTGCCCTGACGCGCGACCTGGCGGGGCAAAAAACCGGTCAGGTCAAACTCTCCGCCCTGCTCAATGACCGGGGCGGCATCATTGACGACCTGACTGTTTACAAGATGGACCGGGATTTTTATATGCTGGTGACCAACGCCGCTACGCGTGAATCCGATTTTCAACGGGTCCGATCCATCCTGGAAGAAAAAAAGTTTGACGCCTCGCTGACCGATGTAAGCGACAGGACCGGCAAACTGGATTTGCAGGGGCCGCTCTCGGAAGCAATTTTGCAGACCCTGACGCCGGACGATTTGAAAACCCTTCGTTTTTATTGGTTTATCCCCTCGCAGGTGGCGGGTATTCCGGCCGTCATTTCCCGCAGCGGCTACACCGGCGAGGACGGCTTCGAAATTTACGCCGCCGCCGACAAAATCGGGGCCATCTGGGACAGCCTGATGGACGCAGGCGTCAAACAGGGCATGAAACCGGCCGGACTGGGAGCGCGCGACACGCTGCGCCTGGAATCCGGCATGATGCTCAACGGCCAGGATATTACCGGGGAGACCTGCCCGCTGGAGGTTCCCTACGCCTGGCTGGTGGACTGGAACAAGGATTTTGCCGGAAAGCCGGCGCTGGCCGCCATCCGGGAAAGAGGCATCCGCAAAAAACTGGCCGGCTTCGAGATGACCGGGCGCGGCATCGCACGGCACGGCTACCCGGTTTCGAAAGACGGCAGAGAAATCGGTTATGTCACCTCCGGGACGTTTTCCCCGACGCTCAACAAGGCAATCGGCCTCGCGTTTATTGACGCCGAAAACGCCGAACCGGACTCGGAAATCGCCATCGGCATCCGCGACGCCGCCAGTGGAGCAAAAATCGTTCAGCTTCCCTTCTACAAAAGACAAAAATAAATCCTTTAAGGAGATCCGGCATGTCCAAACCAAATCCCACCGACAGATTGTATTCGAAAGATCATGAATGGATCCTGGACCGGGGCGACGGAACGGCCCTGGTCGGCATCACCGATTACGCCCAGGAAATGCTGACGGACATCGTGTTTGTGGAACTTCCTCCGATCGGCAAAAAAGTCGCCGCCGGAGAACCGCTGGCCGTGGTGGAATCCGTCAAATCCGTATCCGACGTTTACTCGCCGGCAGGCGGCGAGGTGATCGCCGTCAACACAGCCCTCGAAAACGCGCCGGAGCTTGTCAACCGGGATGCTTTCGGCGAGGGATGGATCGCCCGGCTGAAACTCGCCGACGCGCGGGAGCTGAAAACCCTTCTGGACGCGGCCGCCTACGACGCTTTGATTTTGGAGGAGAAGCACTAAATCCATGGATTACTGCCCCCACACTCCCGAAGACATCGCGCAGATGCAGGCGGCCATCGGCATCGGCGGCATCGAAGAGCTGTTTGCCGATATTCCGCAAAAATTTCGCCTGCGGGAAATTCCCGGCATGCCGGCCGCGCTCTCCGAGCAGGAAATCTGGGAGCGGATGAAGGCGCAGAGCGAAAAAAACCGGGCGCCGCGCGCAACGCTTACCGGCGCCGGGGCTTATCATCACTTCATTCCGGCGGTGGTGAATTCCATCGTCGGACGCGCCGAATTTTATACGGCTTACACGCCTTACCAGGCGGAAATCAGCCAGGGCATTCTCCAGGCCATTTACGAGTACCAGACCATGATCGCCTCTCTGACCGGAATGGAAATCGCCAACGCCTCCATGTATGACGGCGCTTCGGCCATGGCGGAAGCGGCCGTGCTGTGCGTCCGGATGTCCAACCGATCGAAAATCGCCGTGGCGCGTTCCGTTCATCCCCAGTACCGGCGGGTTTTGCAAACCTACCTGTGGGCCAACGGCTGCACGCTGACCGAAATTCCCTGGCTGCCCGCGGGCCAAATCGATCCGCCGGCGCTTTCAGCCGCGCTGGACAAGGAAACGGCGGCGGTCATCGTGCAAAGCCCGAATTTCTTCGGCTGCATCGAAGATATCGGGCCGTTGGCCGACGCGGCCCACCAACAGGGCGCGATGCTCATTGCCGGATTTACCGACGCCACAAGCCTGGGCCTTCTCAAGCCCGCGGGCGAAAGCGGAGCGGATTTCGTCGTGGGCGAGGGCCAGAGCTTCGGCAACCCGCTTAACTACGGCGGCCCGTATCTGGGGATTTTCGCGGCGCGCGAAAAATATCTGCGGCGGATTCCCGGCCGGCTCGCCGGCGCAACAGTGGATCAAAACGGCCGGCGCGGATTCGTCCTGACGCTGCAAACCCGTGAACAGCACATCCGCCGGGAAAAGGCCACCTCCAACATCTGCTCCAACGAAGCGCTCTGCGCGCTGGCGGCAGGGGTTTATCTGGCCGCGCTGGGCAAAAACCTGGACAAACTGGCCGCGCTCAACATCCACAAAACGCAGTATCTGAAAAGGAGACTCCTGCAACTGGAAGGCTGGCGGGAAATATTTTCCGCACCGGTTTACAACGAATTCGCGCTTGCCTGCCCCGACGCGCGCTCTGTCAATGAGAAACTGCACAAAGAAGGCATTGTCGGCGGTTACGAATTGTCGAAGGATTATCCGGAACTGGACAACGCGCTGCTCTTTTGTGCGACGGAAATGCTGTCCAAAGAAGATATGGATCGGGTTGTGGAGATTCTGAAATAAAGGAATTTTATGGAACTTCTTTTTGAAATCAGCAAACCCGGACGTTCGGCCGTGCAGGTTCCCGCAAGCGACGTGCCGACCGTCAACCTCGGGGAGGCCATCGGCGCAAAATACCTTCGCGGCGACCTGGACTTGCCGGAAGTGGCCCAAATCGATCTGGTCCGGCACTACACCAATTTATCGCGGCGGAACTTCGGCGTCGATCTCGGTTTTTATCCGCTGGGTTCCTGCACGATGAAATACAATCCCAAAATCAACGAAAATATCGCTGCCCTGCCCGGCTTTACCGACCTGCACCCGCTCGCGCCGGAGGCATTCGCCCAGGGAAGCCTGGAGCTGATGTACGACATGCAAACACTGTTGAGCGCGCTTTTCGGCATGACGGATTTCACGCTGCAGCCGGCGGCCGGCGCGCACGGCGAACTGACCGGCGTGATGATGATCAAAAAATATTTCGAGAAACGGGGAGAAAAGCGCCGTCAGATCCTGATTCCCGACGCGGCGCATGGAACCAATCCCGCCTCCGGCGCGCTGTGCGGGTTCGAGACGGTCACGCTGCGCTCCAACGCGGAAGGCGGCGTTGACCTTGCGCATCTGGAATCCCTGATGACCGAAGACGTCGCCGCGCTGATGCTCACCAACCCCAACACGCTGGGCCTGTTTGAACGCAACATCGAAAAAGTGGCAGCCATCGTCCACGGCAGGGGCGGCCTGCTTTACGGCGACGGGGCGAACGCCAACGCGTATCTGGGCAAAACGAGGCCCGGCGATCTGGGCTTTGACGTCATCCAGTTGAACCTGCACAAAACCTTCTCCACGCCGCACGGCGGCGGCGGCCCGGGCAGCGGCCCGGTGGGCGTGGGGAAAAAGCTGGTTGATTTCCTGCCCGTGCCCCGCGTGGTGAAAAACGGCGCTGCATACAGTCTGTCGGAAGATTTTCCCGATACCATCGGCCGCGTCCGCGCCTTTTACGGAAACTTCAACGTCATCGTCAAAGCCTGCGCCTACCTCCGCTCGCTGGGCGCGGAAGGCCTCCGGCGCGCGACGGAGATGGCCGTGCTCAACGCGAACTATATCCAGGAAAAACTCAAACCCCATTTTGACCTTCCCTATGACCGGATCTGCATGCACGAGTGCGTCTTTTCCGGCAGTCGCCGGGCAGCCGAAACCGGCGTGCACACGACGGACGTCGCCAAACGGCTGATCGATTTCGGCTACCACCCGCCCACCATCTATTTCCCGCTCATCGTGCCGGAAGCCATCATGATCGAGCCGACGGAAACAGAAAGCAAAGAAACACTCGACGCCTTCTGCGACGCCATGATCACCATTGCGAAAGAGGCCAAAGAGAACCCTCAGCGGGTCAAGGATGCGCCGCTTTCCACGCCGGTGGGCCGTCTCGACGAAGTTCTGGCTGCCCGCAAGCCGGATGTCTGCTGGAAAAAATCATAAACGGTAGGGAACGGCTTGTGACCTTCAGGTTATCGCGACCGTTCCCTACGCTTATCAATATGAATACAGACTCCAAACCCCAAATTTTGCGCAAACCGCCCTGGCTGAAGGTGCGGCCGCCTGTTGACAACGCCTGCCGCCGGATTCGATCAACGCTTTCCGGACTGCAACTGCATACCGTCTGCCAGGAAGCAGCCTGTCCGAATATGGCGGAATGCTTCGCCTGCAGCACGGCCACCTTTTTGATCCTCGGAAATATCTGCACGCGCAACTGCCTCTACTGCAATGTCGCCCACGGCCGGCCGCAGCCGCCGGACGAGCGGGAAACCGAACATTTGATTGCTGCCGTCAAAAGGCTGGGGCTCCGTTACGTCGTCATCACGTCCGTCACACGGGATGATTTGCAGGACGGAGGCGCGGGCGCGTTTGCCGACGCAATCTGCTGCCTGCGCAGGGAAATCCCGGAATGCAAAATTGAAGTATTGATTCCCGATTTTCAGGGCAATCCGGACGCGCTGGCGCGCGTGATCGATGCGGCACCGGCTGTCATCAACCACAACCTGGAGGCGGCACAACCGCTGTTTCGCGAACTGCGCCCGCAGGGAAATTATCGCTTCTCCCTGGAAATCCTTTCCCGTGTGGCGGCTGCAGGCCTCGCCTCCAAAAGCGGTTTTATGGTGGGATTCGGCGAACAAAAGGAAGACATCCTGCGCCTGATGGACGATCTCGCCTCCGTTTCCTGCGCGCGCCTCACCATCGGACAGTATCAGCAGCCGACCCGGGAGCACCGGCCGGTCGCCAGATATTACACGCCCGACGAATTTGAAGAGTTGAGGGAAATTGCTTACATGAAAGGCTTCGAGCATGTGGAATCCGGTCCGCTGGTGCGCAGTTCCTACCACGCGGCCCGCGCCGGCATACCCCGATTGCTGTCCTTACCCTGAGAAGCCCGACTCCCACGGCCTTGTCGTGTTGAAATTTCCGCAACAAAAATGGCCTTGATTTATACCATTTACTAGTGTGCCGTTACAGTAACGGCTTTACAATGAGCAATCTTTTCTAAGATAACGCCAACTTTTTTCGTCCAGACGAACGGTTTAGGATTTTCATTATTTATGCGGATAAACTCTTCAATGGCCAAGACCAGTTCCGATACACTTTTGAACACACCACGCCGAATACGCTTGCGAGTGATCTCTCCAAACCATCGTTCAACGAGATTGAGCCATGAAGACGATGTCGGTGTAAAGTGGCAATGAAAACGGGGATGCTTTTCCAACCATGCCTTAACCTTGGGATGATTATGCGTACCATAGTTGTCAAGAATCATATGAATCGCCAGGTCTTTAGGAGTTTCACTGTCGATCTGTCGCAGAAACTTTCGGAATTCGATGTTGCGATGCCTCGGATAACAAGAGCCAATGACCTTTCCCTCCAGCACATTCAGTGCCGCAAACAGGCAGGTAGTGCCGTTGCGTTTGTAATCATGCGTCATCGTTCCGCAGCGACCTTTCTTCATCGGCAAACCAGGCTGTGTCCGATCCAGCGCCTGTATTTGCGACTTCTCGTCCATGCACAGAATAACGGCCTTGTCCGGCGGATTCAGGTACACTCCCACGACGTCTGTCAACTTTTCAACAAACCGTTTGTCCTTCGAGAGTTTGAATCCTTCCAAGCGGTGCGGCTGCAGCCCGTGCGCGTCCCAAATACGGGAGATGGTGGCGTTGCTGACCCCCATGATTTGGGCCATCGTCCGTGTGGACCAGTGAGTCGCATCCGGCGGCGTCGTGTGCAGAGTGGCCTCCACAATCTCTTTGATCTTTTCGGCAGACAGGCTACGGGAACTCGGGCCGTGAGGCGCATCTTCCGACAATCCCTCCGGACCGCGTTCTTCAAACCGCTTGCGCCATTGCAGTACCGTCGGGCGGCTGGTCTTCAAGGTTTGGGCAATGATTCTATTAGGCAAACCATCGGCAGCAAGCAGACAAATACTTGCACGCAGCACGGTCCGCTGAGGACTGGTTTTGGCACTAACCCAAGTTTTCAGGGTCATCCGCTGTACTTCCGTCATCAACAAT
>Ga0208196_1001431_pt1 | contig 25547 bp, 23 predicted proteins | sample AD_JPNNA7_MetaG_FD_184443 | JGI IMG/M metagenome (GOLD analysis project Ga0208196, IMG submission 184443) | Active sludge microbial communities of municipal wastewater-treating anaerobic digesters from Japan - AD_JPNNA7_MetaG (SPAdes) (version 2) | ecosystem: Engineered > Bioreactor > Anaerobic...
ATCGTGATGAAATTGTAGTATCTCCCCGCGCTGGTCGTTTACCTGAGGTGCGAATTTTTGATGGTCGTGCTAAAATGATCTCTAGTTTTTTGGCTTATAATAATAATTTTCAAAAAGGCTTCGATGTCGCTTTAAGTGATATGGATGGCGATGGACTGATGGAAATTATTACTAGTGCCGGTTCGGGTGGTGGACCACATGTGCGGATTTTTGAAGTAGATGGAGAGCTTCGCAAGTCATGGTATGTATATAATCCGTTATCTAGCAGTGGGGTTAATATTGCTCCTCTTAATTTAAGTAGACAATTTATTAATTGATAATTATATGGCCGTGCAAAAAATTTTTGATAAAAAAAATGTTTTAGTTACTGGTGGTGCTGGTTTTATTGGTTCGCATTTATGTGATGAACTAATTAAAACTAGCAAGGTTATCTGCATTGATAATTTTTTAGGTGGTAGTGAACGCAACATTGATCATCTTTTAGCTAATCCTGATTTTATTTTTATTCGCCACGACATGAGCGAGCCTTTAGATTTATTAGCCATACCAGAATTAAATCGTTTTAAGGTTAAATTTCAAGGTATCCAGGAGATATATAATTTAGCCTGTCCAATGTCGCCCATTGATTTTATGCAGAATCGGATAGCTAGTTTATTAGCCAATTCAGTGGCGGTGATTAATGCTTTAGAAATGGCTAGACAATATCAAGCGAAGTTTATGCATTTTTCTTCTTCAGTGGTATATGGTACTCGTGAAGTACATGGTGGCAATAAAGTAGCGGAAACAGATTTGGGAATAGTGGATCAAATTTCCGAGCGAGCTTGCTATGATGAAGGTAAGCGTTTTGCTGAAACCATAGTTAATACTTATCGAGATTATTATGGTCTGGATGCTAAGATGGTGCGGTTATTTCGAATTTATGGTCCACGAATGCCGATTAATCAAGGCCACATGATTCCTGACTTTGTAGTTAATGCTTTAGATAATAAGGATCTAGTTATTAATGGTGATGAAAATTTTACCTCATCTTTATGTTATGTGTCTGATGCTATTGATGGTGTTTTAAAGCTAATGCAAAGCGAACTAGCTGGTCCAGTAAACATTGGGTCGGAGATTAATGTTAAGCTTACTGAGGTGGCAGAAAAAATTATTCAAAAAACCAGATCATCATCTAAAATTATCTATGGAGACAGGTTGTTATTTATGACGGAACTTAATTTACCGGACACTACGCTAGCTCGAGAGCAGCTTAGCTGGATGCCTATAGTTAATCTAGACCATGGATTAGATAAGACCATAGCAGATTTAAGGTCTAGCAAGACCATAAAAGAATTACCGACTAATTGGTAAATTATGAAAGTAGTCTGTGTCATACCAGCACGGAATGAAGCGAAAACTATTTTTAATGTTGTACAGGAAGTTAAAAAATATGTTGATAAGGTCATCGTGGTTGATGATGGCTCAGAAGATGAGACTTGGAGTTTGGCAAGATCGGCTGGCGCTATTGTTTTGGTTCATATTATTAATCGGGGACAGGGTGCGGCTTTAAGGACGGGGACAATATATGCCTTAAATATTGGTGCTGATGTTATTGTTCATTTTGATGCTGATGGTCAATTTGCCGCTCAGGATATTCCCCAGGTTATCGCCCCCATAATTCAAGGACAAGTAGAGGCCGTATTTGGTTCTAGATTTTTAAGGGAGGAGAATAATATTCCATTTTTAAAAAAGAGGATTGTACTGCCACTGGCTCGTTTATTTAATTTAGTGTTTTTAGGAGTGCGGGTACGTGATCCGCAAAATGGTTTTCGGGCTTTATCTGCCAAAGCAGCGCGTCAATTAAATTGGCGGCAAGATAAAATGGCCCATTGTTCAGAGATTTTATGGCTTACTCGGCTGGCAAAAATTAAATATCAAGAAGTGGGGGTAACGGTCCATTATAATAATTTTGGACAAAAAATGTCTGGTGGCTGGAAGATTATCGGTGATTTATTTTTAGGGCGTTTTCTTAAATAATTTTATTATATGTTGCAAAAAGTTTTGGCTTTAATTATTATTGTTTTTTTTCTGGCTAAGCTATTATGGCAACAGCATGAGCGGCGATTATCGTGGACAGAATTTTTTTTCTGGCTAATTTTCTGGCTACTTTCGGCTATAGCTATTTTAATGTTAGACGATGTTGATAAATTAGTAGCAAGGTTAGGCTTCTCGGGGAGTGGAATCGACGTTTTGCTTTATGTCGGCTTTGCTCTTTTGCTGTATCTTGTTTTTCGTTTGCGTTTAAGGCTAGAAAAAATAGACCGCCAATTAACTACTTTAGTGAGCTTAATAGCCCAGCAAAAGCCCTTAGAACCAATTCAGAATAATAAAACAGAAAGTAAAAAATAACCAATGAAGATTGTCCATTTAGTCTGCACCTTTCCCCCCTATCAAGGAGGAATGGGCAATAGTGTAAAAGAGATGGTGGAGAGATTGGCCCTAGCTGACCCTTCGGCCGATATTACTATAGTTTGTCCTGACTATGGCCCACAGGAAGTAGCACTATTGAGTGATTTATATTTAGTAAGGTATAGTCATAGCTGGCTACGATTTGGCAATGCCGCGATTATTAAGGGTCTAGAGAAGATATGGCAGTCAGCAGATATAGTACATTTGCATTATCCATTTTATGGGACAGATGCCTTGGCCTGGCATCTTAAAAAGAAATATCCTCATACTAAGTTAGTTATTCATTACCACATGGATTCGCGGGCTGGCGGTTGGAAAGGGTGGATATTTAAAATTTGGCAGAAATTATTTTTAAAGAGATTACTTACCCAAGCCGAAGCCATTACTTGTGCATCCTTAGATTATTGGCGCCATTCATCGGCTGGCCGTATAAATGGTTTAGATGATAAATTATTTATTGTACCATTTACCGTAGATACTAATCTTTTTCAGCCACGTCCTAAGGATCAAGAACTGCTAAAAGGCTATGGCCTTAAAAGCGGAGTGCCTATTATTTTAATGGTAGGAGGACTAGACAGAGCCCATTATTTTAAAGGGGTGCCAGTATTATTATCAGCCTTAGCTAAAGTGAAAACTACGGCTGGGGCAGATTATTGCCAGGGCATTATTGTTGGAGAGGGTAATTTGCGAGATAAGTATTATAAAATGGCTCAAACGTTGGGTTTAGCTCAAGACATTGTTTTTATTGGCAAGGTTGAACAGAATAAATTGCCGGCTATTTATAATTTAGCTGATTTATTTGTTTTACCTTCAATCAATAGTTGTGAGGCTTTTGGTTTAGTGCTTTTAGAAGCAATGGCGAGCGGTTTGCCATGCCTAGCGTCTAACCTACCAGGTGTTAGACAGGTCATTGATCCGCCGAATAATGGCCTTTTAATTGAGCCCAATAATGTAGATGACCTAGCTGATAAAATTAATCAATTGTTGGCGGACGATTTAACATTAAAAAGAATGGCTCAAGCAAGTCGGCAAAGAGCGATTGAGTATTTTTCCAGCTCAGCCCCTAGTTCCCTAGTAAAAATTTATCATAAAATAATGGAGCAACAGTAAAAAAGTGATTATGAAAATTTTATTAGCTAATAATGTTTTTTATCCTTATGAGCGGGGAGGAGCCGAAGAAGTGGTGCGTTACTTGGCTGAATCTTGGTCTGAAGCAGGCCACAGAGTGATAGTAGCGGCCTTGGCTCCTGGGGGGCATAAGATCAACGAAATAAAGAATCAATCTAGTTTATACCAGACAGTTTATTGGTCTAGTAATTATTACAACTTATCTAATATATCCCAGTGGCGGAGGTTTATATGGCATTTACCTGATTGGCTAGGTTTTAGGAACTATTTTAGGTGGCGGAAAATTTTAAAAAAGTTTAAACCAGACATAGTAGTGCTAAATAATTTAACCGGCCTAGGCTTTCAAGTCCATCATCTGTGCTGCCGCTTAGGCATCCCCAGTGTTCAAGTAGTTCATGATGTCCAGTATCTTCAGCCTAGTGGTTTATTGCTTTTAGGGAAAGAAGAGGCGTTAGTTAATAACTGGTTAGCGAAGGGTTATAAAACTTTAACAGAATACTGGCTAAAACCGGCTAAGGTTTTAATTAGTCCCTCTCAGTGGCTTATGGATTTTTATCAACATCATAATTGGTTAAAAGATAATTGTTGGCTAAAATTAGGTAATCCCCTAAAAATACATTTATCCTCAGCCTATCGACTACCCAATCAATTACGTCAGGCACTTTTTGTTGGTCAGCTCACGTCAGCCAAGGGCATTGATTGGCTAGCGGGACAATGGTCAGATTTTAACAAATTATTATTAGCAGCCGGGCTTCCTGAAGCTAGTTTAACGATTATTGGTGATGGGCCGCTGTTGCCTTATTTAAGCCGTGAAGCCAGTTTAGATAACCACTTACGTTTAATGGGTCGCTTAGAACATGATATGGTGCTTGATCAATTAAAAATGGCGGATGTATTAATAGTGCCTTCTTTTTGTTACGAAAACTGGCCAACCATTCTTTTAGAAGCAGCATCTTCGGGTTCTTTGGCTGTGGTGGTTAGCCATGGAGGAGCTAAAGAATTAGCCGAGGCCCTTGGCTATCTAACCTTTGAAGCTGGTAATTTAAACAGTCTTTTTAATGCTTGGTCACAATTATCATTAGCCGCAGCTAAATTAACTTATTGGCCGGCAGGGGAAGGAGTTGAGCTGATGACGCCTAATGATTATCTTACTAAAATTTTACAAAATATTAGTTAGAGATTTTTATAGACAAAAATAATAATTGCCCCATTGGCTATTTTTATTATTTCATCAGCTTCAGCAGCTGCTTCCTCGGCTAATTTTTCAAATCCATACCAATAGTCATTAAGCACAAAATAAGCTTGATGGACGCCGGCTAGTTTGGCAGCCTCAGCAATGGTCTGCCGTGAGGGATAATCATTGACCATTTTTAAATAATAGGGATAGAGAATACCCGAGGTGGGTATGGGGTAATAGAAAATATCATCTTGAAGATAACGTTGATGTTTTCCGGTATAAAAACCATATTGAGCCAGGGCAGCAGCGCTAACTTGCTGATTAGCCAATACAATATAGTCGTCGTTAGCTTGATTTTCGATTATTTGTACTGCCAGAAAATCGGTTTGGCTGGTAGATAAGCCTTGAGCATGAGAATAGCGGTCATCGCGGGGATAGGTGAGGTAGAGGCTAAAAATTATTAAGGCAGTAAGGGCAATAATAATTGGCCAGATTATTTTTTTATAATGACTATCTAGCCATTTTTTGGCCAATAAGCCGAAGGCCATAAATGCAGCCGGTAAATTAATAATTATGGCTAGCCATGAGAATCTAGCTAAATAATTATAGCGTTCATAGTCAATCACGAAATCAAAGGGGATCAAGCTTGTAAAAATTATAGCTATAATTAAAGATAGGTTGAGAGATTTAAGAATTGAGGTCCAAACAGTTTTATTGTTTCTTAATAAATACCAGCCGGTTAAAATAAGTATTATGGCAACTATTGGTTGCCAGGCTTGCCATCCATAAATTAAATTAAGGAGCCAGTGTTCCTGATTGGGCCATAAATGAGAAAATGTAAAAACATGGTTTAAGCTAGCAAGAAAAGTATTAATTGGCGGTTTTCCTAATTGCCATTTTTTAGTGTGTTGCCAATTTGTTAGCCACAAGGAAAGGGGGAGAACTAATGCTGTTAGAGCCACTGCTAACCACTTAATAATTTTTTGCCAATGTTGTCGGATTTGAGGTAGACTGCTTAGTAGGGCAATAGTTATGGCTGGTAAACCAGCAAGGGGGTGGCAGGCTAAACTAGCTAAAGCTGAAGACCAAATAAGAAGAGAGGATTTATTAGGCCAGGTGGCGGCCATAATAGTAATAACAAGCAAAAAATAAGCACAATTTTGTGGGACAGTAACAATGAATATGGGCCAGCTAAATATTGGCCATAGCCAAGCAGCTAAACGGCCAACTTGTTCTGAGCGGTGATTTTGTTTAAACCATTCAATGATAAACCATGGCAGGAAGCAAGCCACTAAGAGGGGTAAAAGCCAGCGTTCAATGGAGCTAATAGCTAGACCAGTTAAATGATAAATAGTAATAACTAATGAATATTGGCCTAAATAATATGGTGTTTTGGGACTAATTTGGCCTTGAGCAATAATGGTTTTTTCGGCGGCTTGGTGAATAAAGGGGTCAAAGCCATAAGCCGTAGAATATAGGCAGCTGGCTATTCCGTAAATTAATAGCCACCAGGCGATAATTGTGAGAGTGGATATTTTTTTATTAGCCTTAATGGTTATTAAACCAACAATAGCAATCAGCCAGCAACTTAGCCAAAAGTATCGATTAACTTGAGTCCATGGAGACAGGAGGGGCAGGGTGGTCCTTTGCCTTAACAGGTAGATGATGGTTGTTACTATAGCTATAAGTATCAACCAACTTATTTTAGAACTTGGGTGGCTAAGAGATATTTTTGTTTTGCTTTGTGGCTGTTTTCGGTATATAATAAACAGGGTTAGGGCTGTTAATACCAGAGTAGTTATTTGTCCTAACCAATTTAAGCCATAGAACCAGTAAGCAATTGTTCCCCAAAGACTGATTAAGTTAATAATCAATAAAATTGTTGACGGTTGTTTGAAATATGTTAATATTTTCATGATGAAATTACTAAAACTCAATAAATCCTCTGTTATTATTAGCGCTTTTCTAATTATCGTCGGGGGTTTGTTTTTCGTGGGCACTAGTGCTTATCCATATTGTATCCAGCGGCCTGGTTTTGTCAAATGGTCTTCGCCGGATGAAACTGCTAATTATTATTTTAGCAAATTATGGGCTGAAACTGGTAGTCTTATAGCCAAAAGCCCAATTAATGTCCCTGAGGGGGTTCTTGTTCGACCGCGCAGTTTTAGGGTGGTTGATGACACTTTACGTCCGGTAAGTTTTGTGGGTTTGCCCTTGCTCTATGGTTCTTTAGCGCGGTTGTCTTCTGTTGATATTTTACCATATTTAACCCCCTTTTTCGCCATGTTGGGCCTATGGGCTTTTTTTAGTATAATGCGCCGACTCTTTAGTTTGCCTACAGCTATTATTGGGACCACCCTCGCTGCAACCTTCCCAGTTTATTGGTATTTCAGTGCTAAAAGCATGTTCCACAATGTTTTGTTTGTGTCTTGTGGTCTGATGGCCTGGTATTGCGGCTTACGGGCCTTAGATAAATTACGATTGGCGCGTCGTCGGTCAGTTAGCAGTCCCTTAGCCCTTATATTGCTAGCTCTTTCGGGGTTGGCTTTGGGTTGGGCCATAGCGACGCGTACTTCTGAGTTATTATGGTTAGCACCCGTAGTATTAATTTTAATAATAGCTTATTTTAAAGAGATTGGTTGGTACCGTTGGCTCTGGTGGATTGGCTGGTCTTGGATTGGAATGTTGCCGGCCGTTTGTTGGAATATTATTTTGTATGACCATTGGTATGGCGGTGGTTATCCGGCCATGAGCCAATCCATTGAAACCATTAGCCAAACTAGTTTATCTTTACTAAATTTTCATAATTTAGCTGACAAATTTACAGTTTTATGGCAGACTATTTTTCACTTTGGTTTTTGGCCCGAGCGATCACTGACAATGTTTAAACATTATGTAGTGGAGATATTTCCTTGGTTAATACCCCTAGTATTGGTTGGTGTATTAGTGTTTATTTTTAGCCGCCGGCAGTGGAGTAAGGGTAAGTGGCTTTATTTATTATTGTGGATATTAGTTTCAGTATTTTTAGTACTATATTATGGCAGCTGGCAGTTTAATGATAATCCTGATATTAGTAGATTTACTATTGGCAATTCTTATACTCGCTATTGGTTGCCGTTTTATTTAGGGGCCTTGCCCTGGGCGGCTGAGGGGTTGTGGCGACTAGCTACTTTTTTATTCCGACGCCGTTTGGTCAAACCTATCGTCGCTTTAGCCGTTGTGGGTTTGTGCTGTTGGTCGTTGCACTTTACGGCTGTTGGATCAGAGGAAGGTCTAAAATTTACTGCTGAACGGCAAGTCAGTGATTATGATTTATGGTCTGAAGTTTTATCTAGGACCGAAGATAATAGCATTATTATTACACTTTACCATGATAAATTATTTTTTCCTGAACGTCAGGTTCTTGTAGGTCTTTTTGATAATCATGTTATGAATCGCTATTATGGCAACTTACTTAAAAAATGGCCAGTTTATTATTTTAACTTTCGCTTTTCTGATGATGCCCTAGAATATCTCAATAATCGTCGCTTGCCACCCTTTGGTTATAAATTAGAGAAAATTTTGGATTATAATGAATTTGCTCTATATCGTTTACAATCCATTGAAGAGCAAACAGTAGATAGTAAGTGATCATTATATGAAACAGAAAAAACAACATCGTAGCACTCCTTTGACCATTGGTATTGACGCACGTCTATATGGTCCTTCGGGTCGGGGGCTGGGGCGTTATATTGAAGAAGTAACCAAGAGAATAGTCGCTCTTGACCCAACAAATAAGTACATTCTTTTTTTAAGCCCTCGGAGCTTTAATGATTGTCATATTGAGCAAGCCAATGTTCAGAGGGTTATTATGCCTCAACGCTGGTACAGTTTGGCGGAACAATTAGTCTGGCCGCGTTTAATTCATTATTATCATCTGGATATGTTGCATGTACCGCATTTTAATGCGCCGCTTATTTGTCCTTGTCCTTTAGTAATTACTATTCATGATCTAATTTTAACTAAATTCCCTAGTCGCCGGTCTAGCACTTTATCACCACTGCTTTATTGGTTTAAAAATTTAGCCTATCGGATAGTTATTTCCCGGGCAGTAAAGCAAGCTAAAATGATTATTACCGTGTCAGAGTTTACAAAGAAAGATATTGTTCAGCAATTCAATGTGCCATCTGAAAAAATTAAGGTTATCTATAATGGCCTTAGCACTACTTCATTAAGCTCACCTTATGACTTTAAGGCTGACAGAGACATACTTTTGCGCTATAATATAAAGGCTCCTTATTTTCTTTATGTCGGGAGCGCTTATCCTCATAAAAATTTAGAGTGGCTGGTTCAATTATTTATAAAATGGTCAGAGGAGCACACTGGTTACCAATTAGTTTTAGTGGGGGAGCACGATTATTTTTATGAACGTCTTATAAGGTTTATTGCTGATTTATCTAAAGGAGAAAGAGTGGGAGATATTATTTGTCCGGGATTTGTGCCTGACGAATCATTAGCCACCTTGTACCGCCAGGCTGCTGTCTATGTTTTTCCTTCACGCTATGAGGGTTTTGGATTACCGCCGCTTGAGGCGATGAGCTATGGATGCCCGGTTTTGGCTAGTGATAGTTCGTGTTTGCCGGAAATTTTAGGGTCAGCAGCTGTTTATTTTAAGGACAATGACATGGAGTCAGCCCTGAAAGCTATGGAAAAGATATTAGGTAATGAAAATTACCGCCAGCGATTTATTACTTTAGGGTTGGAACAAATAAAAAAATATAATTGGGACGATTGTGCTCGGGAGACTCTAAAAATTTATCAACAAGTTTTATGACTTGGTATTTATAATAAATGAAACAAAAGACTAAACAACACAATAATAATTATAATATTCCCCAATCTGATTTTTTATTAGATTTGCGGCAGCAAATTGTTGATGAGCCCTTAGTGAAAAAGCATCTTAGAAAGAGAAAGAAGCGGCAATTTCATTGGCCAAAGATTTCTAAATTTACTTTACTAGGTAAAAGGGGAGTAAGGGTTAAAATTAAGTGGCCTACCATAAAACGCCCTAGATTATCTATTAAAATTAGTCGGCCGGCCAGTTTACGTCCTCTTTTGCATTTATTGATTATTTTTTTAATTGTTGCCGTGCCCTTTAAATTAATAGTATATATTGAAGATTTACGGGTAACACAGACAAGGGTGGTTAATGCTTCAACTGAAGGGTTAGTTAATCTTGAGGCAGCTGGTCAACTATTGATGAATGAAGATTTTACTTCGGCTAGTAACGAGTTTGTTCAAGCTTCAGCCAGTTTTGCCCAAGCTAAAGAGAATATTTTAGGAGTTCAATCTTGGCTTTGGCAGTTAGCCGCTATAATTCCCAATGAGCAGATTCGTCTGGGAGCCAAGGCCCCATACATTATTGAGGCTGGTGATTTAGCTAGTAAACTAGGTGGAGACTTAACTGTCTTGGTACAGCATGTTGTAGATAAGGCAGGAGATGGCGACCCTTTATTATTAGCTCGTCAAATTAATATAGACAGTAGCCAAGCACTAGCGGATAGTGTGGCTTTGAATAATATCTTAAATAAATTGAAGCCACAGAGTTTACCGGTAAATTACCGCGAGCCATTAGAAAATTGGCAAAGTAAATTGCAAACCCTTAGCAGTTTATTAGAACAAGTACAATTTTGGTCTGCCGCCAGCTTAGATTTATTAGGAGAAAAAATGGACCGCCGTTATTTATTAGTTTTTCAAAATAATGCTGAAGCCCGGGCTACTGGGGGATTTATCGGTAGTTATGCTTTGTTAGATGTTAGTCGTGGCCAAATTAAAAATTTAGAAATACCGGGTGGGGGTAGTTATGATACAAATGGCAATTTGCGTCGGTTTGTTAACCCACCGGCTCCATTAAGACTAGTAAGTACATATTGGAAGTTTTGGGATGCTAATTGGTGGCCGGATTGGCCCACCTCGGCTCGTGAATTAGAATGGTTTTTGCTAGAAAGCAATGGTCCAAGCGTTGATGGGGTTATTGCTTTAACGCCTGATGTTTTAGAAGGTTTATTGACCATTACTGGCCCCATTGATTTGACTAAAGACTATGGTGTTGTTATTACTGCCGATAATTTTCGTCCCTTAGTCCAAGACTATATTGAAAATAAGGTAAGTGGTCCCAAAGAGCCAAAAAAAATAATTGGTGATTTAGCAGTGGCTATTTTAGAAAAATTACCGCCAGCCTTACAGAATAAAGCTAATATTACTAAATTAGTAGAGCAAGTAAATAGGCAATTAGCTACTAAGCATATTTTATTGTATTTTAATGATGAAGTCATTGAAAAGAAGTGGCAGCTTACTGGTTTAGCTGGCCAGTTAGAAACCCTAGCATCAGGCCAAGATTATCTTCAAGTAGTTAATACTAATATCGCGGGCGGCAAAACTGACTTAAAGATTAAACAAACTATTGAGGAAAGGGTAGAAATTCAGGAAGATGGTAGCGTTATTAATGATGTTACTATTATTCGTGAGCATACAGGTGACAAGAGAGAGGGTCTTTATGGGGTGCGTAATGTAGATTGGATTAGGCTTTATGTCCCTGAGGGTAGTGAATTACTATCGGCTGATGGATTTTTAGCGCCTGAGAGCCATTTTTTTAAACCCCAGGATGTTACTGCTGAAGATATGCCGGCAATTAAATCAGGGGAGGGGGCAGCGCAAATTGAGCCATCAAGTGGCACTTTAGTTTATAATGAACTGGGGCGGACAGTCTTTGCTAATTGGTCAATGGTTGATCCTGGCAAAACGGCTCGCTTAAATTTTAGATATCGGTTACCATTTAATGTGTTGGAGGCTGGTAGCCAAACTGACTGGTTTTCTAAAATTAAAGCTCATTTAGGCTTAGGCCGTCTTGGAAAATATCAAATCATTGTTGAAAATCAGGCTGGTCAGCTACCGACAACTTGGAAAGTAACCTGGAGTTGGCCGGCCAGGTGGAATTTATTGTGGTCTTCCGTGGACAATATTAAAGCTAACAGTTGGCAAGTTAACGATGTCGTAAGCAGACAAGTTGTTGGCTTCTTATTTAAAGTAGATAACTAATTTTATTATGTCTAAAAAAAGCATTAACAAAAAATCATCTATTGATTATTTTGAACAAATGTTTCAAGCTGGTCGCCCAGTAATAAAAGAAGTTAAACACAAAACCCACAAGAGCAGACAAGAACTAAAAGAACAAGAAGTTGAAGATAGTTTATCTGAGATTTATCAAGATGAGTCGGGTAGAAATATTGATGTACAAAAAATTTCTGTCCGGCCACGGCGGCGGTGGTTGAAAATAATTTTATTTCTAATTTATAGCGCCATCGTTGTTGTTGTGGTTTATTTAAGCTATCGTTATTATATTAGTTATCAGGCTAAAGATGATTTATTTACAGTAACAATTGAAACGGATAAAAACTTAGTCGCTGGCCGTGAATTTACTTATGTTATTTCTTACCACAATAAGGGCCGGGTAGCCCTAGAAGATGTAGAGATCAAGATTGACTGGCCCAATAGTTTTATATTTAAAGAAGCTGACCCAGCCACTACTAGTCCTAATTTATGGCATATTGGCCATATACCAGGTGAGAGTTCGGGGCAAATAATAGTTAAGGGAATATTAATTAATAAGATTGGAGAAAATAACCAAGTTCATCTGACCACTAATTTTCGTCCAGCTAATTTAAGCAGTACTTTTGTTGTTAATACTACTTATAATTCTATTCTTACTGACTCGGTTCTGGCGGTTGGTATCGCAGCGCCTGATACTTTAGCCATTGGTCGTGATAATGAAGTAATTATTAGCTATCAGGGGCAGGAAGATAATATCATAGATAATTTACAGTTATTAATGAATAATGTGGAGTGGGCTGAGGTTAAGCTACTAGATGGTGATCAAGAAATTCAGCCTGAGAATAATTTTAGATGGTCATTGCCGACGTCGAGCAGTGAATTAAAGAATCTTAAATTACTTATTAAACCTAATGAACAGGGGGGTAGCCTAGAAACATTAAGTTTTAGACTAGAGACTAACGTTGGCGAGCAGACTTATTTAGTGGACAGTCGTGATTTTGACTGCCACTTAGTAAATAGTCGTCTTAATTTATTATTAAAAATTAATGGTAGTAATGCTGACAGTAGTATTTTTGCCGGAAAACCTTTAAATTACCGCATTGACTATATGAATCAGGGGGATACAACCTTAAAGGATGTTAAAATTATTGCTTCTTTAGAGGGGGCATGGTTAGATTGGTCATCTTTAAAAGATAGCCAGGGTGGACAAATCAGCGGGCAAAGTATTGTCTGGAGTAAAAAGGAAATTCCCAGTTTAGCCCTTTTAAAACCGGGGGCTAGCGGTTCCATTATTTTTTCTATTAATGTTAAAGACTGGGCAAACGGGGATAAGAGCGATCCGGGAGAAATTCGCAGCTATGCTTATTACCAACTAGGAGATAATACTGTTGAAAAACCTACTGATGAAGAAAAGAGCAATACTATTGTTAATCAATTAAATAGCGATTTAAGTTTGGCTGAATCCGTTGTTTATTTTAATGAAGATAATATTGCCGTTGGCTCAGGGCCATTACCAATGGTGGCAGGCGAAACTACTTACTTAAAAGTATATTGGCGCATTAACAATAGTTTTCATGATTTGCGGGATATTGAAGTCGTTGGAGAATTGCCGGACTATGTCAGCTGGGGCGGTAAGAATCAGTCTTCCATTGGTGAGGTCAGTTATGATGAAGAAACTCGGCAGGTGAGATGGCACATAGATCGGTTGCCAGCCAATAACCATGAGGCTACTGGTGAATTTAGTATTGGTATTACTCCGCGCTCTGATCAAAAAAATCAGATTATTGTTATATTGTCCGGCTCTACTGTTACCGCCATTGATAATGTAACTCAGGCACGACTAGAATTTACTGCCCAAGCCAAGACGAGCCGCTTGGAAGATGATACAATAGTACAAACAGATGGCCTGGTACAATGACCTCAATTTTATTCAATAATAATCTAAATATTATGAATCAGTTTATTATTAATCAAGCCGCTGATTTTCAAAAAGCTATTGATTTTTTTATAAAAGATATTGGGACCTTAAGGACTGGAAGAGCCAATCCTGGTTTGTTGGACAATGTTGCCATTCAGGCTTACGGTGATTATTATCCCATAAATGCTTTGGCCAACATTAGCGTGCCAGAATCACGTTCTTTGGTAATAATACCGTGGGACAAGACGGTCTTAAAAGACATTGAAAAAGGATTAATAGCTGCCAATTTAGGCATGGGCATTGTTAATGAAGGTGATAAAATACGTTTGACCGTTCCACTCCTTAATGAGGAAAATCGGCGTGATTTAGTTAAACGACTAAATGATAAAATGGAAGAAGCTAGAATTGTTTTACGGCAAGCGCGTGAGGCAGTCAAAAATAAGATTGAAGCGGCGATGGTGGCTAAGGAAATTAGCGAGGATGATAAATTTCGTTTCATTAAAGAATTAGATGAATTTTTGGCCCACAAAAATGAGGAGTTGAAAATCTTAAGAGACAAAAAAGAAAAGGAGATAATGACTATATGACAGTAATAATTTTTTTAGCAATTCTTGGAGTATTGGTTCTGGTCCATGAATTAGGGCATTTTTTAGCGGCTAAAGCTATTGGAGTGGGGGTGGAAGAATTTGGTATAGGTTTTCCTCCTAGATTATTGGGGTGGTTTAAGAATCGTCATGGTCATTGGAAATTATTGAAAAAGAAGCATCATCGACAACGGCACACTATTTTTTCTATTAACCTTATCCCATTGGGTGGATTTGTAAAGTTACGGGGTGAAGATGGAGTGTCTCAACCAGACGATGATACTAATTTTGCCAACAGGACAGTGGGTGAGCGAGCCATAATTATTACCTCTGGGGTGCTAACGAATATTATTTTAGCAACAATAATTTTTTCTATTGGTTTTATGATTGGTTGGCCTCAGGCCACTGAAGATTTAGATCCTGGTGCTAGAGTCAGGAACAGAGAATTAATGATTGCTGATGTACTACCGAACTCACCAGCTGCACGGGCAGATTTAAAACCAGGTGATGCTATTGTTGAAATTAATGGTCAGCCCGCTGGGAGTGCTGCTGGGTTGCGTCAGGTTAACGCTACGGCAGCTGGTCAAGAGGTGAGCTATAAAATAAGACGTTCTTCAGATATTTTGGAATTATCTATTGCCGCTGAGCCATTAGCTAGTAATAATAATGAATATAGTTTAGGGGTAGCCTTAATAGAAAGTGGATTGGTATCCTATGCTTGGCCTAGGGCAATTTGGGAAGGTATTAAATTAACTGCTTTGAGCTTGAAAGATATTGCTGTTGGTTTTTGGCAGCTTTTTACCGGATTATTTAAGGGTCAGGATATGTCTGATAATGTTGCCGGTCCAGTAGGTATAGCGGTTTTAGTTGGTCAAATTAGCCACCTGGGTTGGCTTTATCTTTTACAATTTATTGCCTTGTTATCTCTTAATCTGGCCTTTATTAACATTTTGCCGTTTCCAGCATTAGACGGCGGGCGTTTATTTTTTATTGGACTTGAGGCCGTCACTGGTCGTCCAGCCAAGGCCCAACTTGAAGCCATTATCCATAGTATCGGGTTTATTTTACTTTTAGCCTTGGTCGTTATAATTACTATTAAGGATGTTGTTAGATTGTTTTAGTTATTGCCGAACATTTTTTAATATAATAATTTACCATGAAGATAATTGACTCCTTTAAATTATTAGTTAATTTACTTCGATTAACCTTACTAGCGGCGGCCGTGTTGGCTATTATTTATGGCAGCTGGTTTAATTTGTTGATTATTGTTATAACCCTAGTATTTACTTTTTTGCCGCGCTTAGTGGAGAAAAAATATAAAATTTATATTCCTTTAGATTTTGAGTTTGTTATTATTTTCTTTGTTTATGCCTGCCTATTTCTGGGAGAGGTCCGCGGTTTTTATGGACGTTTTTGGTGGTGGGATATCTTTTTACATACTTTTTCGGCTATTGCTTTTTGTTTTCTCGGTTTTATCGCCTTTTTCCTTTTATTTAAAGCAGAAAAAATTAAGACTCATCCGGCGTGGATTGCTATTTTTTCTTTTTGCTTTTCAGTAACAGTTGCGGTATTATGGGAAATTTTTGAGTTTACTATGGATCAGGTGTTTGGAACCAATATGCAAAAGAGTGGCCTTATGGATACTATGGGAGACTTAATTAGTGCCAGTGTTAGTTCTTTGTTAGTGGCAGTTGCTGGTTATATTTATTTAAAAAGTGACCAGCAATCTATTTTATATCGTTGGCTGGATTGGATAATTAAAAAAATATTTCATGACAGACAGATAAAAAAATTTAATATTTTATGAAATTTAAGTAGATTTGTCCCTTATGGCTTGAAAGTATTTTCTGGCGTCTCGAATTGTTTGTACAAGTGAGGAATTTTGTATATAAGAAATATCAAACGTAGACATATGGCCGAAAGAAAGACCCCTGGGTAGCACCGGTTCTATTTTTGTCTGGTAATATTCAAAGCATAAAATTGGCAAATCTTTGGGGTTAATATCTCTTAGGGCACCTTTCTATATATCTTTAGCGATTTTTTCTAACTCTTGAAGAATAAATAAGGTGGTGCTGTGCGTGCATAAAACTGTCATAGCATCGTCTTTCTGTAATTCGCCCGAGAAGAGTTTTTCAAGAAAAGCATACTGGCGTGAAATATATACCGCCAAAAAGTCTCCGGGTTCATCGAGTACGTCTTTAAGTTCGGGATGAAAATTGCTACCCTGAGAACTTCCGAATCTATATAAAAAATTCTTTTTAGTAAAAGCCTCTTCCCCAAATGCTTCCCAGGCAGCCGTCAGAGTTGGTGAAAAAATCACCATTTTTATACCCCTGAGGTAGGTGAGGCATGCCCCGCTCATTTCCCTAAGCCCGTCTTCCTGGCGTAAAAGAACTTTGATATTTTGTTCAAGTTCTTTTTTAACAAGCTCAGTACTTTCTTAAGCCCTGTGCTGATTAGAATAAAGTAAATTAATCGACCTGGAACCCCTCGAGCGTGCAAGCGATAAAATTCTATCAGCAATTTCTCTTGCAATATGTTCTTGTCCTGCCTCAATCGGACCGTTTAATCCGTAAATTTCCAGACGGTCTGAATCTTTGAGATGCCGGAAATCCACGTTATGTTTTCATTTGACTTTATGGGGTTTTATTATTATGATTATATCATATTTATACCGCACGAGACAAGATAATTTTTAAATATTTTTGTTAAAATATAAAATGTTAAACCTAGATGATAACAAGGGTAAAGACTCGAGTGATCTTGAGAGAAAGGGTGCTAATAAGAAATCAGAGTAATTAGGAGAATCTTTGAGAAAGTACTTTAGTGATGTAAACGAACCTTTGTATTTGGAGATAATAAAAAGGGCAGACTTTTATACCGATCCTAAATCAGATAGAATCCAGAAAGATTAAGAAGATGGTATTTACTCTGTTGATTATATTCATTAACTTAAATTAATATATATGGAAAAAACACTATCGCCAGAAAACTTTCGCGATAACCTTGCAAAGACACTGCGATCAATACCGGATCATAAAACTCGCCAGCAGGTAAGTGAGACGCTTGAGGACACTCCATCATATAAAGAGGCAAAAGAGAGGCGTAATTATTGGCGCGATCGCGGTAATGCCCTATATAAGGAAATTATGAAGTTACAGGAGGAGGGCCAGCTTGAACTTCGCAATCCGTGGGAACCCGTGTCTGATGAAGTTTTAAATGATCCATCGATCATTAAGCTAGAAGCTGGTGGAAAATACGATGAGGAAAAGTTGATTATTGAACATCGAAATATTAAAGAATCTGAGCATATTCTTTTACCCGCATCATCGGCTCAAATTGCGCATTTGTTTGTGCGTGATCCAAAAAAAGCGAAGCAAATTTTTGAAAATAAAAAAGTGGTTCTTGGCGACGTAGATTTAGGTGGAGCATTTAGTTATTGGCTTATCAGCGAAATTCGTGCGGGTAAGGATATTCGTAGCTACCAGAAATTACTTGATTTTGTTACCCAACATGACATCGATGGACGAATTGCGATTTTTCCATATTCCGAGCCAGATAGTTCACTTGCCGAAGTAAACTGGGGTATTACACTGGCCCATGATCAAGATAAAGAGAAAAGACTTGCTCTTTTCTTGCAAACATTTGAACGTATCGTCAAAGAAGGGTATGACCCATATGGATCAGTTCCGTTTCCTAATACGCAAACAAAAATGATTTTTGAAAAATGGCGAGATGAATCGAGAGAAGCGATTGATCAAGCGATTCGTGAGGGCTCGTTCACCAAAGATGCTGTTATTCTGCGCGATTTCAGTCCTCTTGGCACGACCAGATGGGATCAGGCATGCGTGGATGTCCATCGCCGATTTAATGGGGAAAAACTTGCGATTACCATATCAAGGCCAAACGACAAAGGTGAACGAGAAATGCAAGCAAGTTCATTTGGCACATATTACATTGCTCCGTTAGGAGCAGAGTTGAGTAGGAACGGTAAAAATGCATGGTTTGGTAGTGGATACGTTGGTTTGTATTCATCTCCGGATTATACACAAGATGATTTCATTAAGGATGTCGAGGAATATATCGAGAAAAATCGTGAAAGTATAAAAAATGTTGCTGAGTTTGAGGTGGTCTTTGATGATCAGCAATTTTTGGAAAGTATATTAGGCGAAGCTCTACGTGGAGGGCTAGTTACCGGTTTTATACAATCACCTGATTACTTCAAAGCAACGTCAAGCTATTTGTGGGATGAGTATGGCACCGCACTGGCTGAGGGTAAAGAGCGTCATACAAAGATCAATACTGACGATATAGTCATTTCACGTTTTATGGTTGCGCAGCGCGATGTAAGCAAGGTATTCGAATTTTTAAATAGTAAATTGAGCACAAAATGGGATACACCGCTTATTCAAATTACTGAAAAGGGTGTTAATAAAAAATTCAAGGATTACCTTGAACAGAACGTAAAAAACGAATAACTTTTTCTTTGCAATAACATCAGCTTAACAGTCAGGCATTTCGGACTAGACCAGAGAACAGTTCGTGGGTGGAGAGATAAGTTTAATAAAATAGGTATGTTGGGATTAAACGATAGATCCCATAAATCAAGGAATTGGCTAATTTAAGATTGTTTTAAATAATGAGAATTAAACTTAATGAATTCTTTGTAAATATTTTAATTTAATTTTAAACTCGGCTCAACAATTTTTCTAATCTCTTCACAGCCATGTACTCTGCCAGAGCCATCATCAAAGCCTGAGCCGCAAGAACTAACAAAAAGAAGCCAGTTTTTATTAACTAATTTAGGATAAGCATCACCACCAGCTAAACAAAGATCAAAATCTTTTTTAAATTGATCAAGTGATGTATATCCTGGTTTGTTTGGCAAGACAGTAACTTTAAAAATGCCATCGTCTTGTGAATTTTCTTTATATTTAAAAGTATAGACAATTTTAGGGGTGTTATTAAATTTAGAAACTAGTTTATCAAAATAATCAGAATCATTATTAACTCCACATTCTAAGGCAGATGATTGTAACTGACTGGACGTGAAATCAAATTGTGTTTCCTCTTTTGAAACAGATATGAGGTTGTCTATAATTGAATAAGACAATGGATCATTTTTTTCTATTGTTTCAGTTAAAATATTATCTATATTTTTATAACTCATAATTAGTATTGGAACTTCTGTGTTTTCAAATTTATATATTGTAAATTTACAAGCATTGTTATTACAATTCTTGTCTTGTATTTCTTTTTTATCAACCACAAAGTCATATAGATATAATTTTGAACTAGAAGAATGATTTTGATTATATAAACCCATCAAATCATTATTAAGCAACAAGGCTTTGTTAATATAAATAATAGCAACTGGACCATCTAAAGATTCTTTTGATTCAAAACTACCCTTATCCCATATATAGATTTCAGCGCCATCTTTTTTATCATTGAATGGATATTTTTCACAAATGACATAATTATTTGGATAATTAAACTCTAAATGAAAAATGTTATTTAAATATTTATTGTTATTAGCTTCTGACACTAAACAGTCTTTTTTCATGTTGTTATAAATATTGCTAACAACTGAATTATGGGGGGTAACTTTATTGTAATGATGGAAAATAACGGCAAGAAATGTCACTAGAACCAAAGGCAGTAAAGATGTATAAATTATTACTTTCTTTTTCATAATTATTTAGATTAATTTATTATATACAGCATAACATCATTGTCCTATTTTGTTAATTAATTATTAATTATATTAAAAGCCTCGTAAACATGAGGCTTTGTGGGTCCATCCGATACTAAATTGTCCTGGCGGAGAGGGCGGGATTCGAACCCGCGGTCCGCTTTCACGGACGACAGTTTTCAAGACTGTTCCATTCAACCACTCTGGCACCTCTCCGGATTATCTAAAGACTAACAAAAATAGCCCTGGATGGCAATAGCTATTAAATAAAAAGCCCCTTTAATAAACAGGGGCCATGATTTTAGTTAATTTATGTCCACCAGCAACTCAAAAAGTTGCTGACCGGACATATTGTTAATTTTCAAAATATTTTTTTCAGCCTTCCAGAGTTTATTCCGGTCGGCCTTACTCAGGGGTAAAGAGCATATATGCCAGGGGAGGATATTAAATTTCAATGTCCTTTCCCATTCACCTTGATTGGCGCATTGTCGGCAGAGTGGAACAGACAGAAAATACAGTCCTTCCCGGTAATTACCTCTAGCAGGTAAATACTCAGCATATTTACCGCATTCCCTGCAGGTAACATTGCCTGCAAGTATATTAATACCAGTCACTAGCCACACTAGGTGTCTATGATAGGCATTGGGCTGGTGCCCTTGAGCCACATCTTCTAGGCGATGTTTCATAGCCAAGAAGCTAGAAACATCGTGGAGTAATACATACTCCAGACTTTTCCCCCTATATTTGCCTGATTGTAAAATATAAGGAGCCCTAGGATATTGATCTTCTAACATTGCTCCTCCTTTTAAGGTACAAATTTGTAATATGTATACTATATTAGTCAATTTTTGTCAATAGTTGACGGTAAGCTACATTTAAGATATAATTTAGTTAATCATCTAAATATTTTTATGTATTTCAATGAAGCATTGGGAGCATTAGCTGACCCTACAAGACGGAAAATTCTTAAATTATTAAGTAAGCGAAATTTATCAGCTGGGGAGATAGGCCGTCATTTTGATATCACTGCGCCATCTTTGTCTCATCATCTATCAGTGTTGCTCATGGCTGGGTTGGTTAATCAGTCGCGGCAGGGGAGATCTTTAATTTACTCATTAAAGCCGGGGGCTATTGAAATGGTAGCTAATAAACTATTAGCTATTATTAAAGAGCCAAATAAATAATATAATAATTTTATTTTATGTCAAAAACTCTCAAAGTACTAATATGGATAGCGGCAATTCTAGCCGTCATCGCTGTAATTTTATCTATTTGGTCGGCAGTGCAATCTAAAAAAATCAATAATCAGGAAGCGCAGGTAGAGCAAATTGTCGATCAAGTATTATCTACCGACTTAGCCAATAAGCCGGCTGATGAGAATCCCGTAAATCCGCTAATTGGCACAACTTGGCAAATTGTTTCTTTAACTAATAGTCAAGATGTTTTAGATTTATCCAGTTATGAGAATTCTATTCAATTTAGTGACCAGGAAATCTCTGGCCGCATCTGTAATAGTTTTAGTGGAAATTATAAAATAGTTGATGATGTCCACATTGTAGCTGATGGACCAATTATTAGGACAGAAATGGCTTGTGATAATGATCTAATGGATGTTGAAAATGCTTTTTTGTCTGGTTTAGAAAAGGGGTGGGGTTATAGTTTCGGTGAGAATGATGTTTTAGCCTTAGTTAATGCCGAGGGCTGGGTTATTGGCTTAGTTAAGAAATAAAAGGGTTTTTATTGATTGTTGTCATCAGCAAAGTCATAATAGTTAGCGATTTGGTTGCGGCCATTCTTTTTTGATTTATATAGAGCCTGGTCGGCCATGCCAATTAAATTATGAATGACACCGTCAGTTACTGGAGCCTTATCCTCTAGCCAGTCGGGGAGGCTATTAGTATCAATGCAGCCGATGCTAATAGTGGCACCAATAGCAACATTATCACCTGTCTGATTATTTAATAATATTTTGGTTTGTTCTATGGTCTGGCGGATTTTGTCAGCCACTATTTTAGCCTGATGGATATCTGCATCAGTTATAAGAATTACAAATTCATCACCACCATAGCGAAAACAAAAATCTGATTGTCTAATTGATTGACGGATAGCTTGGGTAATTTGTCGTAGAGTAGCATCACCGGCCTCATGACCGTAAGAATCATTTATTTCCTTAAAGCGATCTATGTCAATTACTAGAAGCGAGCAAGGATTATGCTGGCGTTTTTCTTGACTCAATAGTTTTGTTCCATATTCCATAAGAGCCTGTTTGTTGCCCAAGCCAGTTAAAAAATCGGTATATTTTTCTTTTTCTGCCTCCATTTTTTCTAGCGTTTCAGTTGAAAAAAGGTCGGCAGCTTGATCTATTGCTGTTTTATCATTTATACCGTAACTAGCTAATTTGTCTCTAAATTCATTTTCATGTTGGGCAAGATCACGAATTGAATCTTCATATTTGCCATCAGTTTTTTGTAATTTATCCATCCTTTCCATTATAGTATTGGGCATTTCGAAATTAGGCATAATTTATTATTAAAAGATAATTTGAATGGGTTATTGTACCCCACTTATGTTGATTCTAGTATAGCGACTATAAATATAGATGTCCAGACCGTTTTAGATATTACACATATAGTCCCTTCTGGGGTTGAGGATTTTGACGTTTTGATTATATCGTGAGCAGTAAATTAATTGGCAGACCTAGATTTGTGTGGACAACTAGGGTGGGGTGGCATTCGGTTATAGTAGATTGTTTTTTTTGTTCCTAATTACAATAACTATGGTGATAATAATTAGAATGAGGCCGATTCTTTGTAGTCCAGGACTATCATCATATTCACCAAAAATAATAAAAAATACGCCCAACAATACTATTATAATCTTTAGAATCCAGTACAGGGTTGTTAGTATTTATATTATATTATATCTCTAAGTGAGAATGCACATATTCTATAGCTTTTTTAAGATCAGGGTCTTGATATTGTATTACATCATCGGGCGTGGTGATTACCGGTAAGTCTGGTTCAATCCCAATATTTTCTAGAGGACTGCCGTTATTACGTCGCATTTTCCAAGTAGCTATGTTTAAGGTAAATTTTCTTTCCCCTAGATGTATATTAAAAGATTTAGGACTACCCGAACCTCCACCAGTAGTTTGGCCAACAGTAATAGCCCGGTTCGTATCTTTCAGCATCATAATAAACATCTCGTTGGAGCTTAAACAATCTGGCCCAGTTAAGATAACTAATTTTTTGTCTAGATAATCGCCCTGAGGCTGAAGACAGAGATTTTGATTTACTAGGGTATCATGTCCCAGTTCTCTTGTAAGAACTGTTCCATAGACTATTGGTTGAGTTATGAAATGGCCAGCTAGCTTTTCGGCTAGTTTACTATCTCCGCCGCTATTTTTCCTAACATCTATAATTAAAGACTTAGAAGAAGCAAGAAGCTTTAAATTATCTTCTACTAAGTCGGAAATGTTTTGACCATTAATATTAACGCGGCTAGACCAAGTGTTGATTTTTAAATAGCCAATGTCTTCATCTAACATTTGACTATCAACGAATTTTTCTTTTGCTAAAGACGGGGTGATTTCTTTTATATTGGTATAATTGATTTTTAAATTAAAAGTTTGGCCTTCCTTATTTTTAACTTCTAAAACCGCCGCATAGGGAATGTCAGATATCAGTAAATCTTTTAAGGCTCTATTAATTTTATAGTCCACGGTCCCGCCGCCATTTTCTTGATTTTTTGATAAATTAATTCATTAATATCTAGGCCATTGAGATTGACAACTTCTAGTATCTGGTTATCATTTTCTATCCAATATTTGTTAGCTTTATAAAAAATAGATTTTTCTAGGTAATAGGCGTCTTCCTTTTTTTCTTTTAATAATGTGTGGGTGTTTTCTAGGCTAGCTAAAATTGATTTAATATTGTTTATAACCTCAGTGTCTGAATCATTATTATTGAGTAATGAATCAAATTTATCTTCCAGAATCTTTTTTTCATCCTCGGTTGTAAAGGGGAAGGTTGCTAGCACTGAGTTTTTGACAGTTATAATGAAGTTAAGACATTCTTGTCTTTCAGTTTCTGCTGTATTTATTATCTGTTCAATTTTTTGGGTAGGCTGTTCCATTATAATGTTTTGTTTGTGGGTGGGTCCAGAGAATAGAGTTGCGGAATTTAAGACGGATTCAAAATATGTTTGTTAACAACCAATTTTAGACTTTTCTTTTTGCTAATTTAATAACACTTTCTGGATTTACAATTTTTTTAACCCTTTGTATCAGCCTACGCGATTTTTTTTATTTAAGGATTTTTTTGCAAATTCTTCCGCTTCAATTAAAAATTGATGAGCTTTTCTTTTTGCTGATTCGGTAAATAGCGAATCAGCTGCCTCGTAGGCACTTTTTAGGGCTGAACGCCACCTAGCCTCTTCTACCGTAATTCCTTCTTTTGCCGCTGTTTTTTCATCTTCTTCTTGAAAAACATCAGTATTTTCTCTGATTGTAAGAATTTTTTGAATACCGTGCAGAGAAATTAATGAAAGCATATCGGCGTCATAAAGCAATTTATCAACGGTGCTCTTTGGTCGGGGAAATTCTATTTTTTCACCAGTTTTTTCTTCCCACTTCTTTGCCTCATTTGCCATAAAGCCGGGAATTGGCCCCATGTGTCGTTCAATGGCATTTTTGACTTATTGAACCATTTCTTTGTCAAAATTAAGTTCTTTTAATTTTGTTTCTGCCATCTTTGCGCCTTCAAAACCATGTTTAACGAGCGGAGCATTAAATTTGGCTATATCATGTAAAATCGCCGCTAATTTTGCCATCTCCTTGTCTTCAGGTGACATTTCTTCTTCAGTAAGCTCTTCTACAAAATCTAAAATATCTTCATTATGTCGATTAAATTCTTTGACCTGCATTTCTTTTTTAGGATCGCCCTCGGCAGATTTTAAATAAACTTCTTTGACGTAGTCTTTCAAAAGATTAATTTTATTTTCCAATTCTGATTCAATTTTTGTTTCCCTTAGGGGATATTCAAAATTAAACATACTTATTTAAATAAAACTGGCAGAGAGGTGGGGGTGAACCCTCCCGCTTACACGGCTAATACCTTAGCAGGGTGCCTTTTTCAACCACCTAGGCATCTCTCCGGCCGGTTTGTTAGATAATTAAGGTGGTGGTATTAGTATCATTTAAGCCTATAATAAATAATAATATTTATTATGTCAAATATTATTTAAGTTGATTTTATGGATGAAGAACTGTCATCTATGGGCGTAAATTATTTAGCTGGAAGATTAAAGAGCGAGAACATTACCAGCACAGTAAACGGTGGTTTCTGGTGTTTTGACTTCTAGCCGCAGATAGTTTGGCTTTTGTTGTTTTAACCAGTAACTATTTGTTTGTTCTAATTATTCTCATTATTGCTAGCACTGAGTTTTTGACAGTTATAATGAAATTAAGACGTTCTTGTCTTTTAGTTTCTGCTGTATTTATTGTCTGTT
>Ga0208196_1001435_pt1 | contig 25472 bp, 20 predicted proteins | sample AD_JPNNA7_MetaG_FD_184443 | JGI IMG/M metagenome (GOLD analysis project Ga0208196, IMG submission 184443) | Active sludge microbial communities of municipal wastewater-treating anaerobic digesters from Japan - AD_JPNNA7_MetaG (SPAdes) (version 2) | ecosystem: Engineered > Bioreactor > Anaerobic...
AGTAGAGTTTCGCCATAGAGCGGGCGAGCGCTGGGGCGCGGATTAGAGGCGCAGAGGTTCACCAACTGATGCGGGCTCGGTGCGTACACCGTCCCAAAGTAGTATCCGACGGGCAGCCACAAAACATCACGGGCTTACCACAGGTATCCCATGGGCGGCGACGGCTGGCCCTCACGCTCCGTGCCCCCGGAGCGTTCCCGTCCTACTTGGGGACCAGGATAGCACATTCCGCGCCCCAGCGCAATTACATTCTACTAACATCCGCAACAGTTGCTGGTCGTGATGGTTCAACGGTGCACGGTTGGCTTTGTTGCTCACGATCAACGATCCGATGTGCTTTTCGCCGACCATGAGCGTCGTCGTGGCCATCAATCCAGCGGTGATCGTGTACATCGTTTGATCCCTATCAGGGACCTTATAGGTAACGCCGGCTCGTTGCCGACGCACCTGAAGTGTGGGTTGACCCGTTTGGGGGTCGAACAAAATCAAATGTCCGTCTTGGGCACCGGTCAAATATAGCGCCGCTTCGACGATACGCTCCATCAACTGGTCACGCTCTTGTAAGGTCGTGACTGCCTTGCTAACGTGGTAAAGGATATCGAATTCACGCAATCGTCGCGCCAATTCCTCGTTTGTCTCCTTTAAGCGTAAGAACAGCGCGTCGCGTTCTTTCTCTACCCGCGCAAGACGCAGCACACGGACAATCGACGTCCGCAATGGTGCTACATCATCGCCGGATTTTGTCACATAGTCACGCACACCGAGCCGGAAAACTTCGGCGGCGACGGATTCCGAACCGTAAGGGAGCACAAGGATCACCGGAATCGTGACGCCGCGTGCTTTCAGCGCCTGCAACACTTCAAGGCCACTCATCCCCGGCATGACGTAGTCTAAGAGAAGCAGATCCGGATGGAGTTTCAGCGCCAGGGTCAATCCGTGGGCACCGTCCTCCGCCACCGTCACGCGGTAGCCTTGCGGTTCCAGAACGGCACTGCGGACGAATTCCCGCATTTCCGCGCTGTCAGCGATGACGAGGATGTGATCGTTCAATGGTGTCGTCATGGTGTCAGGGGTCTCATCCACTCTCTGCGGCCAGTGCATGGATGGATGCTTAAGGCATGGTTTTTGCGGCTTCGAGCAATTTAGCCACCTGATAGCCTGAAACCTTTTCGGCCTCCAACCAGCGCCGCACCAGCGCGTAACGGCCGATGAAGGCCGCGACAAAGTGGGCGTCCGCCCCGGTAGCAAGTTCCACCGTGGAAAACAGCATGATCCACCACACCCATTGCTCGAAGGATTCCTGATTGAACCAGAGCACGTCCTGGTAACGGTTGACGCCGAGATAAGCCTGAACTTCGTGCTCCCGCAGCATCGCATACAGGACGCGATAGGCCATGGTGTCGCCAGCGCTGTCGTCGGTTTCCTCAACTCCCTCAAACCAGCGACGATACCCTATCATTAACTTAACGATGGCCGTCGCCCGGCGCGCGGCACTCTCTTCCAATCCCCATTCCATTAAGGCGCCGGTGATTATTTTGCCGAGCAGCCACTCGTCCACCCAACTGCGGCTGATTTCGTCCGCCGTTTCTGCATCGACAACCTGACCCAGGGGGTGGGTGAAAAGCCAGCCGAAGAACACCCCCCATGAGAGTGGCGCGTCGGTTTTCCAGTCCTTGAGGACATAGTCCATGGCCGCGCGGTAAGCGGTCATCGTTTTGTAAGCGGCAGTGGCGCTACCGGCGGCGTCGGTCGTCGGCATGAGCTTTTTAAGGATGACCGGCAACGCCAGCATGGTTTCCAGTTTCGCCCGCACCTCTTGTACTACCGGGGCTTCCGCGCCCGTGGCCGACGTGATAGCTTTGACGGCGCGCAGCAGGTCTAGCATCTTCTGTTCAACCTGCCGGAGAAGGTCTTCATCCACTGTCTCTGTGGGTTTGGTTATGCGGGCCGCCAGCAGCCAGCGGAAGGCCGGTGCGCTCACCAGCATCCGGTACGGCGCGTGAAGCGGGGCCAGGAACAGTTCCTTCAGCGTCTCGTCCATGCTGGCGACGCCGCGTCCGTTGAGATAGGCGGCAAGCTGTCCATAGCGGCGTCCTTCATTCTCATGGACTGTGCGGAAGTCCATAAAAACATGGGTCTGGTAAGCATGCAGTTCTGCATACAGCCCGTGTTCGACCAGTTCGCGGCAGTTGCGGATATATTCAAGGCCGGAGACGGCGTCGCGGAAAATCAGGTATATATCCGCGTCGTTGGGGATTTGCAGTCCTTCGGCGAGCGATTGCTGCACCAGCATCTTCTCCCCGGCTTCGTTCTTCGCCATGTAGCCAACCGACATCCGCGCCCACCCCCGCGTCTCGGCGTAGCGATTGTGGTAGAGCACCAGCGCCCGCTCCTGCCCCACACGGTTGGAATAGGCGAAGACATTCTCGTCCACATAGCCGTCCGGTGTGATGAAATCGTACAGGCGGAAGTGCTCCACTTCGGCGAAGAGCGCACGGCGGTGCAGCAAGGGAAAGATTTGTTGTTCGTGGCGCTGCACCAGGGAGTCGTCGGGGATTTCGTCCCAATAGGCGCGACGATATTCCATACCGTACTTTTCGGTGTAACCCTCCACCTGCCCATGCCCGAACATCGGCAGTCCCGGCAACGTCGCCATCAGCGTGCAGATGCCAAAGTATTTGTCGCCTTTGCCGAACTGATCCACGGCAGTACGCTCGTCGGGATTGTTCATAAAGTTCACATAGCGTTTGAGGATTTGCGGATCGAAGTCCAACGTGTTCTTGATCAACTGGCGGTATTCGGCATTTTTTTCGTCGCGCATCATGTTCATGAACGCGCTATTGTACACGCGGTGCATCCCCAGGGTACGGACGAAGTAGCCTTCCATCAGCCAGAACGCTTCAGCCAGCAGGAGCGTGTCGGGTGTTTCCTGCGCCACGCGATCGACGACCTCCCGCCAGAATTCTTCCGGCATGGCCGCGTCGAAATCTGCCCTGGTCATCCCAAAATCCGCACGCGAGGCGATGTCGCCGCCGCTTCCCGGTTCCGGGAACCAGAGGCGCTGGTAGTGCTTCTTGGTCAACGTCATCGCTGCGTCGAAGCGAATGACAGGCGAGCGCCGCGCTACGCTCAAGATCGTTTGGATGACGGCCTCGCGCACGGCCGGGTTGAGGTAGTTAAGCTGCGCCGTGTCATTCCACGGCATGCTTGTGCCATCGTTGCCGTGATAGATGTAGCGCGTGTCGCCGGTCCAGTGATCGACGCGCTTGAATACGACGGCGGCGTCGGTGCGAGTGTAATAATGATCCTCAAGGTAAATGCCCACGCGGGGGTCGCGGCTCAGGTTCACGCCGTTGAACGTATAAGCAGGGAAGGGGCTATAGGGCAGGCTGATGAACCAATCCGGGTGCTCTATCACCCACGTCGAATCGATGCCCATGTGGTTGGGCACCATATCGCTTGCCATGCGGATGCCGCGCCGCCACGCGCGTGCCTTGAGGTCGTTATAGGCGTCTTCGCCGCCCAGGTCATCGGCGATGCGGTAATCTTCGAGCGAGTAGGCCGAGGCCACCGCTTCGGGGTTGCCCATCATCTGCTTGATACGCCGCGACGCCTCACTGCGTTGCCACAGCCCGATCAGCCACAAACCGCTGATCCCCCACCGCGCCAGCGTGTCCAGTTCGGCATCCGGCACTTGATCGAGATGCACGATGGCGTGCTGATATTTCTTGGACAGTTGGTCCAGCCAGACGTAGGCGTTTTTGGCGATGAGCACCAGGCGGGGCATCCATGCGCTATCAGGGCTGAAGCGTTCCGGCTCCAACTCCAGCCCGCCGAATTCGTAAGGTTGGACAGGGCCAGGGCCGAAGCCAAAGAACGGTTTCTGTTCTTCGGCCAGGAAATCCAGGCTGCTGAGGACGCGATAGAGATACTTGCCCAGGATGGAAGCCCAATGTGTGCGGATAAACTCCAGTTGCGCTTCGAGTGAATGGGGGAAACGTTGGGCCGGCGTGCGCAGCATCTCGATGAGTGACTGGTTCTCCGGCCCAAAGGGCGGCTGGGTGCGAAAGAATTCATCCAGCAAAGGGATGATCTGAGCGTACACGGTAGTCTTTTCGAGGTCATCGTCATCGAAAAGCTCCCGGAAGGGGGCAAACGCCGGATTGTCATTCGCCAGCCACAGCATCAACAGCTCTTCCAGCGCCACCTGGCGCTGCGACGTGTCGCCGGCGAGATAGTCGGCAGTTGTCGCATCGCCGCGATAGACAGCCAGGGGGGGAAACGCTTCGGTGAAGGCGCGCAACGCTACTTCCAGTCGGTCGGCACCGAGCGCGTCTTCCACGTAAGCCAGCGCCTCAGCCATGGCCGTGGGTTTGCACTGTTCGCCGTACTCGCGCACGACGGCGTGCAAAATTTCGTCGATCAGCCCCATAGCGTTGATCTGGCCGGCGCGCACGGCTTGTTCCGGGAAGTGGATGAGATCGCGTTGGTCGTTCATCTTCTGCGCGAAGACGCGCGCGGCATGGAAATTCGCCAGGATGACGTTGCCGCTCAACGCGAACAGGGCTTCATCGAACTTGTAGGTCTCGCGCGCGCGCCGCGAAACATGGAACTCCCGCCGGGCATGGTCGTGACGTATCATGGTTCCTCTTTAAATCAACCGCTCATCTTGCCCATCTACGCGAATCTTTCTAAAATGAGCCCAGATTCGCGTGATTCGCGGTTGAGATTTTCATCCTCGGGGCTGTGCCGCAGGTTCTGCCATATTCCATGTAAATGGCTTGGGTGCAGCTATGGGTTTTTATCAACGGATGTTGATCAGGAAGCCTAAAATCATACTCAAGAGCAGAATGACAGTAATCACCGTGAACACAATCCGTGCTACACTGGCCTGTTTAGTCTTCATACCTGCCTCCCCCCAGATCACTGGGTATCCTTAAAAAAGTGTTTACTGACAAGTCGAAACAACACCAACGCGGCAGAAACGAACACGAGTAAAACCGAGACAATATAAACAAATCGCAAGGGAGCGTTCACCGGGTCCGATAAGGGCACAAGTTGCTGCGATGGTGGACTGGGAAGCGTGGCCGGTATGGCCGTGTCCGGCGCAACCCCATCGCCCCCTGCCGGACGCCAGAAAATATAGGACAGCAGTCCTGCGGTGATCATCAACAGCATAGCCAGGCTCATCCTAATGATCCGCGAGTTACGACGCATCGTTGCTCCTTCTTCGACGACCGGCGGCACTCATCGGCAAACAAACTATGCCTCCGCCCCGTCTCATCTATGCGATTCGGGTTCTCTGGGACTTGGTGTGGTGCTGGAAAAACGGCTTTAGTTTTTGCCACGGATGACACGGATTGCACTGCTTGTTGATACTTGGCGTGTCAATCTGTGAAATCCGGGGCCGGTTTCTTATTTCGCCCCCCCGAAATCCTGAAGAACCACAATCCATTATAGCATATTCGGGAAACAGGCATAATCCTACACAGCCACCGACTAAGAAACGGCAGAGATTTCCACGCCATGGCTGAAGATTAAGCATCCCATGGGGCCCTAGAGTCAGCTTTTACCCCCTATCCCTTGTGCCCCTTCCCCCCGCGCCAACGCAGCGGGAAGGGAACTTTTTGGGGGTGGGGTTACCCCTTATTTTTCTCGCCCCTCCCCAGCGTCTTCGCTGGGGAGGGGACAGGGGGAGGGGCGAGAGCTACGGATCACCAAGGTCCGTCCATGGCCATCTGGATAGTTGACGCCAGGCTGAACAGTTATTCCTACAATTGATCTGTCTGCGCCGACGAAGCCACGGCTTGTTCAAGCAGTTCCTGGATGCGCGGCACCATCTGCGCGGGATTGGGATGCAGTCCTTCGAGCAACAGCAGGTTCTCGAAAAGCTGCTCGATCGTCGCATCGATCAACGGATTGGCGAATTGCTTCTCGACCAGATGGGCGAGATTCTGAATGAGCGGATGCCCACGGTTAAGTTCGAGGATCCACACCGGCACCTCGTAGTCTGGCTCAATCAGGCGGCGCACACGCTGCATCTCCCGCTCTGGGCCGCTATCCGGGGGGACCAGGCGACACGGACTATCTTTGAGCACCTTCGACTCGCGCACGTCCGCAATACGCTCGCCGAGTACATTCTTGAAGCGCATGATCAGCTTGCCGAACGTCTCGGCCGGCAATTCCGCCTCGGCGGCTGAAGCGGATTTATCTTCGGCGACCTCCGACAGTTGCAAGGCAGGATCGTCCACATTCTTCAAGGGCTTGCCCTCGTACTCCCGCAAACTCTGCACCATGAAGGCATCCAATGGATCGACGAGATAGAGCACTTCCAGGTCACGCAGCCTGAAAGCATCCAGGTGTGGGCTACGGGCCACGGAATTGAGGTCATCGCCGAGAATGTAATAGATGTCGGTCTGCCCCTCGTGCATCCGCGCGGCGTACTCGCTCAGTGCGACAAGCGCGCCGTTGGACTTGGACGTGGGGAAGCGCAGCAGCGGCAGCAAATCCTCACGCCCGCCGAAATCGGTGGCGATGCCCTCCTTGATGAAGGGGCCGAACGCTTCCCAGAAGATCTTGTAATCGTCCGGCTTCTCGTCCCCCAACTCTTTGAGCGCCTTGAGCACTCGCCCGCGCAGCGCCTTCTTGATATGGCCGATGGTGCGTGTGCTCTGCGCCGACTCGCGCGCGACGTTGAGCGGGATGTCTGCCGAATCCACTACCCCCTCGATGAAGCGCAGGTATTCCGGCAACATCTCCTTGTTGTTCTCCTGGATCAACACATTCCGCGAGTAAAGTTGCAGTCCGTGATCGGCGCGCATACGGAAGACGCCTTGTTCGCGACTGCGCGGCACGTAGAGCACACTGCGGATATCCACCGGCGCATCGGTGACGATGTGTAGGTGCAGCAGCGGTTTCTCGAAATCCAGGGTGAGCTGACGGTAGAATTCGGCATACTCGTCGTCCGTGATCTCACTTGGCGGCTTGCGCCACAGCGCCGTCTGCTGATTGACGCGCTTGCCTTTCACATAGATGGGAAAGGCCACGTAGTTGGAGTGTTTTTGGACGATTTGCTCCAAGCGCCACGCCGAAGCGAACTCCGCGGCATCCTCTTTAAGGTTGATCTCAATAGTTGTACCGCGATCGGCCTTGTCGGCGGGGCTGAGCGTGTAGGTGTTATCCCCCTGCGAGGTCCACGTCCACGCCTGGGCATCCGGCAGATAGGAACGTGAGGTCACGGTGACCTTATCGGCCACCATGAAAACGGAATAGAATCCCACCCCAAATTGTCCGATGATGTCGCCCACGTGCTGTTCGGCTTCCAGCTTCTTGAGAAAGGCCATTACCCCGGAATGAGCAATCGTGCCCAGATTTTCGATCAATTCTTCGCGGGTCATGCCGATGCCGGTGTCGGAGACGGTCAGCGTCTTGGCCTCCTCGTCGAAGTCAATGTACACGGCCAGTTCGACCTGCGGGTCGAGCAAATCGTGGTTGGTGAGCATCTCGAATTGCACACGGTTCAGGGCATCTGAGGCATTCGAAATCAACTCCCGCAGAAAAATTTCCCGCTCTGTATAGAGCGAGTGAGAAAGAATATGCAACAACTGCTGGACTTCAGTCTTAAATTCAAGAGATTCCATCTGTACCTCCTACTCAAAATCGTTTCAAGTTGCAGGCTGCAAGTTGAAAGTTTCTACCTTACCATTCTAATCGCCATCCATTAGAATAAGATTAGCAGGGCATTAACATAGCATAAATCTATTGTGGCCCCCTTTGTGTGCTATAATGAAGTAAAATGTGAGACGTGAAATGTGTCGCGTGATTCAACAGAATGTGAAATGATTGGCGTGTGTGAGGTGGCAAAATGGGTGAAACGATTACGGCAGTGTATGAGAGAGGCGCTTTGCGCCCCTTGACGCCGCTCAAGTTACGAGAGCACCAGCGGGTGCGTATCCAGGTAGTGGCAGAAAACGCATCAGAAGAAGAGGATGAGCGCGAACAGGTAATCAACATCTTGGTCAAGGCAGGTCTGGTGCAACCAAAACCCAGGGGGCCAGTGCCGCCGGACCCAGTCTCGGCAGAAGAACGCCAAAGATTGGCCGAACTCTTGGGTAGCGCGCCAGGAAAACCCCTTTCTGAAATTGTGATTGAGGAACGCGGGGAATGGTAAAGGTCGCCTACTTTGATACCAGCGCTTTGCTAAAAAAGTATGTGATAGAAACGGGTTCTCGTTGGGTGCAATCCTACATAACGTCGCGCCCAACGCCTCAGGTTTTGACTTCACCGTTGACGCTAGTTGAAGTTTCCTGTGCCTTTGCGCGGCGGTTACGCGAAGGTATTTTGACGGCCGCCACACATATAACTATTGAGGAGGCCTTTGATTACGATATTCAGCACAAGTATACGGTGTTGAACTTCGATCCGATGGTGTTAAAAGTCGCACGGCAACTGGCGAGACAGCATCCGTTGCGAGCCTATGATGCTGTACATTTGGCAACGGGTTGCCTAGCTAATGAGCAACTGGTCCAAGCCGGGAAACCGCCGCTTACGTTTGTCTGCGCCGATGACCGTTTGCTCGCCATTGCCAAAGCTGAAGGTTTGTTGGTCGAAAACCCGAATCATCATTAAGCTTTTCTTAAGGTTGACCTTAGTTCTTCTTAAAGACGCGCAAGCCGGAAGGTAGTACCCTTGGGGATGACGTGTGACAGGTCAGCCTTGACAATTCTCCCACGTTCATTACCATGTCACCGTGCTGCGCCCACCGGCAGAGTCGCCGGAAACCAAAGAGCGAAGCTAATACGTAGGATGCGCTACGGCCAGCTTTGCTCTTTTTCACGTCAGCACGCTATTCGTAATTCGTTATTCGTTATTCGCAAGGAGGACGAGTCTATGATTGATGTCTCAAACTTATCCAAAGCCTATGGCGATGTCCAGGCCCTGCGGGATGTTTCCTTCAACATCGCCAGCGGCGAAATCGTCGGGCTGTTGGGACCGAACGGAGCCGGGAAAACGACGATCATCAAAATCCTCACCGGCTACCTGCAACCGGACGAAGGAACAGTGCTGATCAACAACCTAGATGTGCTCGAACATACCCGCGAGGTGCAGGCGCAGATCGGCTACTTGCCGGAGACCGCGCCGTTGTACCCCGAACTATCGGTTCAGGCGTACCTCAAAATGATGGCCGATCTGCGGCAAGTTCCAGAGGAACAACAGCCGGTGCTGCTCTCCGAGGCTATCTACGCCACCGGCTTGCAAGACCATCTCACCCGCCCCATCGGCCAACTGAGCAAGGGCTTCCGTCAGCGTGTGGGACTGGCGCAGGCCATTCTCCACAAGCCGCGTCTGCTCATTCTCGACGAACCCACCGTGGGCCTCGATCCCACCCAGATTGTGGAGATCCGTCACCTGATCCGCCGCCTGGCTAAAAACAGCACCATCCTCTTCTCCACCCATATCCTCTCGGAAGTCGAAGCACTGTGTGACCGTGCCATTATCCTGATGAACGGCGAAATCAAGGCCGACGCGCACCTCTCCGAACTCGAAGCCACGTCCGACGCCATCCTGGTCCTCGGACAGCCGTTGTCCGGGGTAACGGAGGCGCTAAAACATCTGAAGCAAGTCCGCGGCGTCGATCCCTTCCAGAGTCATGACGGCTTCCCGGCCTATCGCGTGCTGGGTCACGTCAGGATGGCCGGTGACCTCACGCCGGCTATCTACAACCTGGCGCGCGAGCACGATTGGCCGGTCCGTGAACTGCGGCGTGACGTCCGCACGCTGGAAACTGTCTTTAATGAGCTGGCAACGGCAACGGAGGTGGCCCAATGAAACAGATTTTGACCATCACCCGCAAAGAACTGCACGGCTACTTCGGTTCGCCGATGGCGATGATTTTCATCGGGGCGTTCCTTGTCGCCACCCTGTTCTCGTTCTTCTGGGTCGACACGTTCTTCGCGCGCGGCATCGCCGACGTGCGTCCGCTCTTCCGCTGGATGCCGGTGCTGATGATCTTCATCGCGGCGGCGCTGACGATGCGCCAGTGGAGTGAGGAACAGCGCTCGGGCACGATGGAAATTCTGTTGACGCTGCCGGTCTCGACCACGCAGTTAGTCATCGGCAAATTCCTGGCCGTCATCGTCCTGATCGGCATTGCCCTGGCACTGACCCTCTTTATTCCCATCACCGTGGCCCTGCTCGGCAACCTGGACTGGGGCCCGGTCTTCGGCGGCTACCTTGCGGCCATTTTGCTGGCGGGCGCTTATGCCGCCATCGGGCTTTTTGTCTCGTCACGCACCGATAACCAGATCGTGGCGTTGCTCTCGACGGTCCTCCTGTGCGGCGCCTTCTATCTTGTCGGCTCAACCGGCGTGACGAACTTCACCGGCAACCGGGTCGGCGAAATCCTGCGCGCCATCGGCGCCGGAAGCCGCTTCGAGAGCATCCAACGCGGCGTCATCGACCTGCGGGATTTGCTCTACTACATCACCCTCGCCGGCATTTTCCTGGTGCTCAACATCCTCTCGCTCAAGGCAAAGGGGTGGAGTACGGGCGAGCAGACATTGCCCCAGCGACGCGGCCTGGCCGTAACCTCGGCGCTGCTCATCCTGAACCTGCTCGTCGTCAACGTGTGGGTCTATCCGCTCCATCGTCTGCGGGTCGATCTCACCCAGTATCACGAGTACACGCTCTCCAAAGCCACCCGCGACCTGCTCAACGGCTTGACCGAGCCGCTGCTCATCCGCGGTTATTTTAGCGAGCGCACGCATCCCCTGCTGGCCCCGCTGGTTCCCACCGTGCGCGATATGCTTCAGGAATACTCTGTCGCCTCGGGCGGCAAAGTGCAAGTCGAGATCATCGACCCCGCTAAGGACCCGGATAAGGAAGCCGAGGCCAACCAGGTGTACGGCATCAGCCCTACGCCGTTCCAGGTGGCGGGACGCTACGAATCTTCCATCATCAATTCGTACTTCGATATCCTCATCCAGTACGGCGACCAGAGCACGACGCTGGGATTCGACGACCTGATTGAGATAAAATCACGCAATGATGGAAGCATCGATGTCCACCTGCGCAACCTGGAATATGATCTCACCAGCAACATCAAGAAGACCGTCTACGGCTTCCAGAGCATTGATACGGTCCTGGCGGCGTTGAGCGATCCCGTCAGCCTGACCCTCTACATCACCCCCAACACCCTGCCTGAAGCCTTCGCCGAGGTGCCGGCGACAATGGAAAAGGTCGCCCAGGAGATCGCCGCGAAATCCAACGGTAAATTGACCTACACGGTGGTTGATCCTACCCAGGCCAACAGTCCCATCTCGCCGCAGCAACTCTACGACACCTATGGCATCCAGCCGTTCGCCGCTTCGCTCTTCTCCAGCGATGTGTATTACATGCACATGGTGCTGCAAACCGGCGACAAAGGCAACGTGATCTATCCCTCCGGCGAAATGAGCGAAGCGGATATTCGCAGCTCCGTCGAAGCGGCACTCAAACGGATGTCCAGCGGGTTCCTCAAAGTCGTCGGTATCTGGTCGCCGTCGACCGAAGCCACGACGGATATGTACGGCCAGACCATCCAACCGCTCTCTTCGTGGAATCAAGTCCGCGAGGCCCTGCGCCAGGAATACGAGGTGCGTGACCTCGATCTAAGTACGGGCATGATCGCGTCCGATGTGGATGTGGTGCTCGTCATCGCGCCCCAGGGCTTCACCGACAAGGAACTCTACGCCATCGACCAATACCTGATGCGTGGCGGCACGGTGATTATGGCCGCCGGCAATACCGTGATGATGGTGGACCCCTACACCGGCAATCTCGCCGGCCGGGCGATTACCGATGGCGTGGCCGGACTGTTGGAGCACTACGGGATTACGGTGCAGCAAGGGTTGGTGCTCGATCCGCAAAATGAGCCGTTCCCCATTCCGCGAGTTCATCAGGTGGGCAATTTCCAGGTACAGGAATATCAGGCCTTGAATTATCCCTACTTCGTGGACATTCGCGCGGACGGGATGGCGAAGAACAATGCCATCGTTTCCAACCTGCCGGCCATCACGTTGAACTGGGCCTCGCCGATCCTGGTGGATCCGGAGAAAAATACGGGCCGCAAAGTTGATGTCCTGCTGTCCTCGACGTCGGGCGCGTGGTTCCAGAGCGACGCCACCAACATCCTGCCCGATTTCGATCTCTACCCGGAGAGCGGTTTCGCGCAGCCCACAGCCACGCAGGTTTATACGCTGGCCGTTTCCGTCCAGGGGACGTTCAACAGCTACTTCGCCGGTAAACCTTCGCCGCTGGAGACGGCGCAGACCGAGGAAGGGGTAACAACCCCGGCGATGGTTCCTGCCACGATTTCATCGTCGCCGGAGTCGGCCCGCCTGCTGGTGGTAGGCAGCGCCGAGTTTGTGGACGACATCGTCTTCCAGATTTCCAGTTCGATGTCCGGCGACCGCTATCTCAACTCCTTACAGTTCGTGCAAAACGCCGTCGCCTGGGCCACCGAGGATCTTGAATTGCAGGAAATCCAGGCGCGTGGCAGCGCCAACCGCGTCCTGGCAGCGCTGGATGAAAGTGAGCAATCCTTCTGGGAAATCGCCAACTACGGCGTGGCGCTCCTGGCGCTGTTGGCGCTGGGTGGTTTCGTGAGTATGCGGCGCCGCCATGAACAGCCGATGGAATTGATACCACCGGCAGCGGTCGGCCATCAGCCGTCAGAAAAAGCGCCTGGCGCAGAACAAAACCCTGTGCAGGAGGTGGAGAAATGAAACGCCAGCAGCAAATTCTAGCCGGCATTCTGGTCTTGCAGATTATCCTCGGCGTCATCACCTTTTGGCCTAAATCGGCGGCCACGGGCAGCAGCAAGGTGGTTTTCGCGGATGTGAAAGTCGAAGACATCACCGCATTGACCATCACCGACGATCAGGGGGTCAGCATTACCCTGCGCAAGTCCGGCGATACATGGGTGCTTCCCGATGCCGATGACTTTCCGGCGCAGGCCGACAAAATCACGCCGGTACTCGAAAAACTGCTCAAGCTGAACACCGCGAACCTCGTCGCGCGCACCGAAGCCAGCCAGAAACAGCTTCAGGTAGCGGACGACAAGTTTGTGCGTCGCGTCGACTTCGAGACGGCGGACGGCACAAAGCACACCTTCTACCTGGGCAGCGCGCCGCGCTACACCGCCACCCACTTTCGAGTGGCAGGAGAAGTCGAGACGTATCTAACCAGCGAGATGTCGACGTGGGACCTCTACACAGCGCCCGCTTCATGGATCGACACCGCGTATGCTAAAATTGATGCAGCGACGCTGACGGAAATCGTTCTGGAGAATGCCAACGGCACATTCACCCTCGTCAAAAGCGGGGACGCCTGGACGCTGGCGGACCTGAGCGGGGACGAGGTCAGCGCCGCGGGGAAAGTCAATGACGTGGTCAGCAAGTCGACCAACGTAGTGATGCAGCGTCCCCTTGGCACAACAGAGGAGGCCGGCTACGGCCTCGATGCACCGACGGCAGTTGTCACGCTCAAAAACACCGACGGCGGCATCTACACCCTGCGGGTGGGGGCGAAATTCGACGGGACGAACTACGTCGTCAAATCGTCGGAGTCGCCGTACTACGTCGCCGTGACCGAGTACAACGTCAAATCGTTGGTGGAGAGCGACCGCACCTCCTTCCTGCAACAACCCACACCGACGCCGACGCCGCAGCCGTAAGCGGGGATAGACATCGACAAAACTGGGATTGTGTGCTCATAATCCCAGTTTTGTTTGTTTTTGGTAACTAACTCAAGTGGCTACCTTACCGGGGAATTTCGCTCATTGTCGAAACGCCCGTGCGGGCTCTATTTCCTTTCGCTGCATTTTCCATTACAATATAGATGTTACCCTAACAGTCCCGCATGCCACTTCCTATACCTTACTTCCTACTCCTTACTCCCTGCTCCTCACTCCTCATTCTTCAACGGATTTCTCAACTGGCAACTTTGAACTATTCTCATAAGGAGTGTAACCGAACTTGCGGTACAGCCCCGCTAATGCAAATGCTCACAAGACTACTTGACTAACGACTATCGGACTATTTTTAGAGAGGAATTCGTCATGAAGAGGGCGGTTCACCAGCGGTGGAATAAAAACTTTGCACCACGAAGGACACGCCGGACACAAAGAAGGTGTGTTTTTCTCTATGAACTCTGGGTGCTCTGGGGCTATTTTATACGAGGAGGATTCTATGTCTGGCTGGATGGGCAAATCGACGACGGATCTCAATGTGCGGGCGGGCACGGGATTGGATTACCCGATCCTCGCTATGCTGACCGAAGGCACGATGTTCGATATTCTGGACGAGGTAGGCAGCAACTGGCTGCATATCAGCGTGGGGGGTCAGGAAGGTTATGTCTACCGGGAGTACGTCCAGTTCCCCCGCGCGGGCAAGACGGCGGTAGCCATCGGCGTGCGTCATTCCCCTGGCGAAACCTTGCCTCTCGTCACAGCACTGTATGAAGACACGCAGCTCCTGGTTTTCGATGCAGAAGGCGCATGGTACGAAGTCGTGGCGCTGGGGATGGCGGGATACGTACCCCAAGCGGCTGTTGTGTTCCCGCAAATCGGGAAGACCACCGATACCGTCAATTTGCGGGCCAGCGCGAGCACCGAGAGCAAAGTCCTCGAAGTGCTGCCGCCCGGTACACAGGTGCATATCTGGCAAACGCAGGGTGAGTGGATGTACGTCGCCGACACGGTGCGTTCCGGCTATCTCCACAGCAGCTACGTGCAGGTGGGCGTAGAGCCGGTGGAGGAACAACCTGGCGAAAAACCCCAACCTTTCCCCGAAATCCCTCTGGAACCGCCGGAAGACGAAAAAATCCAACTTGGGGCCAACCCCACTTACATCGAACGCCAGGTCGCCAGCCTGTGGAACCGCATGGGTGGCCTGCTCAAAGCCCTGGCGGCGCACCTGGAAATCGATCCCGCAGCCGCCGTCGCCGTGCTGACGGTGGAATCCGGGGGACGCGCCTTCGACGCCAACGGGCGGATGATCATCCGCTTCGAGAACCACGTCTTCTACGATGGGTGGGGCAAGGACAACCTCGCTGTCTATCGGCAACATTTCCAATTCGACGCCGCTCAGCGCTGGACGGGACATGCCTGGCGTCCCTCTCCCAACGAGATGTGGCGCAACGGTCATAGCAGCCAGGATGAAGAGTGGCGCGTCTTCGAGTTCGCCCGCCGTCTCAACGACACAGCAGCCAAGCTCTCCATCAGCATGGGTGGCGCGCAGATTATGGGCTTTAACTATGCCACGCTTGGCTACGATTCCGTCCAGCAGATGTACGACGCTTTCTCCGCCAGCGAGCGCCATCAAATCATCGGCTTCTTCAATTTCATCAGGGGGGGCGCGGCCCCATCCAAACGCCTCGCCGCGCTGCAGGCCCTGGACTTCGTCGCCTTCGCTCAACTGTACAACGGCATCGGCCAGGCTGCTCAATACGGCGCGGCCATCCGCACCGCCTACAGCACCTTCTACCGGCTGCGCCAGAGCTGATAGACCGGAATTTTCCTTCTGTGACCAGCCGTCGCATCTAGGGGGGGCGGTCGTCGAGGTCGTCAAAAATCGCTTGACAAAGGGAGGATAAGGCACAAAATGGGAGAAACAGTATAGGCGGGAGCTATTGACATGCCTTTGAAAATAGCCACAGAGCATAGGACTGACGCAAATTTCCGTTTGTAGTGACGGCTTCAGCCGTTCTTAGCTCCTCAGAGACGCCTGAAGGCGTCACTACAAATCCTCCGCCGCTTGATTCGAGCCAGGCTGGCGTAAGTCCTGAGCACCCAGAGTTCACAGAGAAAAACACAAATTCTTTGTGCCCTGCGTGCCCTTCGTGGTGAACAGCTTTCATTCCACGGACCACGGGGCCGGGATAGGTTTCAAAACTCATTCAAGAAAGGAGATACGTACCATGAAACTCAGTGCACCCAAAATCGTCACATGGTGGATTGCCGTGATTCTCGGAGTACTCGGAATCCTGGCTAAGCTGGGGGTTATTTCTGTTCTGTCCAACGTCGCTTTCTGGTTGGTGGTAGGCGGGTTTGTTCTCTTAGTTCTGGCAACGCTGCTCAAGGATTTGTAGCGTACTGGATGGAGGGGGCGAGTCTGCGCCTATAGGTCGGCCCCGCTTGGAAACAGCTCGCCCCCTTCTTGTAAGTGAGATAGGACCATCGGTGCATCATCAAATGAGTGTCATCCGCCCTGTTCCACCGCCACACATGCTCCGCGCTTGTCGATACGGGTGACGACGGCCCCGCGCGCGAAGGGGTTGTTCTTGAGGTGCGGCGCGTCGAGGATGCCGCTCGTCACGGCCCGCGCCAGCGTCGCCGGATCGGTCAGCGGATCGGCGCTGCCGGATTCGTCCAGCGCTGCGATCTGCGCCAGCATCGCCCGCGCTTCGCGGATCAGCTCATCCTTGCGCGCCTGCACTGCCGGATCCGCCGTCATATCCGGCTGCCCGTGCAGGGCGTTGTCGATGGCCCGCCGCGCCATCGCGCTCGCGGCCATGATGTCCTCAGCGGTGGCGGCGTGATGCGCCTCCGTGTGCCCGACGATGTGCACGATATGCGGCTGCAACGCCATCTGCACATAAATGCTCGCCGCCAGGTGCGCGCGCGCCGCATCGTCGTCCAGCGGATAGCTTAACAACCCCGTCCGCGTCTGCTTCCAGATGCGGAAGTCCTCACCGGCTAAAGGTTGGATCAGCTCCAGCATCGCCAGCATCTTCGCCAGGTCCATCGCATCCGAAAGCCCCGGCGGGCTGTTGAACATCAACGGCGCAATGTAGTCGTGCACGCCGCACGCCTGGGCGTTGTACGCCGCCAGGTACGCCGCCACGACCGAAACGACATCCGGTGCATCGCGCATCCCCCAATGATGTGGCTCGTTCAATTCGACGGGAATGTCGCGCGCCCCGTACCACGCCATCACCCGCCGGTGCTCGCGGATGGAGCCTTCCAGGTCCCACGGCCCGCGCCCGTCCATCCGGTTGAACCAGAAGATGGGGATGGCGCACCAGGCGATATGGATCGTCTCCACGTACATCTCCGCCAGGCGGATGAAGTCATCGGTGCCGGAATAGGTGCGCAGCAGCGGATAGTTGCCGCACCGGCTGGCCTCGTAGAGCGCACGGTAGTCGTCCGCAGTACGCACCGGCACGCCGCCGGCCCCTTTGCGCCGCACGTCCTGGCGCTCTGGATGGAAAAAGTTCTCCTGCGCGTCCTGATCGATCCCCAGCGAGATCACGTCCAGCGCGTGCGCGGCGGCGATTTTGGTCACACCGTCCAGCGTCGCCGCCAGCGTCGGCAGGCCGAAGTGGTGACGCAGAAGGGGGTACGGCGCTTTCCACGTGATGCGCGCCACCGTCGTCTGCGGAAAATCGGCCGCCGTCGTTTGGGCGTGAACCTGTCCCTTGAGGTAGGCCAGCACCGCATCTGGCGGTTCACTGCCGTCGAAGATCTGCTCGAAAAAGCCCAACGCCCGCGCGCGCGCGGCGACGGGCGGCGTGCCGCCGAAGGCGAACCGCACCCCCGCACTGTGCAGATCGTCCGCCGCCTCGGCGAAGTCGGCCAGCAGTCGCTCGCCGGTCTCCGGCGTCAGCCGATACGAGACGCCCACCAGATCGGCATGCTCTTGCCGCGCCGCGGCCAACAACGCTTCCGGCGACACGGCCGGGCCGAGGAAGACCGTCCGCCAACCCGCCGCCTCCGCCAGCCGCAAAAAGTTCATCACACCGGCTACATGGACACATTCCCCTAACGCCCCCGCCACCACCGTCTTCATCGTTCACCCCCTAGTACATTGGAACGTTCCAACGTCCAACCGTCATTTCCACCTCATCTCTTGTGGGTTGATGCGCTCATGCGCTGGTTCGCTCTACCGCTCTCCCGTTTCCACATACCGGTGCAGTTCGGCCACCGAAATCCCTTTGATGCCCAACCGTTCCAACGAGCGCCCGGTGCGCCAATAATCCGTGCCATGAACGATGTTCGCCAGGTTGATGATCGAACGGATGTACGTGGTATCCACGCCGTACTGCTGGCCGATCAGCGCGATAGGGACGAGGCTGCACGGCACGTCCTCGAAGATGTAACGGTGCTGGATGAGGTTCGGCGCCTTGATACCCTCGTAACCGGGGTTGGCGTGCATGGCCTCGTGGAGGTTGCCGCCCACCGCGCCGTACGCCCGCTCGAGCCACTCCTCGGCCGTCTGCGCGCGAATGCCCACCGCCGCCGCGACCGTCACGCGTTCCCGATCCAACGCGGCTAACACCCGCGATGTGGCGGGCGTGACGCCGTCCATGTAGAACTGGAAGTCCCCTTGCCGCGCTTCGATCCAGCCGGCGTTGAGCAGGGTCAGCGCGGGATGGAAAACCGCGCCCATGTTGTTCAGACTGGTGTAGAGCACATTTTTCGCCGGGACGAACTGGGGATAGACCTGCGTGAGCAGTGTCACAGCTTCCTGAGTATAGGTCGCGGGGAACGCGGCTACCGGCACAGAGAACTTTGTGCGGTAAATGCGGGCTTCTGCCGGTCCGTTGCTGCGGGCGGCAAAAAGGAAGGTTTCCGCTTCACAGATAATGGGTTTGCTACAGCAGCCGCCTTCGACGAGTGCCTGGCGGAATTCCAGCGCGCCGCCCGTTCGCCCAGGATGAAGCACCACCACCTGGTCGTCGCGCAGATAGGGCGCCACCGAGAGCGCTACATCCCGATGACCTGAAGCGGGAACAACCACCATCACCAGGTCTACATCCTCCTCCAATGCTTCGCCCATATTGGCCGTGATTTTGTGCAGGGGGGCAACGACATCGCGCCCGTCTTCGGTCTGTAACTCGATGGCGCCACGCAGATCAATGCCTTCGATTCTGGCGTAGGTGCGATTGTAGAGCGTGACCTTAAACCCGCGCGACGCCATCTCAGCAGCCATGGCCTTCCCGCCGTGACCGGCGCCGAGGACGGCAACATGCGTAACTTTTCGATCCATTTTTCTCCTTTCATCTTATCTGTCGATCTTGGGGACGCAAGCGTCGCTGCCGCCGGCGCCCTTTCCATACCCGCAGCGCAACCTCAATCTTCACCGGCGCGGCCATCTGCGATGGGCCGATACCCTCACCGCCCGGCACCATAGGCCATTTCGGCAAAGAAATTCTACACGCTTTGCCCGGATTGTCGATTTATCTCTGAGGCATGTAACCGAACTGGGGTGCAGCCTTATCAGTGAAAAATACCGGTCAGCGGCGGAGTCCCCAACTTGGCGGGGGTGATGACAAAGTCCTCCTGACCGCGCCACCGTCGGCCCAGGCGTGGGCGGGCACGGTCAGAGACCGGCCCGAGCACTGTCCAATCTTTGGCACTAGACCCGTAGACTTTTGTAGCCTTCGTTTGGTGTTATAATGGCGTCCTATGGCAAAGCGCAGAAAATTCTGGATTCTCATAGCCGCAAGCGTTGCGATAGTCGCTCTCCTGCTGTTGGCTGCCAGCCTCACCAACCTGGAACTGTTGCCCGGGGAACCATTCCCATGGGGATTACTCTTCACGAAACCGGACACGGCGCCCCTCGCCGCCGCCAGTGGCGATGCTTCGGCCCTGCTCACTCTGCTTAGAATTGTCATGGGGATGATGCTCCTCATCCTCGTCATTTACATGGTGTTCACCAAAGAGGGGCGGAAGCGCGCCCTGCGCATCATCCTGCAATTTGCGTTGTTTATGCTGCTGATGTCGTTCGTGCTGGAACAACAAACCAACCTTATGCCCACCTCCCAGGAAATTGCTACCGGCCTTTCGCCCCTGGAAGAGATGCCGTTCGCCGAACCTCCCGAATTTATACCGGGGGATATGCGCGACCTGACGAATACGCTGAGTCTGGTGTTGGCAATCGTTTTAACCGTCGTCATCTTAGGCACGCTCTACATCCTCTGGCGACGTCGCCGCCAGCCCAAAGATGACGCTATCCTGAAGTTAGCGCGCGAGGCGCAAGACGCGCTCGACGCCATTCAGTCCGGCGGAAACGTGAAAAACGCCGTCATCCGCTGTTACGTCGAAATGAGCCGCGTCATCAGCGAAAAACGCAACATTCAGCGCGGTCAGACGATGACCAGCCACGAATTCGAGGAACACCTGATCAAGGTGGGTTTTCCCCAAACGCCCATCCGACAACTCACCCATCTCTTCGAGGAAGCACGCTACGGCGACCGTGACCCCGGCCCGGCTGAAGAACAACGCGCCGTCGCGTGCCTGTCGGCCATCGTCGCTGCCGCCACGGAGGCATCGCAGTGAACGAACATCCGCCGGTGAACACCTTCCAGGACCTCCTCAAACGTTTCTGGTGGACGCCGCTGGTCGGATTGCCGCTCATCGTGCTGCTCATGCACGGTCTGCGGAATTTCGTCCGCGACACGCTGGCGCTGCCTCTTTCATACACCCTCTGGTTTGTCGGCCTCATCGTCAAAAGCATCCCGCAAGTCTGGTTGTGGGCAGGGCTTCTCGTCATCATGCTCATCATCGCCACGCGGAGTCTGAACCGCGAGCGTCGCCCGTCGCCCGCTACGTCGTCGCCGGCAACGCGCGCTCCGCTGGGACGCATCGCCATGTGGACTGAGCGCATCACCATGCTGCGCAAAGGCAAATACTCCCGGCATCGTTTCGGTTATTTTAGCGGGAAGTTGATCCTGGACGTGTTATCACACGAAGAACGTCTCAGCCTCAGAGACGTCGAGCGCCGTCTCGAACAAGGGGAATTGGAACTGCCGCCGGCAGTGCGGGATTATCTTTTCTTACGCCTGAGGCCGGAGGCCGCCGGCTCAGCACCGGGTTTCTTCACACGGTTGAAGCGTTTGTTGAGGTTGGAAAAACCGCCGACCGCCCAACTGGACGCCGAACTGGAAAGCATCATCAAATTCTTAGAAAATCAACTGGAGGTTTAGAATGATGACCCTCGACATCGCTCAAGTCGCCGAGTTGTCCCATCGCGTGCTCAAGGAAGTGGAACGCGCCATTGTGGGCAAGCGGGAAGTGTTGGAACAAATTATGGCTGCGGTCCTCACCTCAGGCGGGCACGTCCTGCTGGAAGACTACCCCGGTCTGGCAAAGACGCTCATCGCCAACAGCTTCGCCACCGCCCTGGGCCTGACGTTCAAGCGCATCCAGTTCACGCCCGATCTCCTGCCCGGCGACATCACCGGCGGCTACATCTACGACCGCACGCAGAACCAGTTTTCCCTGCGCAAAGGGCCGCTGTTCGCCAACATTATTTTGGCCGACGAAATCAACCGCGCTTCGCCTAAAACGCAATCCGCCCTGCTCGAAGCGATGCAGGAATATCAGGTCACGCTCGAAGGCGAGACGATGATGTTGCCGTCGCCCTTCATCGTGATTGCCACCCAAAATCCCATCGAATATGAGGGCACTTTTCCCTTGCCTGAAGCGCAACTCGACCGCTTCATTATGAAGCTAGCCGTCGGTTATCCCGATCCACAAGACGAGCAGGAAATTCTACGCCGCCGCCGCGAGCGCCGGCAAGACCCCTTCACGCTGGAACCGGCGCTCGATACTGAAACCCTGCTGGCGATGCGCGAGGCGGTCGAGAACGTCCACGTGGACGCCGACGTGGAACAGTACATCGTCGATTTGACGCGGGCGACGCGCACACACCGCTATGTCGCCGTCGGCGCCAGCCCGCGCGGGGCGCTGGCACTGCTCAAACTCTCGCGCACCTGGGCGGCGATACAAGGACGCGGCTACGTACTCCCCGACGATGTCAAACGGTTTGCAGTGCCGGCGTTGAGCCACCGGCTAATTTTGGAACCCGATCTCTGGACCGAGCGGCATGCTTCCTCCGAAGTGATCACCGAACTGCTGCGTATGGTGCCCGTGCCGGTCATCCAAGACTTTATGCAACGCTCCTGACACGCGGCGGATGAGTGTATGCGCAGACTGCTGTTTTTGAGCCTCCTGCTTTACGGCTTGGTCCTGGCCGGATTGACGACGTTGCATGGCAACGTGGTGGCGCTGGCCCTGCCTTTGACCGTCTATCTGCTCGCGGCGTTCATCTACAGCCCGGAGAAGCCCCGCCTGGTCATCACCCGCGCGTTGAGCGCCACTACCGTCCATCACGGCACGCCGGTTGTCGTTACGTTGACGGTGGTGAATCAGGGTGGACGATTAGAGGAAGTGCTCATCGAAGACACTGTGCCGCCGGGGTTGACCCTCATTGCCGGCGAACCGTGGATACAGGCCGAACTGCCGGCCAACGGTACCATCGAATTGAGCTATACCGTGCAGGGGAAACGGGGCACCTATTCCTTCCGCTACCTCCACGTGATGGTCAACGAGCATCTGGGTCTGCTCTGCCATCGCGGCTGGCTGGAAGTGACAGGGAATCTGATGGTCTTTCCCGAACCGCTGAGGCTGGAACGCCTCGACATCCGCCCCCTGCGCACACGTGGTTACGCCGGCCCTATCCCTTCTCGATTGGCCGGTTCGGGCACCGATTTTTACGGCGTGCGCGAGTATCAGATGGGCGATCCGCTGCGCTGGATCAACTGGCGCGCGAGTGCTCGTCACCAGTACACCCTCTTCACCAACGAATTTGAGATGGAACGCATTGCCGACGTGGGGTTGATTCTCGATGCACGCCAGCGCAATAATGTTGTCGTCGATCACGATGCGCTGTTTGAGTATGCCATTGGCGCGACGGCGGGTCTGGCGGAGACCTTTCTGAACGACGGCAACCGCGTCGGCATGCTGGTTTACGGCCGGGGTCTGGAGATGACCTATCCCGGCTACGGCAAGGTGCAGCGTGAGCGCCTTATGCAGGCGTTGGCGCGCGCCAAAACCGGCGATAGTCTGGTCTTCGAAAGTCTGGATTACCTGCCGGTGCGCTTTTTCCCCGCCAAATCGCAGATCGTCCTGGTGAGTCCATTGTGTGAGGATGACTTAGCGGTGCTCATTCGACTGCGCGCGCGAGGGTATCAGATCATGGTCGTCAGCCCGGATCCGGTGACATTCGAGGCGCGACAGTTCACCCCCAATGTGGACGTCAACTTCGCCATACGCATTGCCCGTCTGGAACGGGAGTTGATGTTGCGCCGGCTGCGGCGGGTGGGCATCCAGGTTATCGATTGGCGTGTTGACCGGCCCTTTGACAAAGTGATGCGCACGGCGCTTGTCCGTCCGACGCCCCAGACCCGCATCGTAAGGATGGAACGGTGAAACTGACCCTGCGAATCATGACTTTCACCACCCTCATCGCTGCCGGCATGCTGGCGGCAGGCTACGGTTTATACGGCAAGCCTATTGCCGCTTTGCTCTTTGTCGCCCTGGGTTTGCTCTGGTTAGTAGGGCAGCGTTACCAGAAACCGGCGGTGGGTTCGTTGAGCCTGCTCTGTTGGGTGATCGGTGCGGTTTACGGAGCGTGGTACGGCGTCAAGAGCGGCTGGCTGCTGGGGAGCGTCACGTCGGCACTGCTGACCTGGGATTTGCACTACTTCACCTATCGTATGCAAGAGACGAAAAACGTTGTCAACGTGCGCACCCTGGAACGCGCGCATCTGCAGCGGCTCGGCCTCGTCGGCGGATTAGGATTGCTCCTGGGCGGGCTGGCCTTGACGATCAAACTCTCCCTGCGTTTCGGCGTCATGGTGGCCCTGGGACTGATCGCCGTCTTGGGGCTGAGCCGTCTGGTCCATTACCTGCGCCAGGAAAGCGATTAGCCCTCCTGGCGCAGGTGCAGAAGCCCTCGGCAGGGTTATTTTTTGACCTGTCCGGAATCCACGTCCAGCATCAACGACGAGACGTCCACCGCTTCAAATGCCGCACCGGTGACTTCATGCAGTTCACGCAATACCTCGTTGTCCCACCGTTCATCCGGCACACCGGAAATGTACCACGACGTGCCGTTGTCAGCGAGCATCATCCCATACGTCTTGAGCGCCTGTAGGATCACCTGTACTTCAGGCGAGAAACCGCTGATATCAAAATCAGCTTTCAAGCGAAAACGCTGTCCCATCGGCGGATACTGTGTCCCGGTGAGGTCGGAAGCGTAGTGACGCGCCGGCCAGACGTAGTCGTGGCGCGTCTCAGGCGCGGTGAAACGCAAGGCGTGGCGGATTTCTCCGGCAGCGACCTCTTCGTAGCGCACCAGCCCCGGCAGGATGGGCAGTCCGGCAGCGTCAGCCGAAGTCCACGTCGCCGGGCGGAGTGCGTGGCTGGAAAGATTGTAAATCGCGCCCGCTCCGGCTGTCCACGTGAGGCCGCCATCCACCGGAGAAGCATCATACAACTCATACAACATACAATGATCACGATCCACAACCAGGACGTGCCGATCACCATCGCTGCTCGCCCCACCCTCGATGGGGGCATTGGGCGGGATGGGATAAGGGCCGGGATCGCTCTCGTCGTCGTAATCAAACGTCACCGGCACCAGGGCTTGTGTCCCCGGTACATCCACATAGGGAATGCCGATCGGCCCACCTTCCCACAGCCCGGAGCCAAAATCCGCGTGAACCACTGCATTCGCGCCAATCGTGGCGACGTAAGCAGCGGAGTTCGCTGCGACAGGCAACGTGTCCACCGGTGTGTTCCAGATGTTGTCAGCAGGGAAAACACTGCATCCTCCCACAACTGGAGCGGAGTTGCCTCGCATAACGAGCGGCAGATAGAGGATCGAGTCTTCTGAGATCCCCAGAGGTGAAGGGGTGATCGGTTGTTGCAGCTCTGCCGACGTCTGACTCGCCAGCGAAGTACGAGCCAATCCACATCCGCTCCACAGCGAGATCACTCCCCACATCAACACCATCATACGGCCATAGCTTTTCGCACCCATGCTGGTATCCTCCTTATCAAAATAGAGGGGAAAGGCGCTCGTCCCCTTCCTCCTCTCGCTATTGTCGGCATCCATTCTCAGCGTGGCGGCACGTTAAGCTCTTGAGTAACTATTCAGCCACCCCTGCCAGGTTGCGAATGGGACTTTGGGGAGGGTGCATCATGGGTTGACACTTCGGCCCTAGGCGCTGACCCTCTCATCCCCACACCCCTTACAAAAATCCCCCTTCCCTGGGGAAAGGGGGGCAGGAGGGATGAGCTTATAGAAACCCGCCTATCGTGTCATCCAAGAGTGCCTGGCATACCAAAATCCGTGCCAAACCTGGTATAGAGGATAAGTGGCTTCGCCAGGTTGACTGGCCTGAATAGATACCAAAACTATATTTATTATACAAAGAAAAGCGAAGTAAAACAATATGACCATCACGACCTATCTCTTGTCGCAGACAGCGTTATAATGAGGGGTAACAAAGACGCCTAGTGGTCTGTCAAGGATCATATTCCCAGTACGTACAAAATGCTGTTGTGGTTGAGTTGTAAGAAATAAAATGCAATGCATTACGAGGTCAGTTTGGTTCGGGCGACGGCATCGACGACGCCCCGC
>Ga0208196_1001452_pt1 | contig 25293 bp, 23 predicted proteins | sample AD_JPNNA7_MetaG_FD_184443 | JGI IMG/M metagenome (GOLD analysis project Ga0208196, IMG submission 184443) | Active sludge microbial communities of municipal wastewater-treating anaerobic digesters from Japan - AD_JPNNA7_MetaG (SPAdes) (version 2) | ecosystem: Engineered > Bioreactor > Anaerobic...
GGCTCTGGAACTCAGGTGGAAGCGATGCTTCACCTCACGCATTCTTTCAGTGCCTTCAGCGATATCAAAATTGTAAGTAAACTGGTCACTAAGCACCTCTCCATCTTCTGCATAAATGGCACTGCGGATTTGCCTTGGCAATACCTTTTCACTTACCAAGTCGGTTTGCAGGAATGAAACTGCCAAAATATTAGTGGTAATCTTATCTGTTGATTTGATGATATCCACATCCACCTGTTTTGTCGTGTCCTGACGTGTTTTCGTGACTTTTAACAGGGGTATCACTATTTCCTGCAGCGATGCTCCACCATGCACATATCTTGAACCTGCGCCTTTAATTCGAATCCTGTTTATGGATTTTGGAATCAACACCTCTGCATCACCTGACAGATTAAGTTGTTCTGCAGTGAAATGTTTGGTGCTGGCATCTCCTTTCAGGTTCTTCCCGATAACGTACCGTCTGGATTCCTTCCAGATATCACCTTTGACCTCACCAATTGAAAAATCGCTTTCTTCCAGTTCCTTATTCTGGTACAAGAAGCCATGGTCAGCCGTGATAAACATATTATTGCCATTCATATTGGCGATTTTTTTTATCACATCCATTAGAAATTCCAGTTCCTGCTCTACAGCTTCAAATACTTTTTCTTCAGATGTTTTGTCATCACCTACCTTATCAATTCGGTTGTGGTAGATATAAATCAAGTCGTATTGCTTCACAAATTCACGACCATCGGTTGCTGAGTTCATTTTCATGAAGTCCTCTGCTCCAATTGCAGTGGCTCTTACTCCAGCCATCTGTTCCAGTATCTTGCTTCTTGCTTGCACCCCTTGGGTAGAATTCCCGTTGATAAAGACGTATTCACTATCTGGCTGGAATGTCATATTAACGTTGGGAAGAAGTGCTGCCATTCCTAACTGAGTATAGGATGGGAGCGATGAAATCATGTATTCCAGTTCCCCCTCAAAACGTTTTTCAGTCTGGATTTTCTGCAAGTACTCCCAGCCACATTCATAGCGTAAGCCGTCAGAAATGATGATGAATAGCCGTTGTCCCTTGGTAGTAAATGGTTTAATATGGTCAGTAAAGAACCTGTGCTGTGCTACTTTTGGCTGGTTATACCATTTCTCTGTCGAATCAATGACCTTCTGCCATTTGTTACCGTAATTTAGCAGCCAATCGTTGCAATACACTTTCTCCACTTTCTCGGTCAATGGCTGCAATACTTTATTTTGTTTGGCTTTGCGATAATGGGTGATATATTTTCGATAGTAGTTGTCGATTTTAAAAAGGTTCTGAACGTAAGACTGAGCACCTTCCACAAATGATTCGACTTTTAGCTTGTCAGCTTTTCTAACCGATGTTATCATCAGCATGCTATTTTCAAGACAAGCATAAAAATCTTCGTAATCAGGATACCAGTATTTGTTTTCTCTCTGCTTAATCAGTTGGCTCAATCTCTCATTGGAAATGGTTTCTTCGCATATTAATTGTGCCAGTTCTGAGATAATTCGTTTGTCAATCAGTTCGAATAAATCATCCTGAATAATATCATCCACCCTGACAGTATTCAAAGTTGATTCAACTTTTAAATCCCCAGCAATTCTTTGTGAAAGTTTACGATATGCCTGTTGATAGGATATGGAATCCTTCCATATGCCAATTAATATTTTCGATTCTTTTGCAATACCTGTCTTTTTCCCTATAGAGAAATTGTTATTGAATACTTCCAGCAGGAAATCATATATTGCTGGCGTTTCATTGTTATAGCCATATTTCCGTGCAATTTCTTTCCAGTAGAAGTTTTTCAAGTTATAGCGTTCCAGTTCCCTGTCGTATCGTTCATTGCCATCACTGAAGGCTGAGGCGTGAATCTGAAGGAAGGAAACAAGGCTTACATTATCAGTGTTAAAAAGGACTGCCAGCATCTTGTAGCGGATAGCTTGGTAATCATCATCTTTCCCAAGCAGTTCTTTCAAATACACCCTCCGTTCTTTATTTTTGAAAAACTCAATGTGCTCAGCAATCAGGTCAGTAAAATCATAGTCCAGTTCCAATTCCTGAGCAAACATGGCTTCCTGTCTGGTTTGAAAAACGTAGTGGGCAAGTTCCAAGTCCAATAGCCAGTTTTCAGCATTATTTGGCTTCTTGTAAGGCAGATAAAGCAAAAACTTACTACTTAATTTTTCTTTCGTTACGAGATATTTAATGTAGAACTGGTTATTCCCGACAATCACCTTTTCCACACCACCCAAAGCCAACTCATCAAACTCTTGCTTCAGTTGTTCATTCTCATCGTACCAAAAGATGATACGATGCTTGTCGAAAAGTTTTGATAATGCTTCCTCTATCTTGTTCATGTCATTTCTTAAAAAATGCTTGTTTGCTGTGGCAGTTGATTTTTCAGAAGGTAAGAATTTGTCCTACCTTTCTTACTTTTGGTCAGTTCAGGATGATTTGAAAGAAGTTTGTTTACTCTGGATGAGTCTTTCTTATTCAAGCTGCATAACTCAATTACTTCGCTTACTATAATGCCTTTACCTTTACGTATTTTAAGTTCTTGAATAACCTTTTCAACAATTTCCTTATCAGTATAATTATGTATCTCCCTGTCTTCGAGTTGTGTTTCTGATTCCTGAACAGTGGTCAAAGAAATTTTATCTTTCTCGATTATTTTACCTGTCATGTCGACTGGGACTGCCCCTCTACTGATAAGATAGTTGTTTGCATTTTTTTCGTCAGCAGTTGCGAATCTGACAAATACCTTCCTGCCTCTTTTAATTCCATCAAGTACTCCTTCCCAAGTACCACCTGAATCACTTGATTCTGCAGCATAAATTTCTTTTGCCAAACCATAGATGATTTTATTCCTATCCATAGCTAATCCTACTGACCATGGTACTTTTGGATGATAGGTGCTAATTACCAAAACATCTCCACGAACAATAGGAGCATAGTATGCTTTGTCTTTGTATGTTTCTATCCCTTGTGGCAATACTATAATGCTTTGCCCTTTATATTTAAGTGCAGAATCTAAGGCTTGCTTATCAATTCCTTTGGCAAAGCCGCTTACGATGACAGACTTTTGTGCAACTGCATTTTTGGCAATATTATCCGTAAAATCAAGTGATTTTCTGGAACAATTTCTTGACCCCACAATTGCAATACTGTTCTTATTGAGCAAATCTGCATTGCCCTTGGTATAAATTACAATTGGTGCGTCTTTTTTTAAGTTCTCCTTCAGAACCTTAGGATAAGCATATTGCTCCATCACACTTACTATCTCAATGCCTTGGTCAATGAGTTTTTCTGCCAAGAATGAGTTATTTGGCACTTCTGAAGTGGCTTCATAAATACCGTCCCACTCTTTTTCGGCAAAGTTAAATCCCAACTTATCTCCAGATTTAATTTTGCGCAGGGCACTCTCGATTGTTTCTTTATTGTGAACTACTTCAATCAAGAATTCCATTTTTCGTTTGTTCGAAAAATTTCTTGCATGGGCAAATGCCATCCAATAAGGAATTGGATTATCATTCATATTATCTTCCCCCAACAGTTTTAGCAATTACAAGTGGCGCAACAAGTTCTGCTCCATGATGTTTAAGCATATCGGCAATTTCTTTGATAGTTGAACCGCTATCAAAAATATCATCGATTAATAGTATTTTCTTTCCTTTAACATTTGTTTGAGTTACAAATGCATCCTTCAGATTTTCCTTTTTCCCAATTGCTGATTCAAAGACTTTTTGTGCCTCTGTCACTTTGGTCTTAACAATCCCATTTGAAAATTCAAATCTTAAAGTTCGTGCAACCTTCTCTGCAAAGTTTTTCACAAGGTCACCAGAAATTGTTGGTGGCACATACATTACCAAATCAAACTTCATATTCTTGAAATGACTTCGAAATGCTTTTAATGTCAAACGCAAGAGGTAGTCAGGGAAATCACCACCATGTTCATATTTGCTTGCATGCAGCATCGTGCCAACATTTGTAACACCATACCAAGATGCTGCCACTCCATCAATCAGGATACTTGTTTTATTCTGTACCTCTAAAACAGGGAAGTAACTCTCTCTGAATTCTTGTATTTTAGTTAGTTCTTCGGGTGTCGCTTTGATTATGAAGTTCTTACCCAAATCATTATCGCATTTGCCACAGGAACTGGTTACTCTGTCACCCAAATAATTCTGGAGATAACTCATTCTACAAGTTTTGGTGGACATGTATCCTTTCATGTGTTCATAGTCTGCCAGCTTAGCATTCCGTAATTCTTCAAATCCCTGAGTATTGAGTTGTGGCGCATTAAATTTTAATTCATAACGAGGACTACTGCTGCTGGAATTCTTAACAATAATGCCTTGGTCTATTAAGTCGGCAAGCAGTACATTTACAGATGTTTGTTTCAGGTTAATTTTTCTAATGATTCCATGTAATCCCAATGATTCTGTTCTAAGTATCTCAATTAATTTATGGTAGTATTTTATGGCTGGTTTATTGTTTTTAATGAATGACTGGGGCAACTCATCATCATCAGGAGTATAAAACAATACTACTTGAGTGTTTAAGCCATCTCTACCTGCACGACCTATTTCCTGATAATAATGCAAAGGCGAGGCGGGTATCTGAGTGTGAATGACGAATCTCAAATTCGGTTTGTCCATTCCCATACCCAATGCATTTGTAGAAACCACACATTTATAAACATCATTCACAAAATCAATTTCAATCCTTTTCCTTGTATCATCATCCAGTCCCGCATTATAATTGGTCACCTTAATTCCATTAAAAACAAGCCACTTTGAGTATATCTCTGTTTCTGCTTGTGTCCCACAATAAATTACTCCAGTCCCCTGTATGGATGAAACAATTCGCAGTACTCCTGTCATCTTATCTTCCTGCTTGTCGCAATGAATAACTCTCAGAGCAAAGTTTGGTCTGCTAAGATTACCTCGCAATACTGTCAAACGAGAGTTGTCAAACTGGACTTCAATGTCTCGTTGAACACGTAAAGTAGCAGTGGCGGTACAAGCAAGAACTGGAAAATCCTTCTGAAGTTGTTTAACAACATTAACGATTCTACGGTAGGATGGTCGAAAATCATGACCCCATGTTGAAATACAATGCGCTTCGTCCACCACAACCATTCCCAATCGCATTCGTTGTACTACCTGTTGCCACTCTTCATCTTCCTGTCGCTCAGGTGCAATGTAAAGTAGTTTGTATTTGCCACGTTCAGCATTTTGTAACGCTGCAACCTTTTCTTCTGGTGTAAGTGTGGAGTTAATGTATGCAGCAGGAATGCCAAGTTCCTTCAATCGATTGACTTGTTCACGCATGAGTGCAATCAAAGGAGAAAAAATGACAGTAGTACCTTGAAGCATAATTCCAGCATATTGAAAAACGAGTGATTTGCCAAATCCTGTTCTCTGAATCATTAATATCCGTTGACCGTTTAATAGCTTGTTAATTGCTTCCCACTGTTCATCATAAAAGAATGAAAAACCAAATTTGGCTTGAAGTATTTTTTCTGCTTCTGCTCGTGTCATTATTAGCGTATTTGTGATGCATCAATCCAATCAAACTGTCTCACCTTCTTTTTGGTGGCAGGGTCATTTAACCCATTCACTTCTTTCACCGCTTTCCCAAACTTGTTATAATTCACAAGCACACCATCATCCAAATCAATTTCAATGCGTTCTGTTGCCAGTGGGTAGAGAATATCTCTTTCATATTCATGCAGTTCAACCAGCATCTTTTCTATGTTGTCAATTTCTTTAATGGCTTTGTTTTTTTCGGAAACTGAACCACTGACCTGAACATGTTCAAGATGTTCCTTGCGAGTTTTTAATTTGCCAATAAACTCCTTTAGGTACTTGTTCAAAATGTTGCTGACCGTATCTGGCGTGTAACGGTGCATGTAAATCAACACATTGAATGACCCTTTGGGTGATGAAAACATCCAGTAGATTGGGCGTTTCTTGTACCGTTTAATGTGGTCAGGATAAAAATCTTTGATGAAATACTTCCGAATGTCTTTGCCAATCTGTTCTTCGACAAACGCAAGGTTTTTATTAAAATTCTTTTCTCCAAAGGTCACCATCAAAAATTGGTGGAATTTGCCTACTATATCGTCTTCAAACCATTCATCATCAAGGATTGGAATAATGTTGTCTTTATCAGGTAGGAAATTGCACTCTGTGATGGATTTGCCAATTTCGTTTAAATAATCCTGAAATGTCTGACCTTGATTTGCCAATATCAATCCCTCATTATCAAGGCTATAACGACCAAACATACAACCAACTGAATGACTCATAAATTCTCTTGATAATAACGAGAAATCAATAGTAGTGCACTCCCCATCAAATAGTTCACGCAGAATCGTAATTTGATTTTCTGAAACATGAGCATTAAAACACCCTTCAAGTCCATGAGTCTCGATTAATATCTTATTATTCTCTTCTTCTAAACTTCGCAGTGAATTGAATTTATGCATCCATTTGTCACTGGTCATTTCACACGTGTCTTCAAATGAATCATTTATGATTTCTTCTAAAATTCTTGAATTTTTGTACGTCCAATTTATTTCAAGTGAACTGTGGTACTCCATTGTTAATTTTAAACAGGCATTAACAATTGGCTCTATTTTATTAATATCGCCTAATAGAATTGGTAAAGACTCAATATTCCCTGATTGAAAGGCTAATGTTGGATTGATTAATTCAAGAAGTTTTTCTGCAATTACTGAATTAAGGAATGATAGTATCGACCGCATTTGTATTTTATCATTAGGGAAATAAGTCATCCCATTGACATCAAACGCACCACCAATATCACAATATCTTGCACCAAAACCTGAAGAACCAGTTAAAGACCATGTTAAACCTTCTTGAAAATAATAATCGGGATTTCTGATTATGGTGTTAGGATTATCTTTCAACAGATATCCATTATTTGTCCAGTCAATGAAAAGATTGTTATTACCATACCATTTTTGAAAACTTCCTCCTTTGCGATATGGAATCCATTTCTTTTGTGGTTTCCCGAGGGAATGAAATTCCAAACCAAAAACACTTATTTCGTACCACTCTCTTAAAAAGCGTTCATTGTTTCCCGTAGTAATTCCATTACGACCAACTCCAATATCCTTTAATGTTCCACTTGAAAATTTTGAAATAACTTTTTTATCTATCCAATATCCTATTGGACTACTTGGCATTTTTTGAAAGTTTCGCTGATTAGTCTTATATAACCATTCGCATCCTTTGTCATGGATGGCTTCAATCGTCTTATTACGTTTCAGTTCAGCATTGCCTAAGTCAACTAATCTTATATATATACCATCATAATTATAACTATGATTCCAAATTGTAAAAGCTGCATTTTGAACTACTTCACCACTAATTTCAGGGAAAGTTCTTGCACCCAAATGTAGAAGTGTATCAATAAAAGTGTTTTTTATTAGTTTTTCTCTAAGTGCCTCATAACTACTTAAAAACATCCAACTGTGTTGATTAATCATTCCCAAAAACCCTTTTTCTTCTATCAATGTCAACCCAATCTCCATGAAACAAGCCATCAGGTCTGCTTTACTATCTGGATAATTAATCTTAACAAATTCTGTTAAAGCAGGATTCATATTTCCACCACCCATATATGGTGGATTTGCCACTACACAATGAAATTTCTGTGAAAGCATTTGTAATTGTTCTATAGAACCGATTAAAAATTCCATGCTGTTACGATGGAATACATCTGCATTGGGTAGAAATTGGTTGAGTTTATTAAATACCCGCTCTGTTTCATTGATATATGTATGTGGAATAATTAAGGAACCAAAGTTGGTGGCTTGTTGCATCAGTAGCAAATCATGCATCAATTCATTCGAAATCTGGACTTCCAATGATTGATTTATTTCTTTGATTTCATCTTTAGTTGCATACAAATCCTGAAAGTGAAGGATGTTGGGGTTGAGTTTTTTGCGGAATACTCTGTGATGGTATTCCCGTGCTTTCATCATTAATACCAGTGCTGAAAGTTGTGCTGCACGTTCGTCAATTTCAAACCCATACAGGTTTTTTTCAATTATGAATTGGGGGATTTCAGTGATGTTGTAACCTTCTTCTTCATATATTTTGGTTAGCAAGTCAAATGCATATACCAGAATATGCCCGCTACCACTTGCAGGGTCTAAGAATTTTATCTCTTCTGGTGAATTGATTTTCAGGTAGTCTTTTGCTTCAAGAGATGCTGACTCAATGAAGTAAGGCATGTGCTCCCGCAAACGAGAGTTGGGACGGTTTTGTATCCACAGTTTTCCCAAGGTATTCTGCACCATATACTCCACAATCCAGCGTGGGGTAAACAATTGAGTGGCGGCTGGAATGTCTTCTTTTTTTACTTTGGATTTGGATGCAAATACTTCATCTTTTTTCTCAGAAATATAAAACTGGTACAACCAACCGATAATTTCCACATTTTGGCAGTCTTCTACCACCATCCCGTCTCTAACATCTTTTACTATTGAAAATTCGCTTGTCAGGTCATCAGGTAGCAATAATTCTGTATAATCATTTATCTTTTCAAATAAGAAGGGGAATGTCGTATTAAGATGATTGCATGCTGCAATCAACAGTTCTTTATAGGCTTCATTTTGTGGATTTTTACTTGGTATTTTGTTGTCTAATATGTCATATATTTTTTGACGGTTGGCTTTTAATTCATCAGGAATATTGCCACGTTTTGCCTCATCAAGAAGTTCAGGAGTAGTATATCCGTCTTTCGGTGTTATTATCCGTATTCCTAACGGTTGATAATCATTTACATCCATGAATCTGAGTGCCATTAGACGGTTAAACCACGTATATGCAACCTTTTCAATCAACTGCTCTTTGGTGGTTCTGCCGAGTTCCAGACGTAATTGTTTTAATTGCTCTGTCTTTTCCCGCAATTCTGCCGAGTCAGTGGTTAAAACAAAGTTGAGTTTTGCTCCAACCTGTTCGAGCAGTTTTCTTCTGGCGTCCTGTGCAAATTTTTTAAGCTGGTTGGTATTCATGAGTTAAGTGATATCCTTTTATTATCGTTAATTAGTTCTGTCAACTTGGCTTTAAGTGCTTCCACATATTTTTCCACGTCCTCTTTTGTTTTAAGTTCAGTCTTTGGGAACTCTACTTTCACAGTATTAATTCGTTGATAATGCACGATAGGAGTGTCAGGCATTTCAGGTGGCAGAGCCAATTTTGCCATTTCATTCAACTGTTTTTCAAGAAGTTCTCCCTTAACATATGCTCGTGTACCTCTTAAATTGGCAATGAATCGTTGCTCCTTAACCTTCTTGGCTTCATCTTCAAATGGTTTCAAAACTTGTATCCGTTTGTTTTCATCCAATGCTTTAAAATCATCATGGGATTGAATCAGGCTTTTAGCTTTATTAATCTCTGCTTCAGTCAGTTTCCTTTCATCATCAATTTGCTTTATAACTTTTTTTGTCAGCGTGTCTTTTGCTGATTTGGCATCCCTTATAAGTGTTCCATTATATGGAGTTGTATGTTCATTTACTTCACGAAGCACATCCAGTTCCTCACATTGAATGTAGTCAAGGTTGGATTGGTTGCCAGAAAAGAATTTACGGATAGAATCATAAATGTTCTTTTGTTCACCGTTCCAGAACCGTTTGATTGGGTCAACCGTTTTTTCTTTGTGGTCAAGTAATTCGTCTTCATACTCTTTTACACTTGTCAGAAGGTAGGTATAATCCTTTTTTGCGAGTTTTTCCACAAAATCAGCAACTGGGTCAAGTACAGAAAGGAATGGGTATGTCTCCTTGCTCATCAACATTTGGTTTAGCCATCCCAATTCCTGAGTGAGTTTACTCTTGAATGCCAGTGCTACCTCTTTTGCTTCTTTCACAGGGCAAGTTTCATCAAAATACTCACTATAAACTGTCATCAGTTGCTTAATAAGGCGTGGGTCATAATCAACCTGTGGTTCAAGTAAAGTATTGCTATAAAGCCTGTTGCTTATGAAAGCATTTAATGCACCATCATCATCCAACAGGTTTGAATCCTGTGAAAGTTCAACTTTCCCACGTTTATATAATTTTGCTGCGATGCTGAAGACGGCATTCTGATACCACCCATATGGCTTCTTAGCGAAGTAGTCACGGATATCAGTCAGGGATGTCCTTTCCGACATCTTTTTCCTTCTTTGAATAATATTCAGCATCTCGCTTTCGGCTTCGGATAATGTTGAGTCATCCGTGCCGAACAAATCATCCTGTTTGTTCCTGATTATGGTTTTAATTGTATCTTCTGTGTAAACAGTACTTCCGAGCATCTTCAGGTTCGGATATGCCAACTTAATAAGGTTCTGGAAGGCATTGACCAGCTTTGTTTTACCGTCAGATGTACCATTAACATCCTGCTTCATTCCGTTCATGTAAGCTGCTGATTCACCCAATAGCGTTCGCAGCAGGGTAACAAGGGATGCCCTTCTCATTGTGTTCTGCTGAGCCTTCTCAAAGAGAATGCGCTTGACATTATCTTTATTCGTGGTAGATTGGTTCTGACGGATGTATTTTTCGGTTTTCAGGTACATCCTTACATCCATAAGCATGTGCGCATCATCAGGAAGAACCATCATCAGCAGGGTATTGTATCCCATTGTCTGGGATTTAAAGAAGTCTTCCCTGTCATGGTCTTGGAAATTTGGTGTGATAATTTCAACGGTGAGTTCCTTCTCCTTTCCTAATATCACGCCATCAATTTTGCTGGTAAAATCGTACTCCTGTTTGTTTTCCAGATACCGAATCTTATTATCACCGATTATGGTATCAAATATGATTTGTTTAAACAGGTCTGTAATCTGACCATTATCAATGTCTGTAGCTTTTATCTCTTCTTCGATATCCTTTTCATCGTCAGTCAGGTATTCATACAGGTCACCGTTTCTCTGGATGTAGGTTTGGTTTTCAAGAAGAGCAAGTGCTTCATTGATTTTTTTGTCATGTTCTTTTAAATCAACCTTAATGCTGTCAATCATCAAGGTCGAGATATTTCTGGCAGTAGTTTTGAAATTGCTGTAATATTTCACCATGAACAGTGCCTTCAGCACCTTTACAGCAAATGGATTATCAACCTGCCTTTCCGCAAGAATAATGGCACTCTGCAGTTCCCCACGAATGGTGGAACGAATGCCCTCAAACAACAAATCAAAGCTGACAAATGCATTCTGGTCTTTGGTTTCAATTTGCTGAATCACATGCTGGAACACTCCAAGCATTGACCGTTCTCCAACAGATGCATGTTTCCCCTGAAAAGCATTGTGGTTTGAAAGTGCCCTGATACACTGCTGGAATAAATCAAACTGGTAAGAAACGAATGGATATTTACTGATAAAATCCTTCTCGTCCTGATAACCCCTGAATTGTACACCCACTTCGGAAAATGACAGCAGGGTTTCCATCTTGGATTGTTCGTTCTTCCATGCGGTTTTCAGCATGTTTTTTGCAGGGTCAGTTTTGCTGAGAAGCCGCTTTTCAATCACTTCATCCACATTTGCAGATGTCAATGGAATTTTAAGTTTAAACCGTGCCTGAATTTTCGAAAAGTCATTCTGTTGGCTTTTACTCATATCGCCTACTACACGCTCCATATCTTCCTGTGAAGTGACCAGTATCCATGAATTGCCTTTGGTTCTGGTGGCAAGAGTCTCGGCAACTGTCTGAAGGTTCAGCATCAATTTGGTGTTTTCCGATATGAACTGACCCACTTCATCCACGAAGAAATTCAGCCTGAATCCCTTCGGCTTGGTCTTGATATATTCGCTAACCTTAGTGCAAAAATCATCCACCGAAATGCTGGAATCGGTTCTTATAGTATCGATGATATTGTGGTATTTTTCAGGAGTATCACCCAACAGCTTGGAAAGAACCTTACCGATGCCTTCTTTTACCTTTGGCGAAAAGTATTTTCTACGTGCATTAGACCAGAACTCGCCAGTTGCTTTTTCAAATTCTTCTTGAAACTCCTTGTATTTACCTTCGTTGTCTATCCAGCGTTCAAACTCTGCCACATGGCGTTGTGCACCGAAATATCCAAGGTGGTCGTTAAAGACTTTATAGAATACATTCAGCAAGGCATCTTCTTCCTGCTTGCTGGTTATTTGTGCTTGCTGGTCAATATTGAATAGTATTGATTCCGATGGGATACGTGTTGCACTTTGGATATCAGCTTTAAGAATTTTGTCGGTTTCAATCTTCTCAGCAAATAGTTCACCGAGTTTATACCCATTGAATTCCTTGTTCTCCAGAACATAAGAAAGAATTTTCAGCAAGTGTGACTTACCAGAACCGAAAAAACCAGAAATCCAGACCCCGTTTGCCCCACGATAATCATTATAAGCAGAAAAAAAGTCACCTATCTTCTTTGATACCTCATTGGTGACAACATATTCAACCACTTCATCCAATACGTGGTCTTGGTCATCTGCTTTGATAACCGTCTCGATGGTACGGTTAATGTCTTTTACGAAGAAATCTTTGAGAATCATTTCTTTAATTTATAGTTAGCGATGTTGAATGCACGGTAATAGTTATCGTCTTTCATCAGACCAAAAAGTTCCAGTGAGTAGCCGTTATAATCACCAGCAAAAAAGGCAACCGTTGGTGCTTTCTTGGCGATATTCTGAAGGTTGTTAAGCACGTTATGGCTACGTATAAATGGGAATACCAGTCCAATACCCGTTAAAAAGTAAACTTTAGCAGAACTGTTCTCAATCAGGCTCTTAATCTTCGGAATCAGCACTTCATTTATGTCCAAAATGGATTGCAGTGCCTCTTTGAACTCCCTTTTATCCATTGACTTTTCGAGTTCAAATATTTCACCATCACCAAGTTCATCGCTCAGAAGTTCCAGTGCGATATCATAAAGATTTAATTCCAGCACTGGGATACCATTTGTGTCGAGTTTGTTCTTCAGTTTTCTTATTGCCCGTTCAACATCATTCTGTTGTTTTGGGTCGAAAGCCGCAATGAAGAATGGTATTTCACCACCCAACGATTCCATCCGCAGGAACTCCTTATTGCTGATGACCTGATACAGGTGTTCGAATTTCTTAACAATATCTTCCATCTCAGTGCCTTAATTGTTTTATGTCCCTGTCGGGCATCATATATATTTTTAGCCATGCAGGGTCGTCCCTGACAATTGCATTAATTACATCTTGTTGAAGAATCTGTGGCAGAATGGCTTTTTCAACTGCGTTATTAATAATTCCAGCCTGTTCAAGGATACGGTACATAACCTGTTTGGCTTTCTTTCGTGTTGATTCCGAAAACGCTTCGAGTTCGGGGTGCAATAATATTTTGCTGTTAATAAATGAATTAAAGTCCGACTCGTTTAGCTTAAAATCAAATACCAGCACCTTATCACGGATAACCTCAATGGTAAAGTCCCTAATAAACTCGTAGCGTTTACACACAGCAAGAAAAGCTATCTGCTTTTGAGAAATGAGGTCAGCATTAATCAATATACTTATCTGTTCAGGAGTTAATTTTTCAAGCCTTTTCCGAACTTCACGGAACTCCCTGTCAGAAGTCCTTGTTTTGACGGAACTGAAAACAACACCGCTTTCCTTCACCACCTGCAGGTCGGTTGAATTATTATCATAAGCAGCCTTGGCTACTTTAATCATCTCGTTCAATCGTAATGATGCAGCCGTAAATGACAATATGTATTTTGAATGCAGGCTCATTTATATGTTCACAAAAGTCTTTACTGGCACGTCAAGAAGCTGGCTTAACTTTTCAAGATGTGATTTCTTGGGTACACTCTTTCCTGCGCACCATTTTGAGACTGTCACTTCGGATACCCCTAATTTGTTGGCTATCCAAACTTGCTTAATGCCTTTGGTCTTCAGTAATTCTTTAAGAAGCATTGATTTAAGAAAAGTTAAATTTATGACTAACGAATATACTTAAAATATTATGATTGCGTGAACATCAGGCAATGGTTATTAATTAATCAGTTCTTCTTGGCGGGGGTAAATTTTTATTATTCATGTTTTAATGTTTGTTTTTTGATTTTTAGTGTTGCATGGTATTCATCAATGATAATCTGAAATTCTCCCATTTTTCCAGCGTAGCATTTTTCATTTCTGTACCTATTGACTTGCTTTGTTGATAGTCTCATGTATTCTGCGATGCGTTTAATGCTGATTTTTTTGCCGTCCTGAAGTGCATATATGGCTTCCTCATAAAGCCTGATATTCCTGTTTCTTCTACCCTCAGAGTATTTTTTGATGCTCTTTCTTTGTTTATCCAGTACATCAATTTTGTCATGATTTCTCGACCAAAAAATCTTGCGTTTGGAAATCTCATCTTTGGTCTTTTTCCTTCTTAGCACTTTGCTGAAATCCAGTTCCCCATCAATGAATCTCTGGTAGCAGCTTGAAACAATAACATTGAGTTCCTTTTCATCGGGAGCAGGATTGTTATCGGGATTCAGGTCTTGGCAGTAGCAGTTATTTATTCTCTGAAGTTCCTTTAAAATCAGCTTGGGATGACAAAATGGGTTGTTGTAAATTAGTTTCATGCATATCATACTCAGAGTCTTTCCTCTCCGTCCTTCTTTAAATACCGTATTTGAAGTCAGATTTACTTCACATACATCCAATCCATCAAGACTTTCAAAATCTTCGGTACTAATTGGTTCATTGGGATTATCTCGGAATAAAATCTCATCAAGTCTTGTCTTATGTTCAACACTTGATGGAGTGTTATTCTTTAATACCAAAATTTCTAAAAAGGGGACATCAGTACTCATCACAATATTCTTTATATTATGATATCTATAATCATTAAAAACCGAATCATATATACCCACTGATGTCCTCTTTTTATCCTCTTCATTACCCACTACTGTCTCCAGATTAGACTTCCCCTTACCCATTAATGTCCCACTCACCTTATCACAACCCATTAAAGTCCCCTGATTAGACCCCTGACCCATTGATGTCTCCGTATCCCCCCCATAACCCAATGATGTCTCATCTTGATGGTTATGTATTACATTTCCATTATTATCATCTTTACCCATTGATGTCCTCTGAGCAAGTAATTCCTGACCCATTGATGTCCAGTTATTCAACATATATTTAATGTTTTCATAGTGTTCATCGTAAGAAAGGAATTCTACCTGAAGCAAAGGTTTAGGTGCTGATTTGGATTTAGATTGAAGAGGATGATTTTTAATGTATTCATCAATGTATTCCTTGCTTAGCGTAAAGACTTCTGCATACGGATTAAGCAGTGCTGTATCATCATATGGCAGGAAACAGGCACGGCTTATGTTTGAGCCGCTGGTATCGATTTTTTTGAGTTCTATATAGCTACTAAGCAAATATTCTGTTATGGCTTGATAGTAAGCGTTATGATGACTAACGTCTCGGATATCGGTGTTTATTACCAATTTAATGCCTTTACTTGGAGACCTGAAGCATCCAAATGTGTGTTTATTCCATTGTAAATTGTTGTAAAGTGTTTCAAAATCAGTTTCAGGATTGTCCTTTACATCTATATCGATTACTATCAATCCTGAATGTTGGGTTACGTTCTCACTGGTCTTGTTTCCTTTGTAACTCACTACACTAAAGTAAGCTGCGGGTAATTCTTCCTTTTCAACAAAACCTCTTGTTTTATTCGTCTGAATATCTTTAAAAATATCTTCAACAGACTCTTGTTTGCCATTTGCGATATCAAATACTTTGGGGTATACCATAACCCTGATATCATCAACTTTTCGATTTTTTTGAGTATTTATTTCTGTATTATTCATGTTCCTACATGTTTAATTTGGTAGCATGACTGCTTTCAATTCTTGTCATGCTACCATTATTATTTTCTTATGCTCAGTTCAATTTCAAATTTATTGAACCCATTTCATCCACTTCTTGAAGAAGTCGTCTTACAGCTTCCCTGATAATTTCAGAAACCGAAATCCCAGTTTTTCTCCTGATAACCTTTAATCTTTCAATCATGCTGTCGTCCATCCTTGAATAAAGGATTTGTCTTTTCTTCTCATATGCTACTTTGTAGCCTTCAACTGTCTCATTCATAACATCTTTGTATTTAATAAAGTAATTTTTGTCGAGTATTTGTAACCCATTTGTACTTATAAATACTAACAGCTTTGAAAAAAGACATAGCAATCAGTGTTTTTTAGTTACTAAATTCAGGATGGCTGTAATTATTTGTTACTGATACCATTTCATTATCAATCATCAGAAACAAAACGCCATTCTGCTCTGCAAATCCATTGATATGCATTGCGAGCATTGGTTTTGTAATATGCGTTATAAGGATTGGATAATTAATAGCCGAAACCTTATCCTTTAGGTGCAGTTCCGCCTGTTCTTCTGTATAACACTGGCATTCGGTAAGATAAATGATAGTTTTTGTCATGATAGTGGAATTTTAATTAGTGACTTAATACTTCAAGTGGGATGTCCACCACATATGCTTTTGAAAAACCACCACGAGGTTTAAGTGCCCCAACCTTAACACGGAATACTCGTTTCCCTTTAAGATATTGATGGGTTAATATTCCTTTTGAATAAGTAGCTTTATGAATATCGCTACCAGTCTTGGTACAATATGCATGGTCAATTGCTAAAATTCGATATTCAAGTAACCTGTTTTCCTGAATCAACCTTTTGAGGTGATTCTTTTCCTGATGCAGCCTTGCCAATATCTTTTCATTGGTCAGGATTGCATCAACTTCTGATTGTAAAACTGTTTTTCTCATAATATAACTATTTAATAATTAATAAATTCCACATAAAAAACCGCCAAAACTAACCTTCAACTCAATCAAAGAACTATCCAAACACTGCATTAACAGCAGGTTTACATGTTGTTCCCTTTGTTGTGGTTATTTTTGGCGGCTCGTTCCCCTCCTATGATGAAGGGGCATATTAGTCACCAGTGGTAAGGCAAATATATAACCGATTTATGTAAAATGCAAGTCTTTATATCCTGAATACCAGCATTTTGACGAATGTGTATTCTTAATGAAGAACTTTAGAAATTGTTTTTAATTAAGAAATCATTGTTCTGAATATCAGGCATATGCGATTTATTATAAAATTTCCTTGGATACTTTTACAAAGAAGAAGACTTTGACGAACGTCCAGATTTTTATGCTGGAGATTTTTCAAAAACTATAAAATTGACCCCACCAGTCAGGTCGACAGTCGCTAAGAACGTCAGATTTTTGAAATGGGATGGTTATCATTCAATCTCACAGAATAGTTCTTTAAGGTCTAATTCAAGTGTCTCACAGAGTTCAATTAAGGTAAGCAAGGTCAGATTTTCACCCCTTTCTACACGGGAAAGAGTATTGCGGTGCAAATCCAGATATTCAGCTAATTCCATCTGGGAATATCCATTGTTAATACGGTATTCTCGGATTAAGCCAGCAATGTTGTCAAGTTTCTTATGATATTCTTCTGGATAAGTTTTCTTAATCATCGGTCACGGTTTCATATAAATACTGACCAATAGATTGTGCGGCAACATCCACTTTAATTATTGTTTCCAGTACCATTTAGCTGCAATATTGCCATTTTAATGTACCATTTTCAATTCAGATAATGGCTTTATATGGATGTTTCAACGCTGAACACAGTGATTTTTTGGCTTTGTTGTGCCCACATTTAACGATTCAATGTGATTTTAATTTATGAAATGGGAGAAATGCTACAGGGATTTGAAAAATGACGTTGCATCCAGACCATAGTATTTAATCAGTTTCAATACTTTCTCTGAATTCCAATAAACCCGACCAGTGGAAATCAAAAGATACGTATATCTCGAAATCGACAATCTTCGGCATAGTTCCACAGTACTGATACCTGCCTGTCTTTGTAAATCAAGAAGTCGCTGCCCAATAGTTAACATAAATGCCTTGTCTTCTGGAGCGATAGCCTTGGGTGGCTGATACAGTTTTTCTGGCTGATTTGGCTCGGTATTGCTTGCTGGCTTCGGTTTCATTGATATAAATTTGATGTAAAGGTAATTATTGTCCATGAAAATGGACAGATTTATGATGATGAATTACCAGAGAACAGACTTGTATTGTATATTTGTCCATAATAATGGACTGTTCAATGAAGAGTAAGATTGTAATTAGACATCAAATCATTTACTCCGAGCATGATTATAATGAAGCCTGTATGCTGATTTTGTTCATTGATGGGAGTAACCTTATTGATTTTAATGCAGTTCCCATGAAAAAGGCTATCACAAATTTCGATGAATTAAAGAAGTATCGGTTTCAATCCTTCTCGTCAAATTAATTTGAAGTTATGATAACAACAGGAGCAATAAGAGCAAGCTATCGTCATCAAGGGAAATGTTCACTATTGTCAAGAACTGAAATAGCACCATATTTTCTTTCTGCAAGGATATCAATGAATTACATGAACAGAACCATTAATCAATAAAAAACGACATTCACTTTTGATATAAATACAACAAAACTGAAACACTATGAGCGCAAAATTTAGCAAAACCACAGCCGACTATCTTGAATGGAACGAAGCAATGAATTTGATACGGAAGTTGTATGATGATAAAAAGTACACACTTTCTCTTTATGTTGCCTGTAGCTGCTTTTTTGGTTTACGTGCCAGTGATACCCTCTCACTAAGATGGGATGATTTGCTTGGCAAGGATGAATTCCAACTTGTCGAAAAGAAGACCCAGAAGAGAAGGGACATTAAAATAAATCAGCAATTAAAGAAGCATATCTCGGACTGCTACAACAAAATTAAGCCAACCAGCTTGAATGATTTCGCTTTTGTTAGCCAAAAGGGAACTGTTTACAGCTTGCAACGCCTTAATGTAATCCTGAAGGATTTGAAGAAACAATACAATCTTAAAATCAAGAACTGCTCCACTCATTCTCTGCGAAAATGTTTTGGACGTGAGGTGTTTGTTCGTTCTGGGTCAAATGCGGAACTGTCACTCGTGAAGTTAAGCCAACTGTTTAATCATTCCAATCCTTCAATTACAAGACGGTACTTGGGGATTAGCCAAAAAGAATTGCTTGATACTTATGATATCTTGAGTTTTTGAAATCAAACTAATTTGATGACCTTTTATTAAAGGATTATCGTCCAGCATTTTTGGCTGCTGTTTCAATCCATTTACCCATTTTGTTAAATCCGTCATCATCAACCCAGTCGTAGGTTGAATATGAACTACTGAAATATACCGAATTCCCATCATTGTCTTTTCCGATTACACCGAAGTGATTTGACCCCTTTGGAGATGTATTGCCATCTTTATCTTTTATTTTATGGATGTATATTCCAAGCATACCGTTACCTTTCTCGTAACTCTTCTGCAACTCATATTTTACATACTCACGACTGTTGGTCTCAGAACCGATTAGAACTACGGTTACAGAAGTTCCTTTGAGTTGCTCATCTATCCATTTTTTAATTGCTGCATCTCCCCCTTTTTCGATTTTTTCAAAATCTGCTTCATCAATAAATCCTGCAGCAGTTTTGTCATCTCTAACAACCCAACTGTTTCTTACGATATTCGCTCTCCAAACATCATTTTTGTAATGAAAACTAAAGAAGACATGTCTTGCCATTGTTTTAATTATTTAATTGGTTTAATAAAGAAATTAACTCATCAATTATGCTATCCCACTTTTTGTCAATGCTTTCTATCGTTTTCAAACGGTTAACAATCCATTCCTCTCCCTCGAAATGATTATTTTCACCAGCAATAACCTCATTAAATATCTCTTTAGCAGCATATTCGGTCGAGGCAATAGGTATTGGTATTAATCCATAAGAATTAGAAATTTCAAATTCTTTTAGTACACCATCTGCAATAATGATTTCTCCATTAGTATCTTTTTTATTACCGAATAAAAAAACTGAAATCCCAGCTAAGGGTATCATCATATGACGATATTCTTTCCATAATTCAGGTAATTTTTTCTCACCAGTTTCAATTTGCGGGAATGGTCTCATAACTAACTGGTCTTCAGAATATCTGCTGGGATTTTCATGTATAGTTTCGATTGCACCATTTATAATTGCGCTTCCAACATTCAATCCAAAGCCAGTTACAATTCTATAATCATTTTGAATTAACTTTTTACTTAATACATGAATGAACTTCAATGCATCCTCTCGTTCCCAACTGCCAAACTCTTCGGCACTCCCAGATATAAAAATAGTCCTCTTCTTAAACCTACTGGCTAACTCTCTGAGTATTTCTGTTATTTCAGAATAATCGTCAATTAATAATCCTTTTATACCATACCTCTTCAAATCTGATATTCTTAAATCCTGTCTTCTCTGTTTGTACTTTAAACTATCATCCGTATCTCCACTCTCTTTAGCCTCTCTTTTAATAAAACAATAGTGTCTCTTTGGAATTTTACCAAAATGCAAATTCAATCTACTAAAAACATAATCAAGATTTGGGTCATTGAAACTAAATCCAATAAACAAAAATGTCTTTGAAACTAAATCACCACTTAAAGCTGTAATAAACGGTTCGTGCGTTCGATAATAACGTTCGTACTGCGATTTAGTAAGTATTGCTTCATTTGGTGATTGAACATCACCGTGCATTTTATAAACAACGACATCTCTTTTAGGTCTTGTATTAGCTAAATGGTCATTATGATGCTTCACATCAACAATCTTGTATGCTGCTTCAAGAGTATCTTCTAACAGAGTGTCATAATTCGTAGTCCAATATGTTGATATTGGTAATTGAGCCAGAATTTTATGGTTTTCAGTTGGTTCGGCTTGGCATGAAAATTCCTGAAGTATTTTTTTGATTATACCAGCTCTACTGTTATTTTCATTTTCATGGAATTGAGCCAGCGAAATTAAATCATGCTCTTTATCAACACTTAATCCTAATTCTGTTGCGATATCACATAAAAGTTCACACCAATCAACATATCCTGCTGCTTTTGACATTCCAGCTCCAGCAAAGATGGCAACATTCTTTTCCGCTAAATCATGAATGAAATCTTTAATGAATGCCTCTATTTCATTATTGAATATTTTTTTTGAAGCCATTTTTTGTGCGAGTTTAAAATTTTTCGACTTCCTAACCTTCTGGGGGATAAGGGTCGCTACCTTTGGGATAGGTTCGTTCTTCTTGGATTATACCATCTTGTTTATGAATAACGACTGAAGCATCACCCTGCTTTTTCGCAATGTCGATGGTCTTTTTCAGTACATCTTCTTTGGTTTCACCTTTAACTGAAGCTCTTTCTCCCCCTTCCTTTTTACCCTGCCAACCATTATCAGTTTTTGTTACATGGTAAGTTGTTCTTTGTTTGCTCATTTTAAAAAGGATTAATAATTGATATATGTACGTATGAGTGACTGTGAGTATTACAAACTTATTGACTTACCCAAATTTACATAAAATATATCAAGCGTAAAAATTTGAATTTAATTCAGCATTCTCCAACAAATCGAAATTCCTGTTAGGAGTAATGCCAGAAAAGGTATCTCACTATTCTTTCAATATCATACTCATATTCAGCATAATAGTGCTTGAAAAAATGGATGTTCTTTATAGTGTTTTCTTTTCAGCTTCCAAAACAATACCATATAATCCTAACTCTTCATCAGATGCTGTCTTATTCCTGATTTTTTTCTCAAATCCCTTTTTTATTTCTTGAATATGCCCATAATCATTAATTGGTAGTATTAATTTTAACAGCCACATTGCAATAAAAGCGATTAACGCATATTTCCAATTTATAAAGAACAACCAAATCAATGGAATATACTTCAGTTGACTTATGTAAAACAGATAAAAATACCAATCAGGGAAGAATTTGTTTTGAACTGCAATATTCTGAGTTCCGAAAGCAAATTGCCTTATTTTTCTAACCGTTCTTTGGAAAAGGAAACAGTAAATATTAATGCATTCGAATATCAGGTATGCCCCTAACAGTATAAATTCTTTTTTCATCGTATTGTAATATATTGACTAACAGAGATGTAATATTCTGACATTCGAGTTAATCTTTTATGCTTTATGAATTGAACATTTGCAGGTCATCATTTTTAAGACCACCATCATTATGGATTAATTTTTCCATTTGGCTGCGACTTCTTCAAAAAGTGCATGTGAACTTTCAATAAATTCGTCCATAGTTTTAGCTTCATAAGAAGCAATTGCAGGGAACATTAATTTTCCCTCATTTTCAGATGAATTTGTTAAATCATCCAGATTAAGGACATCATGTGCCAATTCATGGTAAATAAGATAATACCGCAGAGGCTTTTTAAACGAATTCCATGTTGAGGGGTTAACATATATTTCAATTCTATCGTCATCATTACTGCCATAAGAAATGCCATGTATATGAGTGGCATCGGTTATGTGGTCGAATTTTGCGAATTTTATTATACTGGTAGTTGGTCTTTTCGGGAATATTCCATAGACGGCAATGTCCCGATAAAATTTTTCAACATAAAAATTAAAATCCACATCTGCTTCATAAGCACTTGACTTAATCTCTTGGTAAAATTTGTATTGATTTTGCTTTTTAAGAAAAAGGAAGACTATAAACAGGACAAGAATTGAGACAAAGGCAATTAAAATACCTCTTACACGTTTTTTTTGATTTTTTGTTGGAGAAATTTGGATATTCTTCTCATTGTTAATTTCATCTTGCTTTTCTACTATTACTTTATTGTTCTTTATTGGGGGTGGCAGTGAGTTCGTGATGTCTTTTAACTCATCTAAATCAGCTAATTTTGTCCAATTCTCTAATCCATAATACCATACCTTTGTTTCTCTTGTGATTGGCTGTTGTTTCAGTTCTTCAAATGTAAAAGGACCAAGTTTTTCAACGCCATCAGTATAAAAGTACTTTTTCATCAATAGTCATATTGTTCGGGAAAAATCACTGAATTGGTAACTAAATCGTATAGTTTTTCTAAAGCGGCAAACTCATTATTAGCTAAACCACCAGACTGGAGATATACAATTTTATCTTCGAAAAAAATCACCCAACATTTTTGTATGATACTCATTTTAATACCTAACCTCTCCATTTCTCCTTTCATTGTGAATTCAAGTGATGGATACTTGTCAACACTCACTATTCTATGATTGAGTATTTGAGGGTTGGTTAAAAAAGAACTCACTTCAGATAAAAAATCATTAACGTATTCATCGTCAGATAAAAGTTCACTCATTTCCTTTCTTGAAAAAAACATGATGTTGTCTTTTACAATAATCATGTAATTATAATTCTTAAACAAGAACTTCTGTACAATATTTGGTCTGTCTCCTTCTTCAATCTGCCATCCCATGGGGGGTCTGAGTTTTAAATTAACCCCTTTTGCTTTTGGATGTCCATCTATGCTTATATATTCTCCCAAATCGAAATTTAAATTGGCAAGTTCATATGATTTTATACTTATTTGTTCACGAAGGCGGTTCTCAAAAAAATACTGGTATTCAACGTTTATGTTATTATTGAAATATAATTCAGAATATCCTGATTTTTTAAGATTTTCAATTAAATCGGTTTTAATGTTCTCTGGAGCATACCAATCCTCGTTTACATGATACTGGTAAACTAAAGTTCTGCCTATTGCGTAACAACCCTTTACAGTAATTCCATTACCAAAATCCATTCCTTGTAATTCCTTATTAATTCTTTGTGCCAATGACTTAATATCACTTTCTGATAATGATTGTGAGTAACTAAGCAAATTGAAACAACATAGTATGACTGGTAGGATGAACTTCACGAGAGAATTATTTTAGCATTAAATTTTTGGATTTCTTCCATATTTGTTGCTAATACCTTCTTCTGCTTTTCCAAAAATCATATAAAGAGGGAAAAATGGTATTATCTGCCACCAACCATTATACCCCATATCGTGACAACGTTTAGCACCTTGCGCAAAAAAGAACCAATATGTCGGGATATAGGCAAGAAACAACCATGCAAACTCATAACTATCTTCGGTTAGCACATTTATGAATGCCATTAAGAATACTACGATAATAAAACTAATTCCATATTCCAATCGCCTTATTCGACCCTTGAATGAAAATGGGTTCGAAAACATACCTTGTCTTTTATAAATTACCGAACCTGTGTTGTCATCAATAACTTCTGCGTCACTATTTTGCGAATCCGATTGGGCAGATGTGGTTTTTAAATCCATTTTTTCAGGAATAATGGGGGGTGGAATTAGTTTAAATAACTCTTCGAATTCGATAATGTCTTTTGCTGGTTTCCAGTCCTCAAGACCTTCAAACCATATAAGTGTTTCTTTAGTTATGGGTTCATTTTTTAGTTCTTCGAAGGAAAATGGACCGAATTTTTCCTTGCCGTCCGAATAAAAATACTTTTTCATGAGTTTTAATATTATATGACCAATAAATACATATACTTTCCGTTCGTCAGAAACATATTACATGAATAAATGCTACTTATTTCAGATAGTCTAAATATGCAAATTTTTAATATTATAATCAAATCCCTTTATCAAATTTCACACAAACAGCATCTTTACATAATTGGTCACATAAAGGACAAAAGCAAAGAAATGCAGTAAACAATTACCACCTGTTCTTATGTTCAGGTGGTAATTGTTTGTATATCAGCCAATGACCAGAACCACATACCATCGCTATCAATTTCCATATTATAGCTTAGATTATAGTGTTTACCTGTTTTAAGGTCTTGGACATTAAGATAAATGATGCCCTGATAATCTTGAAAACCAAGCAGCCTGATGGCAGCTATTTCTTCACCAATGATTTTTTTCTCCAGTTTCATGTAAGGCATGCCAACGGTAAGACGTTTGCCAGTGGTCATTATAAATGGCAAATCAAGGATAATGCTATCATCTGAAATATATTCAAGCACCTGATGTCCTGCAGCATTTATATATGGTTCATTTTTCATCCTCAAGTTCCAACAGGTCAGTAGCATCATAATTATTGGCGATTTCATTATAGACCATATCCTTGATGTCGTTCCAGCGAATGGCAAGGTATTCAGGATGTATATTATTAACATCAATATTTAATTCAGCCACACAACCTGTGTCAGGATTGGTTAACAGCATCTGAAGATATCCACCACTGTAATCCACGCTTTTTAAATCGTATAATCCAAAACCCCTATTGTTTACCAGTAGATATCGCTGACCAAATCCCATATCAAGCGATGATTCGTCACGATATAAGAAAATCGAAAGATATT
>Ga0208196_1001456_pt1 | contig 25258 bp, 13 predicted proteins | sample AD_JPNNA7_MetaG_FD_184443 | JGI IMG/M metagenome (GOLD analysis project Ga0208196, IMG submission 184443) | Active sludge microbial communities of municipal wastewater-treating anaerobic digesters from Japan - AD_JPNNA7_MetaG (SPAdes) (version 2) | ecosystem: Engineered > Bioreactor > Anaerobic...
CGGCGGCTATCTGGTCGAATGGATCAATTTCAAAGGCATGTTGGCTGTAGCCGCCGCGCTCTACCTCATCGCCACATTCATGCGCATTGGCATGGCCCGCGAAGCCGCCCGCGGTCACGAGGCCAACCCCGCCGCGCTGACCTTTAGCAGCCTCAAAACCAACCTGGGTGCCATGGTTGTCCTGATTCTGGCTGGCGGCCTGTTCACCTGGATTCTCATTACCGATGGCGTGCGGGATATTTTCTTTGGCATGTCCATGAGCTTCCTCTCCGTCTATATGCAGGATATCGCCAGCCTCACCATCAGTCAAATTGGATTCATGAACAGCATTTTTGGCCTCGCCATGATGGCCGTCATGATCCCCGCCGGCTGGCTGGCCGATAAAGTTGGCGAGCGCGTCAACATTGCCATCTCGTTCCTGCTGCTGGCCTTCTCCATCGGCATGATCGCGCTCATCCCGCCCCAGAGCCCGGCCTGGGTCTATGCCATCGGCTGGACCATTGCCGGCATCGGCAGCGGCCTGGGCACCCCCGCGTATCAATCCCTGATCAGCAAGGCCGTTCCCCAGCGGCTGCGCGGCGTGGCTTTTGGCCTCTTCAGCACCAGCCTGGGCCTGGTCTCCCTGCCTGCCCCCATGATCGGCGGCTACCTCTGGGAACACGTCAGCCCGCAGTTCCCCTTCTTGCTAACGGCTGGCATCTCCTTGCTGTCCATCATCCCTGTCTGGCTCAAATTCAAAACCAGCGGCGACGTGAATGTGGACCCGCCCAAACCGGCTTAACTTCGGCAGCCCAAAACAACACCGTCTGGGTTGCCCCCAGCCCCGGTAACCCGTCTCAATTCATAAATCCAACCGCATCTCGCGGGTCACCACCTCAAAGCCCAGCTTCTCATACACCGGGCGCCCCGCATCGCTCGCGTGCAGACAGGCCCGCCGAATCCCCTTTGCGCGCAGGTAATCCAGAATGGCCTGCATCAGCGCCGTGGCCACGCCCCTGCGCCGCCAATCGGGGTGGGTGAAGACGCTTAAAATATAGCCTTCCAACCCCTTCGGATTTTTCAGCGCCGGCGGCTTGCGGCGCACAATCACCCCGGCAATCCCAATCACCTGCCCATCAGCTTCAGCCAACCAACCCAAAAACTCACCAGTGGGCATTGTTTCCGCCAGATAGGCCTCTGTCGGCTGCCGCAGCACCTCAATTTCCTCTGGCGTGCCCCGCCCCATATTGATCAACATCTGCAAGCGATACTCCGCCAGGGCGGCAATATCCTCAAGCAGCGCTTGGCGAACCTGAAAATTTGGGTTGGTCATACGGCTCCTTGCTGCGCATCTCAGAATTAAGTACCGGCGTTGATTTTACCGCGTATTTTGGTGTTTGCAGGGCTTCGTTTCGGTCTTGCCCATTTAATTTTAACCCTATGCATCAGCAACTTATTGTGTATAATGAAATCAGCAGGTCAGGCGCTGACCTGCCCCATACAAAGGAGGATTCTATGGCCTATACCTATAAAAACGCAAAGGGCGTTAGCTATATTCTGCACAGCAAAGAACGCGTCACCTCAACCGGGAAGAAAGCAGTTCTGTATTTCTTCTCCAAAGAGCAGAAAGCCGGCGCGCTGGATGCCGTTCCCGCTGGCTATGTGGTTACTGAAACCGCCAATGGCCTGCCCGTGCTGAAGAAGAAATAACCCCTCCAAGTTAACGATGCCCCTGGCCTTGATGGTCAGGGGCGTTTGTTTTAAGTGCCTTGCAGTTAGCCCACCAGGTAATCTCCTGTCAAGATTTGCTGAACCAGTTCTTCCAAATCTTTTGCCGCGCTGACCTCGGGCGGCGCACAGCGCGCCAAAATCTCGTCTGCTGCCCGGCTCTGATCGTCCTCACAGACCGGATGATGCCTTACCGCCTTCGCCAGTTCAGCGGCTTTGTTGGTCTGGTCGTTTTTCTCCAGCCACTGCGCCAGCGCCAGCGCCGCCAGCAAAACCTTCGCCGCCAGTTGGCTGGTCTGGGCATAGCGCAGCCCATCCATCAGCAGCCCGCGGGCAGACCGCATCTGCCCCAATTGCGTTTGGGCTTGCCCCAGGTTAATCAGGCAGGTGGTAATGCTCCAGGTATCCTGCGTCTGGCGGGCAAGCGCCAATCCCTGCTGATAAAATGCCTCAGCCTGAGAAACATTCCCACTGGCCGCCGCCGCCTCACCCAGATTGCTGAGCGCAATGGCCTGCCCATCCCGGTCGCCAATTTTTGTACAAATGGCCAGGCTTTCTTCATATAAACTAATCGCCGCGGCATAATCCCCCCGGTAGTGATGCACCGTACCCAGATTGTTATACTGCATGGCCAGATTATATTGATCCCCCAGCCGCCGGGCGATCTCGTGGCATTCTGTATAGAGCTGCGCTGCCCGCTCAAAATCTCCCTTTGAACAGGCTGTATCCGCCAGCATGTTGAGCGGCGGCATCAGCAGGCGCGGGTTTTGCAGCTGCCGGGCAATTTGCACACTCGCTCCAAACAACTCTGCGGCCGACTGCCAATCTCCCTGTGCATTCTGACTTACACCCAGCATGTACAGCGCTCGGGCAATCCCCGGTTGATAGTCAATTTTTCGTGATATTTCCAGCGCTTGCCGGGCCAGTTCGCCGGCTTCTGCCTGTGACTTCCGTTTACGAATCAGGTTCGCCAGCCAAACCATACAGATAGCCTGTTCATCGGGTTGGTCTGTGTCGGCCAGTTGGCGCAGGGCAGCTGTCAGGGTGACGATCGCCTCGTCATTTTGTGAAAGCCGGGACTGCATAATTCCCAATCGCGCCAACATCCGTCCGTACAGCGGCGCCGCCTGAGGTTCGCCTTCCAATTGCTTCAGCGCGCGCCCCAATAAGGCCGCTCCATCCTGATATCGGCTGCGAAAGTCGTAGAACAGGTAAAGCCCCTGCAGATATTGGTCAAGCCGGGCCAATTGCCGGTTTGCAATCGCGTTTTCCCATCCCACCACAATATTTTCGTGGTTGGTCGCAATGGCATTCAAGGCCTCGCCCTGATCCAGGGTCTCAAGCTGCTCCGTCCTTTGATGGACATATTCCGCAAAAAATAGACTGTGACGATTGCAAACTTCCCGGCCGCTTTGTTCATCCATCACGCGCTGTTCAGCCGCATATTGCCGCACCGATTCGTGCATCCCCCAGCGCCCGCGTTCATCCCGCCGCAGCAGCAGGTGATCATGCAGCCGGGCTAAAACATCCGGCAAGATCTCCGCCACAGCCTGCCCGGCTTCCGTTTCAAACCCGCCGCGAAACACGCTCAACCGGGCCAGCCCGGTCTGTTCTTCCGGGTCCAGCAGCATCCAGGAATAGTTCAGCGTAGCCCGCAGGCTGCGATGCCGTGCCGGCACATTTACCAGGCTCGTCGCCAGCACATCAATATTTTGCCGGAGCTCTGCCGCAATCTCCCCCAGTCCGCGTGCCCGATGGGCCGAGGCCGCCAGCTCCAGACTCAGCGGCGACCCTTCAACCAGCTGGCAAATTTCAATTAACGCCTCGAAGTCTGCCGGGGTCAGCGCTGCACGCTGCTGGGTGCGCTCCAGGGTCTGCATAAACAACTGGATTGCACTGTAATCTTCAAGGGGCTGCCGGGGGGTACCATCCGGGTACGCCAATCCATCCACCCGATAGACCCATTCTTCCTGTAAATTCAAGCGTGTTCTGGATGTTGCCAGAATTTTCACGCCGGGCGCGGCTGCCAGTAGTGCACTCAGGCAGTCAATCCCGTCGGTCAGATGCTCCAGGTTATCCAGCATCAGCAAAATAGTTTGCCCGCTCAAGGCCTGGATTAACCGCGTGCGGGGATATTCGCGCTCAGAGCCGGGCAGCCCCAACCCTTCGGCAATCGCTGCCGGAATCTGTTCGCAGTGGCTGACCCCGCTGAGCGGAATGAAGAATACACCCCGGGTATGTAATCCCGCCTGTTCGCGGGCTGCCTCCAGCGCCAGCCGGGTTTTTCCAATCCCACCCGGTCCCAGCAGCGTGATCAGGCGGCAGTCCGGCTTTGCCAGCCGGTCTGCCAGTTCATCCAGTTCGTTTTGTCGCCCGGTAAACGGCGTCAATCCTCCCGGCAGGTTGTGCTGTCCGGTGGGGTAGCGTGGTTCCGGCGGCTTGTTCTGCCCTGCCCCCTGCCGGATTCTCTCAAACAATGCCTGGGTTTCTGCCGATGGTTCCAGTCCCAGCTCGTTTTTCAAATATCGCCGGCAGGCTGCATACTGTGCCTGTACCGCGCTCCATTGTCCTTCGAGTGCCAGCAGCCGCATCACCTCACCGTGGGCGGTCTCATCCCAGGGTGCCAGTTCAAGCAGTCGGGTAGCCATCTCCCGTGCCTGTGAATATTCCCCCCGGCGTTCATGATATTCCACCAGTGCATCCATTGCTTCCACGGCCTGCCGGTTCAGCGCCTCGCGCGTCAGCATGGCCCATTCCTCAAAACCAGAGCTGTCTCCCAGTGAAAAATGCGCCAGGAATGGCCAGCGGTAATAACTTAAGGCCCGGCGCAGCCGGCGCAAATTGAGTCCCGCCAGACCAGCGTTTCGCTTGTGAAACTGCTGCGCCGCCGCGCACGCCTCTGTAAAAGCCAGCACATCTACCCAGGTCTCTGCCGCCGGGTTCCAGGCAACCATATCCTCCTGAAATAACAAGAAAGGCGTTCCCAGTTCACCGGTGCCATCCCCGCCCAGGGCTTTCCGCAGGGTGGAAAGCGCCTGCCGCAGGTTGTGCAGCGCTGCCTCCGGCGCTTGATCTGGCCACAGCAGTTCTGCCAGCGCCTCGCGGGGGTGGGGATGGGCGCGCTCAATTAACAGGTAGGTCAGCAGTGCTCGAACTTTGTCAGTCCGCAGCCCTGTAACAGGCTGACCATCCAGTTTGATTTCCAATACCCCGAAAAGCTGAGCCGTAAGTTTCACAGTGTGGGAACCTTGAATAATTATACCTGATGCTGAATTTTTGACGATTTGTTGACGGTCAACGGGTATCCTGTAATCAGCGTCTTGCTATTCCTTGTATTTTATTCAGGAGAAGAACCGTGAAAATCAAACCCTTAATCTTTGTCCTTGTCTTATCGCTCGCGCTTACAGCCCTGGCTGTGCCCACCCAGCCGGTCCGCGCGGCAGCAACGTTTGTAGTAGATACCCAAAATGATACCAATGATGCCAATCCCGGCAACTGCGTTTGTGCCGACAGCAGCGGCAACTGCAGTCTGCCTGCTGCCATTCAGGAGTCCAATGCCTGCCCGGACGCCGATACCATTCGCCTCTCTCATGTGGCCTATCAGCTTGAAGACCGCGTCTTCGAAATCACTGAGGAGTTGTACATTTACAATCCCTTTGATACTTTTATCACGATTTCCAATGGCTCAGTCTTTCGTCTCTTTGTAGTCAATACCGGCGTAAAGCTCACCCTGGATACGGTCAAAATAAACTACTCTGGCGGCATCGAGAGCAACGGACAGCTCTGGCTCTACGATTGCTCGCTGGAAGATAACCAGCCCGATACTGGTGAAGATGGCGGCGCAATTTGGTCCGGCTCTTCCAGCGGGTACCTCTATATTGACCACTCCTGGATTACCAACAACGATGCTGGCACCGGCGGCGATGGCGGTGGTATTTATAGCAACTCTCCAACCGTGATTTTTGACGCCTTCATCACAGGGAATAATGCCGTCAACGGCGGCGGCATTTATCTGGCGGGCGGCTCTCAGTCTTTGATCTACGAATCCAAAATCAGCACGAACACCGCTACCGGCAGCGGGGGCGGCGTGTATGTGGTTGCCGGGGGGTACGGCGCCTCTCATTCCATCTCCGGAAGCCACATCGCTGAAAATAATGCCCAAAACGGCGGCGGTCTTTTCGCCACAGATACAGATATTTACCTGACCAACACCAGCCTGATCGCTAACCACGCCACCAGTAACGGCGGTGGCCTGTTAATCAGCACCCAGGGCACCTATCCCAAGGCTTATCTGATCAATGTCACCGTGGGCGCCAATGCCGCTGAAAACCACGGCGGCGGCCTCTATTTCGGCGCCGACACCCGCGGTGACTTATCCAATGTGACCATAACCCAGAACACCGCCGACTGGAGCATTACCGGTGTAGGCGATGGCAGCGGTGATGGTGGCGGCATTGCAAGCGCCAGCCAGCATCTGGTTGTGCTGCGCAATAGTCTTGTGGCAGAAAACAGCGATCGCTCGCTGGTTGCTCCGCCCGCTTACGGCGATCCCGACTGTGATGGCTCATTTGAGTCAGATGGCTACAATCTGATTGGCAACAAAACCTGCACCATTACGGCGCAAACTGGCGACCAGTTCGGCAACCGCTTCTCGCTCGTTGACCCCTTGCTGGGCGACCGCGTTGATAATGCCACCCCCAACTACACTTCATACTACCCCATCCTGGAATCCAGCCCGCTCATTGACCGGGGCAATCCCTCCGGATGCGTCAATTCTGATGATGAGCTTATCACTGAAGATCAATTGGAACGCGCACGCCCTCAGGGCATGCACTGCGACATTGGTGCCTACGAATCATCGTTCAGCCTCACCGGCATCTATCTCCCGCTTGTGCTGCGCTAATTACCACTAACCCATCCGGTCAAGGGGATGCTCGTGAAATCACCAGCCTACTACTCCTTTATGCTCCGCATTTGGTCCAGTACCGAGGCCAGTTGTCAGGTCTGGCGCGCCTCTCTGGAGGATCCACTGACCCGGCAGGTGATGGGTTTCGGCAGTATTGAAGCTTTGACCGAATACCTCAAGCAGCAAACCACTGCCCCACCCAATTCACAAGACAGCTCCGACTCTGAGTAATTCCCCCCTCGCCCGGGCCACCTGCCCGGGCGAGATTTTTGCCTGCATCTTTTATCTGTTTTTTATGCGATTAATGGCTGCTCTTCAGCCCCGCATTGAGTATCTGCTGTACCAGCGCCGGTCCTGAGTAAATCAGCCCCGAATAGAGCTGCACCAGCGTTGCTCCGGCATCCAGCCGGGCCTGGGCATCCGCAGGGGTCATTACCCCGCCGCTTGCCACCACAGGCAGCTTGCCATCCAGCAGCTTAACAACCCGCCCCACCATCGCTTGATTGATGGCGCTCAGCGGCTTGCCGCTCAACCCGCCAATTTCACCGGCCATTGGTGATTGCAGTGTAGGCCGGCTGATGGTGGTATTACCGATAATTACCCCATCCATCCGGGTATTGACGATGGCATCCAGCGCCGCGTCCAGTTCCGTCTCGCTCAGATCGGGTGCCAGCTTGACCAGCACCGGGGTTTTACGCCCCAGTTTGGCTGTTTGCGCTTCCCGCGCTGCCTGAATGGCGCTCAGCAGCGGCGTCAGGGCATCCCCGGCTTGCAGCTTGCGCAAATCCGGCGTATTTGGCGAACTGACATTCACCGCCAGGTAGTCGGCCAGGGTCGCAAATTGTTCCACCAGCATCACATAGTCATTTGCCGCTTCTTCCAGTGGCGTGACTTTGTTCTTGCCAATATTCACACCCAGGATCAACCCCTTGGGTCGCTTGAACCTCAACCGCCGGGCCAGAAAATCCGCTCCCCGATTGGGAAATCCCATCCGATTGATCACCGCTTCATCGGGCACCAGTCGGAAGCAGCGCGGCGTGGGGTTTCCCGGCTGGGCTTTGGGCGTCACCGTCCCCACCTCAATATGTCCGAACCCCAGCCCCGCCAGCCCGCGCCAGCCCAGCCCATCTTTATCATACCCGGCTGCCATGCCCAGCGGATTGGGAAAAGTTAACCCAAAGGCCTTCACCTCCGGCCCATTTTGCCGGGCGTGGAACATCGCGCGGATGAGCCAGCGGCCGGGCGCAATCCCGCCGCCCATTTGCAGCATGGCGATTGTCAGATGGTGCGCCTGCTCCGGCTGCAATTTGTAAATCAGGGGCTTGACCAGTTGATACAAATCCATCTATCCATTCTCCTTCAAAAACTGACGCACTGCCTCAATTTGTTCGGCCGGGACGCGCCCATTGCGTTCCCAGGTATCCAACAGCCCGGTCAGCGTCAATACAGTATGGAGCTGATACCCTTCCTTCTCAAGCGCTTCTCTTGCCCCCGACTGCCGATCAATCAACACCACCACATCTTTCACCACCAGCCCGGCGCCCGTCAATTGCTCAATGGCCTCAAATTTACTGCCGCCTGTCGTTGCCAGGTCGTCAATCACCACCGCGGTTTCTCCCGGCGCAAATTGACCCTCAATCTCGGCCAGCGTCCCATAGGTTTTGGCCTCTTTGCGCGGGTAAATCATCGGCCACCCGCTTTGCAGGCTGATGGCTGTACCGATGGGCATGGCAGCATAGGGCAGTGCCGCCAATCGGTCAAAGTGCAGTTTTTCCAGCAGCGGGATGAAGGCTGTGCCAACTTCAGCCAGCAGTGCCGGATGCGATGCCAGCAGCCGCAGGTCAATGTAAATCGGCGAAATCAACCCGGACTTCAGCTTAAAGCTGCCAAACTTGACACATCCTGCCTGAAGCAGCCCTTCCGCCAGCGCCGGCGGAATCTGTTCGCCCAATGCTTCGCGCCCCAGGGTTTGTCGCGCCTGTTGAATATCTTTGAACAGGGCCTTTGCGGCTGCTCTGGGGTCTGCCGCTCGTGAGATTGCTCGCGAAACAGGGATCAGCAATCCCAACCCATCGGCGCGCAGCCCGGCGGTCAGTGCCGCATGCAGGTCGCCGCCCTGGGCGCCTACGCCTGGCGCCAGAATCCAAAGGTCGGGGGCCAGTTTACGAACATCTGCCAGCGCCTGTGGGTGTGTGGCTCCCACAACAACCCCCACATTCTGCCGGTCATTCCACTTTTGAGCCAGCACAGCCACCTGCTCGTACAGATGTCGTGCCTGCCGCGTTCCTATCAGGCGCAGGTCCTGCAGGTCCCCAGCGCCTTGGTTCGAAGTCTTGCATAACAGAAAAACGCCATGCTCCGGCACCTTGATAAACGGCTCAATCGAGTCATATCCCAGGTAGGGGTTGAGTGTGATGGCCTGGGCGCCCAGCGTCTCAAAAGCTGAGCGGGCATAGGCTTCGGCCGTGCTGGCAATATCTCCGCGTTTGGCATCCAAAATCACAGGAATGCCCTCCGGGATGGCTGCGATTACGTCTTGCAGAGCCTGCCAGCCTTCAGCGCCAAAGGCCTCAAAAAAAGCCGCGTTGGGTTTGTAGGCCAGGGCAACCTCCTGTGTGGCTTCAATCAGCCGCAGGCAAAAATCGCGCGCCCCGGCTGCCGTGGGTGTCGCTAAATCGCCGGGATGAGGATCCAGCCCAATGCACAGCAGCGATCCCGTTTCACGGGCGCGCTGATCTAATCTGGTGAAGAAACCCACTGGTGTTTGCATCAGGCTTTCCCCAGAACCATCGCCAGCAGCGCCATGCGGGTGTATAAACCGTATTCCATCTGCCGGAAGTACGCCGCCCGAGAGTCATCGTCCACCTCTTCGCTGATTTCACCCACCCGTGGCAGGGGGTGCATCACAATCATATCTTCCTTTGCGCGCGTCATGGTTTCCAGCGTGATGGTGTACGTCCCCTTGACGGCTTCATAAACCGCCGGGTCGTCAAACCGCTCCTTCTGCACTCGGGTCACATACAGCACATCGCTATCCGCCAGTACCGGGTCCAATTCCCGATACTCTGCCTGAGGCCGCGAAACCTCTTCCATGATCTCCGCCGGCATCCGCAAAATCTCCGGCGACACATAGTTGATCTTCACATCATACAACGAAAGCAGCCGCGCCAGCGAATGGACCGTGCGCCCGTGCTTCAAATCACCCAGCAGCGTAATCGTCAGCCCGTCAATTTTTCCCATTTCCGCCTGGATGGTAAACAGATCCAGCAGCGCCTGGGTAGGATGTTCCCCAATTCCATCGCCGGCATTGATCACGGGCTTCCGGGCATATTTTGCCGCCAGCGCCGCCGAACCCACTTCTGGGTGCCGCAGCACAATCACATCGGCATAGGCTTCCAGCGTGCGCACCGTGTCTGGCAGCGACTCGCCTTTTGAAACCGACGAATACCGCACCTCGTTGATCGGAATAACACTCCCCCCCAGCCGTTCCATCGCCGCTGTGAACGAAGACGATGTGCGGGTGGAGGGCTCATAGAATAAACTGGCTAAAATCTTGCCTTTCAGTAGATCAAACGTACCCACCCGCATCACCATTTCCTGCATTTCGTGGGCCACAGCAAAGACATATTCCAGGTCTTGCCGTTCAAACTGTTTGACGGAAATGATATCGCTGCCATAATACGGCGCATTTTGATGATCGCCAAACGGCAAATGCGGATTATGCCGTTTGAGTGGGGGAAGATGAGTAGCCACAGTTGTTCTCCTTTTTTTGATTAATCTCAAATTGACGATAGCTCTGGGCGTAAATTTTGCCCGGCGCCCGGCGGCAGTAACTGCCGGCCATTTTCATAGGCAAGTCTGCCGCGCAGCATCACCCGTTGAACGCGCCCGCAAACCCGCTGGCCTTCAAACGGGGTCCACCCGCAGCGGCTGAACAGTTCGCTCGCGTGGATGGTCCATTCAGCCTCCAAATCCACCTCAACCCAGGTATCTGCCTGTACCGGCAGCCCAAATATTCGTTGGGGGTTGGTGTAGCAGCGCTGGATAATATCATCCAGGCTGAGTTTGCCCGCCTTTACCGCCGTTAACAACAGCGGCAGGGCTGTTTCCAACCCCGGAAACCCTGGCGGTGGGGTATCGCTGTCTTTTTCTGCCAGCGTGTGAGGCGCATGGTCGGTGGCAAAACAATCAATAATATCCAGGTTGTCCCACAGCGCCTGCTGGTCGGTCAGTGCAGCCAGCCGCGGGCGCACCTCGCCGCGTCTACCTCCAATTTTTGCCAGATCAACCTCTGATAAAAATAGGTGGTGCGGCGTCACTTCACAGGTGATGGGCCAGCCGCAGGCTTTGGCCTTGCGGATCAGCAAAATTTCTTCACGGTGAGCCACGTGGCACAGATGGACGGGACGTTGGTATAGACCTGCAAAAGCAATTGCCGCCGCCAGCGTGCGGCCTTCTGCATGGATAGCCATCGGCGCCGCAGTTGGCCAGTGTTGAAAGTGTGGCGCCCACAGGGTCATGTCGTCCAGTTTCAAGGGCCCATAAGTTTGATCCAGATAAAGCTTTAATCCTGCCGCACCGGGCGCCAGCCGGGCAGCCGCTTCTGCATTGTCGGGCCCCGCACCGAGATATTGCGCATAGTCACAGCAGGCCTTCTGAGCGCTGTCCAGTGCCAACTGCAGGCTCGCTTCATCGGTCACTGGTGGGCGGGTATTGGGCATTGCCAGAATGGTTGTAAAGCCTCCCGCCAGGGCCGCAGCTGTGCAGCTCTCCCAGTCTTCTTTATGGGTGGCACCGGGTTCACGCACATGCACATGCGGATCAATCAGTCCAGGCAGGCGAATGATCATGCATCCCTCCGTAAACAGGCAAAAAAAGAGAGCCAATAATGGCTCTCTTGAATGGATAAATCAGAACGTTGCCCTGGCAACAGGGTGGGTTTCATTTTGTTGAGTGGTCCCGGTACATGCATCGGGTTGATTCTACGCAAGATGGCAATTCTGTCAAGAGTATTGCCCAATTGTTTGGACAATCTTGTTGATCTAGGCCTCTTCTTTTTGCCCCTTGGGTTGATGGACCGGTAATGCTACATAGAAGATGCTGCCCGGGCAGACATCTTCATCGTGCCCACCCGATTCGACCCAGATTTGCCCGTGGTGCGCATGGACGATCCCGCGCGCAATCGTCAAACCCAATCCAGGCCCGCCGCCCTTATACTTCGTCTTACTGCTTGAATGTAAGGATACTTCGCCTGTCTGGAAGAAACTGGCAAAGATCAGCTCCCGCATCTGGGGGGCAATCCCAATCCCGTTATCTGCCACGCTGATCAGTACCCCTTCCTCCAGCCCATACTCACCGGGCTCCAACACCTTCCCTGTGATGGTGATTGTGCCGCCGTCAGGCGTATATTTGATGGCATTACTGATTAAGTGTGTAAACACTTTTCGCAGCGATTCATTGTCTGCTTCTATAATCGGCAGATCGCTCAGGTTGTTAAGGGTCACCGTCAATTTGCGTTCAATTACTGCGCTGCTAAACCGCTGCATCTCGCTGCGCACAATATAGCCCAGCGGCAGCTGCTCCAGGCTCAACTGCATTAAACGGCTGTCCATCTTGGCCAGGTCAATCATGCTGTTGACAATCTCATACATCCTTTGCGCCCCGGAGAGAATCCCATCCATCATCTGCTGGACAGATTCATCGCTTTTGATCGCCGGGTGGGTGGTCAAAATCTGGCTGTACCCGCGCAGCACCGTGATGGGCGTCCTCAGCTCATGCGAAGCAATGCTGATGAAATCACTCTTGGTGCGATCCATCTGCTCCAGCACATTATAGGCATTCTGAAGTTCCTCGGTGCGGGCGCGCACCCGTTCCTCCAATTGCAGGTTGAAACGGGCCATGTTTTCGTAAAGGCTGGCATTTTCCAGCGCCAGGGCCGCCTGATTGGCAAAAGCCGCCAGCCGCTGCGCCATCTTGGGTGTAAAGAAATTGGGCTGCTGCTTGTTCAGCGAGAAGAACCCGATGATCCCTTTTTTGGACACAATCGGCGCCCCCATCCAGGAACGGTAATTAATCGACCGGGCGGTTTTAATCCAGTGGGGATCGCTGCTGGTATCTGGAATCACCAGGGGCTGGCCGGTATTCCGCATCTCTTTAAATGTAATTGTACTCTCCAGAGAAAACTCCGGAGTCGGTCGGTTTTTCTCCGCCTCACTCTGAAACACATACCCACGCCCGCGAGCCACTCGCACAGTATCCCCATCAACCAGCATCAGGCTGCCAGCGTCATAATCCACCACCCGTTGGATCTGCTCTAACAGTTGGTCCAGCACCTGGTCAAATTCCAGCGTGGATGACACCAGAATCCCCGCCTGCCGCAGCGATTCAGCCAGCTCGCGCTGCTCGCGCTCAGCCTCAAACAACAGCGCATTTTCAATAGATTCACCAGCCTGGGCGGCCAAAGCGGTTAACAGATCAACATCATGCTGCGCAAAGGGATCCTGACCCAGCTTTCGCACGGCAGTCACAGTTCCGCTGACTTGCTGATTCACCATAATCGGCGCAACAATCACCGCCCCCGTGCCACCCTGAACGCGGCGCTGCCGCGAGGCTTCCGGCTCAATCCCATCATACGCGTGCAGCGACAAGACCGGCTGCCCACTGTGGTACACCACCCCGCTGATTCCATTCACCAGGGTTTCGTAATCGTTGTTTTCAACAATTTCGCCGTCGCTCACTTCCAGCGTCACCCGGCGCTCATCATGATTGACCAGCGCAATAAATGTCTGATCGGCTGCCACCAGCCGTGAGAAATGCCGCGTCAGCTTCTGGCAAATATCCACAATCTCATTCGCCCCCACAATTGAGCGGATAGCCTCAAACAACCCCTCAGTTTCCTTCAACCTGCGGTTTGATTCGGTGACTGCCTGTTCCAACTGCTCTTTGGCCTGTGCCAGTTCTGCCGCATGCAGTCGGGCGTCGGCCCACAACCGCTCCATCTGATTCTGCGCTTCCCGCTGCTGTTCTTCCAGCACAATCCGAAAGATCGTGCTGCTGAACAGGTCTCGCAGCCGGGGGTAAATCTCCCAGTCAATCGGTCCCACGCGGACGGTCATGTAACCCAACTGGCGCTCGCCAACCGTCAATGGCATCACCACAAAGGTCGAGCGCTCCTGGGGCGGGAATATTGCCGGGGGCAGTATCTGGATAATTGGGAAGCTCTCACCTTCGGTAAGGTGTGCCCCCTTGCCGTGATCAAATTGAAGCGCCAGGTGTGCCGTAGTGGGGGTCGGATCTGATCCTTCCACATCATAGAGTGCCAGATATAACGCCTCAATCCCCATCTGGGGCAGATGCTCAGCCATCGTTTCTGCAACCGCGTCCAGATTAAGCGCCGTAGCCAGGCTGTAAGTCAGCTTCTGTAAAAGCTGGTCTAGCCGATCAATTCGCCCACGTCGTTGGCTCTGTGAGCGCAATGAAGTTTCGTTCACCAGCAGGCGCGCCTGTTGCAGCAAATTCTCCACCCGCAGCACAAGCTGCGCATCATTCAAATAAGGTCGGATAAAATTCCGCAGCGCCGAGACGACCTCGTGCCAGATCATGGGGTCATGCCGGACGATTTGCAGTTGCTGCAGCGCAGTCGCAAATGCTGCCAGGAAGCGGTGATTTTTCTCGCTTTCCAGATCGCTCAACAATGCGTTCCAGGTTTCTGTCATTGGCGTACGCATGTCAAACCGGCGTGCATCTGCCCCCCAGACGGTATCGTCATCGGTGCGCTCTCCAGCAGCCGCCACCAGGTGATCCACTGCCTGGGGTGTCAACGCCTTTAGAATCTGTACCGAACCCGTGGTTCCTGGCACAGCTTGCGCCGCAGCCTGCCGCATCCCTTCACCCACACAGCCACACGACCGGCGGACCACCAGGCTGGTCGGTACTAAGATCTGATTCGGCAGTGTTTCTCCATAGATGCGTCGCAGAGCAGAAATCAGGCTTTGCTGCCCGCTGGCAAAGAAGGTTTGCCGCACTGTGGTTAACGGAACACTGAGCAGTTTTGATTCGGTTGTATCATCAAATCCAGTCAGGGCCAGGTCATCCGGCACCCGCAGGCCGCGCTCATGCAGCACCTGCAGCGCCCCCACCGCCATATTATCGTTGGCGGCAACCACAGCCTCAAATTGCGGCCGCCCGTGAGCCAGCAGCGCTTCCATGGCTGCCCGTCCGCTCTCCTGAGAAAAATCTCCCCGCGCCACCCATTCCGGGTTGATGGTCAATCCATGCATGAGCAGCACGTCCTGAAACGCATGGAAGCGTTCATCCGCTTCCATTTGCCCGGCTGGGCCATGGATGAAGGCCAGCTTGCGGTATCCGTGGTCTTTGACCAGATGCGTCACCAGTTGGTGCATACCGTTGTAGCTGTCTGCCAGCACAGAAGGCATTTCAGGCGTGGTCAATGCATACCCAATCAATGGCAGTGGCGCAAACTGTTGGCAGAACTGATGAATCTCCTCATCTGAGCGGTGCCGCGCCAGGTCGGCATGTAAAATCAGGCCATTTAATCGTTCCGGCCGCGCCAATCGAAAAATAGCAGTCCGCCCGGTTTCAGCAGCTTCCAGGCTGGCCCCCACCAGATAAATGATATTCGCATCTTGCCGGTCAGCGGCTTCCTCAATCCCCGACAGTAAAGGCAGCCCATACCACCCGCCCATCTCAGCCAGCAAAACACCAACCGTTGGCCGTGAGACCGGGGTTGATGTTGCGGCGTGGACTGATGGCTTTCCAACCGGCACAGCAATACCTCCACTGCAGACTTAATGTATTCTATCATAAAAAAATTTCGGGCGGGTGCATTAGCACCCGCCCGAATGGTCAATCCGCTATCGCTCGGCTTACTTGAGGATAATCGGCAGGTAGATGTACTTCGTCTCAGGCATATCAACCACAGTGAGGGTGACGGTGGTGATGTTGGAGTCGCTGGTGCCGTCATTGGCCACGTAGGTGAAGGTGTCGGTGCCGAAGAAGTTGGGCGCCGGGGTGTAGGTGAACGAACCGTCAGCGTTCAGCGTCAGAGTACCGTTGGTCGGACCAGCCACCAGCACAGCGGTGATCGGATCCTCATCGGCATCGGTGTCGTTGTTCAGCACACCCGGAGCATTGATGGTCAGGACGGTGTCCTCGTCCATCTCGTAGGCATCGTCAACCGCCACCGGGGCCGCATTGTCGGGTACGTCGGTAATGGTGATGGTGATGGTGCCGGTGTCGCTTAGCTCGCCGTCACTGACGGTGAACTCGAAGCTGTCTTCACCGAAGTAGTCCGCAGCGGGCGTGTAGGTGAAGGTGCCGTCGGTGTTGATCACAACCGCGCCGTGGGCGGTATCGCCCGAACCGCTGAAGGTCAGGACGGTGCTGTCCACATCACTGGCGGTGAGGGTGTCGTTCAGGACGGTGTCCTCAGCCATGGTGAAGGCATCATCTTCTGCTACCGGGGCGTCGTTGACCGCGATCACCGTGATGGTCACGTGACCGGTGTCGGTCAGAGTGCCATCAGAGACGGTGTAGTCAAACCCGGCGGTGCCGTTGAAGTCAGCGGCAGGGGTGAAGGTGATCGTGCCTGCATCCAGCACTACTGCGCCATTGGTCGGGTTGCTGACCTCGGTCAGGGTGAGGGTGTCGCCGTCGGGGTCGGTGTCGTTGTCCAGCAGGGCGCTGTCCAGGATGGTGGCAGCCGTGTCCTCATTGGTTGAGGCGGTATCGTCCACTGCCACCGGGGCATCATTGACCGCGATCACCGTGATGGTCACATGACCGGTATCGGTCAAGGTGCCATCGCTGACAGTGTAGTCAAACCCGGCGGTGCCGTTGAAGTCGGCGGCAGGGGTGAAGGTAATCGTGCCCGCAGCCAGCGCTACCGTGCCGTTGGTCGGGTTGCTGACTTCGGTCAGGGTGAGGGTGTCGCCGTCGGGGTCGGTGTCGTTGTCCAGCAAGGCGCTGTCCAAGATGTCGAGGGGCGTGTCCTCGTTGGTCGAGGCGGTATCGTCCACCGCCACCGGGGCGTCATTGACCGCGCCAACTGTGACAGTCACATGACCGGTGTCGGTCAGGATGCCGTCGGAGACGGTGTAGTCAAACCCGGCGGTGCCACTGAAGCCAGCGGTGGGCGTGAAGGTAATCGTGCCCGCAGCCAGCACTACTGCGCCATTGGTCGGGTTGCTGACCTCTGTCAGGGTGAGGGTGTCCAGATCCACGTCGGTGTCGTTGTCCAGCAGGGTGCTGTCCAGGATGGTGGCGGCCGTGTCCTCATCGGTTGAGGCCGTGTCGTCCACTGCCACCGGGGCGTCGTTGACGGCTGTCACGGTGATGTCAATGGTCGCCGGGGCCGAGGTCTCCGTGCCATCGCTCACTGTGAAGGTGAAGCTGTCGGTACCGTTGAAGTCAGCGTCAGGCGTGTAGGTCAGCGCCGGGGCGGTGCCGCTCAGCGTGCCGTTGGTGGGTTGAGTTGCAACCGTGTAGGTCAGCGCACCGGGATACAGGTCCACACCTGTCAGGGTGATGGGCAGGGCGGTATCTTCTGCCGTGGTCACAGTTTGGGCGGTCGCAGTCGGGATGTCGTTGAAGAGCACATCCACGGTCACGTCAGCGGTGAAGCCGAAGGCATCGGCAACCGCGCCGGTGAAGCTGTAAGCGCCGGGCAGGTAGCTGCCGTTGATCTTGAGCGGGGTCTCGCCGCCGCCCATCTGGTATGTCATGCCGTCGATCAGGGTGTAGTCGGTGCCGACCACCTTGAGGTAGAACATGGGGGCATCACCATTGATGATGTTCCACATCACACCCTGCCAGCCGGTCGCGCCATCCACCACGCCCTGGGCAGCCCAGTAGTCGAAGAAGCCAGCCGGGGCGGTGTCGACGAAGAACTCGTAGAGACCATCCGCAACCGGGCGGTTGGTGGTCAGCGTGTCAGAATCCAGGAAGTAGTAGGCCACTGCCGGATCCAACGCCATGGTGAAGCCCGTAGCATAGCTGCCGGGCACCAGCGTCCAGGGTTTGGCCGCGGCTGCGTCGTCAGACTGCCGCAGGTCGAGGTCGGTCACAGCCAGCGGCTCGATGAAGTTAACATCAACCGCCACATCATCGGTGAAGCCGAAGGCATCGGCCACGGCACCGGTGAAGGTGTAGCTGCCGAGCAGATAGTCCCCGTTGATTTTGAGCGGGGTCTCGCCGCCGCCCATCTGGTAGGTCATGCCGTCGATCAGGGTGTAGTCGGTGCCGACCACCTTGAGGTAGAACATGGGCTGATTACCATTGATAATCTCCCACATCACACCTTGCCAGCCGGTCGCGCCATCCACCACACCCAGCGCAGCCCAATAGTCGAAGAAGCCGGCCGGGGCGGTGTCGACGAAGAACTCGTAGAGGCCATCGGCAACCGGGCGGTTGGCCGTCAGCGTGTCGGAATCCAGGAAGTAGTATTCCACTGCCGGATCCAACGCCATGGTGAAGCCCGTAGCATAGCTGCCGGGCACCAGCGTCCAGGGTTTGGCCGCGGCTGCATCGTCAGACTGCCGCAGGTCAAGGTCGGTCACAGCCAGCGGGTCGAGCGCATTCAAGGCGAAGCAGATCTGCTCGTTGTCCACGTCGATGCAGACATTGTCTGCTCCGGCTACAGCAGCCGCCGTGTAAGTCGAACCCGTGATGCCGCTTGTGAAGGTGCCAGCCACCGGAGCAAAGGTGCCATTGGTGGCGGTGAAGACCGCCGGGGTTGTGTCGGGCACAAAGCCGTCCGCCGAGGTGTCGGCAGCGGCTGAGTTGAAGATCAGGTCGGCATCGAGCGTGCCGGTGCCGCCCACAACCATCGCCAGCGGGTCAAAGTCTGCGGAGACCACCAGCCAGGGGTCGGCATCCAACAATCCTGTGCTGGCTGCTGCAGTTGCATCACAGCCCGCCATATTGGGCCCTTCGTTGCAGCCGAACCAGTTGTTTTCAGCCGTTACATCTGCGGCACATTGGTTGACCAAACCGCCATAAGCTGTTCCATCGGTGCCACTGTAGGTTTGAACATTCCCAAAGATGCGGTTATGATGGATGACAACATTGGTCGGTCCGGGATTATTCTTTCCCGGCTCGCCAATCCGGATGCCGCGTTCGTTTCCGGTAATGGTGCTGTTGGCGATCAACACATTATCCAATGTTGCCGGGAAAGTGGTATAGGAACCGTCTGTTCGGGCTTTCACGGTCAGGCCTACGCCTTCTTTTGCACCGCCCAGACCATTATTGGTCACTGTTGCGTTGATGAAGGCGATATTTTGATACGTACCGGCCTTTAGGTTGATATCCACGCCGCTCATCCACGGGATGAAGTAGGACGGTAAACCAGTGGCATCAAAACCGTTTTGATCGATGGTGCAATCTGTAAAGGTTGCATCCGTCAACTTTTCGGTATAGATACCCTTAAGATTGTTGTGATTAAAGACGGTATTGGTAACCACCACATTGCTGACCGTACTGGCATCCGCACTAACCTGCTTTTGGATATACCAGCCATAGGCCAGATTGTTGAAAGCGCAGTCTGTTACCGTCAGATAGTTGAGCGTTGAAGTCAGGTCCACATACAAACCGCGTTCCTGCTCGGTTTGGGCATTGTTGTTGGTCCCAATTACCCAGAGGTTGTCCAGTGTGAGGTAATCCACCGTCACACCAGTAGCCTCGGTGAAACGTCCAATGCTGACGCCCGCCTGCCCATTGGGCTGGACGCGCATATTTTGCAGCACAATGGGCTCAGCAGATGATAACCCGGATGCGGCAATCTGGAATACACCCACTTTATAGTCCACGGTTGCCGGGCTCGTCACAATCGTATCGTCAGCCGTATCGCTGCTGCCAGCGCCGGTGATGACAACATATTTGTCCACCAGCACATTTTCGGCATAGACGCCTGGAAGGACATTGACCGTACTGCCGGAAACAAGGTTGACACCTTCCTGAATGCGACCCACAGACCCGGCTTGCGGGCTGTCATCGTCAACATTCAGGTAAGAGAAGTCGCCTTGGAAGCCGGCCGCAGCGCCGGTATCGGTGCCGGAGTTCAGCCAGGGGGTGTAGTCAACCACGTCGCTGATCAATCCAGCCACAGCTGTGGCATCTGCGGTGCCGAACCAGTTGCTGGAGGCATTGACCAGGGTTGCACCGGTGTTTGTGATGGCAGTGGCGTTGCCGGTCAAGCTGTTGTTGGCAAGCGTTCCTGCTGCATCGCTTTCAAACAGCGCCCCGGTGGCATTGTTCTGGATCAGGTTCCCATAGGAGTTCACACTCGCCTGGGGCCCGGAAACCCAGATGCCGGTGGTGCAGTCATCGATGACCACGCCGTCCAGCAGGGTTGCTTTGACCGTGTGCCCATGAACTTCGGACGGGTTGTCCAGGATGTAGACACCCGCCAGGGTGGTATCTGAAATCTGCACCCCGCTCAGGATGATTGCGGTATTGTCGGCATCCGAATTGTAGCCATCAAAGTTGTTGACCCAGACGCCGTAATCCGTGCCGCTGACACTGCCGCCAGTGATGGTCAGCAGGGCCGTGGTTGGGGTGTTCCAGACCTGGTAGCCGGCAGTCAGCTGGGTGACATCGGTGCCGGTGATGATGTTGCCGGTGACCGTGGCATTGACGCTGCCCTGCAGTGAGGAGAGCATGATGGCATCCCACTTGGTGCCGGTTGGCGCGTCAAGCACGGTGAACGTGTTGCCGCTGATGGTAAAGGGTGAGGCATTGCTGTAGGCCAGGTTGTGGAAGATACCCCGGCGAGTGGTCTCGATGTTGTTATTACTGATTGAGGCCGTGGTGCCCGGGTTGGCCTGGTAGTAATTACCGGTTTGCACACCCACGCGCACTGCCGTCATGACGTTGTCGGTGATGTCAGCATAGAAGTTGTTGTAAATCAGGACGCCAATCCCGTATCCGGCCGCTGATGAGATATTGAAAAGCCGGTTGTAACGGATATAGTTGTCGGTCGTCGCGCTGGCGTCGGTATAGTTATAGAAATCAAGTGCTGCATAGGTGTAATTCTGCAAAATGTTATTTTCAATAACAATTTGGCCCACACCTTCATAGCTCGCGATGCCTTCAATGGCATCAACATCCGCAGTGCCAACCAGAACCCCACTGGTCAGGTTGGGATTGTCACCATCCACCGTGAACCCGCGAATGGTCACATCATCCACCATGATGTAGATGATTGCAGATGATGTCGCACTGGTGGGATCGGGATCCGAGAACGAGGGCAGGATCACCGCTTCAGCGCCGCGGACGCCCGTATTGGGGTTGATCGCCGCGTTGGGACCTTCCAGGGTCAGCGCTTTGGTGACCGTGATGTTCTCAACATAGACGCCGGCCGGCGCGCTGATGGTGTGCCCATCCAGCGTATCCGCGTCGTCAATGGCAGCCTGAATGCTGCAGAACAATTCTCCGGTGTCCACGTTGGTCACAATATTGCCATCGGGATTGATGGCAACCCCGCCCGGGGCCAGGGCATCCAGCCAGGGGCAGTAGTTCACATAGGGGCTGACCTGGGCGGCCACGCCGGCCGAGGTGGCGATGCCCCACCAGTTCTGGGCCGCATTGATGGGCCCGTTGTCGGGTTCACCACCGATGACATTGACGCCCAGTCCACCGTTGCCAAGGATGTTGTTCCCGGTGACCACGATGTTCTGCAGCACGCTGGTGATGGCGGGATTGGCCCCGTAGTACAACTCGGTCAGGTCAATCTGAATCCCATCCCAAGCCAGATACGGCGCGCCGAGCGCCCCGTTGTTCTGGATCGTGTTGCCGGCAATGGTGATGTTTTCGGCCTGCGGGCCCATGTAAATGCCGTTTTTCTCATTGCCTGCGATGAGGTTGTTGAGAAGGAGGACATGGCTGGGCAGACCGTACGGTTCACCGTTGGTCCGGTCGGAACCAATCCGGATGAAGGCGATGCCGTTGCCAAATTTGAGATTGGCAGGATCGTCTCCCGCATTGGTGGCGCCGTTGTCCGTGATGGTATTGTTGGCAATCAAGACCGGGGTGTCTGCCGTACCGCTGATTTCACCGGCAATCTCGATGCCGGAGCGGTGGTTGCCGGTGATGGTGTTGTTGACGATCTGGCTCCCGGCATTAAGTTCGTCACCGGTGTCCATGGCGCCAATAATGGCCAACCCACCGCCGTTACCCAGGCAGTTGTAGATGTAGTTGTCGCTGATGGTCAGGATGCGGGTCTTGCTGCCGCTGGTGGTGCTGGGGCCCGGGGCGACAACACCGAAACGACCCAAGGTGCCGTCCTGAGTGGGACCGGTCAGGGGGCCGATCACGCTGTTGATCAGCTGCGAGCCCACCGGGAAAGCCACCGTGTGGGTGAATTCCACCAGATTTTTCATGTTACCGGCGGTCAAAATGCCGGTGTTGGCCACGACGATGCCGTCCACCACAACCTCGTCCGCCCCGATGCGCACCACAGAGACGTCCAGGTCCGCAGTCGGTTGGATGATGGTTTCCACAGCCGGATCATAGGCGTACCCGGCTGGCGGGACGTAGTCCTTCTTGCTTTCACCCGCCGTTGCCCCCAGCAGGGTCAGTTTCTTGGTGATGTTGATCCGCTCATCGTAGAGACCGGCAGCCACATTCACGGTGCTGCCGGAGACCAGATCAATGGCTTCCTGGATGCGGCCGACGACTCCGGTTTGCGGGCTGTCATCGTCCACGTTCAGGTAGGAGAAATCGCCCTGGAAGCCTGCGCCAGAAGCGGTGATGATCGTATCTGTGCCGGAGTTCAACCAGGGGGTGTAGTCCACCAGGCTGCCGCCGTTGGCCAGGGTTTTGACCTCGGCCGGCACCGCCGTGCCCCACCAGTTTCCGGAGGCATTCAGGGTTGTGGTCGACAGGTTGACCACCTCGCCGTTGATGGAAGAATTCTCCACTTCCAGCACGCCCGTCGCCGCTGTCCGGAGGATGATGGCGCTGTGATAGGTTCCCGGGTCCGCAATCAGACCGTTTTTGTCAACAGTAATTGTGGCGCCGGTGACCGACATGTTTTCAGTGGCTGCTGTATTGGCAAAACGAATGCCGTAGGTATCACTCCCAGCAGCCTGGGCAACCACACTGATGCTGCTGTTTTCGACCACCAGATTGCCCCCACCGCCAATGTGGTTGATACCGCTTTTGACGTTTTCAATCGTGGCTTCACTCACCGTCAGGTAGTTAACATAGCCCTGGATGGCAACATAGAGACCATTTTTAAATTCAGAGTTCGCAATGGTCACATGATCGTTTCCATTTGGTCCGGAGACCAGGTTAACCCCGACCACGCTGGGGGTTTGCATAAACCGTCCGGCCCCATCAAAGGTACAGTTGGTCACGCCGACGTTATGCACATTTTTCAGAGTGAGCAGCGTGCCAGTGGTACTGCTCGGCGTGAAGTTGAGGTTTTGGATGCCCCAGTTGTCGTCGGCTCCGGGCAGATCGATGGACAGCGACCCCTGGATGGTGGGCAGGGGATCGCCGCTGCCATCCGTAGCGCCAATAAAGCTGATCTGCTTGTTGGTGACCGTCAGGGTTTCGACGTAGGTTCCGCCGGCAATGTGAATGGTCCCACCGGCCGCCACGCCATTGATGGCGTTCTGGATGGTGGCAAAGGCATCGCCGCCGAAATTGGTCGCCGGACCGACATCATCCGGGTCTGCGCCCGGTGCGGTTGCCGCCCAGGAGAAATCGACGTAAACGGTGTTCGGCAGATTCTGAACCACATAGTTCCAGTTGATCCCGCTGAATCCATAATCCACGCTGTCAGTGGCGCGCACGAAAAGCTGGTACTCAACTTGTGTGCCTGCCGCCAACGCGGGAAGGTCCACATACCAGTTGGCACCCGGGTAACTGGTGTTATCGTAGGTGCCCATGAATTTGGTCCACGTGCCGGCGGTGATGTTGTGGATCTCCACGCCGGCAGTTTCACCCGGAACCGTATCGCTGTTCATCCACACGCGAACGGTCTGGGTGTAAACCGGGTTGCCGGCGGGCAGCTGGGCCACCCAGCTGTTGGTCGCGGCTTCAACGGCACCGGCCGGGGAGAGCCCGAATGCCAGTGCTGAAATCAAGACGGCTGCCCAAAAAATGGCCAGCCACTTTGAGAGTGTTGGTCTCATGTATAACTCCTCCTATTGAACTACCAACTGAATTTGGTTTGCCATCCCCACATACGTAGATGGACGAGATCAAGCGAACAGATGCATTGTGTTAGGCGTTCCGAGTAGCTTTCCCCTTTCTGGGTCCCTGGAGTAGATGAGCGGCCCCTGGCGCATATCTTTCTGTGACTTGCCTGTATTATGATTATAGCACGGTCGAAATCCAGTTTCAACTTACAGACACTTTGAGATTACCTTAAAGTTTTCTGAAAGCCCCACCCGTGCTATAATTTTGTCATGCAAAACCCAGCTCCCCCTCTTGTCATTGGTATTGCCGGCGGCTCCGGCTCAGGAAAAACCACGGTTGCCAACGTTATTCTGCAGCGCGTGGGTGCCCACCGCATTGCCTATCTCGCCCATGATGCCTATTACCGCGAGCTGACGGGTCTGCCGCCCGTGCAGCGGGCCCAGGTCAACTTCGATCATCCGGATTCGCTGGAAAACGGCCTGCTGGTCCAGCATATCCGGCAGCTCAAGACCTGGCAGCCGGTGGAAATGCCGGTGTACGATTTCACCTGTCATGCACGCACCGGTCAGACGGTGCATGTCGAGCCGCAGCGGGTCATCCTTGTTGAAGGTATTTTGATCTTTGCCGAGCGTGCCTTACGCGAGCTCTTTGATGTCAAAATCTTTGTCGATACCGACGCCGACATTCGCTTTATTCGCCGCCTTCAGCGGGATATTGCTGAGCGCGGCCGCACCACCGAGATGGTCATTAGGCAATATTACGCCACTGTCCGCCCCATGCATCTGGAATTTGTCGAACCATCCAAGCGCTATGCTGATGTCATCATCCCCGAAGGCGGTCATAACGCTGTTGCCATGGATATGGTCATTGCCCGGATTGAATCGCTGCTCGCCCCCGGCGGCATCCGCTCATGAGCGATCAACCCCCCGAGCCCATCCAACTCCCTCCGCCTGGCTTCTGGCAGCGGATTAAGCTCTGGTTCAAGCAGCCCGCTGTCCTGACCACCCTGCGCATCCTGGCGTTGGTTGTGGTGGTGGGACTGTCCATCTGGCTGGTGCTTAACCGTGAACGCATTGAGAGTCTGGCTGCATTTGGTTACCCCGGCATTTTTCTGGTCTCGGCCTTACTCAATGCCTCGCTCTTTTTGCCCCTGCCCACCGGTGTGGTCATTTCCATGATGGGCGCGGTTTTTAATCCCTACCTGGTCGCCATTGCCGCGGGCTCTGGCTCCACTCTGGGTGAAGTCTCGGGCTACCTGGCGGGTTTCAGCGGTCAGCCTGTGATGGAAAAACTGGACCGCCAGCGCAAGCTGGAATACTGGATCAAACGCTATGGCGGCTGGGCTATCATCTTTTTATTGATCTTTGTGCAGCAAAACGAACTCATAGTAAGTCCAGGTGGGTATGGCGGACAAAAGCCATGAGCAAATCGGCGTCTTGTCCTGCTGCCTGGATCGAGTCGGTCACCGCTTGATGCAAGGCC
>Ga0208196_1001465_pt1 | contig 25093 bp, 18 predicted proteins | sample AD_JPNNA7_MetaG_FD_184443 | JGI IMG/M metagenome (GOLD analysis project Ga0208196, IMG submission 184443) | Active sludge microbial communities of municipal wastewater-treating anaerobic digesters from Japan - AD_JPNNA7_MetaG (SPAdes) (version 2) | ecosystem: Engineered > Bioreactor > Anaerobic...
TCCCCTCTTCCGCCGCGCGGTAAGGATTGGCGAACTTCTCGCGGTATTCGGCAATCAGTTCAGCGCGCCGGGCCTCCGGGTCCGCCGCCTCGGAGATCTCGCGGCGGTTGAGGATATTCACCGCGCCCTCCGCGCCCATCACGGCGATTTCCGCAGAGGGCCAGGCGAAGTGCAAGTCCGCGCCGATGCCCTTGCTGCTCATCACGACGTAGGCGCCGCCATAGGCCTTGCGGGTGACGACGGAGATCTTGGGGACGGTCGCCTCCACGTAGGCGTAAATGATCTTGGCGCCGTGCCGAATGATGCCGCCGTGTTCCTGATGCGTGCCGGGCAGAAAGCCGGGCGAGTCCACAAAGGTCAACACGGGCAGATTGAACGCATCACAGAAGCTGACAAAGCGGCAGATCTTGTCCGAGGCATCAATGTCAATCACGCCCGCCATGTACATCGGCTGCTGCGCCACTACCCCCACCGGCTGTCCATCGAGCCGGGCAAAGCCAACGATGGCGTTCTGCGCCCACCCCGCCTGCACTTCCATGAAGGAGCCCTGATCGAAGACGCGCTCGATGACCTCGCGCATGTCATAAGGCGTGTTGGGATCCTCGGGCACCAGCGTATTCAAGCCCGGTTCTGTACGGTCAGGGCGATCGGCGGGAGAAATGTAGGGTGGATCCTCGACGTTGTTGGAAGGGAGATAGCTCAGCAAGCGGCGCACCAACGCCAGCGAGGCCTCCTCACTTTCAGCCACAAAACTGGCGACGCCGCTCTTGGTGAAGTGCGCCATCGCGCCGCCGAGGCTCTGCTGATCAATCACCTCGCCGGTGACGCTCTTGACCACATCCGGGCCGGTAATGAACATCACCGAGGTCTTGTTGGTCATGATGATGAAATCGGTCAGCGCGGGGCTGTAGGAAGCGCCGCCCGCGCAAGGGCCGAGCATCACGGAAATCTGCGGGGTCACGCCAGAGGCCAGGGCATTGCGGCGGAAGATCTCGCCGTAGCCCTGGAGCGCGCTGACGCCCTCTTGAATGCGGGCGCCGCCGGAGTCCAGCAGGCCGATGATGGGACAACCGCTGTTCATGGCGAGTTCCTGCACGCGGACGATTTTGCGCGCGTGCGTGAGCGAGACCGAGCCGCCATAAACGGTAAAGTCCTGCGCGTAAACGTAGACCATGCGTCCGTCAATCTCACCGTAGCCGGTGACCACCCCATCGCCTGGGATAGCGCTCTCGCCATCGGTAGGGCTGACCACGAAAGCCTGCAATTCATGGAATGTGCCGGGATCGAGCAGCATCTCAATGCGCTCACGGGCGGTTTGTTTGCCCTTGGCGTGCTGGCTGGCGATACGATCGGCGCCGCCGCCCTCCTGGGCGCGCGCCTCTCTGTCGTGTAATGCCGCCACTCGAGGATCAGTCGTTGGATCCATATTTCCTCCTCAGCAAATAGAGATCAGTGAGCCGTGAGTAGAGAGCCGTTGCAGTCTCGGCCCACGGGTTGCGGCTCACAACTCACATTTTCATTCACACGTCACTTTTTACTACGACGCCGGCCTCTCGCCGACGACGATCACCGCCGTGCCGAGCATGTGCGTGTCCCAGGTAATGCATCGCAGGCCGGCCGCCTCCATTTGCTGCGCCACACCCTCCGGGCGTAAAAAACGCTTGACGGAGCGCGGGAGATAGGTATACGCCCCGGCATCTCCCGAAATCAGCCGTCCGATGAAAGGCACCCAACCGTTGAAGTACAGGTTAAACAGCGCCGACATGGGGAACCGGCGCGGCCAGCTCATCTCCAGGCAGATCACGCGCCCCCCCGGACGCACCACGCGCGCCTGTTCCGCGAAAGCGCGTCGCACATCGGGCACGTTGCGCATCATAAACGCCGAGATGACGGCGTCGAAGGCGGCATCAGGGAAGGGCAGCGCCAGGCCATCCCCCACAGTCCACGCCAAAGGCGGCCTCACGGCAGTGGATTTGATTTGGGCGCCGCGCAGCATCGCCCAGGTGAGGTCAACGCCGACGACGTGCAGTCCCGGATACTTTCGCCGCGCCCGCAGCGCCACATCGCCCGTGCCGCTCGCCACGTCGAGCAGGCGGCCTGCGGCAGGCAATGGCGCACGCCGCAGCGCTTCACGGCGCAAGCGTTGATCCTGTCCTAGCGAGATGATGCGGTTGATCGTGTCGTAGCGCGCCGCGATACGCGAAAACATCCCTCGCATCACGGCTTCCTGATGTTGATCTGGGGTTGCCGCGCCCGCTGGGGGCATCGAGGGATGTTCAATCGGGCTTTGTGCGACGCCGGTCACCGGCTTCTCTCCTCCTGGAAATGTGCGTCAGCAATCACCCTCAGAGTGCTCCTGCGAGACATGCCGTCATTATAGCCTTGTGGCAAGGCCCCCCCTAGTGGGGAGTGTCACTTTCCCTATTGATGATGTTCACCTCAAACCGACTTCCAGCTGCTGCAGCATTTGGTCAACAGATTGCAGCACTTCGGGGGGCAAAGTCACCTCCACGGGCAAATCCAAGGCCAGACGATAGGTCATCGAAATCGGGAATTCCGCTTGAAGGGGGACTTCAAACGTGGCTTTTACCGGCACGGAACCCGCTACCGGAATGGAAAGCTCCTGCCTGCCGAGCAGGGGAATGTTGAACGAAGTGCGCACTTGCGTGGAAAAGGGGAAAACTGTGTCTATGGGCACGGTGAAGGTGTCCGAGATGCTCACCGTGTCGGAAATGGGGATTTTCTGGTCAATGGCGATTTGCAGGGCGAGCGGCTGTCCGCTCCACGCCTGCAAATCGGCCCGGGCGCTGCTCACTATCTCATGGAATTGTCCCTGCGCCGCCTGCAGCTCGCGTTGCATCGCGCCGATCCAGTACAGCGCCACGCCGTTGAGCGCCAACGAGAGCAGCAGCAACGCCCACAACACTCCCTGGCCGGGGGAGCGGCGCGGGCACGGAGGGGTCCCTTCCGGCAGCGGACGGGTACGAGAGGTCTCAACGGGGGACATTTCCTGAGTCATGGGCAAGCTCCCTGGCAATGTGATGGAGCAACTCCGGCTGCCGCCAGATGCTGGCGTCGAGCTGGACGGCGACCGCGCCGAGAGCCAGGCAGGCGCGGGCGTCTTCGAGGGAACCAATCCCGCCGCAAGCGATCACCGGGACCGGCAATCGCGGCGCCCAATGCGAGAGCTCGTGCAACAGCAGGGGCAGGAGCGCCGGCCCATAGAGCCGCCCGCGCATGAAGGCGGGGGGCCCCTCGTCGGCGTCCTCGAGCAGCGGCAACAAACCGCGCGGCGGCGCGGTGAGGGTCAGCGCATCAACGCCCGCCTCAGTCAGGGGACCCGCCAGGGTCGCCACCTCGCTAAAGGGGAGGCGCACAATGACCGGCAGGTCGCTGTTCAGGCGCAGCGCTCTGAGCAGCGCCAGCGCCTTTTCGGCGGAAGTGTGCTCGTCGAGTCCCAGCTCGATGCCGTGGAGGGTGGGTTCACCCGCGAGCTTGTCGGCGACGGAGGCCATTTCGGCTGGGCTTGAAGCTAAAACATGAAGGATCACCGGCAGTCCAAGCCGTTCCCAGAGCTCGCGGTACTGGCGCAGGATGGCGCTCAGGCCCGGATTGGGATGTCCGGTATGGATGAGAAGCGTCTCGCTGCGGACGGCAAGGCGCGGCGGGTTGGCAGCGCCGCGCGGACGCAGGCTCACCGGGTTGGTCACGAGCGCGCCCAAATCGCGGTAATCCACCAGGTCGCGGTACGCCTCGCCATAGCCGAAAGTACCCGCCGACGGCAGCACAGGCGTGGCAATGGACAGTCCAAATTTGTGGTCAGGCGCGAGTTCGATCATACGAGAAAGCGAAAAGGCGAAAAAGCGAGAAAGCGGGTGATGAGTAACAGGAAATGGGTGATGAGTAATGAGTAATGGGTAATGGGGACATCCAGTTCCCAGCATCCAGCAACCAGCTTCCAGTATCCAGCTTCCAGTATCCAGCTTCCAGTATCCAGCTTCCAGCAACCAGCTCCCAGCTCCCAGCAACCAGCTCCCAGCTCCCAGCAACCAGCTCCCAGCAACCAGCTCCCAGTATCCAGCTTCCAGCAACCAGCTTCCAGTATCCAGCTCCCAGCTCCCAGCTCCCAGCAACCAGCTTCCAGCAACCAGCTTCCAGCATCCAGTATCCAGTATCCAGCTTCCAGTATCCAGCTTCCAGCATCAAAAATCCAACACATCGAAGACGGGGCCGTCGGTGCAGGCGCGCTTCTCCCCATGAGCGGTCGAGACGCGGCAGACTTCGCACGCGCCTACGCCGCAGGGCATGGGCGTCTGGACCAGCGCCTGCGCAAAGTTCGGTGCGGGATTCAGCCGTTGCTGCCGCACGATCCGCGCGAGGACGGGATAGAAAGAAGGCTCGCACGAAGCGCAAACGCAGTCTGCCCACTGCACCGCCTCCAGCACGGGCGAGTCCGCATGATGGCAGGCGGCGAGCGTCCCCGCATAGCCGGCCGAGCCGTCTTGTGTGATGAGGAGCAGCTCGACCGCTGGGGGGAAACGCTGCGCCGCCGGCATCAAGGCCCGCGTAGGTGCCGCAAGCACCAACGTCACCATCGGCGCCGCTTCGAGCAACGGCAGCAGGGGAGGGAGGGTGTGCGCCTCAGCCACCAGCAGCAAGCGTTCCCCCTGGCCGAGCTGAAAGCCGCGCCCGAAGGGGCCAAGCAGATCCACTTCTGCGCCCGGCAACAAGCGCTGCACCGCGTGTCCCGGGGGCACGAACACTTCAAAGCCTGTCGCCGTCGCCGCCGCCGGAAAGAACACCTCGCGCAACGGCCCACCCAAATCCGCGAGCACAAAACAGCCCGGTCGCGGCGGATTAGGCCCCTCAAAGCGCACGGCCCAGAACGGCGGTTCAGGCCGCGCGTCGCGGAAAATGGCGGTGGTGTGTTTGCTCATCAGCAGTTAAGGGTAATGGGTAATGGGTGATGGGTGATGGGTAACTCATTCCCCATCACCGCTTACCCCTGACCTCTTACCCGATATGTATCGCCTTGCCAAACACGCCGTGCGCGGCTTCCATCACGGCCTCGTTGAGGGTGGGATGCGCGTGAACGGTGGTCGCGATGTCGTGCGGCGTGAGCCCGGCGGTGTGCGCCAACACGAGCTCCGGCAACAACTCCGTAGCCTCCGGGCCAACGATGACCGCGCCCACAATTGCGTGACTCGTCTCCTCTGCGACAATCTTGACGAAACCAGCGTTCTCGCCCAGGCCCAGCGCTTTGCCGTTAGGCAGGAAGGGGAACTGCCCCACCTTCACCGCCAGCCCCTGCGCGCGGGCTTTGGCCTCGCTCAGGCCAAAAGAAGCCACCTGCGGCGAGGTGTAGGTTCCGCGCGGCATGGCGTTCACGTCGAAGGGCCTGACCTCCTGCCCGGCAAGATGCTCCACGGCCAGAATCCCCTGCGCCGAGGCGACGTGCGCCAGCGGCAGCAGGCCGTTCAAATCGCCGATGGCGTAAACGCCGGGGACAGTCGTCTGCATGTAAGCATCCACCTTGACCCACCCGTGGTCTGTGGCGACACCTGCCGCTTCGAGGCCCAGGTCCTCGCTGTTGGGCCGCACGCCGATGGCGACCAGCGCGACCTCGGCTTCGAGCGTCGCCTCGCCCTTCGGCCCGATCACGCGGACGGCGACTCCTGCTGCGGTCCTGGTAAGGCTTTCGACGCGGGTGGATTCCAATGTCTTGATTTTCTGCCGCTTAAGCGACCGGGCCAGCTCCCTGGCGGCGTCCTCGTCTTCCGCCGGCAGGAGGTGCTCGAGCATTTCCACCACCGTCACCTGCGCGCCGTAAGCGGCCCAGATCGTGGCGAATTCTAATCCAATCGGCCCCGCGCCGATGATGACGGCGGAGGCGGGCAGCTCACGGCGCTCCAGCGCGTGGCGGGCAGTGAGAATCGTCTCGCCGTCGGCCTCTACGCCGGGGATAAGCCGCGCCCGCGAGCCGGTAGCCAGGATAATGTGCGGCGCTTCGAGCGTCTGCACGCCGTCCTTCGCGGCGATCTCGACGGTAGTAGGCGAGGTGAGCCGGCCCACGCCCCACAGCACGTCAATGGCATGGCTCTGCATGAGGAGTTCCACGCCCTTGACCAGGCGCGCGGAGATTTTGCGGCTGCGCTCGACGGCGGCGGCGTAGTCCAGGGTCACATTCTCCGCCGTGAAACCGAATTCCTTGCCGCCGCCGGTGACCAGGCGAGCGATTTCGGCGTTACGCAAGAGCGCCTTGGTGGGGATACAGCCCCAATTCAGGCACACGCCGCCCAGATGCTCACGCTCCACCACAGCGGCCTTCAAGCCCAGCTGCGCGGCGCGGATCGCGGCCACGTAGCCGCCGGGGCCTCCGCCGAGGATCATCACGTCATAGGATGGGGTCATCGTCAACTCCTTTGTCTGGCAAGCCGTTCACTCGATCAGAAAACGATGAAGGCTTTTATTGCGTTACAGGTTGCACAGCCAACGGGTAAGCGAAACCATGTGAGCTTCGTCGTTTAAATTCGCGGCATTGGTGAGTTCGCCACTCTGCAATAGCCCCCAGATTTCATCTGCCATGCTCTCTTCTATAGCCCCGCCGATGAAAAAGACATGCGGTGTGCAGTTCATACGGCTAAAAGAGCCACGAATACGACGCAAGGCCGAAAAACCAGTCTTCCAATGCTCGTCCGCACCAGCCGGGTCAATGCCGCCTTTCAGTTCACCAAGCGCCAGATAAAGCTCCGGCGTGGCGTAAATTTGTCTGGCCAGGGAATGATCAGCAAAATCTTCCTCACGACTGTCAAACAAGCACAGGTCTACACTTTTCCCCCGATTGCCTTGAAGGGCTTCTGCCTCGTTCTTGATGAGAGGGATTTTGCGGTTGAAGAGCAACACGCGATGCTGATCTCGAACTTGCCAGCTGAAACCACGCAGGTCGTCTACAACAGGCGCTTCGATGTGACTTCGCCATTTGCCACTGACGCCCTGTAGCCAATGATAGGGACGTCCCGCGAGGCTCAAATCTGCAATGATGTAGCGTATCAGGCGACGTTGCGCCCATGTCCCTGCCAGATTCCTGATTTTACCGCCAAGCGTGTCCCCACGAACCAGCAAGAATCTGTACACCAATTCTTCAACGAATTTATCGCCCGCTGGCTCCAAAAAGTTTTGGATAAATTCACTGATTATTTCAGCATAATCTTCCTGACGTAAATGCACCAACGCTTTATTCGACACGCCCGCGGCGGTCAACAATGCGGACTGTATGTCAGCAATGGCCAAAAGATCTTGTGGGGCGCGAGCCCGCGCTGCTTTTACACGTAAAGTGCGCGCTTCGACAACAAACGGATCCGCCAATTTGTTCTTTTCAAGAGCAGCAGCCACAAAGCCGGCGCGGGTGACTTCATAAGTAGTGACAAGATCGTGACTGCCGGTGAGGTGATCCAGATAAGGCTGGGAGGCGCTCATCGCTTTCTCCATACATACACACATTTCCGCAGAGGCTCGCGCCCATGTTTGCCCATTTGTTGGCTGCTGTTCCCTTTACCGTCAGGCAGGACAAGGATATTCTCTATGGTAAACCCTAACCTTTCGGCAAAACTGGAAAGGATCAAATCCACGGAGATGCTCGCACCGGCATACCGTACGTTGTCGTTGACCATGAACAGCGGCGCACCAGAGCGCAACACCCGAGCACATTCTGCAATGACGCAAGCCATCTCGTAAAAATAGCCCCGCACCATGCGCGGAATCCCGGCGTTGTTGAGCTCCCCTGTTTGCTTGAGTCCTTCCAAATAACGTAAGATGGCCTGAAACAACGCTTGATCGTCTGCAACGCTGAGCGCTTCGCCCCAACCGGCGTGAATGCTCAGCAGATCTTTGGCGCGATTTTCGACCGTAGCGCTAAGCAAGGTTTGACGCAGTTCCAGCATTCCCCGCTCTCCAACCCCCAATAATGCAAGTTCAAGCGCATAAGTGCGGGTGTAATCATAGCGATTGCAATAGGGCGGGGAAGTAATGATGCCGCTGTAGGCAGCACCCGGTAACGTGGGCAACAATTCCAGGCAGGAGCCGCAATGTAATGTAATCGCGCCATTGCGCGTCGGTTGGGCGAAAAGATCAAGTTGCATTGGCGGCATGGTGACATCGGCAACGATCTCGCCGATCTTTTCGGCGATCGCCGGGCCGAAATCCAAGATCTCGCCTTTATCAAAGCGCTTTTTGCCTCTCATCCTGCCAGAGCGGTAATCCCACCGTAAATATTGCCCATCCTTGCGGGTGTAACTCACGCTTTCCAAAATGCATAGCAGCGCAAAACGCAGCACGGCCTGGACCTGAGGAGCTTCGCCAGATAACGCGCCCAGGTAACGCTCAATGGCCTCTTGCGCAGGCGCAGGGTAGGCGCCGCGCGTGATGCGCAATTCCGGCAGGGCGACGCGGTCAGCGCTACGCTCCCAAGGTTTTTCAACGGCCCAAACACGCAAGCGCTCGAAATCTTCAGGCGTAAAGGCGTTCTCCAACAACAATTTTGTCTGGATGATCTGCTGTCCTATCGGCAACAATTCGATGCCGTCTGCATCCAGACCATGAGCGGCGGCAGCAAAAAGCGCCGTCCCGCTGCCGGCGAAGGGATCGAGCAACGGGCCTTCGTGGATCGCATATGTGGAGAGCAAATGTTCGACCAAAGCAGCAGAAAAGGCCTCTTTGTACTTGTACCAGCGATAAATAGGACGAGACTTGTTCGCCTGAAAGCTGACCAACGACCGATTCAGCTGCGGGCGCAACGCAATTTGCGGTTGGAAATGCGCTTGCAGTTCGGCATCCAACCGCTCAATCTCGTCCAAAACAGATTGCTGGCTTGTCATGCACCCGGCTCCTTCTACGCCGCTACACCCCTTCTGCCCCCAAATCGGCGCGGATTTCGGCGAGCATAGCGTCACAGAGAGCCAGCTCCGCAAGTTCCTCGGCGATGCACCCTTCAGTGTACATCACTACCGATTCGAGCACCTCGACGTGGATCCGCCAGGCGTCGCGGCTGTCTTCATCTATGGCCTTCGGGAGCAAGCGCCGGGCAATCTCCAGTTCATAGCGCTCGTGCTCGATCCTATTTTCCAAACGCGCGAGTTTTTTGCGGGCGCGTTTGGCGCGTTTCTCCCACTGCTGCAATACGGTTTCCTTGATCGCCAGTTCTGTCGCCATTCCCTTACCTCCCCACTAACTGGATCCATAACACGTGCTCACGCGGACGCCTTGCAGGCGCAGGCGTCTACCAGCTGTTCCGCCGCGGCGAGCATCTGCTCGATGCTCAGGGCGGTCGTGTCGAAGAGAATCGCGTCCTCCGCCGGGCGCAACGGCGCGGCCTCACGGCTGCTATCTATCTCATCGCGGCGGCGAATTTCCTGCAGGATCTGCTCATAGGAAGAAGGACAGCCTTGCTGCAGGCGATCCCGCAAGCGACGCCGCGCGCGCGCTTCTGCCGAGGCGACGACGTAGATCTTGAGGTCCGCATCGGGCAAGACGACCGTGCCAATATCACGCCCGACCATGACGACGTGCCCCGGCGCCGCAATCCGCCGCATCTGCCGGGTAAGTGCCGCGCGGACTCCGGGATAGGCCGAGACCGGGGAGACGGCGCGATCTACGTCGGGCGTGCGAATCGCCCAGGTGATGTCGGTGTTCCCAATTCTGACGGTGTACTGCCGTCCGTCCTCCTCTGCAGGTGGAAAAACGTCAATCTTCACCTCTTCCGCCAGGAGGGTGATGCGCGCCTCATCGGTGATCGCCACCCCATGCTGTAAAGCCGCCCAGGTGACGGCGCGATACAACACGCCGGTATCGAGGTAGAGGTATGAAAGCCGCTGCGCCAGGTAATATCCGAGCGTGCTTTTGCCTGAAGCAGCCGGCCCATCTATGGCAATGGTCGAAGGTCTGCACATCGTCTACGGACGCCTCTTCTTCCGCTCCGAGGGCCGTGAGGCACGAGCGGAGTTGCGGCTGCGCGAAGCCGGCGCCTTTCTGGAGTCGGCCCGCCGCTCCGGGCGAGGGGCGCGCTGGCCCGTGAGCAGTTTGACCTCGCCGGCCGTAAGCGGCCGCCAACGCCCCGGCACCAGATCGCCGAGCTTGAGCGGCCCCATCTCCACGCGGATCAGCCGCAGCACCGGATGGCCCAAAGCGGCAGCGACACGGCGCACCAGGTGATTGCGCCCTTCGTGGACGGTGATGCGCAACCACGTCTCGCCGTGCGTCTGCGATTCGATTTCGACCTTGTCGAAGCGCGCCGGACGACCATCCAGCACGATGCCCCGCCGCCAACGCTCCAGCGTCTCCGCCGTCGGCTCACCGCTGATGAGGGCGCGATACACGCGCGGGTGCTCGTACCGCGGATGGGTCAGCCGTTGCACGAGGTCTCCATCGTTGGTGAGCAGGATTAACCCCTCGCTCTCGTAATCCAGACGCCCGACGGGGTAGATGCGCTCGGGAACACGCACCAAATCCAGGACCGTGCGCCGCCCATGAGGATCGCGCACGGTCGAAAGCACCCCCTGCGGCTTATGCAGCATGATGTAGGTATAGGTCGGCGGCTTGTACCGCAGGGTCTCGCCGTCCACGGCAATCTTTTGAGTCTGCGGATCGGCGCCGTCGCCCAGCCGGGCGAGCTTGCCGTCCACCATCACGCGGCCCTCTTCGATGAGTTTTTCACACGCGCGGCGAGAGCCATACCCCGCGCGCGCCAGTATCTTTTGCAAACGTTCAGGAGTCATACGCACATTATACCTGTGGCTGATGAGAATGCGAACCTGATCCAAGGAAGCGCTACCGTTCAGGGAGAGATTCATCGCCCTGCCCAACCGGTCGTTTTTGAGCGCGATCTTTCTGCCGGAGCGCCGGCGCTCAACCTCGAACGGCCATCTGAGCCAATGCCAGCGCTCCAAGCACGCCGGATCGTCCGCCCAATCCTGGCGGAACGATGTAGGTGTCAATGTGTTCGACAATTTCAGCCGCTTGCACATATCCCGCCAGCAAATCCAGGACGTCGGAGCGGATCAGGGGGAACAAATGCGCCTGTTGCATCACGCCGCCGCCGAGAATAAGCCGCTGCGGGGAAAGTGTCAGGATGAAATTGACGAGCCCGAGCGCGATGTAGTGGGCCTCCAGCGCCCAAACCGGATGATCTTGAGGCACGGTCTCGCCACGCTGCTGGAGTCGCCGCTCCAATGCCGGGCCGGCCGCCAGACCTTCGAAGCAGTCCCCGTGATAGGGGCATGCGCCGGCGAAAGGATCGGCCGCCCAGTCATGGGGAATGCGGATGTGTCCCATCTCCGGGTGCAACAGGCCGTGAATCAGCCGTCCGCCTACCATTCCGCCGCCTCCCAGGCCGGTGCCGATGGTCAGGTAGATGAAGGTATCCAGCCCCTGAGCCGCGCCCCAGCAATATTCTCCCAGCGCCGCCGCGTTGACATCGGTATCAAAGCCGATGGGGAGCGCCAATGCCTGTCGTAGCGCGCCGACCACGTCGGCATTGGCCCAACCGGGCTTGGGCGTCGTGGTGATGAAGCCAAAAGTCGGCGAGGCGGGGTTGGGATCTACCGGTCCGAATGAGCCGACCCCCAACGCCACGAGCGGTTCATCCCACCGCCGTTGCTGCTCCCGGAAGAAAGCAACCGTCCGGTCGAGGGTTTCAGCCGGTGTGGTGGTGGGGAAACGCGCTTCAGCGCGCAAATCGTCCGGTCCGGTGCCCACCGCACACACAAATTTCGTCCCCCCCGCTTCGATAGCGCCATAAAGTGCCATGAGAACCTCCTTCAAAAATGGCCCCGCATGAACATGAATTTCACGAATCAGAAATTGAAATTCCTGGTCCCCCAGGGCTGCTACGTCCCCAAACAGTGCGCTTCAGCGCGGGTGGCTCGTGTCGAACCGGTGAGCCGTTGCAGCCTCTGCTCACAGGTTATGGCTCACATGGTAACTGTTTAGCCACTGACTGAAAAACGGAAGATTTTCTGGCGACTGCTGAAGATTAAGAATCAATTCTTGCCCCCTATCCCCTGTCCCCTTCCCCCCGCGCTCGCGGGGGAAGGGGAACTTTTTTTTGGGGGGGCTTGCAGGCGAGCTACGCCCGCCTGCAAGCCCCCCTTATTTTTTCTCCCCCTCCCCGACGGCGGATGCGCCGTCGGGGAGGGGGCAGGGGAAGGGGCAAAAGCTGCAGATCACAAAGGTTCATTGTTCCTATGTGCCCACCTTACTCGATTGAGGCCAGCTTCCAGGCTGTGAGCGAGGTGAAATGCGGACGCCCCCCGCGCGCAAAGGGTCGCACTCCCAGGCTGTCGGGGCGGGTGGGATAGGCCCGGACCGCAAAGCACACATGCGCATCCACGAAGACCTCAATGACGGAGTGATCCACGAAGATGTGCAGTTGCACCGGCTCGCCCGGTCTCGGTATAAAGGGCGCCGTGAGGACTTCCCCCCATGCAGCGGCGCTGAGGCTCGCGTGAGTGGTGTTGACGCTGAACAGACTGCGCGTCGCGTCGTAAGCCATGCGGGTGAACTCCGCGCCATCCGGCGAGACGCAGACATCCAGGCCGATTTCGGGCGCGGAAAGAGGATCGAAGGTCACCTGCAGTTCCAGTTCCGCGCCGTGCACCGTCGCCAGCGCGTCGGCGGCGCCGGCAAGGTCACGCGCCTCCCAGCTCTGCGACGCACGCCGCAATTGCGACAGCTCCGGCACGGGGCGCTGTGACAGCACGCCCTCAGGCGTCCATGAAAGCACCCGCGGCAAGGACATCACCCCGGCCCAGCCGGCGGCAAGCTGCGCCTCCCGCGTCCGGCGCTCCCACAGCCAGCCCCACATCAACGCGCGGCCCTGCCCGTCACGCATCACCTGCGGCGCATAAAAACAGTCGCCCCAATCCACCCGAAACTGCCGGCGCGGCGTGAAGCGCTCCTCCGCATATTCACCGCTGAAAGCGACCGGGTAGTAGGTCTGTTGTTGATCCCATGCCGAAAGCAGCAACACCGAGGCGCCCTCCAGCGTGAAAAAGTTAGGGCATTCCCACATCGAACCGGCCCAGATGGGAAACTCACGGACGTCGGCCGTCCGCAACAGCGGATGGAGATAATCCCAATGCAGCAGGTCGCGCGAGCGATAGAGCAGGACAACACCGCCTCGCCCCATGTCCTGCGAGCCGACCACCATATACCAGGCGTCCTCCGCCCGCCAGACGTAGGGATCGCGGAAATCCTGATGGGGTCCGGCATCAATCTCCGGCGGCGGCGCAGCGATGAGCGGCTCCGGATGTTTCCGCCAGTGCAGCAGATCGGGAGAGCCGGTCGCCAGGAGCTGCCGCTGCGGGCTGACGCCCGTGTAAAACACCAACGGCACGCCGTCGGCGTTCACGGCGCAGCCCGACCAACACCCCTCAGCGTCCAAATCGCCGGGGGCAGGGGCTAAAGCGATGGGAAGATGTTCCCAATGCACAAGGTCGGCGCTGCGAGCATGTCCCCAGTGGATCGTGCCATGAAAGGGGCCATGGGGGTTGTACTGATAGAAAAGGTGATAATATCCCTGCCAGTAAATGAGGCCGTTAGGATCGTTCATCCAATTGGCAGGAGGCAAAAAGTGATACCGCGGCCGGTGGAAATCCTGTGCAATGCCCGTAACTCTGGCGTTCATGTGACACTCCTGAAGTAACCTGGAATCCTGCGCGCATGACACGTCTTTCATACACGTCTTTTGAAAATTGTCCAATCGCACGGCGCGATCTGACCCCCGCTGCGGTCGCGCACCTGCCATCGGGGGATTCCAGCCTCTGCCCGTGCGCCGCCTCCAGGCGCCGGCAGTAAGGGACTGACATCAGTTGAAATCCCCTGCACTGCGGTTATACTTGCAGCTGTAACCCCCTCATCCATCAACGCCAGCATGAACACAAGGAAGAAGGTTCTCGCCACCCTTTAACGCCATTTGACCGCCATTCCCTCTCAAAGAGGCAAAATATGAGCACGCAGGGCAGGCTGACGGAAGAAGAATTCACGCAACTGCTGCAGTTGCGCCAAAGCATGGACGTTCCCATGATCATGGGAGAAGATTCTCCCCTCCTCCAGGAACTCGCCGACATCGAGCGGCCGTTACTGCAATCCATCATGCAGGAGTGCGCCTTTGACCCCGGCGAGATCATCTTCCATGAGGGGGAACCCGGCGAGGCCATGTACGTCATCCGGGCAGGGCAGGTCGCCGTCATCAAGGGCAGTTTCGAGACGCCGACCTGGCTGGGCTACCGTGGCCCCGGCGAAATCATCGGCGAGATGGCGCTGCTGGAACATGCACCGCGCTCTGCCTCTGTCGTGGCCCTGGAGCCGCTGCGGATGTTACGCATCCATCACCACGATTTTCAAGAATTGATCCAGGATCACCCTGCAATCGGCCAGAATATCATGGAGATGCTCAGCACCCGACTCCGCACGACCGACAACGCCCTCAACAGCAGCGCTCAGACGCGCCGACAACTCACCCAACAGGTCGCCCAACTCTACACCGAAAAGGGGCAGTTGCTGGAGCTGCAACGGGTCCGGCAAGAGACCAGCGACCTGATCGTGCATGATTTGCGCAATCCCCTCGGGGTGCTGTATGGCATCCTTGATGTGTTGAAAATGACCCTGCCAGAGGAAGTCCTCCGCGCCAATCAAGAATTGTTCGTCATTGCCGAAGCAGCTCGCGATCGCATGAAGCGCCTGATAGACTCGCTGCTCGATGTAGCGCGCATGGAAGAAGGCTCGGCGGCGCTCACGCTCAGCCCTGGGGATCTGGCCGGACTCCTCGCGCGGACGGTGAAATTTGCGCAGGTGAATGCCCAACGCCAGGGAGTGACGCTCCGCCTGGAGCTGCCTTCCACCTTGCCCTCCATGCTGTACGATGAAAGTAAAATCGAGCGGGTCTTGACCAATCTCATGGACAATGCGTTCAAATACACGCCGAAAAATGGCGAGATTTGCATCGCCGCCACCCCTGGCGCCACCGACGTGCAGGTCAGTGTCACCGATGCCGGTCCCGGCGTCCCCGAAGCCGAGCGGCAGCGCATCTTTGAGCGTTTCACGCAAGTGCAGGGAGACACCGTCGCCCGTCGTCGCGGTTTCGGGCTAGGGCTGACCTTCTGCAAGCTCGCCGTCGAAGCGCACGGCGGTGCCATCTGGGTCGAACCAGGGCCGGGGGGCGTCGGCGCCCGCTTTATTTTCACCTTGCCTTTCGCCCCACCAGAGATAGGTCTCGAGGCCCCGCCGGAGGAAGACGTCGCATGAGTGCCGCCAACCTCCGCATCTCAGGCCTGGTCAAGGCCGCGAAGTGGGCTATCACATGTCTGCCATAGGTGATCAAATGCGATGGCCTTACGAATTTCGCGCTGCGGAACGCTGTTTTGCGCATGACCAGAGGCTCGCGCGTTGATCAACACGCATCCCCGACCCTGAAGGCCCCAACGCGCCCTTCAGCAGCACGGAACAGGGGCCGCCTGGGTCAACTGCCTGCGGCGCGGTTTTTGACGTCACATGGAATTTTATTATACTGAAGAAGAAGTGAATCACGACCATGGAGTGTGCAAAGGTGCAGGCAGGAGCGTTCTCCCGTCCGCCGTTTGGCGGGCATGAGAAATTCGTTTTTCGACAAGGGTGGCTGAAAAAAGGACTAGACGCTGCGCTGGAAGACCCGGCCCTTTTTACACAGCAGGATGCTTTTGCGCGGCTGTTAAGCCACGCTCACTGATCGCTTGACGCGGAAAAATGCACCATGAACCTCCCGCTATCCTCCAACCTGCCCATCGAATGCCTCGCCGCCAGCTTTAGCAATGTGACCAATTCGTACAAGTTCTACTGGTTCCTGGCAATTCTGGAACACCTCCGTGAGCATCAGTCACGGATCATGTCCGTGGATGACTTGCTAACACGAATGGTAGCAGGAGTGTGGTATCCAGCGCATTATTTCCGGCTTTCGTTTGGCAAGCAAGACCAACTGGGAACGATCGCCCTCGAGTTGGCAACGCAGGGGCGGTTAACCACCGAAAGTAGACGCGCTGAAATTCTCCAGGTTGTGCGGGATGATCTGGCTCAAAAGACTGCCGTCGGGCGCAAAATTCGCCATCTGGGTGATTACGTTCCCTATCGCTTCCTGCGCCCCTTTTTTGCGTTGCAACTGCGCGGCGTGAAGGATTGGAAGATCAACCCTGCTGTGGAAACATTGGCGGAGCAGTCATTTTCGACCTCCAACGCGCCTTGCCTGTATCGCTTTATCCAGCAGCCGCCGCCCGCCATTGAGATCCACCCCGCCTGGTTCGAATATCTGCATGAACACCTGGCCATCCTCTCCGGTTTCTGCCTCTGGCATCTGCTCAACTATCTGCAGCGCAACAACCCCAACGTCCCCAACATTGCCGGGAAATTGTTCGAGCCGCAGGAGCGCGATCTACGGTTGGCGCGGACGTTCTGGAACACCGTGCTGGTGCAAGGCGGGCCGTTGAATTGCATTTACTCTGGTCAGCCCATCCAGGAAGATTTTTCGCTTGATCACTTCCTGCCGTGGCGCTTCGTGACGCACGATCAGCTTTGGAATCTCATCCCGACGCCGAGAACGGTCAACTTATCCAAAAGCGACGCTCTTCCCGACCTGGCTTACTTCGACCCGTTTGCTCAACTGCACTATCAAGCCGTGCAGATCATCTCCCGCACGCCGCAGGCCGGCAGATTGCTGGAAGATTACGTCCTGTTATTCAAGGCAAGTGACGTCGCCGATTTTCAAACGATGGAGCTTTCTCCCTTTCGGGAGACGCTTCGGCAGACGATTGCGCCGCAATTGCAAATTGCCGCTAACATGGGATTTATGACCGGCTGGAAGTACACGCCATGAACCTCATTTACCGCTCACCGCAAAATCCCAACAGCCATTTGACGGTCAAGGAGCGCACACAAGCTTCGTTCCCGGTCAAATATTTGCTGAATCAGGGACTGCTTCGCGGGCGCATCCTGGATTTCGGCTGCGGCCTGGGGGTGGACGTAGCGTTTCTACAAGCCAGGGGTTTTGAGGCTATCGGCTACGATCCACATTATGCACCCGACCCACCTCAGGGAAAATTTGACACCATTTTGTGTCTGTATGTGCTCAACGTATTGCTTCCTGAGGAACAAGCGCATGTGCTGATGGCCATTGCGGAATTGCTCAAGCCCGAAGGTCAGGCTTACTTTGCCGTGAGGCGCGATATCCAGCGCGATGGGTTTCGCACTCATGTCAAGCACAATGTGAGTGTTTATCAATGTAACGTCAGACTGCCTTACCGCAGCCTTCTTTGTACAGAAAGCGCCGAGATCTACGAATATCGGCACTACAACCAACTGCCACACTCCAATCCAGGAGCGTGCCCCTTCTGCGCCCCCGACGCTGAGCGGGAACTCCTTACCGAATCTGCTACTACCTACGCCATTTTTGACAAATTTCCCGTCTCGCCCGGCCACACGCTGATCATTCCCAAAAAGCACGTTGCTGACTACTTTGACCTTTCCACCCACACCAAAACCGCCTGCTGGCTGATAGCCGACCGCGTAAAAATGCTCCTGACTGAGCGCCTTCATCCAGATGGCTTCAATGTGGGGTTCAACATCGGCCTGGCCGCCGGGCAGACGATCCCCCATGTTCACATTCACGTCATTCCACGCTACGCCGGAGATGTCGAAAACCCCACCGGCGGTGTGCGACATGTGATCGCCGGCAAGGGGGACTACTTGCATGACGGGGGACATTGAGCAGACGGCATTTACGGATGCGGCAAGGTGCTTCTAACACCCATCGCGGCCTGGCGTTGAACCAGGCCGCGATGGCTTTCAGGCTCCCCGGGCAGGACTCGAACCTGCAACCAACCGGTTAACAGCCGGCCGCTCTGCCTATTGAGCTACCGAGGAAAGCTTTACTCCCACATTATACGCCGAACTGCCAACCCGTCAAGTTGTCCCAAGACCCAACGTCCGCGACGCACCTCCCGACAAGAAATACTCCTCCGCATCCGGCCACAGCTCCTGCTGCCGCCAGCACAGCCCGGCCTCATCCAACCACGTCCAGATAGTGGAGTCCGAAAGGTGCACGCCATGGAGATCCGCAAAGGCCTTTTGTAGCCCCTTCAAGGGCCAGGAATCGTAGGGATAGCCCACCTCACGCGGCTTCTGCAGCGCCAGCTCGATCAGCGCCCGCCGAACCTCCGGCCCATGGCGCGGCAAACGTCCAGGACGTTCCCGGTCTACCAACCCGGAAATGCCCTCCGTGTTAAAGCGACGCACCCACATAGGCCCCATTTGTGGACTGCGGAATCCCGCACGTAAGCCGGCTTCTGAAGCCTTCAAGGCCGGATCAGCAAACATCTCGGCGATGATTCGGGCACGACGCGCGACGTCCTCGTCTTCGACTTCCGCATTCGCCAGGCGCCTGACGGCAGCGATCTCCTCGTCGCTCAAGGCTCTCAATCTCAAATGCCGAGGCATGAAATGCCCACACCATGATAATATCTCAATTATTTAGCGAGAAAATAATTATTGACATAGCCACTATATTGCATTAGTATTGTATTACCAAAACGTTAAAATTACGTTACTAAACCGTTAATTTCCTTATTATAAGCACTTCAGAATCTTCTTTACTAAAGAAAATACATTATATTTGCTATTATCATATATCAAGGCAACTACAAAATAGTTAGTTATAAAATATAAAATTACAACTATGCATTACGTATCACATCCAGAAAGGACGGCGTCACAATGTTAATTACAGATTTGCAAATGGGCATCGCGATATGTCTGTTCGTGCTGGGAATGGGCTCGTGCATCGCCGGGCTGTGGACCATTCTCTCGCGCCGCTACCGGCAAATGCTCCAGGAAGTCTCGGCGCAATCCACCGTAGCGACGAGCAAGGCGCTCACCAACGTGGCGCTGTCTCCTCTCGTCGAATCCCTCACCGGCCTGGTCAATGCGATCAACGAACTCATTCGCACCTCAGTCGGGGTCGGCATCTTCCTCTGGCTGTTCGGCATTGCCCTGTGCGTCGCGTCTTTCTGGATGCTTTCGACGATGTGAGGCATACCATGCCATTCCAAACTCTATCAGCAGCACCCCGGCGTGCGGCTCAGGGGACTCCGGCCCCTGAGCCCCCCGCGCTGCGAGACTATCTCCAGGCCCTCGCCGACGACCCCCTCCTCGCTACGGCAGGCCAGCGTTACGTGCCGCTTGAGGCGCGGGATGAGGCCACCGCGGAAATCAGCCCTCTGCCAGAAGCGCTCGACGCCTCAACGCTGGCAATCCTGTCAGGCCCTTTGGGGAGCGGTAAGACCTTCACCCTGCGACATCTCGCCTGGCAGCGCGCACGACAAGCGCTCACTCCTGCTGGCGTCGGGGAAACGCCCATCCCGCTCTCCCTCGATCTGGGCGAACTGACCGCCGATAGGACCCTCGAAGAGCTGCTCCTGGCCGAAATACAACGACGGCTCCCTCACGTCAACGCCGCGAGCCTCGCCGCGCTGTTGCAACGCGCGCGCCCCCTCTACCTGTGTGACAACCTCAACGCGCTGACAACGCCCGGCAGTCGGCAGCGCTTCTGGAAATGGCTGGCGGAACAGCGCCGCACGCAGCCGCACGCCCGCTTCATCATCGCTACGCGCCCCGAGGCCTGGCGAGAGGAAGAGGCCCCGATCACCTCGCCGGAGACATGGCAGCTCCTGCCGTTGCACGACCGCAACGTGGACCTGTACATCGAACACTACGCCGCCGGGGGAACCGCCGCCGCCATCCGGCGACGCCTCCGCCAGGACCCACCCCTGTGGGACCTGGTCCATCTTCCCCTTTTTCTCCACAGCGCGTTACAGCTGGCCGGGCGCCCCGAATCGCCGCTCCCCTGGTGGAGCCGCTGCGCCATCATCGCTGAAGCGCTCCAGCAAGCCCAACGTCTGCCCGACAAAAGCGCCTGGCAGGCATGGCTGGAAACCGCCGGCGCCGGCATCGCCGAGCTGGCCTTCATCCTCCAGCAAGCCCAGGCGACAGGAACAGCGCAATCCCCTTGCGCCGGGATCGCCAAAGCCGCCGGCTCGCTGCTACCCCAGGCCTCCGCCTGCGGCGTGCTCCTGCCGCAGAGGGACGCGGGCAATTTCACCTTCATCCACCCCCTCGTGCAGGATTTCTTCGCCGCCGCGGCGCTGAAATCCAGATTTGGCGCGCGCCTCTCGCCGGCGATCTTCATCCAGGATGCTCAAGCGCAAGCCGCCTGGCAGGGAGCGCTGATCCAGCTGTACGGCCTGAGCGAGGATCGCCGGGAATTGCTGCACGCCTGGCTCTCCGCCGGCGAGGCGAAGCAGCTGGCCCCGCTGATAGCAGAATGTATGCTCAACAACGAGCCGACAGCGCATCTGCCCCTCAAAACCGTGGAATTTGTGCAGCTCACCCATTCCCAATCCAGCGCCTTTGGATTCGGCCTGGCCCTCAAGCGGTTGGGACAGCTCGAAGCCGCCCGGGCCGCCTTCCGCGAAGCTCTGACGCTGGAACCTTCGTCACAACCCAAGACCGGCCCGCAAAAGGCAGATAAGGCCGCACCGGATTCCCTGGATCAGATCTTGCAGCAGCTGCACGCCGGTCGCATCCACCGCGAACTGGAACAGTCCGCGCAGGCGCTCACGAAACTGCAAAGCGCGTTGACAGACGTCGAGCGGCTCTACGCCAGCATCCACTACGAGATCGGCGTCACGCTGCTCCAGGAGCGACGCGAGACCGAAGCCCTCGCCGCGTTCACCGAGGCGCAGGCGCGAGACCCGGAATCCCCCCTCTATGCCTATCAGGTCGGGGTCGTGCTCAACCGCCTGGGGCGCTTTCACGAAGCGCTGCATCCCCTCAACGCCGCCCTCGAACGTGCGCCTGACATGGCGCCGGCGTATCAAGAGCTCGCACATGCCTATCAACAGCAACGCTGGACCGGCGAGGCCCGGCGCATCCTGAGCAAAGCCCTGGAACTGGCCCCCAATGACGGTAATCTCTGCTACGAACTGGGGACGCTGCTCTCCCAAAGCGGCGAAACCGAACAGGCGCGGACTTACCTCCAACGCGCGCTGCGGCTGCGCCCCGATTGCGCCGCCTGGCACGACACGCTGGGCCGGCTCTATCAGCAGCATGGCGCGAGCTCCGACGAAGCGCTGCAGGAATTCGAACAGGCGGTCGCGCTCGATCCCGATGCCGCCGCCTACTGGAATCATCTCGGACTGGCCTATCAGCGCGCGGGAGAGCCGGCGCGCGCGCTCCCCTGTCTGCAGCGCGCCGTGGCCCTGGACCCGGAATGCGACAACTGGCAGAGCGCACTCGCCGAGGCGCTGCGGGAAGGCGGCCATTACGCCGAGGCGATCCCAGCCTACCAACGCGCCCTGGAACTGGGCGCGAAGACCGCCGGGCTCTGCTACGGGCTGGCGGCATGCCTCGCCCGACAAGGGCAGACTGCCGCCGCCCTCCAGAAGCTCCAGGAGGCCGTGCAACTCACGCCGGAATTCCCGCCGGCCCACGTGCTGATCGGACAAATTCACCTGGAGCAGGGACGCCCTAAAGAGGCGCTGACGGCGTACCTGACGGCTTGCGCCCTCGATCCGACGCAAGCGCACTCCTACTACGCGCTGGGCGTGACGTACGCGCAGCTGCAGGAGCCCGTGCAAGCGCTGGCGGCGCTCCAGAAGGCGCTGGAGCTGCAACCCCATCTCCACGGCGCCTGCGACGCCCTGGGACAGGTCCACGAAGCGCTGGGAGACGACACGGCGGCGCTCGCCGCGTACACGCAGGCGGTCGAACTGCAACCGCAGAACGGCAGCTACGCCCTCCACGCGGGCATCGTCGCGCAGCGCCTGGGACAGCACGAGACGGCGCAAACGCTCCTGGAGCAGGCGCTGCCGCTGCTGCCTGAACATCCCGCCCTGCATTATCACCTGGGACTGGCCTATCAGCAGCAACAGGCCTGGGGAAAAGCGCTGACGGCTTTCCGCAAGAGTGTGACGCTACAGCCAGAAGCGCCGGACTATCCTGTGCAGCTCGCCGCGACCGCCTTCCGGCTGGGGCAGCTGGAGGAGGCGGAGCACGCCGCCCGGCAGGCCCTGGCGCAGCGGCCTGGCGACCCCGAGATCTGCCTGCTGCTGGGTCAAATCGCCGAGGCGGGCAAGCGCTACGAAGAGGCGCGGGCCTACTACCAGGAGACGCTCACCGCGCAACCGGAGAACCTCATCGCTCGCAGCCGGCTCGCGGCAATGCTCCTGGAGCTCCGCCGTTACCACGAAGCCGAAGCCGCGCTGGAAGAGGGGCTGCGTCTCGCGCCGGAGACGGCGGCGCTGCATCACGGCATGGCGCGCCTGTACGCCGCCCGCGGCGCCGTCGAGCAGGCCCTCGCTGCCTTCGATCGAGCCCTCACGCTCGACCCGCAACAACCGCGTTACCTGCTCGATAAAGCCCGCCTCCTCTACGAGCAGCAGCAGCCGCAGGCGGCCATCGTCACCCTGGAGCGCGCCCTGACGCTCGATGCCCGCTGTGGAGAAGCGCACCGACAGTTGGGGCAGATCTACGAGGCGCTGCAACAAGACGACCTGGCGCTCGCCGCTTATCGGCAGGCCGCGACCTGCACGCCCGACGACACCGCGGTGACATTCGAGCACGCCCGCCTCTGTCTGAAGCTGGGAGACGTGGAAACGGCGATCGCCGAATTGCAAAAGGCGGCGGAACTGCGCCCCGACTGGGCTGAGGCCCGCTATCGGCTCGGCGAGGCCTACGCGCGGCGGCGCGACTGGGATGCGGCGCGCGAGGCCTTCGAGAACGCGATCGAGCTCGAACCCGCCAACGCGACCTATCACGCCGCCGCCGGCGCCAGCTATCGGCAGCTGGGGCGGCTCAAGGCGGCCCTGAGCGCGTTCCAGACCGCTTCCCGCATAGATCCCGAGAACGTGGACTATCAGCGGCAGCTCGGCGCGCTGTACCGCGAGCTGGGACGCCTCGACGAGGCGTTGACGACGCTGCAGGCGGCGCAAGAGAGATCGCCCAAGACCGCCAGCCTGTACGTCGAACTGGGGCGCGCCTTCACCGCCAAGGGGCTGCTCCCCGAAGCGCTGCGGCAATTCACGCAGGCGGCGGAACTGGAGCCCAACGAGCCGATGCACTACCAGGATCTGGGGCTCCTCTTCCAGCGTCTGGGGCAGGCAGAACGGGCGCTGGACATGCTGAAGACCGCCATCACCCTGGCGCCGGAGAATGCCGCAGCGCACGCCGCGCTGGGCCAGCTCTACCACGAACGCGGGGAACACGCCCTCGCCGCCGCAGAATTCGAACAGGCAGTCACCCATGCGCCCGAAGTCGCGCCCTACTGGCAACACCTGGCGCGAGCTCTCTGCCGTTTGCAGCGGTATGACGCCGCGCTCGCGGCGGCGCAAAAGGCCATCGCGCTCGCGCCGCAGACGGCGGAGGCTCAGGCGCAGCTGGGGGACATCTACCTGGAGCTGCAACGTCCGCAAGACGCCCTCGACGCCTTCCGTCAGGCAGCGGCCCTGGAACCCGGCAATTCCGCCTATTCCTGCAAGGCAGCGCGGAGCCTCTACGCGCTGGAGCAGTATCCCGCCGCGCTCGAAGCGTTACACGAAGCCATCCGCCGCAATCCGGGGGACGCCGAAGCCTATCACTGGCTGGGCGTCGTCTCCGCGCAGCAGGGGGATATCGAAAAGGCGCTGACGGCTTATGAGACGGCCATCCGCCTGGAGCCGGAAGCCGCTGCGTCCTATCGGCAGCTGGGCCTGTTACACCGGCGACGCGGCGAGGGCGCTCAGGCTCGCGAGGCCCTAGAACGCGCGCTCACGCTCGATCCCTACGACGCGGAGGCGCAGTACATCCTGGGGCAACTGCACGAGGAATGCGGCGAGATCGAGGCAGCGCGCGAGCGCTACTATCAGGCGAGCGCCTTGCAGCCCGCCGTTCTCCCCTACCGGCGCGCCTACGGCATCGCCCTGCGCCAGACTCAACGCGACGAGGAAGCCGCGCAAGTCTTCGCGGCCATCCTGGCTCAGGATGACGCCGATGCGGAGTCGCACTGGCAGATGGGGGCGCTGCTCGAGCATCAGGGCGCTATGGAAAAGGCCTGGCGCGCTTTTGCCAGGGCAGCAGCGCTCAAGCCGGAGGAGTCCCGCTATCAACTGAGCGCCGCCGGCTCCCTCGCCAGATTCGGGCGCTATGCGCTGGCGCTGCGGGACGCCGGCATCCCCACCGTCCACCCAAGCGCCACCGAAGTGAGCGCCGCCATCCAAGACCTGCAGCAGCTGCTGGAGCATGATCCAGGCAACGCGGCGCTTCACGCCATGCTGGGTGAGATTCTGTCCCTCAACGGCAGACAGGCCGCAGCCATCGAGCACCTGCAGCGAGCGGTCGAGGCCGCACCGCACAACGCGGCCTACCATCGCCAGCTGGGACGGGCATTCCGTCTTAAGGAAGAAGGGTCATCCAGTCTCCGGGAGCTGCGCCTCGCCGAGACGTTGGCGCCGGCTGACGCCGAGACGCACTACGAGCTGGCGTTGACCCATCAGGCGCTGCAGCAGCCGGAACAGGCGGTCGTGGCGCTCTCCCGCGCCGTGGAGCTGGCCCCCACGGAAGCACTCTATCCCTACGCGCTCGGTCAGATCCTGCAGAAGGCGGGGCAGCTGCAAGAGGCGGGGGCGGCGATAGCCAAAGCCATCAATCTCCAGGCCGGCGTCGCCGCGTGGCACAACGCGTTGGGCAAAATCCTCGAGGCGCAACGCCGCCATCACATCGCCATCGAACAGCATTTGCGCGCCGCGGACCTGGAGCCCAACAACCCGGAGTATCTGTACAACGCCGCCCACACGTACCTCGCCATGAACAACGATAAACAGGCGGCGTCCCTCCTGGAACAGGCGCTCCAACTCCGTCCCGATAAGGTGGAGTGGTGGCTGGAGCTGGGAGATTGCTATCAGCGACAGGCACAGCCGCTGCAGGCGCGCGACGCCTATCGTCACGCCGCCGCGCTGACGCCGATGGAACCGGCCTGTCTGCTCGG
>Ga0208196_1001473_pt1 | contig 24992 bp, 22 predicted proteins | sample AD_JPNNA7_MetaG_FD_184443 | JGI IMG/M metagenome (GOLD analysis project Ga0208196, IMG submission 184443) | Active sludge microbial communities of municipal wastewater-treating anaerobic digesters from Japan - AD_JPNNA7_MetaG (SPAdes) (version 2) | ecosystem: Engineered > Bioreactor > Anaerobic...
TATGACCCGGTCACCTGCTCGGTGACGATCCCTGAGTCGTTCAAGAAGTCCTATCGCGCCTACCTCGACGGCGAATGGGGCCGGCTGGACACCCCCGTCGAGCTCGGCGGGATGGCCGTGCCGCCCTCTCTGCGGTGGGCCATCGCCGAGATGATCTGCGGCGCCAACCCTGCCGTTCACATGTATGGCGCGACCTTCTCGTTCGCCAAGCTGCTGTGGTTCCTCGGCACGCCCGAGCAGAAGAAGCTCGCCAAACTCATCATCGACAACGCCTGGCACACGACGATGGTCCTCACCGAGCCCGACGCCGGCTCCGACGTCGGCGCCGGCCGCACCAAGGCTGTCCAGCAGCCCGACGGCACGTGGCACATCACCGGCGTCAAGCGGTTCATCACGTCGGCCGAGTCGGACATGTGCGACAACATCGTCCACTTCGTCCTGGCCCGCCCCGAGGGTGCGGTCGTCGGCACCAAGGGCCTGAGCCTGTTCATCGTCCCCAAGTTCCACGTCGACGTCGAGACCGGCGAGATCGGCGAGCGCAACGGCGCTTACGTCACCAACGTCGAGCACAAGATGGGCCTCAAGGTCTCGACCACCTGCGAGGTCACCTTCGGCGAGAAGCAGCCCGCCGTCGGCACCCTCCTCGGCGACGTCCACGACGGTATCGCCCAGATGTTCCACATCATCGAGGGTGCGCGAATGTTCGTGGGCACCAAGGCAATTGCCACACTCTCGGCCGGTTACCTCAACGCGCTCGACTACGCCAAGCAGCGCGTCCAGGGCGCCGACCTCACGACGCCGGCCAAGGACGCGCCGCGGGTCACCATCACCCACCACCCCGACGTGCGCCGTTCGCTCATGCTGCAGAAGGCGTATGCCGAGGGGTTGCGTGCGCTCGTCATCTACGCCGCGACCTTCCAGGATGTCGTCGATGTCGAGACTGCGGGAGTCCCGTCGGTCCACCCCGAGAAGGGGTCGCCGGCCGACGTCGCCTCGCGGATGAGCGACCTGCTCCTGCCGATCGTCAAGGGCCTCGGCTCCGAGCGCGCCTGGGTGCTGCTGGGCACCGAGTCGTTGCAGACCTTCGGCGGCTCGGGCTTCCTGCAGGAATACCCGCTCGAGCAATACGTCCGCGACGCCAAGATCGACACCCTCTACGAAGGCACCACGGCGATCCAGGGTCTGGACTTCTTCTTCCGCAAGATCGTCCGCGACCACGGGCAGTCGATGACCGGCCTGTCGATGCAGATCGCTCAGTTCGCCAAGGACCTGGGCGCGCAGGCGGGCTACTTCGACTCCGAGCGCGAGGCCCTCGGCAAGGCACTGGAGAACGTCCAGGGCATCGTCGGCTACATGGCCGGCGCCGCCTTCCAGTCCGACCCCCGCACCGGCGGCGACGTCAAGAACCTCTACAAGGTCGGCCAGAACTCCACCCGCCTGTTGCTCGGTGCCGGTGACCTCATCGTCGGCTGGCTGCTCATGCGCCAGGCCGAGGTCGCCAAGGCCGCGCTCGACGCGGGCGCCTCCCCCAAGGACGTCGACTTCTACACCGGCAAGATCGCCGCCGCGAAGTTCTTCGTCCACCAGGTCCTGCCGCGCCTGGCCGCCGAGCGCGCCATGGCCGAGTCCACCGACCTGTCGCTCATGGACGTCCCGGAGGCCGCCTTCTAGCCTCACCCCACGAAGCGCGCGACGCGGCATACCTGGTCCTTGGTATGCCGCGTCGCCGCTGTGTGGTGACCTCGCACCCGGCACCGGTCACTGAGCGCCATCGAGCGGTTCCAACTACGGTGGGCACAACAGTCGATCAGGGGCCGACATGCTAGAGATCTTTGGCGTTCACGGAACGACGGAACGGGTTTATCGAGCCATGCTTGACAACCCGACCACAGATGTCTCGCAACTCGCCAGAACGCTGAAGATGAAGCGCGGCGAGGTCGCTGCCGAACTCGATCGGCTAGCCGCGCTCAGGCTCGTCACCACCGACGAGGGCGGCGTCAACGTCGTCAGTCCCGTCGCTCCCGACCAAGCCATCGAGTCGCTGCTCGCGCAACAGGAACGCCGCCTCGCGCAGATGCAGGAGTTAGTCGACACTTCTCGTCAAAACGTGGCGCATTACGTCGAAGCTTTCGTCGACAGTCGCGTTCGACGGGACGGCCACGACTTAGTTGAAATCATCGACGAAGCGGAGGTCGTGCGCTCACGCCTCTACCAACTCGTCCGCGAAGCGCGGGTGAGTGCCGTCACCATTCACGGTGGGGCACCGCTTCCGAGCGAGGCGATCGAATCGTCGCGTCGGCTGGATCGCGAGTTGCTCGAGCGGAAGGTTGTCCTTCGGGCCATTGTCGCGACCCCATCGCTCACCTCGGAAGCCTGGCGCACCCACCTGCACGAGGCGTCCTCGATCGGGATGCAGGTGCGGGTCCACCCCAGCCCAGGGCCGCACACGATCGTCATCGACGGCTCCGTTGCGCTCATCCCACGGACCAGCCGGCCGGGTGCGCTGATCCTGCACGGACCGGACCTCGTCGCGCCGGTCGCGCAACTGTTCACCCAGGTGTGGAACGCCGCGCAGCCCTGGGACGACATCGTCAACCTGGGTGCCGAGGGCGAGTTCTCCGAGGCCCGCCTTCGTCAGGTCGTCAGCCTGTTGGCCCAGGGGCTCAAGGACGATGCCATCGCCCGCAAGACAGCCACCTCGGTCCGGACAGTGCGCCGACTGGTGGCAGCGGCCACCGCGGCATTACAGGCCGAGAGCCGCTTCCAGGCCGGAGTCGAAGCGCTCCGCCGCGGCTGGGTCGACTGACCCGCGCCGCATCGACTGACCCGCGCTGCCGAGGCGGCAGGGGTATGCCGCGGCCATGGCGGGTCTGGCGGGAAGCGCGAGCGAGCGCAGCGAGGGAGCGCGGATGGTCTGGCCGCGGCATACCCCTGCCGTCGACCACGAGGAGACTCAGGTGCGAGAAACCGCGCGAGGGGCGGCCAGGCGCAGCAGGCCCAACCCGACCAGCAGGACGAGGAACGCCTGGCCGGGGGTCAGCATCCCGAAGAGGAAGAACTGCGCCCGGTTGCCGAGGATGTCGACGCCGACGATCGACACCATGAGAATGCCGAAGACCGTCACGATGACCCCAGCGACCGCGACCCAGTCGACCCAACGCGGCTGCCCCGTGACCACCCCGGCCGCCGAGCGAGGACCGCGGTCGAACCGGATGAAGATCGCGACCAGGGCAGCGGTCGGGATCGCGAGCACGGCGAACCACACCGGCCGACTCCACCACCAGGCTGCGCTGCCCACCTCAGGCAACAAGATGCCGAGCGCCCAGGCGCTCAACAGGGTGAAGAGCAGCGCCGTCAGATGCCAGAGGAAGGCGGTCATCGCGAACGCACCCGCGGTGACCACACCGCGCCACACCCGTGGGCGCGCCAGCACTCGGGCCATCGGGCCACGCGCCAACGCCGCGATCCCGATGAGCGCCAGGCCCTGGCACAGCAGGGCAACCGTCGGCGGGGACATGTTCGAGATCTCGTCGCCGGGCAGCCCGACCATCGACACCGGATAGGGCCCCACGGCGATCGAGAGCGCGAGCCCCGAGACTCCGACGCCGACGAGCACGAAGGCCACCCCATTGGTCAACGAGCCGTCGCGCCAGGCGAACCCGCACTGGTGCAGCGCCAACCAGACGAGCGCGAAGTTGAGGTTTCCGAGGATGCCCAGGCCTGCGCCGAACCTCGCGAGATCGACGAGCAGCGCTGCTGAGCACAGGGCAACGACCGCCCAGAGCCCCCATCGACCGTGGGCGCGATAGAGCGCGGGGGCGAAGGCTGCCACGGCCAGGTAGATCCCGACGAACCACAGCAACTGCGGAACCATGACGAGCGCTGCCACGACGAGCGCCGCCTGCCACGAGGACCCCGACGTCAGCCCGGTGCGGTCGGCGATGACACCGAGCAGGACCCACACGGCAAGGAACGCGAGCGTTGGGCGCAACAGGCGCGCGGCCCGGGCCCGAATGAACGCGGCATACCCTCCGGGACCGGTGCCGCCGCGGCGGGCGAGGGAGCCAAGCGAGTGGGCGTGCGCGACGCCGCCCACGAGGAAGAACAGTGGCATGACCTGCAGGACCCAGGTGACCGGCTGCAGCCTGGGGATGAGGTCGAGGGTGTTGGTGATCTCGCCGGTTGGTGTGACGGCCACCATGAGCCAGTGCCCGACGATGACGACGAGCAGGGAGCCGACGCGTAAGGCATCGGCCCACCGGTCGCGATCAGCGGGCGTGGCCGCGGCCACCGACGCAACGGTCGACGGAGCGTCTGATGGAGCGGCCGACGCAACGGTCGACCCAAGATTCGGGGCCGGAGACTCGGGCGCGGGAGGCGTAGCTGGCGAACTCACGCGGCCCACTGTCCCACATGGCACCCTCCGAGGCCTCAAGCTGGCGGGCTTCCCGGCTGGGTCGAGGTATTCCGCCATCGTCAGGTGATGGCGGAATACCTCGACCCGGCGAGAGGTGTGACGCTTGTATGAGGGACTATGGCGCGACTCTGCGGAGGATCCGCGGTCAGGGCATCCGGAGGCGACGGTCGGCGAGCACCGGGAAGACGGCCCGGGTGCGCTCGATGACCTCGAGGTCGACCTCGACGGACAGCACCTCTTCGTCGTCAGCACCGGCCTCGGCAACCACGTCGCCGGTGGGAAGCACGACCACCGACCGACCGCCCATCGTCACCCCGCAGTGGGTGCCAGCCGTGTTGCACGCGATGACGAGGCATTGCTCCTCGACGGCACGCGCTCGGGCGAAGAGGCTCCAGTGCCCGACCCGAGCAGCCGGCCAGGCCGCGGGGACGAGCAACACCTGTGCGCCGAGGTCGAGTTGGCGGCGATAGAGCTCGGGGAAGCGCAGGTCGTAACAGGTGGACAACCCGGCCCGGACCGTCCGGGTCGCAGGTCCACCATCAGCACCAGCACCGCCAGCGCTCACACCCACCGGCAGGTCGAACACGACCACCTCATCGCCGGCCTCCATGAGCTCCGGCTCCCCCGTCGCGAACCCGAACCGGTGGATCTTGCGATATCGCGCCAACTCCGACCCGTCTGGGCCGAACACCAGCGAGGTGTTCCACAGCCACTTGCCCTCCGGCCCGGGCGCCGGACCGCGCTCGACGATCGACCCGGCGTGCAACACCACGCCCGCATCGCGCGCGGCCTGCGCCATCGTCGCCGCGATCGGCCCGTCAGCGGCCTCGGCCTGCTCCGCCCACCGCCGGTAGTCGAACCCGCCCACCGGCCACAGCTCAGGCAACACCACCAGGTCGTGCCCGCCCAGTCCTCGCACCGTCGCCGCGACCCGGGCGACCCGCTCGGCGACCCTCTCGTCGTCGCCGTGGGCGACCTGGACGACCGCGATCCGCAGCGGGGTCATGAGCCGCCCTCGCGCGGCATACCGGAGAGGCGGGCCGCGTCACGTGCGGCCTCCTGCGCGTCATGTTCGGCGATGCTCGCCAGGCGCGCGTTGTATGCCGTGAGGTCGGCATCGTGGTCACGGTCGGCTTGGCGGTCGTGCCGGCGTGCCTCGGCGTCGTCCGAGCGAACCCAGGACAGCACCAGCAGCATGGCGAGCAGCAGGGAGGGGACATCGCCGATGCCCCACGCGATGGCGCCGCCCTGTTGCTGATCCAGCAGCGGGTCGGGGATCCACGGGATGTGGATGATCGAGAAGAACCCCGGCGCGAGCAGCGACGTGCTCGACTGGATGGCGACGCCGAAGAACGCGTGGAAGGACATCGTCGCGAACAACACGACCAGGCGCAGGGCCGGCGCCCACTTGCGGGGGCCTGGGTCGACGCCGATGAGCACCATGGCGAAGAGATACCCGGCCAGGAGGAAGTGGATGACCATGAGGACGTGGCCGGTGTGCGTTGTGAGGGCCAACTCGAACAGCGGCGTGTAGTAGAAGATGATCAGCCCGAAGACGAAGTTGACCCCGGCCACGATCGGATTGGCCCAGAACGCAACGTATTTCGAGTGGACTAGGCCGAGGACGATCTCTCGTGGGCCATAGGTGCCGTCCTTGCGAGGCGACTCCACGCGGGCGATGAGGGTGATGGGCGCCGCGAGAACAAGCAGGATCGGGACGATCATGGCGATCGTCATGTGGCTGGTCATGTGCCAGGAGAAGGACACCCGCCCATAGACGCCCGGCGCGCCACACACTGACCAGATGAAGATGACCCAGCCCAACACCCACACGATGGTGCGGCCCACCGGCCACCGGTCGCCGCGGCGCATCAGACGCACGACACCACCGACGTAGAGCAGGATCGCCACGACGGCGACCGTCCCCCAAAGCCAGTCCCAGCGCCACATCGTCAGCCACGACGTGGCATCAGGAGCGGCCGGCTCGGGGTAGTTGGTCAGCCCCTCGGCCAGGCTTGCCGGGGCCGGACGCTCCAGGCTGGGGTTGCCGGTGCGGGCCAGGGCCGTGGCGATGCCGATGGCCGCGCCCATGACGACCAACTCGACCGCGATGAGACGGGCGAAAAGGGGCGCGGACGACGGCGTCTCGCGCAGCCGCGCGATCACCTTGGTCCGCTGCGCCAGGCCCAGTTGGCCCAGGACGACGATCGCCACGACCTTGGCCAGAATGATCGCGCCGTAGGTCGTGGCCAGGTCACTGAGCCCTGACATCCGGACGGCCGCGCTCACCACGCCGGAGAGAGCAACGGTGAGCAGCGACCAGGCGGCCACCTTGGAGTAGCGCTCGACGACGATCGGCAGCCACTTGCCCAACACCGGCCGAAGCAGGACCAGCGCGCCCAATCCGCCGACCCAGAGCGCGGTTCCGACGAGGTGGAAGGCCAGCCCGTTGACGGCAGTCTCGTGCTCGACCGTGCTCGCGCCGTGGCCGGCCAGGGCCAACGGGAGGATGGCGACGACTGAGACGATCCCTGCCCAGAGCACGGCCCGTCGGCTGCTCCACATCGCTGCGACGGTGACCGCGATCGCGGCGAGGAACGCGCTGATGAGGCCCTCGCGCAACGTCTCGACCGACCAGACGAAGCGCTGGAACTGGGCGAAGAATCCCGAGGACCCCAGCGGCGTGCCGGCGATGTTGGCAAAGCCCAGGACCACACCGATCAGCCCGGAGACCACCCACGTGATGCCGGCCGCGACGCCCCACTGAGGGGCCCGGGCCAACGCTGCGGAGGCGCGGTCGGGGATCGCGACCGCGGCCAGGAAGAACAGCCCGACGGTCAGAGCGGCAGACAGGTCATGGACCGTCCGGATGATCGGCAATCCCCACCGGACGACGGCTCCCGGGTCCTGTAATCCGGGAGCAGCGGGAGCGGCCGCCCCTCCAACCCCGATGACGACAAGGCACGCCGCGAGCGCGACCACTCCGGTCGCGAGCAGCGGGGCCAACGGCAGGAGAGGGCGCTTGTCCGAGGCAGCAGTGGACATGACTCCACCCTAGGTCTGTTCCCTCGCGCAGCAGCACCCGGTGCCCCTCCCCGACCATTTGGTTGCGGCGTGCAAACAGTTTATAGTTGCGTGGTGCAAGCAACTATCTCCCCGGACGCCGGGCCGCCGGCCGTGACAGTCGGCACCGGAGGGGCCCTCGGTGCCGAGCTCGTCCGACTGGTCAAGCTCCTCGTCGCGATGCGCCAGCACGCACCCACCACCCACGGAGCGATCGACACGACGCACTACCCGGTCCTGTTCGCCCTCGCGAACGGACCGCTGCGGATCTCCGATCTCGCCGGGTGCGCCCATTCCGATGTCTCAACGGTGAGCCGTCAGGTGTCCTTCCTCGTCCAGCACCACCTGCTCGCCAAGGTGCCCGACCCCGCCGACGGACGGGCCCACCGGGTCTCCCTCACCGACGAGGGACGAGCCGCCATCGACCAGGCCCTCGCCGCCCGCGGCCAGTGGCTGTCCGCCGTCATGACCGACTGGTCCGACGAGGACGCTCGCCAATTCCTTCACCAGGTCAGCAGGTTCACCGCGTCGCTGGAAGCCGCCCACGGGCGCTTCGAGCGCGCGGCGCGCTGACCGGCATACCTCTGCACCGTCGTAACCCACCACAGGAGCATCGTGTCCACCGCTAGTCCCGCGGCCGTGCCGCCCGTCCCAGCCGCCGAAGGCCTCACCCATCGGCAGATCCTCACCATCCTGTCCGGCCTGATGACGGGGATGTTCCTCGCCGCGCTCGACCAGAACATTGTTGGCACGGCGATCAAGACGATCGCCGACGAGTTGCACGGATTGTCGGCCCAGGCCTGGGTGACGACGGCTTACCTCATCACCTCGACCATTGCCACGCCGCTCTACGGCAAGTTGTCGGACATCTACGGCCGCAAGAAGTTCTTCATGGCGGCCATCACGATCTTCATCATCGGCTCGGCCATGTGCTCGTTCGCCGCGTCGATGTACCAACTGGCGGCCTTCCGCGCCGTGCAGGGCATCGGGGCCGGCGGTCTCTTCTCGCTCGCGCTGGCCATCGTCGGCGACATCGTGCCGCCGCGGGAGCGCGCCAAATACCAGGGCTACTTCCTGGCCGTCTTCGGCACGTCGTCGGTGCTCGGCCCGATCATCGGCGGGTTCTTCGCCGGGGCCGACTCGATCCTCGGGATCACCGGGTGGCGTTGGGTGTTCCTCGTCAACGTCCCCGTCGGCCTGGTTGCCCTGTTCATCGTCGCCCGGACCCTGCACGTCTCCCACTTCGCCCGGCCGTCGGCCATCGACTGGTGGGGCGCGTTCACCCTCGTCGTCGGCGTCGTGCCGTTGCTGCTGGTCGCCGAGCAGGGCCGCGAGTGGGGCTGGACCTCACCCAACTCGCTCACGGCATACGCCATCGGGGTGGCCGGGCTCATCGCCTTCATCTGGGTCGAGACCCGGATGGGCAACGCGGCCCTCATCCCCATGCGTATCTTCAAGGACCGCACGATCGCCATCGCCCTCGGTGGCGGCGTCGTCGTCGGCTCGGGGATGTTCGGCGGCATGCTCGTCATCCCGCTCTACCTGCAGATCGTCCACGGAGCGACCCCAATGGACTCTGGCTTCCAGATGCTGCCGATGGTCCTCGGGATGATGATCGCCTCGGTCGTGTCCGGTCAGTTGATGACCAAGACCGGCAAGGTGCGGATCTTCCCCATCGTCGGGGTTCTGCTCATGGTCATCGCGTTGCTGATGCTCTCGCGGATCAGCGCCGACTCGGACCTCCGGGGCGTCATGGCGTTGATGTTCCTCTTCGGCCTCGGGCTCGGTAACACCATGCAGCCGCTCACCCTCGCGGTGCAGGCGGTCGTCGACCCGCGCGACATGGGGATGGCCACGAGCGCCGCGACCTTCTTCCGCCAGATGGGCGGCACGCTGGGTGTGGCGGTCTTCCTCTCGGTGCTCTTCAACAGCGTCGGCGACAACATCAAGAACGCCTTCGTGGCCGCCGCGAAGGACTCGTCCTTCGTCGCAGCGCTCAGCGACCCGGCCGTGCTGGCCAACCCGACGAACAAGGCGTTCGTCACTGCGTTGTCCACGCAGGACACCTCGGCTTTCGGCAACGTCCTGGCCGACTCGTCGGTCATCAATGCCCTCGACCCGCGGCTGGCGCACCCCTTCAAGGTCGGCTTCGCGACATCGATGGACCTCGTCTTCCTCCTCGGCGCCATCGTCTGTGCGGCCGGTCTGGTCATCCTCCTGTTCATGCCCGAGGTGCACCTGAGCTCCCGGTCCGCGCAGCAGCGCGCCGCCGATGACGCTGCCGCCCGCGCGGCTGGCGTGGCCGGACCGACGACGGGTGCCCAACGGACCGTCACCCACGACTTGGTCGACGCGGTGACGGTGGAGGCCGGCGGGCATTCGCTCGACGAGCTTCCGGACGCCGGCGAGGCCTCCCAAACCCGGCCCCGCAGCTGAGGGTTGCGAGGCACGGAACGCGAGCGGGCGGCATACCCACCATGGGGTATGCCGCCCGCTTGCGTGACGATCGCGCGGTCACCCGCGCGCCGAGATCAGTGCGTGTCTTGCGGGGCCGACGGACGGTCCCAGGGACCGGGCGAGGTCGGTGCCTCGGACGCCGGTCCGCGGCCCATGCTCACGTCCTTCTGACGCAACCGGTCGACCTCGGCCTGGACCTGCGCGGCACTCGGGCCACTGTCGCGCTTGTTCAGCGCCATTGCCTGGAAGCCAAGGCCGATGCCCCAACCGAGGATCGGCCAGATCGGCCAGAACGAACCCCGCCCCGTGACCGCCCAGAGCACCACGAGGAAGGCGTTGACGGCGACGTAATTCATCACGCCCTGACGGAAAGCCGCCTTGGCCTTGAGTTGCTTCTGTGCCCGCTCGCGCAGTTCTTCGTCGTAGGACAAGGGCACGCGCGCAGCGTCACCTTCAGAGTGCTTGGTCATGGGGTCCTCCCGGGTCAGCACCGCCGACCAGGAGTCGTCGGCCACGTGCGTTATGCCCCAGTGTGCCCTATTCAGCCCCAGACAAGGCCACGCGCCGGGTCCTCGAGAATGGCCGCGACCGTCGCGAGATAGCGCGATCCCAACTCGCCATCGACCAGACGGTGGTCGAAGGACAGCGCGAGGTTGGTCACCTGCCGGACAGCGATCTCGTCCTCGCCGGCCGCGTTGGTGATGACCCACGGCTGCTTGCGGATCGCCCCGAACGCCATGATCGCCGACTCGCCCGGGTTGATGATGGGCGTGCCGGAGTCGACACCGAAGACGCCGACGTTGGTGATCGTGATCGTCCCGCCGGACATCTGCGCCGGCTGGGTGCGGCCCTCACGCGCGGTCGCGGTGAGCTCGCCGAGCGCCTGCGCGAGCTCGTGCATCGTCATGAGGTCGGCGTCCTTGATGTTGGGGACGATGAGCCCCCGCGGGGTCGCCGCGGCGATGCCGAGGTTGACGTAGTGCTTGACGACGATCTCCTGCGCGGCGTCGTCCCACGCCGCGTTGATCTCGGGATGCCGGCGCACAGCCAGACACATCGCCTTGGCCAGCACGAGCAGGGGCGTCACCTTGACGTCCTTGAACTCCTTGTCGGCCTTGAGCCGGTCGACGAGCTCCATGGTCCGGGTGACGTCGACCATGATCCACTCGGTGACGTGCGGGGCCGTGAACGCCGACCCCACCATTGCCGCGGCGGTCATCTTGCGAACGCCCTTGATCGGGACTCGGGTCTCGCCGCGGGCGTCCGCGCGCGACGGCATACCTGAGGCGTATGCCGCGGCCGTCACCGTCTCGTCGGGAGCGCCGCCGTGGATGTAGGCGTCGATGTCGGCCCGGGTGACGATCCCGGTCGGGGTGGGGACCTGGGCGAGGTCGACGCCGAGATCCTTGGCGTACTTGCGAACCGGGGGCTTGGCGAGCACCGGCGCGCCCGGGGCGGGCGCGAGCGGAGCGACGACCGGCGCGAGCTCGGTGAGCATCCGGGTGTCACGCCGCACTTCCGGGGCGTGGGCGGCGACCAGGCCGCCCATGTGCGCCGACGGCGGCTGCTCGATGTGGCCGCCCTCCTTGTCCGGCGGGCGAGCGACGGTGCGGGCCAACTCGTCCTTGCGGCGTGGGCGACGGACAGCTTCGGTCTGCTTGATGCCGTAACCGACGAGCACCGCCGTGCGGCCGGTTGACGTGGTGCCACCGATGAGCCCCTCGGCGACCGCCTCGTCGGCGCCTCCGGAGGTGCCGCCGGTTGTGCCGCCGGAGGTGCCGCCGGTTGCGGGCCCAGCCCCAGCCCCACCCCCGTCAAGTTTGGCCGCCATGGCGCCCAAACTGGTGGAAGGCGTTGAGCTATCAGCGCCACCGACCAGATTGCCCGCCATGGCGGTCAAACTGGAAGAGGCGGCGGAGGGGCCGGCGGCGGACGGTGGCGGACCGGCATACAACGGGTCGTCGATGGCGATGATCGCGCTGCCGACCTCGACGGTCGCCCCCTCCGGGGCGAGCAGCGCGGCGACGGTGCCCGCCCACGGAATGGGCAACTCGACGAGCGACTTGGCCGTCTCGATCTCGACGACGATGTCGTTGACCTTCACCACATCGCCGACGGCGACCCGCCAGGTGACGATCTCGGCTTCGGTCAGACCCTCTCCCGGGTCAGGCAGGAGGAACTCACGGACACTCACGAGCCAGCCTCTTTCAGTACGCCATCAGACGGTCGACGGCATCGAGCACGCGGTCGAGATCGGGGAGGAACTCCTCCTCGATCCGACTGGGCGGATAGGGGACGTTGTATCCGCCGACGCGGGCAACCGGGGCCTGCAGTGAGTAGAAACACTCCTGCTGGATAAGCGCGGCGATCTCGGCACCGAGGCCGAGGAACGTCGAGGCCTCATGGACCACGACACAGCGTCCGGTGCGGCGAACCGACTCGATGATGGCCCCCGTGTCCAGAGGCGAGAGCGAGCGCAGATCAATGACCTCGAGGCTGCGGCCCTCCTCGGCGGCAGCCTGAGCGGCCTGCAGGCAGGTGCGCACCATCGGGCCATAGGCCAGCACCGTGACGTCGGTGCCCTGGCGCAGCGTCGCCGCCTGGAAGAGGCCGCGGCCCGGCTCGGCGGCGATCTCGCCCTTGTCCCAATAGCGCCGCTTGGGCTCGTAGAAGATGACCGGGTCGGGGCAGGCAATGGCCTGCTGGATCATCCAGTGCGCGTCGTGCGGGTTGGAGCAGGCCACGACCCGCAGCCCCGCCGTGTGAGCGAAGTAGGCCTCGTTGCTCTCGCTGTGGTGCTCGACCGCACCGATGCCGCCGCCGAAGGGGATCCGCACGACGATCGGCATCCCGACATGCCCGAGCGAGCGCGCCCGCATCTTGGCGATCGAGGACACCATGTGGTCGAACGCGTTGTAGACGAACCCGTCGAACTGGATCTCCACCACCGGCTTGTAACCGCGCAGTGCCAGCCCGACCGCCGTCCCCATGATGCCGGCCTCGGCCAGCGGGGTGTCGATGACGCGGTCCTCGCCGAAGTCTTTCTGCAGGCCCTCGGTCACCCGGAACACGCCGCCGAGCTTGCCGATGTCCTCACCCATGAGGACGACCTTGGGGTCGTGCTCCATCGCCGCCCGCAGGCCGCTCGTGATCCCCTTCGCGAGGGTGGTCGTGACCGGGTATGCCGCGGGGCCGTCCGTGCGCGTGCGCTCAGCCATGGTTCGCTCCCTCAAAACCCGCCTGGTATGCCGCGAACTCGGCTCGCTCGCGCTCCATCACCGGGTGCCGCTCGCCGTAGACGTGGTCGAACATGTCGGTGCCGGCCGGGTCGGGCAGGGCGAGGCAGCGGGCCCGGACGTCGGCGCCGAGCTCGTCGGCCTCCGCCGCAACTTGGGCGAAGAAAGCACCGTCGGCCTTGCCTTCGTGGGCGAGCCAGGCCTTGAGCCGCTCGATGGGGTCGCGCAGTTTCCACACCTCGACCTCGGCGGACATGCGGTACTTCGTCGGGTCGTCGGAGGTCGTGTGGGCGCCCATCCGATAGGTGAACGCCTCGATGAAGCTCGGTCCTTGCCCCGATCGGGCGGCGTCGAGCGCAACCTTCGTCACGGCATACACCGCGAGGACGTCGTTGCCGTCGACCCGCAGGCCGGGGAAGCCGAAGCCGCGCGCGCGGTGGTAAAGCGGCGCGCGGGTCTGCTTCTCGTTGGGCTCGGAGATCGCCCACTGGTTGTTCTGGCAGAAGAAGACGACCGGGGAGTTGTTGACGCCGGCGAAGATCAGTGACTCGCTGACGTCGCCCTGGCTGGTGGCTCCGTCGCCGAAGTAGGCGATGACGGCCGTGTCCCGCTCGTCGTCACCGGTGCCGACCGCGCCATCGCGCTGGACACCCATGGCATAGCCGGTGGCGTGCAGGGTCTGGGCGCCGATGATGATCGTGTAGAGGTGGAAGTTCTTCTCGTTGGGGTCCCAGCCGCCGTGGTTGACCCCGCGGAACATCCCCATGAGGTTGACCGGGTCGACCCCGCGGCACCAGGCAACGCCGTGCTCGCGGTAGGTCGGGAAGGCATAGTCCTGGGGGCGCAGCGCGCGACCGGAGCCGACCTGGGCGGCCTCCTGCCCGAGCAGGCTGGCCCAGAGGCCAAGCTCACCCTGGCGCTGCAAGGCGGTGGCCTCGGCGTCGAACCGCCGGATCATGACGAGGTCGCGATAGAACCCGCGCAGGTCCTCGTCGGTCAGTGCGTCGATGATCTCGAGGTACTCATGCGGCGCCGAGGTGACTCGCTCACCCTCGGGCGTGAGGACTTGGATCATGTCGGGCCCGCCGTCGCCGAGGCGGCGCCCCGGCGATGGGTCGGGGATCGGTAGATCGAACACAGCTCTCCTTCTGACCCAGGGTGGCCGGGTCTCGTCGGGCCGCTGAGCGCGTGCCGGGATCGCCGGCGGGGGCGCCCTTGGCGTCGTTGCCACTGTCGCTCTGCTAGCGGCTCACGATAGGCCACATGCGGGCGGTTCTCATATGTCGGACCCGCACAGAATGTCGGTGGCTTCCGTTCCACCTGCCCAGTCCCCCGCGGGCGAGCGCTGGTCTGGCATTGCTCGGGGTTTATCCACAGCCACGCGCTCCTCGTCAGCGGGCCACCCCGCCCACGCGCCACGCTGAGCGCATGACGAGTCCAGTGCACATGACGAGTCCGCTGCCCATCGACGAAGATGACGTCCTGTCTGTCGCGGATCTGCGTGCGGCAGGCGTGGACGCACGGCATACCGCTGCGCTCGTGCGTTCCGGAGAGCTCGTGAGCCTCACCCGCGGTTGGTATGCCGCCCGCTCACCTGCCGACGCCGAGGACCGGCACCGACTGGTCACCGAGGCACACCGCCGGGGGTATGCCGGGTCGGCGGTCCCGAGCCACTACAGCGCGTTGCTGCGGTTGGGCCTGCCGCTCTTCCGCGCCGACCTATCTACCGTGCACCTCACCCGGCTGGGCTCGGGCACTGGTTCTGGTTCGGGTTCGGGCTTCGATGCCGACGCTGGCTCGGGGCAGGGTCGGCGGCGCGACGGCCTGGTCCTGCACCGACGACCGTCAGCCGGGCCTGCGGACCACCTGTCCCGCGGCGGTCAGGTGTCGCCGGCCCTCGCGATCGTCCAGACCGGCATCATCTGCGGGCCGATGGATGCCCTGATCGCGGCCGATGCCGCCTTGCACCGGGGCCTTGTCACTCCGGCCGAGCTCGACGAGGCGTTGACGATCGTCAAGGGAGCGCCGCGGACCCATCTGCTCCCCGGGTTCCTCGCGATCGCTGACGGGCGTGCGGAGTCACCGGGCGAGACCAGGCTGCGACACGCCTTTCATCTCATGGGGCTCCCGGTCATCTCGCAGGCCCTCATCAGCGACGGCGGTCGGACGGCGATCGCGGACTTCATGCTGCGGGACTATCCGGTGCTGGTCGAGTTCGATGGCCTGGTGAAGTACGCCGACCGGGGCGGGCAGACCGGCCGTGCCAACCTCATCGCGGAGAAGGGGCGAGAGGACTGGCTGCGCGGGATCGGCTTCGAGGTGGAACGGGTCACCTGGAGCGAGCTCGACACCCCGATCGTGCTGGCCAGGCGCGCCCGACGAGCCATCGACCGGGCCAAAGGTCGGTCGCCTCGAGCCTGGCGGGAAGCCCTGCGCTGGGCCCAAGCGCGAGGGTGACCCCGCCGCTCGCCCCAAGCAAGACCGCTTGTATGAGGCTAGTGACGCTTGTATGCCGTTAGAGCCTCATACAAGCGTCACTAGCCTCATACAAGCGCGACAAAGCAGAGCGGGGTCAGCGGGGGGCGAAGGCGCGGCATACCTGCAGGAAGCGGGTGTTGGCCTCCGGCTCGCCGATGGTGACGCGGACCCCGTCGTCGCCGTAGCGGCGGACCATCAGCCCGGCCGCCTCACACGCCGCCGCGAACGGTCCCGAGTCAGCCCCCAACGGGAACCACACGAAGTTGGCCTCCGACGGCGCCAACTTCCAGCCCTGCTCGGCCAACCCCGCCACCACGCGCGACCGCTCGGCGACGATCGAGTCCACCCGCACCATCAACTGGTCGCGCGCCTCCAACGACGCCACCGCCGCGACCTGCGCCAACGTGTTGATCCCGAACGGCACCGCGCACTTGCGCAGGGCGGCCGCGACGGGGGCGTGCGCGACGGCATACCCGACGCGCAAGCCAGCCAGTCCGTAAGCCTTGGAGAAGGTCCGCAACACCATGACGTTCGGGTGCGCGCGCCACACGGCCACCGCGTCGGGGGCGTCAACGTCGCGGACGAACTCCAGATAGGCCTCATCGAGCACCACGAGCACCGACCGCGGCACCCGCGCGAGGAACTCCTCCAACTCGTCGCGGTGCACGACCGTCCCCGTGGGGTTGTTCGGCGAGCACACGATGATGACGCGGGTCCGCTCGGTCACCGCGTCAGCCATCAGCCCGAGTTGGTGGCGCTGCCCCGCGTCGACCGGCACCATGACCGCGCGCGCATCGGCGAGCGCCGCGACGATCGGGTAGGCCTCGAACGAGCGCCAGGCGAAGACGATCTCGTCGCCCGCATCGCAGGTCGCCTGGACGATCTGGCCGAGGATGCCGACCGAGCCGGTGCCGACCGCAATGTTCGCGGGGTCGCAGCCGACGAACGCCGCGATCGCTGCGACGAGGTCGACGCTGGCCATGTCCGGGTAGCGGTTGACCACATCGAGCGTCTTGTCGAGGACCACGCGGACCGCGTCCAGCGGCGGGAAGGGGTTCTCGTTGGACGACAGTTTGTATGCCGTGACCCCTTCAGGCGCGCTCGCGGGCTTCCCGGGGATGTAGGCCGGGACTGCGTCGAGGGCGGCGCGCAGGGTCGGGGCGGGGGATCCGTCGGCAGCAGTGCTCATGGCGACAAATCTACGACCCGGCGCGACCGGAGCAGCTGCGGGAGCCGGCCCGCCGGCGTGACCTGGCACCATGACGCCATGAAGACGATGAAGAACATCGCGATCAAGACCCTCGTCAACGGGCTCGCGTTGTGGTTGGCGGCGATTGTCGTCGACGGGATCGAGTTCGGTCGCGGGGCGGAGTGGACGGAGACGCTCAAGACGGTCGTCCTCGTCGCGCTGGTCTTCGGCCTGGTCAACGCGGTCGTCAAGCCGATCCTCAAGTTCTTCGCGACGCCGCTCATCTGGCTGACCCTGGGCTTGGGCCTGCTGGTCGTCAACGCGCTCATGCTGCAGTTGACCTCGTGGCTGGCCGAGAGGTTGACCCTCGCCTTCCACGTCACCGAGTTCTTCTGGGATGCCGTGATCGGCGCGCTCATCATCACGTTCGTGTCGATGGTGCTGCACGCAGTCATCCCCGACCCCAAGAACTGATCCTCGGGGTCGGGTGACCGCACGACCGAACCCAATCAGGCGATGTGGCGCCGGCTCGTGATGACCCGGAACCGGTTCGCGACGAACGCCGCATCCGTGTAAGACGCGTTCGCCGCCGGGTTGGCGCCCGTGCCGTGGTAGTCCGAGAACGCCGCCGTCTGGTTGACGAACACCGAGCTGGTGAGGTTCTCCGACAACGCCACGCCCGCCGCTGATGCCGCCGCGCGCGCCTGCTCCAACACGGCCTCGTCGGACGAATAGACCGCCGCCGTCATCGCGCCGTGCTCACGGATCGTCGAGACGAGCCGCTCCAGCGACGCCTCGGTCGAGGCCGTCTTGATGACGAAGGCCACCGGCCCGAACCATTCCTTCGTGTAGGTCGCCTCCGCGGAGGCGTCCAGCGCGACCAGGCCGGGCGCGCGGCATACGGCATCGGGGTATGCCGGGTGCGCAACTTCGCGGGACGCGAGGACCACGCGACCGCCAGCGTCGGACGCGATCTGCTCGAGAGCCGCCGCGTTGGCCCGCACCTGCGGGTTGACCGTGGCGCCGAGCATCTCGACGGCCTTGGCGTCGTCAGCCGTGAATCGCGCGACTGCCGCGCCGATCCGGTCGGCGATCTCGTCGAAGGTCAGCACGCCCTCGTCGGTCGGGACCTCGGCCTGGACATAGACGTTCTGCGGGGTCGTGCACATCTGCCCGGAGAAGAGCGTGAACGAGAAGGCGAGGTTGCCGAGCATCCCCTTGAGGTTGTCGGTCGAGTCGATGACGACCGTGTTGACGCCGGCCTTCTCGGTGAAGACCAGCTGGCCGCTGGCCGCGCCATGCTGCTCGAGCCACGCGCCAAAGAACGGCCCGCCCGTGTAGTCGATGATCGCGATCTCGGGCCGCTCGGCGAGGGTCTTGGCCAGGCCGTCGCCGTCGTTCTCAGCGGCAAGCTGCACGAGCGCCGGGTCAAACCCGTTCTCGCGCAGGACATCCCGGGCGATCTCGACGGTGATGGCCAGCGGCAGCGCAGCGCGCGGGTGCGGCTTGATGATGACCGGGTTGCCCGTGACGAGCGAAGCGAACAGGCCCGGATAGCCGTTCCACGTCGGGAAGGTGTTGCACCCGATGACCAGCGCGACCCCACGCGGCACGACCTGGTAGTCCTTGCGCATCCGCAGCGGGGCGTCACGCCCGGGCTTCTCCCAGATCGCCGACGCGGGGATCCGCTCCATCTCGACCATCCCGGCGATGACCGCCTCGAGCGCGCGGTCCTGGGCGTGCGGCCCGCCGGCTTGGAACGACATGACGAACGGCTGCCCCGACGTGTGCATGACCGCGTTGGCCATCTCGAAGGACCGCGCGTTGATCCGCTCGATCATCTCGACGCACACGGCCGCGCGCACCCGAGCGCCGGCGTCGCGCCACGCGGGGATGGCCGCAGTGGCCGCCGCGAGCGCCGCGTCGAGGTCCAGCCGCGGGTAGCGCACCCCGAGCACCGGCCCGTAGGGGGAGACCTCGCTGCCCACCTCGGTGCCGTCGCTCGGCTGGCTCGCCAGCGCGGCATACGGGGCATCGAGGTGCTGCTGGTATGCCGCGAGCCCGTCGGCCGCGGCGTTCTCGCCGTAGACCTTCGGCGACGGGGACTCGGGGTAGCGGGAGTAGTAGCTGCGCGTGGCCAAGGCCTCACAGGCCTCGTCGAGGACCGTCTGGTACTTCTCGACGAGGGGGTGGGCGGGCGTCGTTGCCAAAGTCGTCACAATCTTGATGATATCTGCGAGCGCAAGAGCGCGTCACGTCGACAAGTGGTCGGCAACCTCACGTGGCCAGCCGCCCGGGGGTACACCAAGATGGCCCCATGGGTGCTGACGTCGACAAGTTGGGGCCGGTCGGAGTGATCGGCGCGGGGGCCATGGGCTCCGGAATCGCACAGGTGGCTGCCTCGGCGGGTCACCCGGTGTTCCTCTGCGACGCGTTCGAGGGGGCCGCCGAGCGGGCACAAACGCGGATCGCCGCCGACCTGGCCAAGCGGGCCGCCCAGGGGCGGATCACCGCCGAGGACGCCGCCGCCATCGCCGCACGTATCACTCCGGTGGCCGCCGCCACCCATCTGCCCGCCTGCATCGTCGTCATCGAGGCGATCGCCGAGGACCTCGACGCCAAGTCGGCACTCTTCGAGGAGCTTGGGCGCACCCAGCCGGCCACGACGATCCTCGCCACCAACACCTCGAGCCTGTCGATCGACGCCATCGCCCCGGCTGCGGCGCACCCGGGCCGGGTGCTCGGCCTGCACTTCTTCAACCCGCCGCCGGCCATGAAACTCGTCGAGGTCATCCGCGGCGAGACGACCACCCAGGCCGTCCTCGAAGCCGCGACCGCGCTGGTGGTCTCGTGGGGCAAGGTCGCGGTGCGCTGCGCGTCGACGCCGGGGTTCATCGTCAACCGCGTGGCGCGCCCGTTCTACGGAGAGGCGCAGCGGATGGTCCAGGAGGGCGTCGCCGACGCCGCCACCATCGACGCGTGCCTGCGCTCGGCAGGCTTCCGGATGGGGCCGCTGGAGCTCACCGACCTCATCGGCCAGGACGTCAACCTCGCCGTCGGCACCTCCGTGTGGAACCAGACCTCCCGCGACCCCCGTTATGCCCCAACGCCTTTCCAACAGGGACTTGTCGCCGCCGGTCACCTCGGGCGCAAGTCCGGTCAGGGCGTCTACACGTATGCCGCGGACGGCACCTCCCCCAACAACGTCCCCGACGAGGCACGCGTCGCTGAACGCTGGTCAGCGGGGTGATCACCAACCCGGTCGCGCGCACGCTGGCGATGCTCGTCAACGAGGCCGTCGACCTCGTCGACCGGGGCGAGGCGGGCCCCGCCGACGTCGACCTGGCGATGACGTTGGGCACCGGCTACCCCAAGGGTCCGATTGCCTGGGGCCGGGAGATCGGCTTCCTTAAGGTCCGCGACCAGTTGCTTGAGTTGGCCGCGGCCTTCCCCGGCGGCCGCTACCGGCCGAGCCCCGCGCTGGAGAAGATCTCGTGAGCACCCCTGCCGCCAAGCGCACGCCGCCCCCGCTGCCGGGCTTTGACCTCGGCTTCCTCGAGGACCAGTGGGACGACGACCAGGCCTCCCGGCACATCGGCGTCGAGATCCAACTCCTCGAGCTCGACCACGCGGTCTTCTCGCTCAAGATCACCGATCACCTTGTCAACGGGCACGGCATCGTCCACGGCGGCTACATCTTCACCCTCGCCGACACGACCTTCGCCTACGCCTGCAACTCCCGCGGCCTGACCACGGTGGCCGCCGGCGTCGACATCACCTTCGTGCAGGCGGCATACCTCGGCGACGTCCTCATCGCGGATGCCCGGGTGCGTGCCAACTGGGGTCGTAGCGGCATCACCGACGTCACGGTGATCCGCGAGTCCGACGGCGCGCTGGTGGCCGAGTTCCGCGGCCGCTCGCGACAGATCCCGCCCAAAGCGACCCCGACGGCGCTGGCCTGACGCCGCCCCGCTGGAGACCAGAGTCCGTTCAGTCGAAGAGCGGGACGACGAGCGCGTGCCAGGTGTCGGGGCCGACGATCCCGTCGGCGGGCGGGAGGAAGACCCCCTGCAACCCGCGCACGGCGGCGTCCGTCAACGGACCGAAGTTGCCGTCGACGACCAGCCCGCTGAGCAGCGTCTGGATCGCCTTGACGTGCTCGCCGTGATCGCCCAGGTGGGCGGAGACGATGAGCCCCGGCCAATCGAGGTGCCCGGCAGTCGTGCTGATGTAGGTCGCGCGCTGGGTGAGCTGCCACTGGCGCACCGCCTCACCCGTCGCCGGACCGTAGCTCCCGTCGGCGACGATGCTCGCCCCGTGATGGCGCAGCAGGTGTTGGATCGCCAGGACCCGGTGGTTGGTCGCCTGCGTCGAGCCGGGCTTGACCAGCGGCCAGAGGTCCACGCCGGGGCGCAGCGCCTGCAGGAACGACCAGGTCTCCCGGCCGGCGGCGCCGTCCTGGCTCAGCCCCCATGACTTCTGGAACCACCGGACGCGCTCCTCGGTCAGCGGCCCGAAATTGCCGTCGACCCCCAACGGGTCGTCGTCGACCCACCGCGGCAGTTGGAAGCTCTGCACCGCCTTGACGAACTCGCCCGAACTGCCGAGGCGGGTGGTGCGCACGAGGGCCAGCCAAGTCGGCAGGTCGACGACTCCCGATGCCGGTATGCCGTGCGCCCCTTGGAAGGCGGTCATCGCCGCCCGGGTGGCCGGGCCGAACAGCCCGTCGGCGACGATGACGTGGCCGTGGCCGCGCAAGAGGTATTGAAGGCCTCGCACGATGACGAGCAGATCGTCGCCCTCGTGCACGTCCGACCATGGTTCAACGTTCATCCCGAGTCCCTCCCGATGGGTAACAGTCAGGCTACGCCGTCGCCGCGTGCAGCCGCGTCCATAGCCAGATCTGCAGGTCGAGTGGCAGGATGCCGAAAATGCAGGGCATGACATGCCGTGCAAGCGGATCACCTCGGAAGGAAACATCCATGGCACGTCGTCACACCCTGACCTACCTGGCTGGCATCGCAGTTGCGGGACTCGCACTGTCGGCTTGTGGCTCCAGCTCACTGACCCCCACCGCAACGACTGCTGCGAGCAAGGCTGCCGGCGCAGCAACGTCCGCCGCCACCGCGGCCAGCGCCATCGACCCGGCGCTCGTCGCGAAGATCCCGGCCAAGATCAAGTCGGCCGGAAAGATCGTCATCGGGACGGACGCGACCTACCAGCCCAACGAGTACCTCGACACCGACGGCAAGACGGTCATCGGCATGGACGTCGAGCTCTTCGACGCCGCCATGGCCAAGTTCGGGTTGAAGACCGAGTGGGTGCCCTCGGCGTTCGACTCGATCATCACCGGCGTCGGCAGCGGGAAGTTCGACATCGGTGTCTCGTCCTTCACGGTCAACGACGAGCGCAAGCAAGCCGCCACCATGGTGAGCTACTTCAAGGCTGGTACTCAGTGGGTCGTGGCCAAGGGCAACCCCAAGAACATTGACCCCAACAACGCCTGTGGGCTCAAGGTCGCGGTCCAGAAGGGCACGGTGCAGGTCGACGACCTGACCGCCCGCAGCAAGAAGTGCACCGACGCCGGCAAGGCTGAAATCACCCCCCTGGTTGACCCCGACCAGGCCAAGGTGACCGCGATGGTGCAGTCGGGCAAGGCCGACGCCATGATGGTCGACCTCCCGCCGGCCATCGCCGCAGTCGACCTCACCGGCGGCACGGTTCAGTTGCTCGGCGAGCAGTACGACTCGGCCCCCTACGGCTACGTCCTGCCCAAGGCCGAGACCGACTTCGCTCAGGCCATCGTCGACTCTCTCAAGAAGCTCCAGGCCGACGGTAGCTACACCAAGATCCTGACCAAGTGGAAGTGCCAGGGTGGAGCCATCACCGACTTCGCAGTGAACCCGTGACGGTGACGACTCAATCGACGGACCGGCCGGGCGTGATTCACGCCCGGCCGGTCCGGCACCCGGGCCGTTGGCTTGGTGTAGCCATCATCGTGATCGTCGTCGCGATGCTCATCAGCTCGTTGGTGACCAACCCGCTGTGGGACTTCGGCTACACCTTCCAGATCATGCAGCAGAAGTCGGTCATCCAGGGTTTGTGGCTCGGCACGCTGTTGGGCACCGTCGGTTCGATGATCATCGGCGTCGTACTTGGCGTGATCCTCGCGATCATGCGACTCTCGGACAACCCGGTGCTACGCGGAGCGGCGTTCGTCTACATCTGGTTCTTCCGCTCCATGCCGCGCTACGTTCTCCTCGCTGTGCTCGCCACCGGCATCGGCTACCTGTACAACACGCTCGATGTCGGGGTGCCGTTCGGGCAACAGCTCGCGGGGGCCGTCGGGCTTGAATCGGACCTGACGTTCTTCACGTTCCGCTGGGACGACTTCTCGAGCACCGTGTGGATCGGCATCCTTGCGCTTGGCCTTTCGGAAGCCGCGTACATGGCCGAGATTGCTCGCGCGGGGATCCTCTCGGTTGACAAGGGCCAGGCAGAGGCCGCCCAAGCCCTCGGGATGAGCAGCGGACAGGCCATGCGGCGGATCATCCTGCCGCAGGCAATGCGCGTCATCGTTCCCCCGACCGGCAACGAGACGATCGCCATGGTCAAGGACACGTCGCTGTTCATCGCGGCGAACATCATCACTGAGCTCTTCTACCAGACGACGCTCTTCGGCTCCCGCAGCTTCAAGATCATCCCCGGCCTCATGGCTGCCACGCTCTGGTACCTCATCGTGTGTTCCGTCCTCATGGTCGGCCAGTCGTACCTGGAGAGGTACTTCGGCCGCGGATACGGTGCCGTGCCCAAGAAGACCAAAGTGAAGATCATGAAGATCGAGGCGGACCACTGATGGCAACGGCACCCTCGACACCGGCCGACGAGATGCCCCTGGTCCGCGCTGTCAACGTCCTCAAGTCCTTCAGCGGCAACCAGGTGCTCAAGGGCATCGACATGGACGTGCACCGCGGCGAGGTCGTCTGCCTCCTTGGGCCCTCGGGCTCGGGCAAGACGACCTTCCTGCGCTGCATCAACCAGCTTGAGACCATCGACGGCGGCCGGATCTGGGTCGACGGCGACCTCATGGGTTACGAGGACCGCGCCGGGACGCTCTATCGGCTGAACAACAAGCGGATCGCCGCCCAGCGCCGCGAGATCGGCATGTGCTTCCAGCGGTTCAACCTGTTCCCGCACAAGACGGTCCTCGAGAACGTCATGGAAGCGCCGATCCAGGTCAAGGGCGAGAAGAAGGATGTCGTCGAGAAGCGGGCCATCGACCTGCTGGCCAAAGTTGGGCTAGCCGACAAACCGTCGGCCTATCCCGGCCAGCTCTCCGGTGGTCAGCAGCAGCGCGTCGCCATTGCGCGGGCGTTGTGCATGCAGCCCAAGCTCATGCTGTTCGACGAGCCGACGTCCGCCCTGGACCCGGAGCTCGTCGGCGAGGTCCTCACGACCATGCGTGAGCTCGCTGAGACGGGCATGACGATGATCGTCGTCACCCACGAGATGGCCTTCGCCCGCGATGTCGCGGACCGGGTCGTCTTCATGGACGGCGGCGTCGTCGTCGAGCAGGGCCACCCCAAGGACGTCATCAACAACCCGCAGCACCCGCGGACCCAGACGTTCCTGCGCCGCATGGCGGCCGAGGATCACACGAAGATCCCCGACCCCGCACCCATGGTGGACGGGACCGCGACGGACATCCTCTGACGGGGCCACACGGCATACCCACAAGAAACTGAACAACAATCTGGGGCGTCGGCCAACACGGCCGGCGCCCCAGTTGTTTTACCTGCTCAGAAGTTCACCCGCTCAGGGGTTCGCCCGCTCAGTGTCGTCGGGGTGGCGGTTGGGGGTGATCACACCGACAGCGGGGCGCCACCACGGCATGGTGGCATCCTGGGTCCGCAAGGCCACCCGCCACGGAACGACCGCAGTCAGCCCGAAGAAAGCCAACGCCGCCGGCGCGAGAGCAGCCGCCGGTGTGGGAAGCAGTTCGTCCAGTGCGACAGGAGCATCCGCGACGGCAGCAGGCACCGACTGCGGAACAGCCGGCGGGACAGGCACTCGGGGCGAGCCGCTGAGGTCGATGCGCACCTCGAGGGCTCCACCGCCCATCGGAATGACCTCGGTGGGGCCCAACCGCTTC